>JYMV01007826.1_pt1 | contig 55434 bp, 51 predicted proteins | sample 338911 | NCBI WGS metagenome assembly JYMV01 (sample SAMN03354496, study PRJNA234377) | hydrothermal vent metagenome | biome: Deep sea; feature: Hydrothermal plumes at the Eastern Lau Spreading Center, Western Pacific Ocean; material: Seawater | place: Tonga | collected 2009 | depth 2000 m m | reverse complement strand
GTAAGGCGTTTAGGGGAAGCACTTCGTGATCTGGATATAGTGGACAAGCACGTTTTCGAGGTGGAGGTGCAGGTGGCGCGATTGGTCCGCGGCCGATACTCTGAGCACCACTAACGCGGGCTGTTCGATGGGGGCCCTAATCGTTGGGCGGAGTTCCAGTATTTTTCTGTTTCTATGTTTTTTTGCGGTGACAGGCTGGCGTATCATCGAGGTGTAGAAGTGAAGCGGTGATCTGGGTGGCAAATGGAGGTGAAGCGGTTTGGCAGAACTCTTTCGTGATCGGTTGCTACAGCAGAATATGACCCCACTGTGGGACGTATTTAAGGATCTGGTGTCTAAGGAGCCTAACAGCGGTTGCGAGGCGACACTATGGCGCTATTGCGACGCTCGGCCAGCTGTGCTTGAGGCAGGTGAGGTTATCAGTGCGAGTGATGCAGAACGTCGCGTGCTTATCCTGGAGAATCCAGGTCTAAAGGGGCAGTCACGGACCACCACCTCGCTTTATGCTGGATTGCAATTAGTGCTTCCTGGTGAGAGTGCGCCCGCACACCGTCATTCCCAGTCTGCGCTTCGCCTGGTGATTGAAGGGGACGGTGGCTATACGACGGTTAATGGAGAAAGGGTACCGATGGCGCCGGGGGACTTCATTATTACCCCCGCCGGGTGTTGGCATGACCACGGGAACGATGGGGGTGAGCCAGTGGTTTGGTTGGATGGCCTCGATATTCCGATGATTGGATTGCTTGATGCCAGTTTTGTTGAACACCACCCGAATCACGTCCAGTCGGTTACTCGCCCGTCTGGGGATGCGTTAGCGAGATATGGGTCGGGCCTTCTACCGGTTAACTACGACGCATCGGTCAGTAGCTCTCCGTTGTTTCATTATCCCTATGCTCGGACGATAGACGCGCTTAAACGATTGCGTCAGTCCGGTGAAGTTGATCCGTGTCATGGTCTAAAGTTTGTTTTTGTGAATCCCGCAACCGGTGGTCCGGTGATTCCAGGCATCGAAGCCTTTGTGCAAGGACTGCAAGCTGATACGACGACCGAGGCTTATCGTGCTACCGATGCCACTGTTTTTTCGGTGATCAGCGGCGATGGGCGAATGCACTTAGACGATCGAGTCTTTGAGTGGTCTGAACATGATACGTTTGTGGTGCCGAGTTGGTGTCGTTACCAACTGGAGTCGCATAACGAGGGCGTGCTGTTTGGTTTTTCCGATCGCCCGCTACAACGTTACCTTGGTGTCCTGAGGGAAGAGCGAGGCTAAGGTCTTGGTCATTAGCAAAGGCTGAGATTCGGCGATTGTTGCTATGACGCCGCATCGATGCGCTCGCTCCACCGCTTAAGTTGCTCGCTGGACAGAGGCCCCAGGTGGCGGTAAATAATCTGGCCTTGCGGTGTAACTAAGAAAGTCGTGGGTAGTCCCTTCAGTGGCTCAAACGGCACGAGCGGCTCGCTACCAATCCTGAGTACTGGGTAATTGATTTTGAGTTCATCGATGTAGCGCTGTATCTCTTTTGGCTCGGTTTGTTCAAAGTTGATTCCGAGCACCTGGGCGCGGGGGTGATGTTCGTTTTGAAAGCGGATAAGTTCGGGAATTTCCTTCATACATGGACCGCACCAGGTGGCCCAAAAGTTAACGACGACCCATCGACCGCGGTAATTCGATAAAACATACTCTTGCCCAGAGAGGTCTGCCAGTTTGAAGTCGACGAATTCACTGCGACCGGCGCTTGGGTAAGAAAAAAGGCACCCGCACAGGCAAACAGTGATAACAATCCAGCGTGGTATCTTGAGAAACATTCGGCACGAACTCTAGCAGGCATCTATCAGAAATATGCGGAAAAGATTCGCTTCGCAGTATGTCCCATGGCAGAGCAACTCATCTACGTCAAGGCCTTGCGCAGCCTCGAATGGAGATCTAGTATCGAAAGTGGTATGGATTGGACTGTGCAGTATCAACGTTGGACCCGCGTGTGTGGGTTAATGCTCATTGTGGGGGCAGCGCTAGCTGCTGGACCGCCAGAAGGGGCCGAGCCGGAGGTGTGGTGTGAAGAAAATCCTGAGGCGTGTCAATCGTGGTGCGATGATCATCCAGCAGATGAGGTTTGCGATGAGCCGGATTGTTGAAAGGGTGTGCCAGGGATTAACTAATTAATTGCAGGTGGAGCATTGGGGTAACGCTGCTGTACAAGAGTCCAAGACTATGCCATTTTCTCGCTGTTTAATAATCAAATTCTCTTCAAGGAGTGGCGAATGAAAACACTGAAAGTCTTAAGTGCGGCCGCGGTTGCGCTCACTGTTACCCTGCCAGTTGCCAGCCAAGCGGGTAAACCCGTCAATATTGCGCCAGGCCAAATGTCAGTCAGCGTGAAACACAATGGCGCAACGATCGAGATTTCGCGTAATCAGGATAACAAGAATACCGTCAATCCGGCGTTTGCGAAGACCTCGAGACCCTGCCCACCTTTCTGTATTCAACCATCGACTCTGGCCCCAGGCGTAGAAACAATCGCTGAGCGCGAGGTAATGGATTATGCGGCCCGAATGAGTGCAGGCGATAATTCCATCGTGCTCGTTGATTCTCGAACACCCAACTGGGTTGAACGAGGGTCCATTGCCAGTGCGATTAATGTGCCCTGGACTCAGCTGAACCCGGCAAAAGGGGCTAGCCCCATTGAAATAGCCGAAATCCTCCAAAGCGTCTTCAATGTCAAGGAAAGTGAAGGTCTGTTTGATTTCAGTGATGCTAAGACAGCAGTTATGTTCTGTAACGGTATGTGGTGCGGGCAGTCACCGAATAACATTAAGAATTTACTGAAGGTGGGCTATCCGGCTCATAAGATCAAATGGTATCGCGGCGGAATGCAGGATTGGGAAATTCTCGGTTTGTCTACAGTCAAGCCATAAATCGACCCAGCCGCAGTGTTTTAAGGAAATGAAATAGGGCGGGGTTTACTCCGCCCTTATTTTAATGCCCGTCATTAAAGTACCTACCTGGGTCAGGTGCGGGCGTGTCGAGGAGGATCTGGTGTCGCTTTATCCAACCCCTGAAGTTGTTCATGCAGAGCACTGGCTGAGTGTGCCCTCCGGGCTGAGGAAAGCCGATTCGATACCTCGGTGGAGCCATGCAAACAAAGGAGGCCAGGCCCTAGAGTGTTTTCTCGAGGGTCCGGTCTTCGATGACACGGGACACCTGTGGTTAACCGACATTCCGTATGGACGTATCTTCAGGGTGACACCAGATGGCGTGTGGGAAGTGATGGTGGAATATGACGGTTGGCCCAACGGGCTCGCTGTGCACCCAGATGGGCGTATATACATTGCCGACTATCGGCAAGGCATTTTGGTGCTCGACACTGAAACACTGGTTATGTGTCCGGTAGTTGAGGGGCGTCACAGCGAACATTTCAGGGGGTGCAACGACCTCATAGTTAACAAGGCGGGAACACATCTTTACTTTACTGATCAAGGTCAGTCAGGAATGCACATGCCAAACGGTCGTGTGTATCGGTACGGACTCCTGGATGGGAGATTGGATCTGCTGATTGAAACGGGGCCCAGTCCCAATGGATTGATGTTGAATGAAAGTGAATCGGTTCTGTATGTTGCAATGACAAGGGCCAATGCAATATGGCGTTTACCACTAATGAACGACGGTACAGTCTCTAAAGCGGGAGTGTTTATACAACTCTCAGGTGGCCTGGGTGGCCCGGATGGAATGGAGCGCGGGCTTGATGACACGGTTCACGTAGCGCATGTGGGGAATGGGTGCGTCTGGTCTTTTGATCGTTCCGGGATACCCACCCATCGAGTCATGTGTGCAGGTGAGCACGTGACCAATCTAACGTTTTCCCCGCAAGGTCGCATGGTGATTACTGAGAGCGGGTCTGGAGATGTTTATCGATATTAACCTGCAGCTACTGTGGTTAGGGTCGGATCTAGACGTGTTATGTTTTGGGAAACTGAGAATAGGACATTGCGCGACGATGTCTTGGTGTAACGATTTCCTCAACGGAGCATCACAACAATGCACCTAATACGTTATACGTATTAACTGTCGGAGAAACGATGAATATTTTTAAGAGTGAGGACGCCGCCGACATTTTGGTGGCCAAGCTCAAGGAGTCGGGGGTTAAGTACGGGCTTGCGAGTTTCGTGGATCTTCACGGAATTTCAAAAGCTAAAGCCGTGCCGATAGCGCATTTGCACCAAATGTTAGGTGGTTCGGAGATGTTTACCGGAGCCGCGTTGGAAGGGGTGCCGCAGGGCGTTAATGAAGATGAGGTGAATGCACTCCCGGATACGGCCTCTGGCCTGATCTTGCCGTGGAATCGGGAGGTGGCCTGGTTTGCCAGCGATCTTTATCTTAACGGCACTCCGTTTGAGGCCTGCAGCCGAAATATATTGAGACGTGCATTGAAAGAAGCAGCCGATATGGGGTTTCGTTTTAATCTGGGGATCGAGACGGAGTTTTTTATTTTTCGACGCACATCTGATGGTGGTTTTCATCCAATGAGTGAGCGAGATACGCTTGATAAGTCTGCGTATGATGTTAGGACGCTTCTGGATTATTACCCCATTATTGATGAAATTGTGTCTGCGATGAATGAGCTTGGATGGGATGTTTATTCATTCGACCATGAAGATGGAACCGGTCAATTCGAGACAGATTTTGCATTTACTGATGCATTAGAAATGGCTGATCGCTTTACGTTTTTTCGATATATGGTCCATGAAATTGCCAGGAAACACGACGCGGTTGTCTGTTTCATGCCTAAACCTATGAGCGATCGAACGGGTAGTGCGGCGCATTTCAATATGTCTTTCGCTGACCCTGTGACTGGCGTCAATCTATTTGAGGCACCGAATGATCCGCGCGGGTGCGGTCTTTCGACCTTAGGTTATCAGTTTATCGCCGGTGGGCTGCGACATGCGAAAGCCATCTGTGCGGTGGCGGCACCTCTGGTCAACAGTTACAAACGCCTTGTGATCCAAGGCAGCATGTCAGGGTTTACATGGGCACCGATATATATCTGTTACGGAGGCAACAATCGGACTAACATGTTTCGCATTCCCTCGCAGGGAAACCGAGTTGAGTGTCGCGCGCCCGATATTTCCTGCAATGTTTATTTAGCTGCGGCAATGATGTTGCGAGCTGGCTTGGAGGGTATACGCGAAGAACTTGATCCGGGCGAACCGCACTTTGAGAATATGTATGAACGCTCGCCAGAAGAGCTTAGGGAATTAAATATTGATGTCCTTCCCAGAACATTACTAGAGGCCGTTGAGGAGTTCTCTGCGGACCCGCTTAGCCGAAAGGTCTTCGGGCAGTCGATGTACGATGCTTTTGTTGACTTTAAGCGCGGGGAATGGAACGAATACCATAATCACGTCTCTGACTGGGAACGAGAACGTTATGGAACCATGTTTTAACTGTAACTGTAACGGTAAGCGAGAGACGTGGAGACTTTTCGCCCGATGAGAGAAAGCGCGAACGCGCAAGCTTTTGCGAGAATTAGCGGCGCTGAGCCGGTCGTCGTCGACGTGCAACCCGCAATTGATGTTGTTCCGGGAATGTCACCCCATATCATACTGACTTCCGGTGCGCCGATGCCCTGGGAGCGGTACTACGGCGGACAACGAGCTGCTGTTTTGGGAGCTGCACAGTATGAAGGTTTGGCTGTGGATGCCTCGGATGCTGAAGATAAAATTCGCACTGGTGAGATTATCATTGCCGGCTGCCACGATTATGGTTGTGTAGGCTCGCTGGCTGGTATTTATACGGCATCGATGCCTGTGTTTGTTGTGGATAATCCGGTTTCTGGTAATCGAAGCTTTTGCAATTTGTTCGAAGGTAAATCACCTTTTCGACTGAATTATGGTGTCTACAATCAGCAAGTTAGAGAGAATCTGATTCACCTGCAGAATGATATTGCACCCGCATTGGGTCGCGTAATCAGAGAGTCTGGGGGTGTCGCGCTAAGTCCGATTATCAAGCGTGCTTTGCATATGGGGGATGAATTACATAGTCGGAATACGGCGGCCACGCTTTTGTTTAATCAAACGATTTTTCCTGCCCTGATGCAAGAAACGAGGAAGGCAGAGGATTCAGCGAGTGTTCTTTATGAGTACCTAAGCGGGGGCGATTACTTCTTTCTGCGTCTGTCCATGGCCGCCTCGAAAGCGGCAAGTGATTCCGCTCACGGAATAGAGGGATCAAGCATGGTGACAGCGATGGCATTTAACTGCCACGATTTCTCCATCCGAGTCAGTGGAATGGGTGATGAGTGGTTTTCTGCCCAATTGCCGCCCGTTGCAGCGAAGCTTTTTCCTGATCACGATGACAGTGAGATTGAGTTTATGGGAGGTGAAAGCACTATCAACGAAACAGCCGGTTTGGGCGGATTTGCCCAGGCAGCGGCTTTTCCTTTGCAGGAATATCAGGGTGGAAGCGTCGATAAAATGATTCAGATGAATCTCGCCATGTATCAGATCACACTAGGGGAACATCCAGAGTATCGAATACCCTATTTGTCCTATCGTGGGACACCCACTGGCATTGATATTTTCCGCGTGGTTGAAAGCGGCCAGACACCGGTGATGGATATTGGCGTGGCTGGCAAAAATGGCGGTCAAATCGGGGCAGGGATATTGACGGCACCGCTGGAATGTTTCCAAAACGCTGCGACGGCCTATCGGCACAGATACTTATCGTAGTTTCAGGCCTCGGTAGGAGTCAGTACTCGATCTAACACCCAGTTTGCTATCCAGTGGACCCCGGGCTCATAGCTCGACAAGCGTCCTGGGCGGCTCATCGTTGAAGTAAGGCCTTTCTGCTGTCGTTCTGAGATCGCGTTGTCTTCGGATAACGCTTTATCCCAACGTCGATAATATTTGTTGACCTCGAATTCAAAATCCGGGCGTTGAATGGTCGACTCGGGAAAGCATGAACCGATGACGACAGTTGTTCGATCTACTGCATGTGGTAGCAACTGCAGCCACCACATGCAGTCTTGGTGTGTCGCAAAAAACGTACCCGGGTAGATTACGGAAAAATAGGTGCCTTCTGCGGCCAGACCATGCAGCCCATCGATGTGGGGTAAGTTTGTGTTGTCTTCGGGTAATACCGCGATAGTTGAAGCGGCTTGGAGGTGTATAGCGTTCCATTGCCCATGAGTGGCGACTGGAACACAGTCCTGATTTCCGATAGACACTCGATGGATGGTCGCAGTATGGTAATCCTCCATTGCGTTTTCTATATATAACTTCCAATTGCACTCCAGATCGTATCGTTTTTGTCGCACGCATTTCATGGCAGAAAATTGGTAAGGTTTGAAGTGATCAGGCAGATCGCCCAAATATTCGTCGAGCGGGCTAACGTCAGAGCTGAAAGTTACAAAAATAAAGCCAGCCCACATTTCAGTCCTTAGCTCCCTAAGGCTGTTTTCCTCCGGATTGAAATTACTCGTTCCCTCCATTCCTTTCATGCGCAGAAGGCTACCATCCAGTCCATAGACCCAAGAGTGGTAGGGGCAGACAATAGTTCGGCAATTTCCCTGGCCTTCGAGTAGGCGTGCAGAGCGGTGCCGACAGACGTTGGCAAAGGCGCGGATAACGTTATCTTTGCCGCGCACCAGAATGACTGATTCCCCAAAGAAATCGAGGGTCATGAAGTCACCGGAGTTGGAAAGTTGGTCTACGCGTCCGGCAAAATTCCAGTGTTTCAGGAAAATCTGTTCAACTTCTCGTTGATAAAAACTAGGGTTGGTATAACACCAGGATGGCAAAGTAGAGGCTTCCACCAGGGGACGGCGAACATCAACATAATGGTCAGCGTTAAATAGATCAGCAGGGGTCATCGAAGGTTCGTATCGCATTAGGTTGTGTGTCTTTGTTGTAATTAATGTTACAACATGTGACGGGAAACAAAAAAATTTATCTTTGGAGGAAAAAATGGCCCGAGAAGCAAAGCTCCTGCATCTCCATGTGGAAAATACCACTGCTCTTGGCGCGGTTTTTGAGGCGTGCAGTAATAGGGTCACGGCGGCTTTAAATCGAGCGCCAGACCTTGCAGGCCGATTGCGCACAACGGTCGGATACGATGGGCGTGATCTTGACAAGCATCTAGCCAGCGCGGAGGCGGTCTTTTGTTGGGACTTGCCGCGCGACAATCTCGCTGAACGTGCGCCAAACTTGCGCTGGATTCACGTCCATGGCGCAGGCATCAATCACTGGATGCCTCTGAACGAGTTGCCAAGACAGATTGTGTTGACTAACAGTCGGGGTGTTCATGGTGAGCGGGCAACCGAATACGTCATGATGGCGATATTGGCGCTGAATAATCGGCTGCCCGAGCTTGTGACTAATCAACGCCAGGGGCTTTGGCGTCAGTGTTTCAGTAGTTCGTTGTCAGGCAAGACACTTTTAATTATCGGAGTTGGACATATCGGCCACTCCGTCGCGCGCTGGGCAAAGTCGGTAGGTCTAAGAGTGTTAGGAGTGCGGCGTTCGGGAAAACCGCGTCGCTGGGTAGATGAAATGCATAAAGTGACAAACCTACACAACGTTTTACCGCAAGCAGATTTCGTATTGATTAGCGCGCCGCATACCGATGAAACTGACCAACTTATCGGGGCGACTGAGCTGGACTTGATGAGGTCGGGTGCGGGACTGGTTAATTATAGTCGGGCTGCTTTAGTGGACTACGAGGCGCTGCGTGTTCGGCTGAACGATGGTCAACTCAGCGCGGTGCTCGACGTGTTCTCACCGGAACCCTTGCCAGCAGATTCGCCATTGTGGGTAGCGTCAAATCTGCTCATTACGCCCCATTGCTCTTCAGATGATGAGGCCTATTACACGCCACGTACACTGGACCTGGTCTTGGCGAATGCCCGGCGGCTTATTGAAGGCAAGCCATTACGAAATCGAGTCAGTCGGCAACTTCAGTATTGAAAAGGATGTTGGGCTCCCGATTGTGGGTGGAGAGAAATGAAAGATATCAAGGTAGCGATAACAGGGGGGGCAGGACGACTCGGCAGGTGTGTAGCGGCTACATTATTTGAGACTTGTGAGTTAACGATCGTTGATAAGCACGACGGTGCTGCTAGCGAACGGGCTCCCATTGATGTTCTTGATCGTGAAATGCTGGCGACTGCGATAGCCGGGCAAGACGCAATTATTCATCTCGCGGCAATTGATGCGTCTATCAACGCATCGGAGCATGCTTTTTATGAAACTAATACGTTAGCTGCATGGAATGTGTTGGAGTTAGGTTATAGCGCGGGGGTCCGGCAATTTGTGATCTGTTCGAGTAGCAGCGTTTACGGGTTTAGCCAATCTAACAAGTTGGGTTCACCAGAGGCTCTGCCGATCGACGAGTCTCATTCGTGCCGACCAAGTAGCGCTTATGGTTTAAGCAAACAGGTCACTGAAGTGATAGCGGAAGGCTTTAGTCGACGCCCAGACATGTCTGTGACGGTATTGCGACCATGCTTCGTCGCGTTTGACGATTTACTGGAACAGATGTGTTCGGAGCGCGAGGAGCGGAATAAGTTGCCGAAAGCCGTGGATAGCGGAACGAAGCACAAGTGGATCGAGCCCTTACCTATCTTAAGGTCGTGGGTTGATCCCGAATCTGTTGCGGATTGTTTTCGCTGTGCGCTCGAAGCCAAGCTGCCTGGATTTCATGTCTTTAATGTCAATTCAGACGATACTTTCATTCATGACGGCACATTGGCTTATATGAAAATGACGTTTGGCGAACTTCCCGATCGAATAGATCAGGTGTTTTATGCGCAAAACACGAGGGCCAGCATTTTTGATAATCGCTTAGCGTTGAGCGTTTTAGGTTGGAAGCCGCGAGTGGATTGGCGTCAGTTTTTAGCATCAAGGACGATGACGTCAAAGCCTTAAGTGTCCAGACACGATACTCTATATTGATTGAGGCTGCAGGGTTGCCCAGTTCGATTTGATCGGTCGAAGAAATAGCGTTAGGCATAATCCTAGAAACCCCAGTCCAATAAGAATCATGATGCTCATGTCATAGTTCTGTGTAACGTCAAAAGTCCATCCCGTGATGACTGGGCCACCAACGGCGCCCAGTGTTCCAATAAAGAAAACCAAGCCAAGAATTGACCCGTGTGATCGTGTTCCAAAGTATTCAGCGACACTGGGCGAGGCGATGACGAAAAATCCGCCGTGGGGAATGCCGTAGAAAAAAGCGAAGACGAAAAGAAGTTCAGGACGTTCTATTTGTTGCAATAAAATGAAACTAAAAAGCAACAAGCTGAAACAAATGTTCAGTGAGAGACGGGTCCCGATACGATCAAACAGCACGCCAAAGGCCAAACGTCCTATGATGCTGAAGCCTCCAACACAGGCGATCAATAGTGCCGCGACTGCAGGACTCAGACCCTCGATCTGGCCGTAGCGGACAATGTGGACCATGATGGTTGTCACGCAGTAGAAATCAGCCAATTTGGCAAAGCAGAGCAGCCAGAACTGGTAATGGCCGATCGCCTGACGAACGGTAGCGCCCGTTTCAATTGATGGTGTTGAGTCGCCTGCGGTTTGTTCTTCCCCTAACGGCAGTTGACCGTATGCCCGAGGGTCGCGACGTAGAAGTTGCGACATCAGTAACATTCCTAATAGCAACACGATACCGATGATGAATGCCGCATCGCGCCAGTTATAAATTGCGATCAAATAGGCGGCTGCAACGGGTACAAGAACCTGACCGATACCTGCCCCTGTTTTGACGATACCCGCCATGAGGCCCCGATATTTCGTAAACCATCGGGCAACGGTGGAAAGAAGGACAACGTCATGTGCACTCATGCCGACGCCGCACAGTAGTCCGTAATAGAGATAGAGTTGCCAGGGTGCGGTAATGGTTGAGACAAGGGAAAATCCTATGCCAAATAATGCGGCCGTGAAGGTCATGACCATTCGTGGACCAAGTCGGTCACTGAGGAAGCCCATTAGTGCGCTGAGAGATCCCATGAAAAAAAACATTAAGGACCCGGCGCCGGATATTAAAGCGGCCACAGGAAGAGGGTGAGGGTTGCCGGGCAACCAACCAAGTTCAGCCTCGAGATGCCGGAATAGAACGCCGTAGGTAAACACCCCGCCAAGAAACAGTAGCTGCATTCCGCTACTGGCGGCAACGATGCGATAACCGTAAAACGATTTATTGGACATAGAAAGTTACGTGAGTCTCAACAGGACAGTTTTATAACGTCGTCGCGGGATTGATTTGTCGGGTGACACCAGTCGGCTAGGGCACTATATACGAAACGATTTGCAAATATCGCCAGGAGAGTAGCCATGGGGCAACGGATGCAAGGGAAGGTTGTGGTGGTAACAGGAGCGGGTTCAATCGGGCCCGGATGGGGAAACGGTAAAGCCAGTGCAGTTTTATTGGCTCGTGAGGGCGGACAAGTGTTTGCAGTCGATAAAACCCTGGCGTCTGCCCAGGTTACGCAAGAGCTTATTGAAGGCGAAGGGGGCCGTTGCATCGCCTACGAGGCGGATGTGACTGACGCGCAGGCTGTTGCGCATATGGTCAATCGCTGTTGTTCAGAGTTCGGGAGCGTCGACGTGTTGTATAACAATGTGGGCGCCGCGGTCGCCGGTGGCATCACTGATTTAGACGAGGCGGCGTGGGACGCACAGATCGAGGTTAATCTGAAACATGTCTTCCTTGTCACACGTGCAGTGATTGGTACGATGCTCAAGGACTCGGGGGGTTCAATCATCAATGTCGGATCAACCTCTGGCTTAACCTTTACTGGACAACAACAGATTGCATATCAAACAGCTAAAGCGGCGATCTCCCGTTTTAGTCAATCGGTCGCACTCGAATTTGCGCCGGTTGGGATTCGTTGCAATACCGTTATTCCAGGCCAAATGGACACGCCCATGGTACAGACGTACTTGGCGGGTCAACAGACTGGAGGTGATGTTGAGGCCTTAATCGCCAAGCGTAACGCTCGCATACCAATGGGGTTTATGGGTACTGCCTGGGATGTGGCAAATGCGGTTCTCTTTCTGGCTTCTGACGAAGCGCGCTACATTACCGGTGCGCAGATTGTGGTCGACGGTGGTATGACCCTGAAATGTACTAATGAATAGGTACTGTCGAGTTCTAATTTGCCTATAATGACCTTATCGCTCGCTGGTGATGGAGTTTGTTTCGGACTGAAGATCACTGGTGCATGATTCATAGAACGCTTGATTCTGAAGAGAGGCAACCATGTCGCAATATCCTGAAATCTTCCGCATTCGTCAGAAGTTTGATCGTCCTGTCATCGATGATATACCGGCCGAAGTCGAAGCAGAGTTGTCACGGCTGAATTTAGGCGCTGCCATTCAGCCAGGACAATCTGTTGCCATTACAGCAGGCAGTCGCGGTATAGCCAATATTCACATCATCATTAAGTCGATTGTTTCCCACTTGAAGGGATTGGGTGCCGAGCCTTTTGTCGTCCCGGCAATGGGTAGTCATGGTGGGGCGACGGCTGAGGGTCAGCAACATATCGTCGAAGGCTATGGGATCACAGAAGACTATGTGGGGTGTCCTATTCGTTCAAGCATGGAGACTGTCATTGTCTGTGACGCCAAGGAGGGTTTCCCAGTCCATTTTGATAAGAATGCTTACGGAGCAGACCATGTCGTTGTGTGTGGACGGGTTAAGCCGCACACCACCTTCGTTGGGGATATCGAAAGCGGCCTCATGAAGATGATGTTAATTGGTTTGGGCAAGTACGAGGGTGCTAAGACTTACCATCGTGCAATAAAAGACCACAGTTTTGGTCAAATTGTGCGCAGCGTCGCCAAAGAGGTTTTATCGAAGTGCCGCATCGTTGCGGGACTTGCTGTTGTCGAGAATGGCTATGACGAAACTGCCAAGCTAAAGGCGGTTGGGCCAAATGAATTTGAAGAACGAGAAAAAGAATTACTGGTGCTCGCAAAGCAGTGGATGCCACGTTTGCCTTTTAAGCAGGCCGATCTGCTGATGGTGGATCAAATTGGTAAGAATATCAGCGGTTCCGGTATGGACTCTAATGTGGTCGGAAGAAAACTTCTGGATCACCGAGCGGGGGATGAGGAGTGGCCAAAAGTGCGAACTATTTTCCTGCGCGGTCTAACTGAGGAAACACACGGAAACGCAACCGGTATTGGTATGGCTGAATTTGCGTTAACCAGAGCAGTTGATGCGATGGATATAGCTATTACTCGTCGGAATTGTATTACTGGCGGGAGTCCGACCAGCGCGATGATCCCCTTGCACTACCAAACAGACAAGGAAGTGCTTGAGGCCACACTGCCCGAAATGGGATTAACGGCAGTTCCGGATACTAAGGTAATGTGGATTCACAACACTTTAGAGGTTTCTGAACTCGAATGTTCCGTGGCTTATCTAGATGAAGCACGGCAAAGCAATGAAATCGAAATACTCAGTGAGCCACGGCCGCTTCCATTGGATAACAACGGGAATCTCCCGGATGTCACCGAACTGCAGGCTTAAGAGGACGTAAAGCGTATGGGCGGAAACCCAACTGCAGGTCGGGAGATTAGGGAAGATACGATTGTTGCGGTAGGTGAGCCCTGGAGTGGCGTGATCAAGGCAGGAGAAATCTTGCGGCTGATTGACCTGGAGGGCCAACAGGCAATTGATTTCCTTTGTTACAACGAACATGACAGTGCTGACCGGTACAATGCGGCTAATACGATCAAGTTAAATGGCAACATTTATCTGGGCAAAGACGCTGGTTTGTGGTCTGTTAAAGCGAACAGACTGATGACTGTTGTTGAAGATACCTGCGGTTCGCACGACACGATTTATGGATGTTGTTCTGTCGAGGTAGATGATGTTCGGTTCGGAGAAAATAACGGTAAAGGTTGCCAGGGTAACTTTGAGTTAGAGCTCTCGAAGCATGGCCTTAACGAGAAGGATGTTGCGGCCAATATCAATTTCTTTATGTACGTTCCCGTTGAATCATCCGGTGCGCTGGGCATATCACCCGGTCTTTCCAAAGCGGGTGATTATGTCAGTTTGCTGGCGGACCAAGATGTATTGGCTGTTTTATCTAACTGCCCGGAACGCCTCAATAATGCAGCCGGTGGTGAACCGACTCCGGTACAAATTCAGATCTATTCCGAGTAGACCGGCATCATCGAGGCGACCTCTACCCCGTGGCCATGCAGTGCCACACGGTCGCCGTTCTGTATTCGTTCTAATCCGCGTTTGGATTTGAAGGCCTTTGCTCTTTGGCGGATGACTTAGGCGTGAATCTCTTGTTGGCATCGAGCAGCATCAGCGCGCCGTTACTAGGAGTCATGGCCGCCACTTTGTTCGGCATCTCTGCGCTACCGGCCAAGCGCGGTCTCCTATTCGTCAATGCCGAGACGGGATGCCTAATCACCATGGCAACAACTTGGCTGGTCTGCTTGTTGTTAGGCCCACTGTGGATGCGAACAGAGGATTGGTTCACTGCGGGGTTTTGGGTATTTGCACTGGCCGGACTGATTCACCCGTATCTTTCCATGTACGCCTCATTAGAGGCTCTAAAGCGCGCTGGAACGACTGTTGCCTCGACCCTGGCTGCCACCGCTCCTTTTTTCTCTACACTCGGCGCTGTGGTGTTGTTGGGTGAAGACCTAACTGTCGTGGTGGCCTTGGCAACTGTTGGTATTGTTGCGGGCGTCATGGTGCTGACTTTTGACGGTCGCCGAATGGCTCGGGTTATACGTGTCGCTCTGATCTTTGCCAGCATCGCAGCGGTAATTCGTGGATCAACGCATGTGATCGGTAAGTGGGGGCTGGAGTTATTGCCGAATCCATTTATGGCAACGTTCGTGGCGTTTTCCGTGGGCCTGGTATGCATGACGATTTTCTTTCGATTGCGGCATGGCCATTTGCCTCGGAATCTTCCTGCCGATGGAGTTAAGTATTTTTTCTACTCCGGCTTGTGTATCGCCTTCGCCATCATCAGTATGTATGGCGCATTAATGCTGGGTCGAGTGGTTGTGATCTCCCCCATTATTGCGTCATATCCGGTCTTTACCCTGTTGTCGGTGTGGGCTGTCAGAGCTGAGCGAATTTCCGGGCGATTGGTATTGGGTGTGTTAATGGTTACTGCTGGCGTCGTAGTCATCGCGCTCGTTGGCGGAGCGGGTTGAGTTGACAGGAGGGAAGGTGGTGGGAAAGCGTACCGTTCAGATAGCCTGTGATATTGGCGGCACATTCACTGATCTGGTAGCGCAGGTCAGTGACGGACAGGCACATGTCAGAAAGATTCCTAGTACCCCAGCGTCTCCAGGGCAAGCGGTGATCAAGGGATTACAGCAACTGCTTGATGATCTGCATTTGTCTTTTTCAGACGTTACTGAAGTGGTTCATGGGACAACTATTGGCTCTAACATAATCCTTCAGAAGCAAGGTGGCAAAACCGGATTGATCACCACCCAGGGATTCCGGGATGTTCTGGAAATCGGGCGCATTCGAACACCGACCATGTTCGATGTTGCCTGGGATAAACCCGTTCCGCTGGTGCCGCGTCGTTATCGTCTCGAGGTGGTTGAACGCATGGGCGCGGATGGTGAAATTGTGGTGCCATTGGATGAGGCAAGTGTCATAGCCGCTGGTGCTCGCCTGGTGGAAGAAGGGATTGAGACTACGGCCGTCTGCTTTCTCCATTCCTGCATTAATTCCGAGCACGAGTGCCGTGCTCGGGATCTGCTGCGTCAATCCTTTCCGGGTTTGCGGGTAACGGCGTCGTGCGACGTATTGCCGGAAATCAAGGAATACGAACGCACCTCTACTACGGTCGTTAACGCCTATCTCCTACCGGGCATGCAGCGATACCTGGAGTCATTGGCTGAAGAGCTCGCGGATGCAGGAATGAAAGCGCCAATTCTGGTGATCGCATCGTCTGGTGGCATGATGACAATAGAAACGGCAATGGAGAAACCGGTGTTTGCGGTGGGTTCCGGGCCTGCCGGAGGGGTAATTGGTTCGATGCGGCTGGCACGTACGGTCGATTGCCTGGACGCCATCGCCTTCGATATGGGAGGTACGACCGCCAAGGCCTCCATTATAGAAGGTGGTGATCTGACGATTACCTCGGAATACGAATTTCGAGATGGGATGTCCACTCCAAGTCGTTTTATCAAGGGTGGTGGGTACATGTTGAAGGTTCCGGCCATCGATATCGCTGAGGTTGGCGCTGGGGGCGGGTCCATCGCATGGATAGACGAGGGCGGCTTGCTGCAAGTGGGTCCGATTTCAGCGGGCGCAGAGCCCGGGCCTGCTTGTTATGCGCTTGGCAATGAGCGTCCCACCGTAACGGATGCGAATGTTGTGTTAGGGGTTCTCAATCCCAATAGTCTGGCCGGCGGGAGTCTTCCGATTGATGCGAAGTGTTCGATGAAGGCGATTGATCGGCACATCGCGGATCCCTTAGGTTTGAGTCGTGTGGAAGCGGCGGCGGGGATTCGACAAATTATTAATGTGGCAATGGCGCGGGCGATTCGTTCGGTTACGGTCGAAAGGGGTCGTGATCCGCGTGATATGACATTGTTTGCTTTCGGTGGTTCTGGACCGGCACATGCAGTTGATGTGGCCGTGTTGCTAGGTATTACAAAGGTCATTGTGCCCGTCATGTCGGGTGTATTTTCGGCAGTGGGTATGCTGGGAGCTGATATTGAGCACAATTTTGTCCGAAACCTGTTTCGAGGATTGGATCAACTCGAAACGGTGGAAGTAGTGGATGTGATCCAACAGCTGCGCCATGAGGGTGCGGGGCGCCTGTACAAGGATGGATTTGACCAGTCTCATTTGGATATGCGATTTAGCGCAGATATGCATTACCTGGGGCAGTCGTCAGAGTTAACCGTTGGTTTCGACCCTATCGAGATCGAACGGAAGGGCCTGGGATTTCTTTCTGCAGCATTTCATGCTGCTTATCTTGAGACCTATGGTTATCAGAATAACGAACCCGTTGAGCTCGTTAATATTCGGTTGAGTGCCTTGGGTGTTCGGCAGCACCGTGTCGCATTTACAGAAGGGAATGCAGGAGTGGATGCTCGCGAGGCGACAGGCGCCATGCGCGAGGTATGGTTTGAGTCGAGCCGTCAAGTTATGTCTGCGATGATATACCCGCGGTCAGTTGTTGATACGGGTACGGTAACGGGCCCGGCTATACTGGAGGCCTATGACACCACTATTGTAGTGCCTCCCGAGTGTGTCGCGCGCAATGATGCATGCGGCAGCGTCGTGATTGATATAGCGCCTGAGTTAATAGGTGATGCTGCATGAATCCTAGAACTGATCCGATTACCTTCGCAGTCATTAAGCATGGACTGGATGCTATCGTCGATGAGATGGCGTATACGGTCTTGCGGACCGCGCGTTCAGAAATAGTCAAGGATGTAATGGATTATTCCGCGGCCATTTGTGACAGCGAAGGACGAATGATTGCTCAGGCAAAAACCATTGCCCTTCATCTTGGGGCGGTGCCCGAGGCGATGCACGTTGTCCTGGAAAGATACAAGGAGACCCTGGAAGAGGGTGATGCTGTCATTCTCAATGATCCCTATCAAGGAGGAATGCACCTTCCTGACATTTTTATGTTCATGCCAATTTTCTCCGGAGAGGAGTTGCTGGCTTTCGCGGTGGTTATTTGCCATCACACCGATGTGGGCGGTCGGGTACCCGGTTCTAATGCAAGTGATTCGACCGAAATCTTTCAGGAAGGTATTCGTATACCACCACTGAAACTTTTCGAAGGAGGGCGCCCAAACACCACTCTGATGCGTCTGATTGAGTTGAATGTCCGGTTACCCGATAGAGTTATAGGAGACCTGAAGGCGCAATATGCTGCGTGCCGGGCCGGTTCCCTCGAACTTGCGAAGCTGTCAAACCGTTATGGCGTTAGTGGTCTCCAAAAGCATTTTTCGGCGTTGCTTGATTATGCCGAACGTATGACTCGCGAAGAGATCGCGACCTGGACCGATGGCACTTACACTTTTGAAGATCATATCGACGATGATGGTTTCTCTGATACCCCTATACCAATCCGAGTCGCGATTACCGTGGCAGGCGATCACGTATTGGTTGACTACACCGGCTCAGCCCCGCAGGTGGCGGCTGCATTGAATTCGACAAAATCTTACACCAACTCATGCACGTACCTATCGGTACGGTGTGCGCTAAAGGGTGATATTCCCAACAATGCAGGAGTGTTTAGAGCCATTTCAGTCAGCGCCCCTGAAGCGTCCATTCTTAACCCAGTCCTGCCGGCAGCTTGCGCCGCGCGGGCATTAACCGGTTACCGAGTAGTCGATGCTATGTTTGGTGCGCTGGCGCAAATAGTCCCTGATCGCGTCCCGGCGGCCGGAGAAGGTGGAAACACGGTAGTCTGTCTCGGTGGTTATCGGGACGATGGCTCACCATTTATTATCGTTGACATGATCTGTGGCGCCTGGGGTGCTCGCCCGAATAAAGATGGAATCGAGGGGGTGACCAATCCGTCCCAGAATCTCTCGAATACTCCAGTTGAGACACTTGAATCTCAACATCCTGTACGGGTTGAAGAATACGCACTGGTGCCAAATTCGTGCGGCGCGGGTCGTTGGCGAGGAGGACTGGGGTTGTCACGTTCTTATCGGGTCCTCGCCAAAGAGGCAGGCCTGCAGTTGCGTGCGGACCGAATGAGGTTTCGACCTTACGGATTACAAGGAGGCCGTGAAGCGCCTGGGTCCAAAAACACCCTCGTTGAGGCCAATGGTGAAACCCACTTGTTGCCGAGCAAAGTGAATCGACAGATGTATGAAGGCGACTTGATTCACCATATTCAACCGGGTGGAGGTGGCTTTGGGGATCCCATGACTCGGGACCCGATTCGAGTTGCAGCGGACGTGTGGAATGAAAAGATTTCGGCTGTTTATGCGCGGGATGAACACGGCGTTATTGTCGATGGGTTAACGGGAGAGCTCGATCAGGTGGCGACCGCCGATCTTCGCGCGTCCCTTGGGAAGTGACGATCGGATGCTTGGAGTTCGATGGGGATGATTGAGCATCGTGTTGCCAGGTTGTTTGATCAGGTGGTGGGCCCTGTTATTCACCAGGTATAGGTTGAATGGTGATGAACATACTGCCGACGGAGAACTTAGGGGGAACGAATTGAATGGCTGAGCAACGCCTGGGTATCATCATGCATGGAGTGACGGGCAGGATGGGGACCAACCAGCATCTGGCGCGGTCAATCGTCGCTATGCGCAACCAAGGTGGTGTGCTGTTGGAGAATGGCGATCGCATTGTGTTGGATCCGATACTGGTCGGACGAAGTGAAGAGAAGCTGCGCACTCTGGCGCAGGAATATGGGGTCGTTCGTTGGACTACAGATCTTGGTGAGGCTTTAGCAGATCCTCGCGATAGATTGTTTTTTGATGCGGGCACGACTCAAATGCGCGCGGCGTTAATCGAACGCGCAATCTTGGCCGGAAAGGATATCTATACCGAAAAGCCGGTAGCGGAGAATATCAACGATGCACTCAGAGTGGCGACTCTTGCCCAGAAAGCGGGAATTGCCAATGGGGTTGTTCAGGACAAATTATTTCTGCCTGGCTTGATTAAGTTAAGGCGTTTGCGGGATGAGGGTTTCTTCGGGCGGATTCTCGCTGCGCGTATTGATTTTGGTTATTGGGTTTTTGATGGATTCGAAGCCCCGGCGCAGCGGCCGGCATGGAATTATCAACTCGGCCAGGGTGGTGGGATCATTTTGGATATGTTCTGTCACTGGCGCTACGTGCTTGACCACACGATAGCTCCGGTGACCGGTGTATGTTGTATTGGCCGCAACCATATTCCTCAAAGGCGCGACGATGAAGGGGAGTCTTATATCGCCGATGCGGATGACGGCGCATTTGCCATGCTTGAATTGGAGGGCAATGTGATTGCTCAGGTCGCGAGTTCTTGGGCCACTCGAGTGCGCCGCGATGATCTGGTGACCGTGCAGGTCGATGGGACAGCGGGATCGGCGGTGGCAGGACTGCAACGTTGTTGGGTCCAAAGTGGGGCAGAGACGCCACGGCCGATATGGAATCCGGATGAGCCGCAGTCGATGACTTTTCCAGATCAATGGCGAGAAGTGTATGCGAGCGAATCATTCGATAATGGATTTAAAGCGCAATGGCTATTATTTCTGCGCCATTTGTATGACGGTGCGCCGTACATCTACGATTTGATGGAGGGCGTTAAGGGTGTGCAGCTTGCTGATGCTGCTTTGAAAAGCTGGCGCACGCGTCGTTGGGTCGAAATTGGTGCGGCAGTTGAGATAGCCTGAACATGGCGGTGCTTCATTTGCCGAGTGCGACCGGGCAGTTGCAGGCCTATGAGACTGGTGATGCCGAAAGTTTTTCGAGTGCACCGGGGCCGTTTTGTCGAATTGCCTACGCCGCTGCGCATGTAGTCGCTGACCCACTGGCGGCTAACGATCCGTGGTTAACACCGGCTATTGACTGGGAACGAACGATTGCTTATCGAGAGTATTTATGGTCGATGGGTTTAGGCGTAGCGGAGGCGATGGATACGGCGCAACGTGGAACGGGTCTTGAATGGGACTGCGCGCGCGAGCTGATCAAACGTAGCGTCTCGGCAGCACGTGCGTACGGAGATGCCACTATAGCGAGTGGTTGCGGTACCGATCACTTAGTTCCCGCTCCCGGCAATACCTTGGATGAAATTCAGTCGGCATACGAGTTGCAGGCGGAATTCATTCAAGCGCAGGGAGGGCGGCTAATTCTGATGGCCAGTCGTGCCTTGGCGGCTAGCGCCCGTTCGCCCGATGACTATTACCGTCTTTATGAGAGACTGTTGGCGCAGGTTGATGAACCGGTCATTATTCATTGGTTGGGCCCGATGTTTGATCCGGCACTGGCGGGATATTGGGGGCATAATGATCTGGACGAGGCTATGGATGTCTGTCTCGATGTGATTCGCTCGCACCCGCATAAGGTGCAGGGGGTGAAAGTATCGCTGTTAGACAAGCATCGCGAGATTGCTATGCGGCGAAAGTTGCCGCCCGGTGTCGGAATGCTGTCAGGGGATGACTTTAATTATCCGGAGTTAATTGAAGGAGACGAGCAGGGATATTCCGATGCTTTGTTGGGTATTTTTGACGCGATCGCCCCGGCTGCATCGGCCGCTTTGGCTGCTCTGACAATTGGCCAAGTCGATACCTATCGGAAAATTCTTGAACCGACAGTGGCCTTGTCGCGTCATATTTTTGAAGCCCCCACGCGCTTTTATAAGACAGGTGTTGTGCTGATGGCTTATCTAAACGGATTACAGGATCATTTTGTTATGGTCGGTGGTCAGCAGAGTGCGCGATCAGTCATTCATTTAAGCGAGTTGTTTCGACTCGCCGACCGCGCGCACCTTTTTCACGACCCTGAGGATGCATCAAATCGTATGGCGCGCCTCTTGCGACTCTACGGTGTGTCGCAAGCATAAATATGCCTGTGATGTTTAAATCGTGCTGTTTGAACCCAGGTAAGTATCACGTCCAGCGACTAAACTCCGCATTTTAGCGTCGGCGATCGATCGATCCAACATCCAGAAGCCACAATCCGGGTGCACATAGCGAAGGCGATCATGCCCCAGTATGTGGGCAGCATGGTCAATGGCTTTTGCGACTTCATCCGCGCTTTCGACCTCGGTCCTTTTTATATCAATGACGCCAATACCCAGACCGATGTCTTCGCGCACTTCGCGCAGGGCTTCCAGATCTGTAATCGGACGATGCGCACACTCCATTACAATGTGGTCGACATGGAGTGCATTTAAATAATCAAGTAATGACGACCAGTCGCCTTTTTGAATACTTTGTCCGCCATAGTTGCCGAAGCATAAATGAACAGCGGGAATGGATGGCACCGCGTCCAGGACGACATTGATGGCGGCAGCTGCCCACGTTGCTTCTTCGGGGCTTCCGGGTAGATTGGCCTCGTCAATTTGAATGATGTCTGCATTGAGTGATTTGACCTGTTCAGCGAGCACTCGAGCCAAGGCCATGGCCACGTCTGAGGTATCGCCGTATCGTTGATTAATTAACGTCTTGGCGAGCATGTGAGGTCCGGTTAGCGTGAATTTCAATGGTCGCGTGGCCAGTTGTTTGGCCCGGTTGCATGCGCTGGGCAAATCGAGCGAGCCGTGGTCGATGTCATCATGGATCACACCTGGGGGAGTGTTGCGAAACCGAGTGTCGGCGTGCTGGCGATAGTCTATTAATTCGGCAAAGCTGATGTCGCTTCGAATGCCCGCAAGCGGACGGACGAAGTATTCGATCATGCCATTGGTTTGCGGATGATTCGGATCGAAGCGGTAGAGTTCCCCATCACACACGACATCAACACCGGCTTGTTCCTGCGTGTTGATAACAACGCGCGTTGCATCCGTCAGGGCTTGGGTCGATGGGTTTTGTTGTAACCACTCTGGCACTGGATAGGAGCCGACGACGGTTGTTTGGATGCTCGGCGTTTGATACGTCATGGCAAGTTCACCCCCAAGTCGTGCTCGCTGACACGTGAAACCGGATAGGTTAGCAGAATCCGCCCTAAACGTTTGAATATAAAGGGTAAAACGCATCTTATAGAAAAAATTCAAGATGACTCACGTTTCCACAACCTCGGTCTTAATGTTTATACTGCCTAGGTTGACAGTCGTCTCAACGACGTTTCCATTGTTTATTCAGGAGGGTAAGAATATGAAACACAGAGTCTTAAGACTTGCGGCAGTTGGCGTTGCCGCGGTTCTGACAACCTTTGGCGTGGCAGTAGGCAATGCCGTTGCGAAAGATAAGATGGTGATAGCTGTACCAACCTTTTTGACTGGAGGCGGTGCGCCGGCCTTCGGTATTCCCGCTCGAAATGGTACTGAATTGATTATTCAGGCGATCAATAAAGGACAGGTGCCCGCGCCCTACAATACAAAAGGAATAGCCGGCGCGCAGGTTGAGGCCATTATCTATGATGAGTCTGGCGGTGGTGCCAAGCAGGTAACGGAATACAGAAACAAAGTGCAGAAGTTGGGTGTTGATATGTTTGCAGGCTTTGTGTCATCTGGCACTTGTGCGGCCGTCACAGCAGTGGCCGAAGAACTCAAGACCCTTACGCTGTATTCCACGTGCGGTACGCCACGTGTGTTTGAAGAATTGGATAAGAACCCAAAATACGTTTTCCGGACCATGAGTCACGCGACGGCTGACGGCGTTTCGTTGGCGCATTATGTGGCAAGCAAATACGGTTCTGCTAATGGTTATACCGGTATCAATCAGAACTACGCGTGGGGACAGGACTCGTGGCGCGATTTTGATCTGGCAATGAAGGTATTGGCGCCCAACATAAAAGGTTCGACTAAGGGCCAATGGCCCAAGATTTTTGCGGGTCGTTACGGAGCCGAAATTTCTGCACTATTAAAATCGCCAGAAGACCTGGTCCATACCAGTTTCTGGGGCGGGGATCTCGAGGCATTTATTTTCCAGGGTTTGGCGCGGGGTTTGTTTAAGAAAAAGACGTTCCTGATGTCGGTGGCAGGTACTGCTGCATACCGATTAGGCAAGAAACTGCCTAGTGGAATCGTGTTGGGCTCCAGAGGGCCCTACGGCATTTATGCTAACCAGTTGATTGATACGCCGATGGTCAAGTGGTTTAACAATGCGTATGTCAATCGATATGGAACACAGCCGACGCAGCCAAGCTACCAATACGCCCAGGCGATTCTTGGGGCAAAGTTTGCCTATGAGAAAGCCGCAGCCGCGAATGGCGGAAAATGGCCGTCAACAGATCAGGTCATTGCAGCGTTGGAAGGGGCAACTTTCCAAGGTGTTGCCACAGAAGTTCGTATGGCGCGTAGTAATGGACACCAGGGTGTCACCGATCACGCCTGGGGTGTGGCGAGTTTTGATAAAGAACTCGGTCTGCCGGTGGTGAGTGACGTCATGCACTTTAAAGGCGATTGCATCATGCCGCCGAATGGCATGGACAGTGTCACTTGGCTTAAAGGTGGTATGAAAGGCGCCAAGTGCGACTGATTTGATTTGTTTGTGGTCCGGGGCAGTTCTTGCCCCGGACCCTCTCTGCAATGCTGAGCGAGGATTTCCGGCTCGATACGTCATAACGGTCACTTAGATCATGGTTCAACTGCTTTTTACGATCCTTACTGATGGTTTGATCTACGGATCCTATCTTTTTATTGTTGCTGTGGGAATGACGGTTATTTTTGGCGTGCAGCGGGTGCTGAATGTGACGCACGGTTCGTTTTACGCTTTTGGGGCTTATCTTGCGGCTTACCTCGGTGGCATTTGGTACGACCATGAGTTACCGGATTTTGGTGGATTCGTTATCATTTTTTTAGCCGCGATTATAGTCGGTGTCTTTTTCGGCATTTTAATCGAGCGGGGATTGCTCAAGCATCTCTACGGTAAAGACGAGCATATTGTCGTTTTAGCGACCTTTGCGGCGTTCCTGGCGCTTGAAGGCGTTGGCCTGTTTATCTGGGGCACGGATCCTTACTTTTTCTATCAACCCCAAGCGATGCTGGGGTTTGTTGAGATTCTGGGTATGACCTATGATTACTATAATCTCTCGCTCATTGTCCTTGCGCTCATTATCTCGCTTGCGATCTGGTATTTTTTGAGTCGAACAATATGGGGCAGGTTGTTGCGAGCCGTCATTTTTGATAGAGAGATCAGTCAGGCGATGGGAGTCAATGTCACGGCGGTGTTTCTCGGGACATTTATTTTAGGGACAACACTTGGGGCATTAAGCGGGGCTGCGATAGCACCAACGATCTCGGTGTTGCCCGGAATTGGTGTCGAGGTCATAGTTCTTGCTTTTGCGGTAGTGGTTATAGGTGGAATGGGGAGTATTCCGGGCGCTTTGATAGGTTCGATTCTGGTGGGCGTGGTTCGCGCAGCTGCTGTGCATGAATTTCCTCAGGCGGAGATGTTTGTGATTTACGCGATCATGGCCATCGTGCTTGTCTTTCGGCCTGAAGGTTTGTTTGCACCACCAGCTGTCAGAAAGATCTGATGTTCTCTGATAGAACCGTTCTTGGTGTCACGATTGCAGTCGTGTTGATCGCGTGTGCTACCTTCTTTATCCCCGATTGGGTGCGGCAGATCGGCTTGTTGAGTATGGCGATCGGTTCGGTGGCCCTGGGGCTGTTGGTTCTATGGCGAACGGGCCTGATTTCTTTTGGTCATGCGCTTTTCTATGGTTTCAGTGCTTATGGTGTTGCGTTATTGAATCATCTTGGAGTTCGTGATGCCTTTGTACTGGTCGTTGTTTCTGCCGCTGCCTCCGGATTACTTGCCTGGGGGCTTGGATTTCTCGTGCGGCGCTATCGGGCAATTTTCTTTGCGCTTTTGACCATGGCATTCTCCATGATTCTGTACGGGATTTTGGCCAAGACAGAAAGATTTGGCAGTACCGATGGTCTTAATGTTCACCCCCCGACATTTCTTGGCTATGCGCCGGTCGACCAGGCGGCTCAGATTACATTGTTTCTGTTTGGCTTATTGGTGATCTATGGACTGATGTTGGGCGTACAGATATATCTTCGTTCAGTCCTTGGGCAAATGACAACGGCAGTGCGGGAAAACGAAATTCGAGTGGAGTACCTCGGTTATTCGGTCGAGCACGTCATCCATATAAAGTATGTTATCTCTGGCCTGTTAGCCGGTTTTGGTGGCGCGATAATGGCGCTTGCCGTTGGACAGGTTGACCCAGAGTCGATGGTCTACTGGACTGCTTCGGGAGAATTTGTTTTTGTGGCTATCCTCGCTGGCACGGGTAATGTGGCGGCACCGTTTATTGGCGCGGTAGCTTTCGAAGTCATTCGCCACTTCGCCTGGGAGCATGGCGCTAATCTGTGGCAGTTGATCATGGGGGGCACGCTACTGGCTATCATTATGTTCATCCCCGACGGCATCTGGTCCGTGCTGCAGCGTTTGGCACGAAAAAAGGATGGTGTGAGGTGACGACTATTCTGGAGGTTAATGGCCTTGAGAAGCGTTTCGGGGGCGTGGTAGCTGCCCAGAATATCGGTGTGAACGTTTCTGCTGGTGAGACGATCGGGATCATCGGCGCGAACGGTGCTGGCAAGACGACATTCGTCAATATGGTGACCGGTCACCTTGCCCCAAGCGCAGGGACGATCAAGTTTCTAGGGGCCAATATCGTGGGTTTGCCACCACGGCACATCACGGAATTAGGGCTTTGTCGCTCCTTTCAGGTTCCCCAAGTCTTTCTGTCAGAGTCGGTGTTTGATAACGTTCTGATGGCCTATGGCATTGCGGAGGAGTCCGGCTTTGGCATGTTGCGCTCCCTTCGAAATAAAGAGCGCGATGCGCGCGTCAGAAGGCACCTGGCGAGTTACCAGATCGCTGAGCATGAAGAAACCGCTGCCAGTGCATTGTCTCAGGGCATTCGAAAGCTGCTAGATATCGCCATGGCCACCGTGCGCAAACCACAGTTACTAATGCTCGACGAACCCACCAGTGGTATCAGTGTGGAGGAAAAATTCGATCTGATGGATGTCATTATGGCCGCACTGCGGGAGAAACAAACTACTGTGATGTTTATTGAACATGACATGGAGATTGTTCAGCGTCATGTTGCGCGCGTGCTGGCGTTTTCTCAGGGCGAAATAATTTGCGATGCACCCACTGCGAAGGCCATGGTCGACCCCAAAGTGGTCGAGTTTGTTTTGGGTCAGGAGTACCACGTCGGGATACGCAGTGATGCTTAAAGTTGATCGTCTCGATGCAAGTATTGGCCCGACACGAATTTTGAGGGCGATTGATTTAGAGGTGCCCGCTGGCAGTATGTGTGGCCTGATTGGTCGCAACGGCGCGGGCAAGACAACCGTGATGCGAACGATCATGGGTCTTCTGAGAGCAACGGCCGGGTGCGTCGAGTTTGATGGGCAAGACCTGGTGCCGATGGATGGTCATCGCCGCGCGCATTTGGGAATTGGCTATATGCCGGAGGATCGCCGTCTAGTGCCCCAGTTGACGACTGAGGAGAACATCATGGTGCCGGTTTGGGCAACCCATTTAGCGAATTCACAACAGCGGTTACGCTGGATTTACGGTCTCATGCCTGAGGTGGAAGAATTCCGGCATCGAAGGGCGTCTGAGTTGTCCGGGGGACAGCAGAAATTTGTCGCTTTTGGGCGGGCTTTAATGGCAGGCACTCGCTTATTGCTCATGGATGAGCCAGGCGAGGGAATCGCGCCGGTATTTGTGCGGCGAATGATTGAAATTATGAAAGACTTGAAAGATGAGGGGCAGGCAGTTTTAGTCGCAGAATCCAACGATGTCCATATCAGCCATTTGCTGGATCAGACGTTTGTTATTGAGCGTGGGAGCATCGTCGAGAAACGTTGATCGACAGGCTCTTGCCCAGACAGGGAGTCGTAGCAATGCCTAAACGAATGGGACCTATCGATTGATGAGGGCGCTTATCGGCAACATCTGCGCTATGTCGCGAGCACAACGGGTCTGTCAGCGTTGGCAACGAACGCGCATTCGTCTGAAGTGGCGTCATGTACGTTCGAAGAACAGGTCCGAGTGCTAGAACTCACCCTGGACGAAGTGGGTGACCAGTTACCCATTGTCAATGGAGTTTACGCCGATGGCAGCCTAGAGGCTGCCCGTCTGGCCCGCATGGCCGACGTGGGGGGTGCTTCCGCGCTGCTTGTGTTTCCTCCCAATCCGTTCAGCTTGGGCGCCCAATCTCGCCCCGAAATGGCGATCAAGCATTTTGAAGTCATCGCGGAGGCAACGGATCTTCCCATTATTATCTTTCAATACCCTTTGGCAAGTGGGCAAGGTTATCCCCTGGAAACGTTATTCCAAATTTGCGATGTGGTGCCGAGCGTCTGCGCCATTAAGGATTGGTGCAACAACGTCCAACAACATGAGAGACAAATCCAGGCCTTGCAGTCATTAGCTCGCCCCGTCAATGTTCTGACCACACACAGTTCCTGGTTATTGAGTTCATTAGTGCTGGGATGCAAGGGGTTGTTGTCGGGATCGGGCAGTGTCATCGCGGACTTGCAGGTGGCTTTGTTTAATGCCATTCGGGAAGGCCGCCTGGACATTGCGAAAGACCTGAATGAGAGAATTCGGGCCACCGCAGACGTGTTTTATGCCGATCCGTTTGTTGATATGCACAACCGTATGAAGGTGGCGCTAGTGGCTTTGGGCCGGATTCCCTCGGCGGCGGTCAGGCCGCCCCTAGTGACACTGGATTCGGCGGAGAAAAAGCGCATTGCCGACGCTATGACGTTGGCGGGAATCTTGCCTGAGGGAGCCATTCTCGAGGCTGCATAAGGGTCGCAAAAAAAGAAAGGTGCCGGATTGAATAACGAACACATCACGCTGGAGGCTATCGGTCGCCTCGATGATGCACCTGACGCACGATTTAAAGCAGTGATGACCTCTGTGGTACGGCACCTCCACGACATTGTGAGAGAGGTCGAGCCCACTATGGCGGAATGGGAGCAGGCCATTCGTTTCTTAACTGAAGTGGGACATTGGAGTGATGATAAACGTCAGGAATTTATCATTTTATCGGATACCCTCGGCATTACGATGTTGGTCGATGCCATTTCCAATCAAAAACCCGAAGGCGCTACAGAGACTACCGTGCTTGGGCCGTTTTTCGTCGAGGACGCGAAGTCGCTCCCTTACGGCGCTAATATTTCGGAGAGTGGGGATGGCGAACCGACCCTGGTAACTGGCTCGGTAAGGGGATTAGATGGGGAGCCGGTGAGTGAAGCCCGTCTGGATGTGTGGCAGGCAGGGCCCGACGGATTTTATGACGTACAGCAACCGAACAAGTTTCCCGATGGCAATCTTCGTGGTGTCTTTAAAACCGATGAAACGGGCCGTTTTGCATTTTGTACAGTGAAACCAGCCCCGTATCCGGTACCCACTGATGGACCTGTCGGGCGCATGCTACTGGCAGCAGGCCGTCATGCATGGCGACCTGCTCACCTGCATTTCATTATCACCGCTGATGGTTACCAGCGGGTTACTACGCATCTTTTCGTTGCCGGAAGCGAGTACTTGGATGGAGATGTTGTGCAGGCGGTCAAAGCAAGTTTAATTGTAGATTTTACTAAGTGTGATGACCCTGAAGAATCGGTACGTTTCAATTTACCTATTCCTTATTTCAAGCTAGATCATCAGTTTGTCCTTGCACCGGAGATTTAACGTACTTATGTCTGATCCGCTAATTGAATTCGACGATCGAGATTTAGCAGCACAGCGCGCGGTTAAGAATCTGAGAGGTCTTGCAATTGATAACGATACGGTAAGACGCCTGTTGTCGGAGGCGCGCACACACAATGCGTGGCATGAACGTGATGTGCCCGATGAAACACTGCGATCCATCTATGATTTAATGCAAAAAGGGCCGACCAGTGCTAACGGGTCTCCGGCCCGTCTCGTTTTTTTAAAAAGCGATGATTCTAAGGAAAGGCTGCGCCCCGCGTTAGCGCCAGGCAATGTAGAAAAAACCATGAGCGCGCCTGTTACGGCCATTTTGGGTTACGACATTGAGTTCTGGCGTAACGCCGATGTCACGTTCCCACACAAACCGGAAGTTCAAACGGCTTATCAGGAAAAGCCGCAGGCATCCGAGACCGTAGCGTTTCGCAATAGTTCCCTGCAGGGTGCGTACCTAATTATTGCCTCGCGGGCCCACGACCTTGACTGTGGGCCTATGTCGGGGTTTGATAACAAACTTGTTGATCTTGAATTCTTCGCAGGCACCACGATCAAGTCGAACTTGTTGTGCAATCTAGGCTATGGTGATGCCGAACACCTTCTAAAGAGATCACCGCGGTTAGGTTTTGATATGGTGTGCGAGATTCTGTGAGTATGGAAGTTTCAGTGTCCCCCGATGGGTTTGGGGCTGAAATACGTGGAATCAGCACTTCACAACCACTGAGTGATGACGAGTTGGCTGCCCTCCACGATGCCCTTGTGAGTCACCGGGCGATTGTTGTGCATGATCTTGATGAAGACGTTGGTTGGCTGCGTCGTTTGGGCCGGCATTTCGGTCCGTTAGTACCACACATTCTGGATCAGTATCATCACCCAGAAACCGATGAGGTTTCAATCATTGCCCGCAACATGGATAGCCCCGAATCACGTACAACGGCAACGCCCGCGGGATCATTTTGGCATACGGACCTCACTTACAAGAACGAGCCGTCTGATGCCATCTTTCTTTATGCGACCCATCTCCCAACGCAAGGTGGCGATACACTGGTGGCCGATTTGGCAGCGGCATATGCTGATTTACCCAAGGCAACCAAAGAAAGGATCGAGAATCTGACCGCAACCCATCGATTTGGTTGGAATACTGGGGGTGGCACGCCGAAGTTGACGGATTCACAAGAGAACGCTCACCCAGACGTAATTCATTCGGTCGTTCGCGGGCATCCTATGACTGGAGAGAAGGTTCTTTACGTCAATCCCGGTTATACGATGTGCATTAACGAGTTACCTCGCATTGAAGGTGACGCGCTTCTGAATGCATTGTTCGCCCATAGCTTGAACGAGAAATACCAGCATAGACATCATTGGGAGAAAGGCATGCTGCTTGGTTTGGACAACCGGGCTACGATGCATAAGGCGGTTAATGACTATGACGAACCGCGTAGGATGCTTCGAATGATTGTAGGCCATACTGGCTAATGTCTGATTAAGGCTGAACTACAAATTCGCGCGTGATTCGACGAAGTCTCCCGATTTGGTACCATTGGGGGTCATGAGCTCCCAGCATTTCAATCATTTGCACTTGGATGTGGTTGGCGGCATTGCCGGTGACATGTTCGCTGCTGCGATTCTGGATCTTCAGCCGGAGCTTCAGGCCGAAGTTGATAGCATGTTGTCGGCTACCGGCTTGATCGATATGGTCAACATTCGACGACACGATCATAGCGACGGCATGCTCACCGGTTCGCGCGTTTCCGTAGTGCCCGTTAGTGCGCCTGCGCATCATCACCGCGCATGGCGTGAAATACGAGAGATGATCGCTTCGATGGAGCTTGCTGACGGTGCGCGGGTGTGTTCAATCGATATTTTCTCACGGCTGGCCGAAGCGGAAGGACGTGTGCATGGAAAGCCGACTGATGAAGTGAGTTTCCATGAAGTCGGCGCATGGGATTCAATTGCGGATATTGTTGTAGCGGGCTGGCTCGTTGACCGGTTATCGCCTTTGACTTGGTCTTGTTCTGCGCTACCAAAAGGTTCGGGGGAGGTGAGGACCGCACATGGACCGTTACCGGTGCCGACCCCGGCGACCGCGCTATTGCTCGAGGGCATGCCGTTGGTTGACGACGGTGTTGCCGGTGAGCGGATTACTCCAACTGGGGCTGCGATCCTGGCCCATCTTGGTCCCGCGTTTATGGGTGATGCTGTAGTGCGTACACTTGCCGGCACGGGGACTGGATTCGGAACGCGGGAATTGCAGGGTCGCTCGAATATCTTACGTGTTCTAGGCTATCGTGACGAACTGGGGTCTGAGTGGCAACAGGAAACCGTGGGAATCTGCGAGTGCGAGATCGACGACCAAACAGCCGAGGATCTTGCGGTTGCACTCGAGCGTCTTCGGCAGCTGGACGGTGTCTACGATGTGTTGCAGTCGCCCGTCTATGGCAAGAAGATGCGTATCATGGCTAATATTCGAGTATTGTTTGACCCTTCGATTGAGGAAACGGTCGTGAGGACTTGTTTCGCTGAAACAACGACGCTTGGACTTCGGCTTTCGAATGTGCGGCGACAGTTTTTGTCACGGAATTCTCGTACCGTAACGCGAGATGGTCAGACCTTCCGTATAAAGGAGAGTGGGCGACCCAGCGGCGGCAATAGCCGGAAAGTAGAGATGGATGACATTAAGGATGTTGAAGGAGGTCATTTGGCTCGCGAAAGTGTACGGCGAAAGACAGAAAATGAAGACGCCTGATTTTACCGATAAACTCAGTAAACATCTTTCCGAGTTTAGCTCTGTTGCTATAGCTGTCAGTGGCGGCGTGGACAGTATGACCCTCGCCTGTGTTGCGCATGAGGCAACAGCTATTGTCGTTTATCACGCAGTATCTCCAGCCGTTCCTTTCGAGGCAACGGATCGCGTCCGACGCTATAGCGCGGTACGCGGTTGGGCGTTAGAAATCATCGATGCGGGCGAATTTGAAGACCAAGCTTATGTCGCTAATCCCGCTAACCGATGTTATTTCTGCAAGAACAACCTTTACGGGACAATCGTGTCTGCCGCAGGGATGCAGGTGCTGTCAGGCACAAATACAGACGATCTTGGGGATTACCGGCCAGGCCTTAAAGCGGCCGCAAAATACGGTGTACGCCATCCGTTTGTTGAATGTGGCATTGATAAAAATGGGATACGTGCAATCGCAACGCAGCTGGGTTTAACGGACCTTGCTGAATTGCCATCTGCGCCGTGTCTTTCCAGTCGAATCGAGACGGGTCTGCCGATCCAAGCCCCGATACTCGCAGTCGTTCATCGGGTTGAAAAACTGGTGAGAGATAGGCTGCATCCGTCTACTGTCCGGTGCCGAGTTCGGGCACAGGATATTGTGGTGGAGATGGATGAACGAACTTTTAAAAATACTAATAATGAGGAACGAATCAAGCTTGGGTCGACGGTAGGGGATTATTTCGATGAGGTCGGAGTTAATCGACCAGTCCGATTTTCCGCTTATCGCCGAGGCAGTGCTTTCATCAGGGTTGCCTCATGAATGATGAAGTTGTACTCGACGATGATCGTATTAATCGAATTGGCATAGATGAAGGTGTCTTGTGTGAGGGAAAAAGTGTTGAGCAGATCGAGATGATCATCACAACGGCTCAACGGGTTGATCGCAGACTGTTACTGACTCGACTCACGCCAAATCACTTTGGCCAACTCGCGAATAATATTCAGACCTTGCTGGATTATGATTCTGTTTCACGCACCGCCATACTTGGAGAAATCAGGACTCCTATCGGTGACTCGAAAGTAGCGATTGTCAGTGCAGGCACGTCGGACGTACCGATCGCACGGGAAGCGACGCGCACACTTTTTTATCATGGTGTGAGTTCGACTGAGATCCACGATGTGGGGGTGGCTGGACTTTGGCGATTACAGCGGCGCGTGTCTGAACTCTCAGATTACCCGATAATTATTGCTGTCGCAGGAATGGACGCGGCCTTACCGACGGTGCTTGGGGGCTTGGTCTCTGGTCTATTGATAGGAGTTCCGTCGTCAACCGGGTACGGGGTGAGCCGAAAAGGAGAGTCGGCGCTTGCTTCGATGCTCCTTAGTTGTGCGCCGGGCATTGCTGTTACCAACATAGATAATGGATTTGGGGCTGCCTGTATCGCGCTTCGAGCGTTACGCGCGGCCGCGCTGGTTGGGGCGGCTTCAGGATAAATCTTTTCCATGGATATACAGCTTAAATACGGACGGCGGGGCCTTTCGGTTTCTTTTCCGCAATCGGTAACTCCAACGATTATTCGAAAACCCGTTATGCCGCTTGTAGAGGATACGGCGGAAACCATTCGTAATGCGTTGTTCAATCCGATCGGTTGTAAGCCTCTTTTGGAAATTGGGAGGGGTGTGCAATCTGTGGCAATTGCAGTCTGCGATATTACTCGCCCCGTTCCAAACGGACTGTTTCTTCGACCGCTGATTGAATGTTTAATTCAGGCGGGGATCAAACGCAGTCACATTAAGATATTGATAGCGACCGGGCTGCACCGGCCCAATCTTGGTAATGAGCTCAGTGAGGTCATTGGGGACCCTTGGGTTGAGGAATATGTGGAAGTCATCAACCATGATGCACGAGATGATCATCAACATGTGTTGATTGGCCATACAAAAAAACGCAACACCCCGGTGCGACTCGATAGAAGATTTGTAGAGGCCGACCTTCGTATCGTATCGGGATTGGTTGAACCACATTTCATGGCGGGGTATTCAGGAGGTCGTAAGGTGATTGCCCCGGGCCTTGCTCATGCTGAGACCATCACCACATTTCATAACGCACGCTTTATGGGTGATCCGCTTGCCGAAAACTGCACGCTAGTGGGTAACCCGCTTCATGAAGAACAGCTTGAAATTGTTGAAATGCTGGGGGGAGCGTTCGCGGTAAATACAGTCATTGATGAGTCGAGGCGTTTGTCATACCTCAATTTTGGAGAGATACGGCAAAGTCATATCGATGCGGTCAAATTTGTTCGACAGTATTGCGAGATTGAAATTGATAAACAGTATTCGACCGTTGTTACGACGTCGGCTGGATATCCGCTTGACAAGACGTACTACCAGACGGTGAAGGGCATGGTGGGTGCGTTAGGGGTGCTGCGGCCCGGAGGGCGTTTGATTATCGCTTCTGAAATCTCGGAAGGGCTTGGATCACCAGAATATGTCGAATCCCAACGACGCTTATTAAAAATGGGTGCCGAGTCGTTTATGAAAATGATCGAAGACCAACGGCTAGCTCGAGTTGATGAATGGCAGACCCAAATGCAACTCAAGGCGATGGCGCGCGGTTCCATCAGTCTTTACTCAACTGGTCTCACGCAGGAAGACGGTGAGTTAACGGGTGTCGAGCGGGTCGACTCTATAGCAACGGCGGTTATGTCGAGTGTCGCAGAGTGTGGGGATTCGGCAGTGGCTGTTATTCCTGAAGGTCCGTACGTCGTGCCGATCTATCGTAATCGGAATTTGCTGGAGGCGGCGGCCTAGCTTTTAAGTTAATCGTTGAACATAGCCTGGAAAATCTAGTCGATGCTTACACTAAAACAAGTTAATGATTACCATGAACACGGTTACGGAGGGCCCTTTCCAGCCCTCAGTATGGCGGAGGTGTCGCGGTTTCGCGAAGAGCTTGAGGCATTCGAAGCGTCGCAGGGTGCGCGACTGTCTGTATTGCCCGGCCAGGTTCGGGCCAAGACACATCTCTTGTTACCTTTTATGCAGGAATTGATTCGCTTAAAGCCGGTATTGGATGCGGTTGAAAGTTTGATCGGATCCAATCTGTTGGTCTACCATCTCACCTGTTGGCTTAAGGAACCTGGTGACGGTGCTTTTACGTCTTGGCACCAGGATGCGGCATATTTTTTCCTCGATCCTCCCGAACATGTCACCGCGTGGATAGCCCTTTCTGATGCAACGCAAGAAAGCGGCTGTATGCGGGTAATTCAAGGGAGTCATCGAGGGGGTGCAATTGAGCACGGTAAAGGTGAAACGAAAAACAATCTTCTATCTAATGGGCAGTTCGTGGATTGGGGAGAGACCGCACAAACGCAATTTCTCGAAGTGCCGGCCGGTCATTTTAGTTTGCACGACACCTATCTGGTTCATTCATCGGCACCGAATAAAAGTTCAGAAAGACGGATAGGCATCGGAGTTAGTTATATTCCCACGCGTGTTAGGTGCACCCACGGAAAACAACTGAGTGCAACTTTGGTGCGTGGGGAAGATGAGTACCGACATTTTCGACCAGAGCCACCGCCATTACGGGCGTATGATGCTGAGGCGGTAGTGACCCATGCCGATGCGACGCGTAACTTTTTTTCGCAACACGGTTCCGAACGGTCGGGTGGGGCTGAGCCGCGCGATGGAGAATAGCGGTGTGAAGAATGCTTCAGGATTGCGTTTGGCAATTGAACGAATGCCGGTATCCCGAATTCGGGAGGTCGCAAATAAGAGTATGGGATTGGCCGATGTTATTCCCTTGTGGTTTGGGGAGCCAGACGTAGAAACCCCACAGTTTATTCGCGACGCCGCGGTTCAGGCGCTGGCTGATGGCGAGACATTTTATACCCCTAATCGGGGAGTGCCTGAGCTTCGTACGGCTTTGGCTAGCTATAGTTCCGCACTCTATGATGTCCCAATCGATAAAGATCGTATAACAGTTACCGCGTCTGGCATGAGTGCGATGATGCTGGCTCATCAGCTTCTGGTGGAACCGGGCAGCAACATCGTATGCCCCACACCCCAATGGCCCAACGTCAAGGGTACGGTCGATGTCCTCGGCGGCGATTTTAGATCAGTCCCGCTTAACTTTACTGGCGATGACTGGAAACTCGATTTGGATGCCCTGTGTGCTGCGGTCGATGATAAAACGCGAATGATATTTGTTAATTCCCCGGGTAACCCCACGGGTTGGGTAATGCCGAGGGAACAACAGAAAGATTTGCTGGAGTACTGTCGAGAACAGGGGTTATGGCTGGTGGCAGATGAAGTCTATGCTCGCATTGTCTATGGTATGAAACATGCGCCTTCCTTTCTTGAGCATGCAAAACCAAACGACCGTCTGATTGTCATCAACAGCTTTTCCAAGCCGTGGGCGATGACAGGGTGGCGCCTGGGATGGCTTACGACGCCAGGTCGGCTTGGTGAGCGCTTAGAGATATTAAATGAATTCAACGTGGCCGGCGCGTCGACATTTGTCCAGCTTGCTGGGATAGTGGCCTTGCGTGATGGTGACGCTTTCATCTCACAACAGGTAGCTCGTTACCAGAATGCCCGCGATTATGTGTACGAACGACTTGCCAACCATACAAGAATACGTGTGGCTCGACCGCGCGGCGCGTTTTATGCATTTTTTGCCATAGAGGGGATCGAAGATGATCTGGCTTTTTGTCAGGAATTGGTGAAAACGGCGAAAGTCGGCTTGGTTCCCGGGAGCGCATTTGGGGCGCCCCAAGAAGGTTGGTTACGACTGTGCTTTGCGAGCGAAATCAGCACACTCGATAAGGCGCTTACGCGTCTGGAAGAAGTGATTGCGCCCTGAAAGATAATCGAAGAGTGTCAGGGCGCGGGCAACCAGTTTCCACCGATCATCAAACTGTGCGGGCGAATCTGTGTTTTTCCGATGCGCATTTCACCTACAACGTCAAGGAACTCGAATTTCCCCTCCTCAAGTTTCAGCACACTAATATCAGCTGGAGTTCCGATAGCGAGGTGGCCTAATTCGGGACGGCGAACTGCTTTGGCAGGTTCACAGGTGCTCGCGGCGATGACTTGATCCAGGGACATTCCAAGAGCAAGGAACTTCGACATAGTCACTAGCTGATCGTGTGCCGGCCCTACAATGCTGAGAACGTGGACGTCACTGGAAATGCAGTCGGGGGCAAATCCGCATTCCAGCATGACTTCTGCCGTCGCGTAGCCGAAGGAACCTTTGCCGTGGCCTATATCAAAAATCACGCCACGTTCGCGGGCGGCAATGATCTCTTCTCGAACCGTAGCATCGCGTAGCCTCGCGGGTGCGTTTGGAAAAGGTCGAAAGCAGTGGGTAAGGATATCGCCTTGTCGCAGGCGATTGACCACATCGAGTCGACTGGGTGGTGGATGGTCGAGATGACACATCACAGGGAGTCCCAGCTCGTCGGCCACTTCTATGGCGATGTCAAGAGGCGCAATGCCCTGTTCACCGCTGGCTCCGCGTCCGACCCTTACTTTAATACCGACGATCAGGTCAGAGTGTTCGCGCGCGACTTCCAGACACTCTCCGGGTTCGAGTAAATCCAGATTGGCACACTCACCGACCATGACAGACTCACTAAAGGCATAAATGCCCGGAAAAGAGATGTTAAGAAAGGCCAGGATTCGCGGTTGCGCTTTCTCAATCACATGTCTGCGGAAGCCCAAAAAGTTTGCAGCCCCGGCGGTGCCTGCATCGATCAAGGTTGTGGTGCCCGCCTGATGGGCGTACCGGGTTGGTTCAACTCCGATGGAGGTCCCGGCCCAGTAGACATGTGTATGCAGATCAATCAGCCCTGGCGTAATCAGACAACCACTGAGGTCCCTGGTTTGGTCTGCTTCGGTAGAATCGATCGATGTCGCGATGGCTGCGATAGCACCATCCGCGATAGCGATGTCCATGACCGCGTCGAGTTTATTTGCAGGATCGATGACTCGACCGGATTGAAGCAGCATATCGTACATGGCGATAAACCTCGATTAATGATTACGTCTATATTAAGGAATGGCAATCGAGGAGCATACCAGTCTCGGTGATCGCCCTTCTACACAAAAATATTACGGAAATAGGTGAAAGAATGAAACTGGAGGCTTATCAGGTACTGCATTGTGATGCGGGCTGGAGAAATTTTTCGTTCCTGAAGCTGATTGCTGAAGATGGAACCACCGGGATATCGGAATACAACGAGTCCTATGGCAGCCCCGGGCTTACTGGCGTGATAGAGGGAGTGCTGAAATGGGCGCTCGGGAAAAATCCTTTCGCGCATGAGCGATTGATGTCAGAGCTTTATGCCAGAACACGCCAGGCACATGGTGGTATTGCGCAACAGGCGCTCGCTGCAATTGAAAACGCATTGGTCGATCTGAAGGCACGCTCTCTGAATGTGCCGGTATATGAACTGCTTGGTGGTGCTGTACGCGAGCGTTTGAATCTCTATTGGTCACACTGTGGCAGTTACCGACTGCCCCGCACGGCCGGTTTCTTGTCGGTTGAGCCCGTGGTAAATCTTGACGATATTGTCAGTTTGGGCCGCGAAGTAGTGTCCTCTGGATTTTCTGCACTTAAAACGAATATTTTTCTTTTCGATGATGAACCGCACATGCACCAACCGGGATTTGCAGGAACTGAAGGGTGGCCCGAATTGAACCCATCGAGGAAGGTTCGTGAAGCTTTGCGTGAGCAGTTGCTGGCGTTTCGCGAGGGCGCAGGGCCCGATGCTATGATTCTGCTCGACCTGAATTTCAACTATAAGACCGAGGGTTACCTCTCAGTAACTCGAGCACTCGATGATCTTGGCCTCGGTTGGTTTGAAATTGATCTCTATGATCCAGCGGCGCTCGCATTGATAAGACGTAGCGTGAAGACGCCGATTGCATCTTGTGAGTCGTTGTTTGGGCTGCGCGGCTACCGGCCATTTTTTGAGGCGCAAGCGATGGATGTTTCTATTGTTGATGTGCCCTGGAATGGAATATGGCAATCCCTCAAAATTGCATCTTTGGCCGAGAGTTTCGAGGTGAATGTTGCGCCCCATAATTTTTATGGGCATCTGTCGACTTTGATGAGTGCCCACTTCTGTGCAGCCATACCCAACTTCCGGATTATGGAAATTGATATCGATGACGTGCCCTGGAAGGATGATCTTGTCACTGTCGCGCCTCAAATCGAAAATGGATGCCTGGTCGTCCCAGATGGCCCTGGGTGGGGGACTGAGCTCAATGAAGAGGCAATTGCGGCGCACCCCCCAAAAAATCAAAGTAACCAGTGATGCGGGGATGGTAAGGGTTGATTAAGAAGGGGAATGGCGTTAGTGAAAGCCGTTTGGGGGTATAAAGCCGCCGAGGATTTGTTCGGCAAGGCCAGCGAATTCCAATGCAGTATGGTCTTCAAGATAATCTGTAATAATTTGCAATCCGCACGGAAGGTTATCTGCAGCCGTACCCACCGGTATTACGCTAGAGGGGAGGCGTGCCAGGGTGGTAATGCCCGCCCAGAACAACTGATCAACAACCGCTTCTGGTTTCCCGTTAATGGGTATGGTTCGATCGGCACGCTCGCCGCTGTGGTCATGTGGAAACGCCGTTGATGCGGCGACCGGGCATAGCAGGATGTCGTAGTCACTAAAGAATCGCTTCCATTCAATGCGGAACTTTTCACGCTCGTTATGAAGGTGCCACCATTGCTTGTAATGAAGGCTGACGCCGCGGTCTATGTGAGCGCGGTAGCTATGGTCACTGACGGATCGCAAACGCGCACCCTCGAGATGGTCCTGGAATTCACTCTCGGACAGTATGGTCCCTGTGGCTGCTCGTAACAGCAAAAGATAAACGTGGTGGTAGTGTTCAAAATCGAGGTTGGGGCGCGCCACTTCAGATATGTTCGCACCCGCTGCCCTTAAACGATCGAGTGCCGAGTGAAGCTGTTGAGTCAGCGGATCATCTTGGGCGCAGACTGGACTTTCCAGCATGGCCGCGACTCGAAACTCTCCAAGAGTGGTTTTGCGAGCCGCCGGCAGTCTCAGTGTCCACGCCTTTTCCTCATGACCGGCAGCGCCCGAAAGAATATTAAGTGCTGCTTTGAGGTCAGGGGTGCTGCGCGCCAGCGGGCCGCCGACGAGTAAATCAAGAAACGCGCTGTGGCCCGGCGGTTGATGGCCGTGCAGCGGAACGATTCCGTAAGATGGATTGTGCCCAAACAGTCCGCAGTAGTGGGCTGGATTACGTATTGAAGCACCAATATCACTACCAATTTCGAGTGATGACATCGATGTGGCGAGGGCGGCAGCGGCGCCGCCAGAGGATCCGCCGGGAGTACGTTCGAGATTCCAGGGATTGTTGGTGGTTCCGTAGATTGCGTTGAAAGACTGCCAATCGGCGATGCGGTAAGGAACGTTGGTCTTTCCGTAGATCACCAGGCCCGCTTCTTTCAGGCGAGTCACCGCCAAAGAGTCTGTGTCGGGAAAGTTGGCGCGAAGCTCGGGAATGCCCCAGGTGCTGGGGGTGCCGAGTAAATCATAGCTGTCCTTAACCGTCATGGTGACGCCATGGAGGGGGCCTCGTGGTGCCCCTTTCCGAAGTTCTTCATCAAGTTGGTCGGCGGTTGCGCGGGCTTCTTCCAGCCGAGTAAAGATGACCGCGTTGATCTGGTCATGGTGTTTTTTATATTGTCGAACATGTAGCTCGAGTAATTCTCTCGCGCTGATCTCTCTCGAACGGATAAGTTCGGCTTGTTCAAGCGCGCTCTTGAGCAAAATATTGTGGCAGGTCATTTCGATATAATCGGGGAGTGCTTCTGGTTATTGCATCACCAGTTTTCCGTATGGGGTCTCAGATCCACTTCAAAAGTCCAGGCCGATCGTGGCTGTTGTGTGATTGTTGCAACCGTATCCGCGATGTCATCGGGCTGAAGATAAAAATCGTCTGGGGCATCGGGACGTTTTTCCCGAGTCCTAGGCAAGTCGATGATGCCATCAATGATAATGTGACTCACATGTATGCCCTTAGGCGAAAATCGTCGGGCCAATGATTGTGCAAGGCTTCGCTGGGCCGCTTTCGCTGAAGCAAAAGCGGTCGAAGTGGCGCCACCGCGAATCGAGGCGGTTGCGCCTATGACCACAATATTACCTCGACCCTGTGTGCTCATATCTTGAAACATTGCCTGGGCACTAACGAGTAGCCCGAGGGCGTTTGTCCGCCAAGATGACTCGAATCCCTCTAGCGTTGTCTCTTCGGGAGGGCGCCATTCGCCTTCGCCGGCGTTGTAGATCATGACTGACGCGGGCCCAAGACGTTCTGCGACCTCGGCAAGCGTCTTGCGCAGCGCTTTCGGCTTTTGTACGTCGCAAGGAAACGAATGGCACTCTGGTATAGATTTTGCCAAAGAGTTGAGGTAATTGGCATTTCGGGCCAAGATTGCGACGTGATGAGCATCGCTTGAGAAACGCCTTGCGAAAGACGCTCCATTCCCTGGACCGACGCCAATAACAATGCACAGTGGTTTCGTCATGATATGGCCTTTATAGTCCTTCTCCAGAATTCATTCTGATCAATATAGACTTGCTAATCCATACCCCAAAACCACACACAGACCTAATTGGTGGAAATGACGGTAAATCGGAGCGCGCAAGTTAAATAGGTCGACTAATCATTGTTATTGAAGGGAAATAGCCCATGAATGGTGCGGAATCACTTGTGCGTAGTCTGTTGGCAAGCAATGTTGACGTGTGTTTTACCAACCCGGGGACATCAGAGATGCACTTTTGTGCAGCCCTGGACCAGGTGGATGGCATGCGCTGCGTTCTGTGTTTGTTTGAAGGGGTAGTAACGGGTGCCGCCGACGGATATGGGCGTATGCTTGATCGTCCGGCGGCAACTTTGCTGCATCTGGGACCTGGGCTAGGCAACGGATTAGCGAATCTTCACAACGCTCGTAAAGCAAATACCCCTATCGTCAACATCGTTGGGGAACATGCCACCTACCATGTTGAATATGATGCTCCGCTAACTGCGGACATTGAAGGGATCGCGCGACCCGTTTCCGATTGGGTTAGGACATCCCGTTCCGCTGATGATATTGGAAATGATGCAGCAGCAGCCGTCAACGCGTCTATGAAACCACCGGGTGGCATCTCAACGCTGATTCTTCCGGCCGATACGGCCTGGACCCAAACCGCGTCAGTTGCTGATTCGTTAGGCGGTGAGGTGGCGCCGTGTGTCAGCGATGAGGTGATTGAGGCCTGTGCAAAAGTTCTGAAACTAAACGAACCCACCATGCTTGTTGTCGGCGGCAAGGGGCTTCGAGCGGATGCGCTCGCTTACGTCGGCGCAATCGCAAGGCAGTGTGAGGTGGAGGTGCGTGCAGAATTTGCCTCAGCACGAACTGAACGAGGGGCAGGCCGTGTCACTATTGAGAGGCTGCCCTATGTCGTTGGTCAGGCACTTGAGGTAACGAAACATATACGCCATGTCATTCTAATCGGTGCAAAAACACCGGTAGCATTCTTTGCTTATCCGGATTTGCCTAGCCTGCTGATTCCTGATGGGTGCAAGGTTCATGACCTTGTCAGCGTTAATGAAGATATTGGCGATGCGTTATTGAGGTTGGCCAGTCGCGTCGGTGCTGAGCCAGCTAAGAATGACGGGCAAAACCTAGATCGGCCGACTCTGCAAAGTGGTGAGTTAAATGCAGACTCCATCGGTGCAGCGATCGGTCACTTGCTTCCAGAAAATGCGATCGTTTCGGATGAATCGATCACTGCGGGCCGAGCGCTTCATCCCTATACCAAAGGGTGCCCTCCGCATGATTGGCTATATGGTACCGGTGGTTCAATCGGTCGCGCATTGCCCGAGTCCACCGGCGCTGCGATTGCCTGTCCCGATCGGCGTGTTCTGTGTTTGTCGGGAGATGGCAGCGCCATGTATACGGTGCAGGCTTTGTGGACGCAGGCGCGGGAAAACCTCAACATAACGACGGTGATCTATGACAATCGTTCGTATGCGATTCTTCATGGTGAACTGCGAAATGTTGGCGCGAAGGCGGGTCAGAAAGCGAGAGATATGTTTGATCTGGATCGTCCGGTACTCGACTGGCTCAGCATAGCGAGGGGACTTGGCGTCGAGGCCGTTCGGGCGACAACTGCTGAGGAATTTAATCAGGCTTTGAGGCGGTCATTTGCCACTCCAGGGCCCATGCTTATCGACGCTGTTATCTGAGCGAATTGGCAACCATCAGCTTCTCGGTCACAGACCAACGGCGTAGAAGATATTGGTCTGGCTCTTGATTTCGAGGGTTTCAAAGCGGCTGAACCCCGCTTGACGGGTGAGGGCTTCCATTGAAGCGGGTCCCATGCAGGTCCCAAGACCTGGACCACCACTCGCCAGAGACTGGGTCATGCAATGAAAGACGCTCATGCCATAGTACATTGCCCCAACGGGGTGGATGTTATCTTCAAGATGGTCTGCGGCTTTGGGCTCGATAACGAATAGGATACCGTCATCGAAAAGCAAGTTGCGAAGGTTTTCCAGCGTGCCCAATGGGTCGCTAAGATCATGGATGCAGTCGCAAATCGTGATCAAGTCATAGCGTTCATTATCTGGCAATTGATCGGTCGTTCCACACTCGAAGCGGACCTGTTTTGTTAAGTTTTCTTGGAGAACAGAATCTTTGGCGACTTTAATCGATGTAGAATCGGTATCGATACCTGTGAACGAGCTTTTCGGGAAGGCTTTTGCAAGTGCAATTGATACACGCCCTGAGCCACAGCCGAAGTCAAGCACGCTGCCACCAGTGGTTAAGCGTTCGTGTGTGGTGGGGCAGGTCGTTAGCCAGTAGTTAGCGAAGCGTTTTTCGTAAAGTCCACGATTCATGAGATCAAGAGCCAATACCCCCTCAGACCCGTAATCAGAAAAAGGCACACCACCACCATGAACAAATGCATCAGCAACTCGTGGAGCCATGCCTAACATCATGGGGACGCTGTAGAAGAGACCACCAACGTAATGATCGCTACCCTCCGAGGCAAGCAGATATGCATGCTCATCGGGCAGTTCGTAAGTTTCATTTTCGGGGTCATAGTCGAGATACCGCGCGCACGTCATTCCTTTTAGCCACTCGGTGACATAGCGTGATTGAAGCCCTGTTTTCTTTGCAAGTTCATCTGCGCTTATGGGTCCGGCGCCGGCCATAGAGCGGAAAAGACCAACTTTTGTGCCGACGTATGCAAGCCCGGCGCCCATCGCAGAACCCATGTCGCTGATCACATGATCAGCAAATGTCTTAATTTTATTCTTGTCCATGACGATTTTCGTCCCGCGGTCTGAGGAATTAATATGTTCACTTTATCTTAAGTTGCCTTGAGTCCGATATTGACCTATAAGCATTAAAAATTATCGCCTACACCTTATGCCTAAGCTTTGCGCAAATATTTCGACTCTTTATCCCGAGATGAGCTTTCTGCAACGTTTTTCCGCTGCCGCTGAAGATGGTTTTGATGCGGTGGAATTTCAGTTTGCTTACGAGTACACCTCGGCGGAATTGGTGGCGGCAGCAAAGTCAGCGTCTGTCAAAGTGGTTTTACTGAATTGCCCTGCGGGTGATCTTGAGGCCGGCGAGCGTGGAACGGCTATTTTCGAAGAGAGGATTGAAGCATGTCGTCAAGGGATTGACGAAGGAATAGCTTATGCACGCGCGTTGGACTGCAAAAAGATTCATTTGATGGCGGGAATTCTTGCTGATGAGAATAGGCAGGCGGCGGAGGCCACATTCAAGGACAATTTGCGTTATGCGGCTGACCGATTTGACCGTTCTGACGAGGTCGTGCTGGTCGAGGCACTGAACACAATTGATACGCCAGGTTATTTTGTGTCAAACCTGGCGCAGGCGGCCGATATTATTGACTCCACCGGTTATTCAAACGTGCGGTTACAGTTCGATTTTTATCATTGCCAAATGACCCAGGGTCGCTTGGCGGAAACGTTCGATCGTTATTTAAGATTAATCGAACATATTCAAGTGGCCGGTGTGCCGGGGCGTCATGAGCTCGATTGCGGTGAAGTTAATTATGATTTCTTGTTTAATCACATTGATGCCTCAAGGTATCCTGGTTATGTAGGTTGTGAATACCATCCATTAGTGACGACGTCGAAAGGATTAGGCTCGTTAAAGCCGTGGTTGAGTAGTAGGGTGAAGTGATCCCAGGTTCATTCGACGATCGTTGGTGCTGAATTATTTTGGTAATGAACATAAGACCAATGTCCCCATTTCTGGGCGCGGAAATTGAAGGGGTAAACCTGTGCGGCGCGCTATCATCTGAAGTGTATGCGGCAATCAATAATGCGTTACTTGAGCATATTGTTGTGGTTGTCAGGGATCAAAAGTTGAGCCCGAAAGCTTACGTAGAGGTTATGAGCCAATTCGGAGTGCCAGGAAAGCAAAGTCATTCGGAGGAGCTTCACCGTGATCACCCAGAGATCTGGATCATCGATAGCCGCAATTCGGAGATCGATGCTGCGGGAAAACGAATGGTGTTCGGCTCGGAATGCTGGCATACAGACCATACACACCTTGAAAAGCCACCGAAACTGACATCCCTTTATGCGATTCGATTACCCGAGACTGGCGGTGATACTGAGTTTGTGAACGCGTATCGGCTTTATGGACGTTTGAGCGCGGAGCACAGTGAAACGATTTCTAACCTGTATGTGATGTATGGCGCGGATCGTCATCTCACGTTTCGTGAAGCGGATCGAGATAGTTTCTCCGTACCATCAAGGCATCCTCTTGTTCGAACGCACCCGGAGACTGGACGTCGTGCGCTGTATATTCATCCCTTAAAAATGCAATCGATTGAGGGAATGACAACAGAAGAAAGTGAAACATTTGTTAACGAGCTGCTTGATGCGACGATCGATCTGTCAGAGGTATATCGACACAAATGGCGACTTGGGGACCTCGTGCTGATAGATAACCGCGCGTGTCTGCACAAGGCCGCGAGAGATTACGATCCGCAAGTGGGGCGGGTAATGCATAGGATGATCATTGAAGGTGACCGACCGGTATGATGGATCAGATCAACCAGTCCGCAGGTCTTTAACCCACCAGAACAATGAGCATGCGAGTCCGCCGGCCATCACTGCTATGGCGAAGCTTGCTGAGTATCCACCGGTGAGATCGACGAGAAGACCTGACAGTGATGCGCCAACCATGCCACCCAGACCGACACCCATGGTGATTGCACCATGCACCAGACCCAACGAGGTGGCAGGATAAAGACGCGATACTAGCGTCGATACGATGGGTCCTCTTGAGCCTTGGCTCAGTCCGAGTGGCAAAATGGCCGCGCACAGCAAAATCAGGTGTGGAGAGTGCATGAGTAGCGAAAGACCCAAGAGACCCATGATGGTCATAGCATAGGTGACTGTTGCAACGCGGCGACTGCCAAAACGACTCACGAGCCAACCAGTAGTCGCTATCCCAAACAAGGCCATCATGCCAGCGAAGCTATATGCCATGGTCGCGATGGTCTTTCCAAATCCACTCGCAACGAGGTACGCCACTAGCTGTGGTGAGATAGCATATATGGCAATTGCGGTGAGAAACAACACTCCAAATAATGCCCAGAACGTGGGTTGACCAACAATAATTAGTATGGCCTTTCGGTCAAGTCGGATAGGGGAGTGTGTTTTTTCTTTTCTTTCCAGCAGTGGGCGGGCAAGACGATCCCAAGGAAGTACATAGACGATGCCGGTGAGAGAAAGTGTGGCGACACCAAGCCACAGGTAGGCGGTCCGCCAACCGCTATGTTCAATAAGGATATGAGCTATAGGAACCCATAGTATTACCCCGGCACCGAGTCCAGCATAGGTTACCGAGATGGCCATGGGCCTCCAGCGCTCAAGCTCGCCGCTATACCACGCGGCGAGAAGCACGGTTGCGGTTGTCATTCCGATTGATGTCATCGCGACGCCGGCAACAACCCCCGTGGTCACAAAGAGATGCCACGGCGCGGTGGCAAACTGGGCGAGAAAGAACGCGGCGGAGTAAAGCAACAACCCTAGCGCATAGACGGGGCGGGGGCCGACGCGATCTACCAGCCAGCCTACCAGTATTCCGCTGACACCGTGGGCGCCCATGTATAAGCCGTAAATAGTAGACAAGGTTGCCCGATTCCATTTGAATTCTGATTCAATCGGCAGCAGAAATACGGCAAATGTGTCGCCTAGCCTCGACATGAGGTTGAGGAAGAAGGTTAGGGCGACGACGATGAGTGCAGCACGATATGTCGCCTTAATTGGCGTTAGCATAGAACAACCGGATTGTTTTTCAGTGGAAACCCATATTCCGAATCAGAGAGTTTCGGCGCGCGCTAGCGAGTGAGGTTTTGCAAGGCTTAGGTTGGGCCTGTCACCGCATCAGCCATTTCTTGCAATGAAAAGAATATAAAGTCAGTTTCCGGTAGGTTGTCTACCTTTGCGGTCGCCCCCCAGTCACCGTTTTCGGACAGGCGTTGCCGATCTATCCATGCATTCGCTAATCCAATGTTTCGCGCCGGAACATGATCGTGATGAAGCGATTGCGCCGTATGTAAAACCTGATGGGGTTGTATCTGATGATCATCTTGCAAGCGTTTAAGCATATATTCGAAATTACGAATGTCGGGCTTATATGTACCTATTATTTCTGCGGTATAAACGCCATCGAACTCAACACCGAGTTTTCTGTTAGAGGCGGCGAAACCCGCGGTATGCACGTTAGATAAAATAACCAACTTATAATGACTCTTAAGGGTTCGTAGTGCATCTACTGAATCAGGGAAGACGGGCCACAGGGGAACCGACTCGCCAAACGCTTGGTCGAGTTCGGGCGTGGTCTCGAGCGCTAGTTTGTGGGCTATACGTTTATGGACGTGAGTAAGTAGTAACGGATAGGCCATATTGGGTGTTTCAGATTCCTGTATGGCTTCTGTTTCTGCGAACGCGTTGAGGGCGAGGGTGCGGTTGATATGCGGGCCCTCCTGTGTGCGTAGTAAGGGCTGAAGGGCTTTCCAAATACCGGATTCCCAGTCGATCAACGTGCCGTAACAGTCGAAAGTCAGTACTTTGTAATCACGCAAAGAAGCGGTCATCTGGAAATAAGTCTTTGGCGGGACATCGTCAGTTCGACCAGAATCAAGGTTTAATGTCTTCGCCGATCAGGCATGACTGACGCTTGCTGGCGCAGAGAGCGTATTGATATCGGGGATAGGTCGCCGAGTCTGAGTATGCGTCTGAAGCTCTTTTTCAATGGCGCTGGCTGCAGCGAGGGTAAAGGCATCGCTATGACGGCGAGGCCCAACGACCTGCATTCCAAGCGGGGTCGATGTGTGGTCAAGTCCGATGGGTACCAGGGTGACCGGGTGGCCGGTCAGTGTGATGGCCGACGCGATACCTAGCCACTCGACATAATTTCGAGTGGGTTCGCCGTTGATCTCCTCGCAGTACAACTGTTCTAAGGGGAAGGGAGGCACCGAACTTCCCGGACACAGTAAAAGGTCATAGTCCTCGAAGAATCGTTGAAAAGAACGGTACAGTCGTGTTTGTTCCGCCATTGCCCATCCGATGTCCTGGGGCGTCATGGCGAGGGCCGCTTCAACATTGCTGGTGACGTTGGGGCCGAGTTTGTCAGGCGTATTCTGATAGGCATTGAACTGGGCGGCCAGGAAATGCACACCACGAATGATCCAGAATGTGTCCAACGCGCTTTGCATCTCGGGATCATGGCGTTCACAGTACTCGAAAACTGACGAGATCAAATCAATTCGCTCTTCAAAGGTTTTTGCGATCTGCTGATCGACGGGTACGGAGCCAAGATTTGGCGACCACGCGACGCGTAAAGTACTCAGGTCAACTTGCTCGATCGTGGCAAAGGTAGTGCTGTCGACGGGGCCCGACAGCGGATCACAGGGTAGATGAGCCGCCATTGCCGATAGCATGAGCCCCGTGTCTGGGACATTTCGGGCCATGGGTCCCTGAACGTTGTAGGTCGTTAACCCTATGGCTCTGCGATCTGAGGGAACCAAGCCAGGTGTACCGCGATGCGCAGCGATTCCGCAAAAAGAGGCGGGCGTTCGTAGGCTGCCTCCAGTGTCGGATCCGGTCGCAAGAGGCACCATTCCGCAGGCCAGGGCGACCGCTGATCCGCCAGAAGAACCTCCGCAGATACGATTCGGATCGAAAGGGTTTCCTGTTGCCCCATATACTCGGTTGGTTGTATTGGCGCCAGCGCCAAACTCCGGAGTATTGGTTTTCCCAAGAACAATAGCACCGGCCTGTCGGAGGTCAGCAATAATTCTTTCATCGTTGTCGGGAATGAAGTTTGCATGAAGTTCTGATCCGAAAGTCGTGCGAAGTCCTTTGGTTACGTTGAGATCTTTAACGCCAAGCGGTAGGCCGTGTAGCGGCCCCAGGGCCAGCCCCTGCATGACAGCCTTTTCTGCCATCACAGCTTCTTCGCGTGCGCGGTCGTAGCAGGTCGCCACCATGGCATTCAGCCGACCGTCTACGGCCTCGATTCGAGCAATGCATGAGTCAACCAATTCAAGCGGCGAAAGTGTCTTTTTCTCGATTTGCTCTCGAGCATCAATAGCGGAGAGGTCGCAGGGGTCACTCATGTGATTAATGTTCCGTAGTAATTTGTTTCGTGGAAATTATGTGGATTAACAAAGGTGTTGACGGACGGGAATGGAGGGAAGAGTTGCTAACAGGCCATTACAGTGATCGAGTAGAGCTCTTATTCTCTGATCCAATCGACCTTAAAAGAGACCTTTGTATCTTCGAGTAGACGGCTGACTGGGCACAGGCGGGCGAGGTGCGCCTTGAGTTCATCAAGTCGTTCGTCACTTTTCGAAGTTACTACCATATTGTCTGGTGAACTTCATGAAAATGGTAGCTCAGCGGCTCAACCTCGGAGTATTTTTTCCAGTTCGCTTCATTTCTCTTTGAATAATGTGAGTAACGAACAGCTATCGAAGCGCGATGTCTTCAGTATTGTGATGATGTCAGTAGGCATCAAGTAGGGTTTTACCGAGCCAATGCATAAAGTTCGGCCTCAGCGTTAAAAATTCGCGTCAAGAGAGCGGCCCGCATCCACATACCATTGCGTTCCTGCCGCCAATATTTGGCGCGCGGATCAATGTCAACCTCGGGGTGCAATTCAGGGCCTCGAGGCAAGGGGTGCATAATGACGGCATCTTCCTTCATAGCGCCCAACTCCTTCGATGAAACCATGAAGCGAGATAAATCAATTTTCTGGGATTCTCCTGCGATATCGTGCTCAGTTTGAATGCGAGTCACGTAGATAGCATCCAGATCAGCTATAACTTCTGTCAGGTCGGTTGTGGCGGTGTAGGGGATGCCGTGCTCGTCAAGATGATCGAGGATGTCACTTTCCATCGTAAAAGCCTTGGGGGCAATAAATACGATTCGGACATTCCGATAATTCTTCATCAGGTAAGCCAATGACCGTGCCGTTCGTCCGCGAGACAGGTCGCCCATCATTCCGATAACTTTTCCATCGATACCTCCACGATGGGAAAGGCTTCGTTCGAGGGTATAAATATCGAGAAGTGCCTGAGTTGGATGCTGATCCTTTCCGCTGCCCGCATTAATGATCGGGATCGGTCGAGGTATTGCATCCATTAGCGTTGCAGCTCGCTCTGCGAGGCCTTTCTCGAGATTGCGCATAATAATGACATCGACGTATGAACTGAATGTGCGAATGCTGTCCTCGAGGCTCTCGCCTTTGACCTCGGATGATGTTGAGGAGTCACGGATTTCGCTGGTCCTAATGCCGAGGATATGACACGCGTTGTTAAACGAAAGAAATGTACGTGTTGAAGGCTGTGTGAAGTAGAGCATCGCTCGTTTGTGAGCAAGCAATTTTTGCAGGTGCGATCGTCCCTCGGCTGTTTTGGCCAGTGTTCGAATATCAGTGGTGAGTTCGCACATTTGGTCAAGAAAGGTGCGATCAAATTGTTTGGGGTGAAGAAGATGAAATAACCGATGATGATTTTGGGGCGGCGTTTTAAACCGAATTTCTTCTCGACGTTGTTCCCATTCATCGATTAAGGGGGCTTTTGTCATGTCAGCTATTGTTTTTCTAAGACTCACCGTTCGGCCCGGGTAGTGTACCGGGAATTTTTCCTTTGTCGTGGTAACGCCGGTCCTGGTGTGTTGTCTCTTGAGGTTTGACTAAGGTGAGAGCGATCATCATTACGGCCAGTGAAGCCCAGATCCATGCGGAGTGTGTCTCGTTAAAAATTAATATGCCCCACAACACCCCCGAAAGCGTTATGAGATAGGCGGTCTGACTCGCATAAACTGGGCCAGCGAGAACGATCAGGTAATAGAATCCCCCATAGGCTGTCGCCATAATAACGGACATGCCAAGGATGGCCCATGAGGAACGACTGAACGGCCAATGCATCACCTCGAAGGTGCCCGTCAACCAAACAATCGGTGTCATGATGATAACGGCCGTAATCAACACTGCGGTCACTACAACAAAAACATCAACCCTCGGGGGAGTGCGGGTCGCGATCACCAACCCCTCTGCTGCATAACAGGCTGCCGCCAGTACCATCATGATTACCCACGGTGCTGCGTTAGGATCGGGCAGGCTACTATTCGGTACAACCAATAAACCGATAGCGGAGATACCGCAAAGAATGCCCAGAATTCTCTTGTACGATAGTGTTTCGATGCGAAATACCGCGGCCGCGATAAATGTCAGGAGAGGGACGGTAGCGATGGTGATTGATAGAACGCCTGCACTGACATGGGAGGCTGCATAGAAATACACAGTGCCTGGAACGACAGATCCGAGTAATGCGCAGATCAAATAAAAACCGACCAATGATCGTGTTATCGGTGGTATTTGTTTCGTGAAAAAACAGTATGAAGAGAGCAAGCCCGCGCCAATTAAACAGCTCCAGTAATTGATCATCACGGGGTGGATGCCGCTTTCGGTAGCCATGCGGGCGAGAGAAAATGAGAGGCCCCAGACGATCCCGAGAAATAATAGTATAAGTAGACTTCCTAGCCGTTTGGCACGCGGTGGATGTGCCAATGTTGAGTGCGTTACGTAAGGGTCAACCATTTGTTGCCTTTGATAGGTCAGGCTTAGGCCCTGTGTGGTGTCCGATGAGGCGCATCGATACGGGGTTCGTTGTTAGGGTTAAAAGATGCCGCAGTCTATACAATTTGCAGTTATTTCGGTTGGGTTTTCATTTGTTTCGGCAGGTTACTCCTCCACCAACCGGTAGAGTTGGGTCACTATCAGTTCGGTGCTATTGCTCGGCCGCCGTTTCCTGAAAGTCGGCCATGACGAAGATAACCCAGTCACAGCGAATCATCGAGTGCCCGGGGGCATTTTTGTCCGATAAGCCATATCGATCGAACGCTTCGGGCAAAGTTCATTGCCGGCAATAACACTGATTTAATTGTTGATTCGTACCATTTTTCGCAAAGTCGAGAGTGGCCGGGGAACAGGTTTTTCGGGATGGATTTGTGGCCAGGCGGTGGCGGATACTTCACCAACGTAGACGTCGCCGAAGGAATCGACCGCGAGTCCATGGGGCGCGATAAAGCGATCCGGGGCGTTGTCTTCTTCGAGTGAGCCGTTGACCCGTGCAAGAACCCGCCCATGATTGTCCATTACGCTAATCCGAGGTCCAAGATTAGGAACATTGGCGTTAACCCTTAAGACCGGCCCCAGCTCGCCAACATAACAGACAGGACAGCGAGTGCTGGGCATGAACAGGCCGCACGGTCTGTGGACATTGGTCCATTGGGTCTCGAACTTTCCATTCGAGTTAAAGACCTGTATTCGATGGCTTTCTCGGTCCGCGACATAAACCCAACCATCTGCATCGCAGCAGATATTGTGGGGCAAGTTGAACTCCCCAGGTCCGGTACCCGGCTCCCCCCAAGAAAATAACCGTTTTCCATTCGGAGCATACTTGTGAATACAGGCATTGCCGTAACCATCAGAAACATAGATTTCCCCGTTGGGGGAAAGCGCGGTGTGTGTGCAACGGTTAAAGGGCATGAGACTCATAAAAGGAGCTGCGGATTCTGGAATGCCGAGAGTCAACTCGATGTGCCCGTCTAAGGTGCACTTACTCACCGTGTGGCGGCCGTCATCAGTTAGATACAGGAAGCCGTCATCACCGATATGGGCGCCGTGTGCGCGAACAAAATAATCCTCACCCCAAGATTGTAGAAAATTGCCCGAACGATCGAAAACCATCATAGGGTGCGGGCCACGGTTAAAGACATAAACCTGATCACGGTGATCAATCGCAACGGCTGCAACTTCATTCCATTCCATGCCGGGTGGGACTTTCGCCCACGAGTTAGAAATGGTGTAGCGGTATTCGTTTTCCCCATGGATTGCGGTCATAGTATTTGCTCCCAAACTAGGGTGTCGGTCTCATTCATATAGTGTTTCGCCATTACGCCAGAGAATGCTATCAAAGAACAACAATCCCCATGGTAACGGGTAGGGCGTTTACCGGCAGCATAATGCCTGAGTCTGCCGTCTAACGGTGCTGGTTAGCGGTTCTCCATGTGTTAGTGTCGGTAGAGCGCTAACGGGAGACCTATCATGCCAATAAAACTCCCGGTATTTTTTATACCCCACGGGGGCGGTCCTTGTTTCTTTATGGAATGGCCCGAGCCGAATCCGTGGAAGAAGATGGAGTTATTTCTGGCAGGTTTTATCAAGGAACTTCCAGAGCGGCCAATCGCACTGCTCGTGATATCGGCCCACTGGGAGGCGTCGACAATCGGCGTTAGTACGAGTCCGGCTCCACAGTTGATCTATGATTATCATAATTTTCCAGCGCATACCTATAAGCTGACCTGGCCCGCCCAAGGAGATCAAGCCCTGGCGGGCAGAATTGAGCAGAAGTTAAGCGCTGATGGAGTGTCATGCGAATTGCACGCGGAAAGGGGATTCGATCATGGGGTTTTTGTACCACTAAAGGTTGCAGTGCCGGATGCTGACATTCCCACGGTGGTTTTATCGCTCAGGTCTGATTTCGATCCCGATTTTCATCTGAAGGTTGGAGCGAGCATCGAATGTTTTCGAGAAGAGGGTGTGTTGATCATTGCTTCGGGCATGAGTTATCACAATCTCCAAGTCATGCGAAGTGGTGTTCAAAGCCCAGAATCAGGCGCCTTTGACGCGTGGCTAACAGAAACCGTGCAGAGTGAAGCGCTGATTCGAGACGTTCAGTTGCAGTCATGGAGACGTGCGCCATTTGCCAGGTTTTGTCATCCCACAGAAGAACACCTTGTTCCATTGTTCGTGGCAAGCGGTGCCGCGGGTTATGATGTCGGCCGTTGTATATTCACCGATTGTGTTCTGGGTGGGGCGATATCGGCTTATCGTTTTGGTTAGCCATGATCGTGAATACATGGTTAACTCATGATGGCTCCCACGGAGCCCGATGGTTGAATCAAAATTTCATTCGGGAGCATAGGGTATGAATGATCCGATTCTTGTCTGGGGTGGGGGGGCAATTGGCGGGACGATGGCCGCATACTGGGCCCGGGCTGGATTGGATGTCTTGATTGTGGATATCGAGGCCGAGCATGTGAAGGCGTGCCGGACGGAGGGGTTGAAGATCACGGGGCCGGTGGAAGCATTTGACGTCACTGTTCCGGCTACTGTGCCAGATCAACTTGACGGTGAATTCAGTCGAATCGTGCTCGCTGTCAAAGCGCAGCACACGTCTCGTGCGGTCCAAACGTTGGCACCTCATTTGACTGAGACGGGATGCGTAGTGTCTGCGCAAAATGGACTGAATGAGCGCGTGATTTCAGGGGTGATTGGTGAAGAACGAACGGTCGGTGCGTTCGTCAATTTTGGAGCAGACTGGCATCTGCCTGGCGAAATTCTCTTTGGTAACCGGGGTGCAGTTGTTATCGGAGAACTGGATGGAAAGCGACGCCAACGTACGGATGACATCTACAAATTGATGCAGGTCTTCGAACCCAATGCCGTGCTGACAGACAATATCTGGGGTTATTTGTGGGGCAAACTCGCTTACGGTGCGATGTTGTTTGCCACTGCACTCAATAATGACTCAATGGCTGATAATTTTGCCGACTCTTCGATTGCACCGCCCCCGTTAACGAGTCCAGTTTAAATGTTAGTGGATGGCTGGCCTTTGGTCTATTGGGATGATGGTTTCCGGGGCGGGCGGGCGGTAGCCCAAAGCACGGTGTGGTCTGATGGTGTTGTAGTGTCTCCTCCATTGTTCGATGATGATTTGAGCCTCTTGCAGGGTGTAGAAGACCTCCCCATTCAGCAGT
>JYMV01009205.1_pt1 | contig 55467 bp, 49 predicted proteins | sample 338911 | NCBI WGS metagenome assembly JYMV01 (sample SAMN03354496, study PRJNA234377) | hydrothermal vent metagenome | biome: Deep sea; feature: Hydrothermal plumes at the Eastern Lau Spreading Center, Western Pacific Ocean; material: Seawater | place: Tonga | collected 2009 | depth 2000 m m | reverse complement strand
TCCACTATTAAATTATAAGTTCAGCTCTCTTGTAAATCAAAAAACCAAATTATTCGCTCATAAAGCTGATGTTATATACATCAGTGGATAAAAATCTTGCTCTCAGTTAAGGCGCCGTCTTAGGATTTCACTTAGTGCAGAAATTTGTTCCTCTTCAGGATGCCCCTCCCAACGCACCAGAAAATTGGAAAGACTTTCTAACGATCTCTTTATATTGCCTTTATCGGCCTCTAATACAGCCATTTCAGAGACTAAACCGGCATTATCCGGCGAGATACGATACATTCTCTCAATTACCTCTAGGGCCCGTTCTGGATCATCAGCCTCCATTGCCCGAGCCTTGATGTTATTTTGAAGCCGGAGGATTACATCTCTATCACTCACAGATTGGAGGTGATGAGGCTGTAACCGGGCACTGGGTCCCCGCATTTGAGTAATCAGACCCTGTACTTTGTCAATCGTCAATCGTTGGGCCTTGTTAAAAGGGTCAATCAAAATTTGCTCACCTTCGTGAGTAATACGAAGTAAAAAATACCCTGGAAAGTTTAAACCCGTGATATTCCAACCTTGGGTTCTCGCCATATGAATTAATAAGATTCCCAAAGCCACCGGTAGTCCTTTCCGGCGATCAATTACCCTCATAATATTGGCATTTTGCATATCGTTAAAAGTAGCGGTATCGCCGGCATAACCGTGAACGCCGAATAAAACATCAGAGAGAGCAATAGCCAAGTCCCGGGTGTGACGCACACTTCTCGTTGCAACACCCAAGTCCAACGAAATATTGTCTAAATGTTTACGATATGGGGCTAGATCTTCGTTTGGCAGGTCGAGGGATGCAAGTAACAATGCCATTTCAGCTATATCAAGATTTTCTTCAAAAGGTTTTAGCGCCGGTTCAAGTCGAGATAAAATTTTTCCCCGATCAAATGACATGAAGGTAACCTAACAAATTATTAGAAAAGGATATCAAGTAAATATTTAAAATGGAATTTCGTCATCGAGCTGATCGCTCACAGTTCCTATTTCGTCCGAGTTGGCCTTCATGCTCTCTTCGGAACCACCAATTTCCGACCCCTGCACTGATGAGCCATCCTCCAAGGCGCTACTACTCCGGGAATCGAGCATAGTCAATTCGCCGCGGAACCTGTTAATTACCACTTCAGTGCTATAGCGTTCTTGTCCGTCGTTCCCTGTCCACTTCCGAGTCTGAAGCTGGCCCTCTAAATATACCTTGGACCCCTTGTTTAAATACTTCTCCGCTATCTCTCCGAGGTGGTCATTAAAGATTACTACACGATGCCACTCTGTTTTTTCCCGGCGCTCACCGGAACTCCGATCAGTCCAAGATTCAGAAGTAGCTAACGACATATTGACAATCTTATTACCATCCTGGGAATGGCGAACCTCAGGGTCTCGACCAAGATTTCCCACGAGTATTACTTTATTAACACTACCTGCCATATTAGCCCTCACTAGCTTTCAGTTTTACCCCTCATCAACTCATGTTTAGCGTTTTTTTTATGGCGATACACCCATAAACTTAACAATAATAAATCTCAGAGACTCAAAATAACCAGATAACCTCCAATATCTCGATATAGGTTTTCCACCATTAAAAAATTTGATGTGATAAACGATTTAATCGTTGTGTTCTAACAAATAGACACATTTCAATTGAAATTTGAACTGCTGGCTAGCAAGTTACAAATCAAGAATAATTTTTTCCCCTGGCAGCGCTCGGGAAACACAAACCTGCAATTTCGATTCATGTTCTAAATCATCGAGAACCTCGTCCCGATGATCTACTCCACCATCAAGATAGTCTACTACACAATTACCGCACCAACCTTCCTCGCAGGCATGAAGAACTTCAATTTCATTTTCCCAAAGCACCTGTAATATCGATTTATCCTCAGGAATCATCAAGGTTCGTCCTGACTGAGCCAGCTCAACTTCGAAAGCCTGATTGCGATTGTCTAGTTTTGCCTCTGCCGCTTTCTCTTCCTTAGATTTGGTACTCTGAAAAAGTTCAAAATGAACACTTCCAACGGTCCAGTGGCTTGTCACGTCTCGGGCAGCGCTTAATAAACCTGTAGGCCCACAAATATACAGGTTTGCATCTATCGTCTGCACACCAATGGTTTCCTTGAGATTGATGCCTTTGGAAGGATCACCCCCGTCATGATAAAAAGTAAGATTATCACCGAAAATTTGTTCTACTTCCTCAACAAATGCGGTTTCCTCTCGAGATTTGGTACAATAATGTAAATGGCGTGGCCTATTCTCTGCTTTTAACTTATGGCCCATTGCCAAAAGAGGCGTAATGCCAATACCTCCGCCCAACAAAATATGTGTGCCAGGAATATCCGCCAGCTCGAAATTATTAGATGGCCCGGTAACTTTCAATTCGTCACCGACAGATACATTATCGTGCATGTATTTAGAGCCACCACCACCCGTTTCTTCCCGCAATACAGCGGTAACATAGCGGTTTGATTCCTCCGGATTGTTGGCTAAAGAGTAGGACCGGATCAAACCGTTATCTAGGTGAAAATCTAGGTGTGCTCCTGCGGTAAATACTGGTAGATCATCTCCAACCGGGGAGACAAACTCAAATCTCTTTATTCCAGAAGTGAGCTGCTGAAGTTTGTTAACCTTGAGTATCAACTGCTGCATATTTTGTTAGTCCAGAATTCTTCTTCGCCTCATAAAAATTACTCAGTCAGTGAATGGTATAACCAGTGATCCGCCTCTTTGAAAGAGAACAAAGTGATAGCAAATAGGTGATTGGACGGTTAATTTACGGAAGACACATACCTCCTTCCTCCAAGGAACTCACCCCAACTCGCATAATTTAGGACCATCAATAAACGGAAAGAGATGTGTTTTTTGATTGGCCCACCCTCCTTCAAGTTTGGGGTGACACTGTGACTCTCAACCCATGACAACATAAATTTCTTTCCGCTTCTGACCGAACCAATTATTGAATAAATATGCCCGATCGTCACTCCAAAAACGCTGCCCACGTTATTATCTCAACTACTTTTGTAAGTCTCTTGGCTGTACCGGCTGTTGGGCCCGCTTTGTCTGCGGTGCAAATTGAATTTGGTATACATAATCGAGATATTGGATGGATGCTAATGTCTTCTTACACTCTTCCAGCTTTGTTGCTGGTACCCGTCACGGGTTACCTGGCAGATCGCTTTGGGAAGAAACTTATCCTGTTTCCTTCTTTGGTGATTTTTGGCCTCTGCGGTGGACTAGTGAGTTTGGCATCAAATATCGAAACTTTAATTTGTCTACGTTTTATACAGGGAATTGGTGGCAGCGCACTTGTTACCCTTAGCACCGCCCTAATACCCGATTTATTTAGCGGAAGTGACCGTATCAAGATAATGGGGTATGTCGGGGCAACGCAAGGCATAGGCAGCGGACTTTTACCATTGGTTGGTGGTCTTTTAGCATCAATCACATGGTTTTTCCCATTCATGACAGCTCTGATTGCCTTGCCAGTTGGAATCTACATGCTGTCAACACTTCAGAGTTTAGAATCTGATCTGAACCCAAAGAACAAGCACTATCTCTATCATGCATGGACACATTTAGCAGACCGGCGTGTCATTGAGCTCTGTTTCTTTACCTTTGGATTTATTTTTGTCGGTTTTGGCTGCTTCGTGTCATATATTCCCTCTTTTATGAATTACAGCTTTGGGAGTGGCCCTGCGCTAATTGGCGTTATTATCTCAGCACGTGCAATTACTGGTGCCCTTACATCGGTATTTTTAGTCCAAGCGATGCAATTATTTTCTAGCCGCGCGCTTATAGTTTCCTCCTTTATAATTTTAGCAACAGGAATGGCGTCACTTCCTGTTGTCACTGGCCCCTTGGGAATATTGTTCTCAGCCCTTTGCTATGGAGCTGGATTTGGGGTAATCCGACCTCTCATACAGGTTCACCTGTTCGAGATTGCGCCAAAAGATTTACGTGCTACTTTTTCATCTGCCAATGGCATGGCACTTCGGCTAGCCCAAACATTATCACCGTTTGTTGCTGGATTGATGATTGCCTCATTCGACTTTGATATACTTTATTATTGCGCCTCTTCCTTTGCCTCAGTAATGGCTATTCTCGCCCTTGCAGGAAAATCTTTAAGGCCTAGTCATAAGCCTGTATTTTAATAGAAGCATGTCATTGGGACTCGCTTTTTCCTTGGTACCAGTCCATATAAATGAGCATGGCGACCATTAGCGTACGCGGCGCCCGCGAACATAATTTAAAGAATATTGATGTTGAAATTCCTAGGGATTCCTTAACGGTGATCACTGGCTTGTCGGGTTCCGGTAAGTCGTCATTAGCGTTTGATACAATCTATGCTGAAGGCCAACGACGTTATGTTGAAAGCCTCTCTGCATACGCAAGACAATTTCTAGAGTTGATGCAAAAGCCTGATGTGGATTCAATTGAAGGTCTTTCCCCGGCAATTTCGATTGAGCAGAAGACCACCTCGCGCAACCCACGCTCGACGGTCGGAACAGTCACAGAAATCTATGATTATATAAGGCTCATGTTCGCTCGCATTGGCATACCCTACTCGCCATCTACGGGTCTACCTATCGAGGCTCAGACCATCTCCGAAATGGTCGATCGGGTGATGGAAATGAAAGATGAAACTCGCATCTACCTTCTAGCGCCGATTGTACGTGGCCGTAAAGGTGAGTACAGAAAGGAGTTGCAGGAACTGGCCAAAAAAGGTTTCCAACGGGTAAAAATAGATGGCGAATTTTACCAAATTGATGAAACCCCAATCCTGGAAAAGAATTTTAAACATGACATTGACGCTGTTGTGGACCGTCTGGTGATACGCCAGGGATTAGAACAACGACTCGCCGACAGTTTTGAAACAGCGCTTAATCTTTCTGAAGGATTGGCTTTCACAGAAGACGCTGATTCGGGAAATCGGACTACTTTTTCTGCCAAGTTTGCGTGCCCAGTATCTGGCTTTAGTATTGATGAGATTGAGCCTCGATTATTTTCATTCAATAATCCATTCGGCGCATGCCTAACTTGCGATGGACTTGGCACCCAAATGTTTTTTGATCCTGAGTTAGCAGTACCTGATCACAGTCTATCGCTCGCCGAAGGAGCTATCGCACCCTGGGCTAACTCAAGTTCTCAATATTATAACCAGACCCTAAAAAGTCTCGGAAAACATTATGGATTCAACCTAAACACACGTTGGAGTAAACTTAAGAAAAAACACCGAGATATTATACTTCACGGTTCTGGTGGAACCGATGTAACCATGCACTATAGTGATGGCAAGCAATCCTATAAGCTCAGCAAGGTATTTGAAGGTGTGTTACCGAACATGGAACGACGGTGGCAAGAAACTGATTCATCCTGGGTAAGGGAAGATCTTTCTAAATTTCAAATTACTAAAATATGTGAATCGTGCAACGGTAACCGACTTAAGCAGGAAGCGTTAGCAGTCAAGATAAGCAATAAACACATTGGGGACGTGGCACACATGACGATTGACGAAGCCAAAACCTGGTTTGGCGAGTTGCACACCTCTCTCACCAAGAAGCAGAATGAAATTGCTCAGCGTATTCTTAGGGAAATCAACGAAAGACTCGGATTTTTAAAAAACGTGGGATTAGAATACCTAACCTTGGCACGCGCTTCGCGAACTTTATCAGGCGGAGAAAGCCAGCGCATCCGGCTGGCTTCGCAAATAGGCTCGGGGCTTACCGGGGTGCTTTATGTTCTGGACGAACCGTCTATTGGCCTACATCAGCGGGATAATAATCGACTGTTAACAACCCTTAAGCGCTTGCGCGACCTTGGCAATACGGTCGTTGTGGTCGAACATGATGAAGAAGCGATCTTGAATGCGGACAACGTGGTAGACATGGGCCCAGGCGCTGGTATTCACGGTGGCCAGGTGGTAGCAACTGGTTCACCAACAACCGTCATGGAGGTTTCAGAAAGCCTGACGGGACAATATCTGGCTGGCCATCGACAAATCGAGATTCCCAAGAAACGAAGATCTGGCCATAGAGGTCAAACATTAATCCTTAAAGGCGCGAAGGAAAATAACCTTCAAAATATAGATGCTGTATTTCCGCTGGGAACGTTTACCTGTATTACCGGCGTTTCCGGCGGTGGGAAGTCGAGCCTGGTCATTGAAACGCTATATAAAGCCCTAGCACGAAAGATTTATAGTTCACGCCTGCACCCTGGTGCCCATGACAAACTCTTGGGCGTCGAATTCCTTGATAAGGTCGTAGATATCGATCAAACACCTATCGGGCGCACTCCCCGCTCTAATCCAGCCACTTACACTGGCGCGTTCACGCCCATCAGGGATTGGTTTGCTGGTCTTCCCGATGCTAAAGCGCGCGGTTACAAACCAGGTCGTTTTTCTTTCAACGTCAAAGGTGGACGATGTGAAGCGTGTCATGGGGATGGTGTCATTAAGATAGAAATGCATTTTCTCCCTGACGTCTATGTCCAATGTGATGTTTGCAAGGGCAGACGCTATAATCGTGAAACGTTGGAAATTACCTTCCGAGGCAAATCTATTGCCGACGTTCTCGATATGACGGTAGAGGAAGGTCTGGAGTTCTTTAAGGCAGTGCCAATTATCCGTACTAAGATGGAAACACTCTGTCGCGTAGGCCTTAGCTATATTCATATAGGGCAGCAAGCGACCACTCTTTCTGGTGGTGAAGCACAACGGGTGAAACTGGCAAAAGAACTGTCTCGCAAAGCTACGGGCAAAACCCTTTATATCCTTGATGAACCCACTACTGGCTTACATTTCGAAGATGTACGTAAGCTCATAGAAGTTCTGCAAGCACTTGTTGATCAAGGTAACACTGTTATTGTAATCGAACACAACCTTGATGTCATCAAAACCGCAGACCACGTAATCGACCTAGGTCCTGAAGGCGGTCTTAAAGGCGGATATATCGTTGCTGTTGGAACACCCGAAGAAATTGCAAAAACGCCAGAAAGCTTTACTGGCCAGTACCTTGACCGATGTTTTAAAAAAGGAAATTAAACGGGCCAATAAAAATTCCCTGGCTGTTGTACTTTCCGAAACGATGGAACCCATCGGACATATCTTAAATCACTATTTAGGCCCTGAATTTATTCGTTAGAGAGTTGCGATGGGGGACTTAGAAGGGTATTTCAAATCTATGGACTTAAAACATAAAAACGACAAAGTCGTTCATGTCGTCGGAGGTGGTCTAGCTGGATCTGAAGCAGCTTGGCAACTTTCCCAGTTGGGAATTGGTGTACGGTTGTATGAAATGAGACCGCAGCGTTGTACTGATGCTCATCAAACGGATGTACTCGCAGAACTGGTTTGCTCAAACTCTTTTCGTTCAGACGATGCTCAATACAATGCTGTCGGCGTCCTTCATGAAGAGCTTCGTCGATGCGGTTCCCTAATCATGCGTTGTGCAGATGCCAATCGGGTACCAGCTGGAGCCGCGTTAGCTGTAGATCGGGATGAATTCAGCCAGGCTGTTCAATCCGCATTGGAAAATGAAATACTTGTAGATATCGTTCGATTAGAGTTGACCGAGCTTCCTCCAACGGAATGGGATAGTGTTATAATTGCTACTGGACCACTTACCTCCCCTTCTCTTACGTCATCCATTACCGAGTTAACTGGTGAACAAAATCTAGCTTTTTATGACGCCATTGCACCAATAGCTTATAGGGATAGCATCGACTTCTCAAAAGTCTGGTTTCAGTCACGTTATGATAAGGGTGACGGGGCAGATTATATCAATTGTCCATTAAATGATGAAGAGTACGAAAATTTTATTACAGAGCTACTGAATGCCGAAAAAGTTTTATTCCATGATTGGGAAGAAAATACCCCTTATTTCGAAGGTTGTCTGCCCATAGAGGTGATGGCAGAACGCGGTCTGGAAACACTTGCTTTCGGTCCGATGAAACCAGTTGGTTTAACTAACCCACATTCGCCAAGTAGAAAGCCTAGGGCGGTGGTGCAACTTCGCCAAGATAACACCCTTGGAACACTGTATAATATGGTCGGTTTTCAGACTAAAATGAAATATGACGAACAAATCCGTATATTCCGGACGATCCCGGGATTGGAAAAAGCAGAATTTGCTCGTTTAGGTGGCATTCATCGTAATACCTTTATTAATGCTCCAAGGCTTCTGGACCCTACATTACGATTAAAATCTGAACCCAGGCTAAGATTTGCGGGCCAGATCACTGGATGCGAGGGTTATGTGGAAAGCGCTGCCGTTGGTTTGTTAGCTGGAAGATTTGCCGCTTACGAGAAGTTAAACCTCTCTCCACAACACCCCAGGCTAGGGACGGCACTGGGCTCTTTACTCGCACATATAACTGGTGGTGGAGATCCAGAAACATACCAACCAATCAATGTAAATTTCGGTCTGTTTCCCCCCTTATCGGAGCAAGGCAGCGGAAACCCAAAAAACAAAGTCAAGCCTATACGTGGAAGAGAAAGGAAAGCCGCATATGCCCGACGCGCTCTGGAGCAAACAGATCTATGGTTGGAAGAAAAAGTCTAGATAAGAGAGCATCTGGCATAATTCTATCACATTAACTAGAAACTTTCGAAGTACGCGATTAAACATTTAGAATGAGAAAATGACAATTATTGACATTTCACCACCTACCATTGCCCACAATTTTTAGTTTTACCCTCAAAACAAAAATGCTTACTTAGCGTCAGTAGTTACCTAATAACGCCCCTACACCCACCACAAATTGCCGGCCAACTCTCCCATTTCTGGAGTCTATGGAATAGGGGTTATACCCTGACTCAGAAATTTGTTTTAGATAAAGAGTGGTTAAATTCGAAGATAAAAATACTGATCGGTGCACCTTACTCACCGAGATATTTCTTTCCTGTGATCTATCAAGGTAATCCTTTGCTATAACACAGACTGATTGGATCGCGTGAACCATGTCGTTATTAAACTCACTGAGATTTTGATCAGGCGCAATTAAGCTTATTGGCAAGGGAAAACGTCCTTGTTTTGCTAAATTTGGAAGAGCACGTATTAAACCTGTCAGTCCCCAAGCAATACCAACCTCTGCTGCTTTATCTTCGAAACCATTTTTCTCTCCTATTGTCTCTAATAATAAAATATTTAAAGCCGCAGAGGTCCCAAATACATAATCTACTAGGGCCTGCTCATTCTTTGGGGGACTTCGGGAAAAATCCGATGCTCTAGCTTCAAAAAGTTGATCAAAAAGAGATTTTGAAAGTCCTCGCTCGAGTATTACCCTGGGAATGTGTTCAAATATATAGTGACCTTGAATACCATCTGAACTGCCTGCATAAATTTTATTAATTGAATCCTGCCACCACTGTAAGCGGATTTGGCCGAGTAAAGGTTCACTCACCATGTCTGGTATTCTTGCTATTTCCGTATTAAACGCCAAAATTGTAAATAGATCCTCTCTCACGTCTGCCGGTGCAAACAAAGTAAAAAGATATCTGTCCCAATCGTGACGCCTAACTTCTTGGGCACAAAGAGAGAGAAAGTTAAACATTCCCTTTTCTGCCATAAAATATTGGTGTCTTGCAGTCTTTTTATCGATACTACAGATATTGGAGAAATTAACTCGTTCACTATGGGCAAAAAATTGAATACACCTTTAACTAGAGTCCATATCTTCGGTGCAGGTTTAGCTGGCCTTTCAGCGGCTGTATATTGTCTGCAAAGAGGATTCGAAATCAGGGTGTATGAGGCTGCAAATCATGCTGGTGGACGTTGTCGCTCTTTTCGTGATTCTATCCTCGATTGCCTGATAGACAATGGCAACCACCTGATATTGGGAGGCAACCGTGGAATTTTTGATTATCTGAGACTTATTGGAGCTGACAGGGGCCTCCAGGCAGTCCCTAATGCCTTTCCCTTTATTGATTTGAAAAATGCTGAACGATGGACACTACAACCGGGTAATGTAAAACTTCCATTCTGGATATTCCTGCCGCACCGGCGAATACCAGGTACACATATTAAAGATTACCTAGTATTTAAGAAGCTTGCCGCCGCATCTCCCGATTCCACACTGACTAACCACGTTGATCCGAACAGTACCATGTTCAAACGATTTTGGGAGCCTTTGAGCAATGCCGTTCTAAACACTGATGCGAGAGAAGGATCTGCAAGGTTATTAGGAAAAATGCTAGAGCTCACGCTCCTTCGTGGCCCTGCTTTTGCTCAGCCTTTTCTCACACCTAAAGGCCTAAGCGCCGCCTTAGTTGACCCTGCAATTAAGTATCTTGCCGAACACAAATGCAGCATAACATTTGGTGCACGAGTCAGATCAATCTCATTCTCAGGTAGCCAAGTGGAAAACTATATCGTTGGAAATGAAGTTGTAACGTGTCGCAAGAACGATCACATCATCTTAGCTCTACCACCCAACGAAGTAGCAGCACTCGTCCCCGAAGTCACCATTCCGACAAAATATCACCCAATCGTTAATATTCATTTTAAGCCCAACCGATTGTGTCTCCTTCCCAATGACGTACCATTTATCGGTATTATCAACGGAATGTGTCAGTGGGTATTTCGAAAAAATAACCTCCTCTCCGTGACCATCAGCAACGCCAAAGACCTTGTGGAACAAGAAGCCAATATTTTAGCTAGTCAAGCATGGCAAGAAATAGCGACAATTATCCCAGAAAAAGTAATCCCCTTACCGCCCTACCGTGTTTTAAAAGAACGCCGGGCTACCATCTCTCAAACCCCAGCACAGGATATACTTAGGCCCAATTCATATACAAAATGGGAAAATTTACATCTAGCTGGTGATTGGATCAACACTGGCCTTCCCGCAACCATTGAAAGTGCCGTCCAGTCTGGTCAAAATGCTGCTGAAACAGTAGAAAAGTCCCAAATAAAAAAATTCCCTTAACAAAACAGTTAGAAATCAGGTAATAGGGTGTCGTCTGTCTGTACTTCTAACCAAATATTGAATTACAATAGACATAGCCGTTTTAATATTTTCAATTTTGTCGGGGAAAGAGAGATAAACATGGGAAATCCACTAGATTCACTAACAGGAACCGTCGTTCTGGGTCTCATTATCACCGTGGTTATGGTGTTGCTCGTAAACGCCATCGGAGCATAAATATTAAAAGTAGAAGGAGAAATACGTGATGGAATTTGATTCTAATTATTTGATGTTTATTGTTCGGTGGCTTCACGTCCTCAGTGGCGTCATGTGGGTTGGACTTTTGTGGTATTTCAATTTTGTTCAAACGCCTACAGTACCAACAATTCCAGCTGAACTTAGGCCCGCGATACCTAAACATATAATGCCGGTCGCTTTATTCTGGTTCCGATGGGCTGCATTATCGACGATAGTGTTTGGTCTCATTCTAGCTTATCAGAGCGAATATCTTCACAAAGCTTTGGCTTTGGGACTGACAGATAATGTCTCTAAACATGCTGCCATTGGTTTTGGCATGTGGATGGGACTTATTATGGCATTTAACGTTTGGTTCATTATTTGGCCAAATCAGCAAAAAGTAATTGGCTTGGTTGAAGCCAGTGACGAAGAGAAACCAAAAGCCGCCAGAGCAGCGGGCCTAGCTTCGCGAGTCAATACAATGCTGTCTATACCGATGTTGTATTCCATGGTTTCGGCACAAAATATTTACTAAATTGTAATCCTAAAAAAAGAAAAACGGGGCCCATTAGCCTCGTTTTTTTTTGTATTTGGTTGTGGCAGAGCATGCGCTCTGGATAACAGTAATCCACTCGGATCAATCTAAGCCCAAGATGGGTCTGGTCTAAATTATCTACTCGCTCAGTCCAACTTATAGAGTTGGCTATATAATAAATAAATGGTGTTACGGTTGTTTACGGTATTTTTGGTATCTTGAATTTAGTCGACAAGCATCAATGCTGCCGCAATTCTCCGGTTTTCGCCTAGAAGGACATTAAAGGTCCGGCATGCCGCCCCAGTATCCATTGGTTCCAGTACCAACCCCATTTCCTTTAGTTCATCGCGGAGTGGAAGGGGAAGAAACCACGTTGTCTTACCGCAACCAAGTAACAATAATTCAACAATGGGTCCAACTGTTAGAACCTTTTTGAAATCATCTACAATTAGGTTGTTTGTATCAATGGGCGACCAAGGAATTATCTGGTCAGGAAAAACAAGGACCGAATGGTCATATTTTTTATCACTAATCTGGAATTTTCCGTTGCCATAACTTTGAATGATATTACGCCCTTCGAAATCCACTGGTGAAATATCAAGTGACATTATAAATTTCTGCCGTCTTAATTATAGAATAATATGTAATGTGGACAGTTTTTAGCGAGTTTTAGCGTCATCTGTTCCGGTACCCCGGTCAACATTGAGGTACAATAAAAGAGGGACAGCAAGACAAACAGAAGAATAAGTTCCAACCAATACCCCCCAAATCATTCCAAAGCTAAAACCACGTATGACCTCACCACCTAATATGTAGAGTGATCCCAGCGCCAACAGAGTTGTCAGGCTTGTCATAATGGTCCGAGACAAGGTCTCGTTGATGCTGTTATTCAACAATGCAGTTAATGGCATTGATTTATACTTACGCAGGTTTTCTCTCACGCGATCATATACGACAACCGTATCGTTAATCGAGTAACCAGCTATGGTAAGAATAGCTGCCACCGTTGAGAGATTAAATTCCAGACCGGTAAGTGAAAAAATACCCACCGTCGTCAACACATCATGACAAAGAGCAATTATCGCCCCAAGGCCAAACTGCCACTCAAATCTAAACCATATGTAGGCCAGTATACCTATGATGGCAAATATTACTGCCAAAATCCCGTCTCGGAATAATTCATCACTTACTTTCGGTCCAACAAATTCTGTTCTGCGATATTCCACATCAGGTGGTAATGAGGCTTTTACTTTTTCGACAGCTTTTTGCTGTGCTTCTTCTCCTCCATCTTGTTTTTGAATGCGGATCAAAAAATCCGTAGGCTCACCAAATTCCTGAAGAGAAATTTCTCCGAGCTTAAGATCAGAGAGAAGGCTCCGCATCTGAGCCAGATTTCCGGGCTGTGTTGTGCGGATCTCGATCATAATACCACCTTGGAAGTCAATGCCGTAATTAAGGCTACGGGTAAAAAACGAACCGATCGACAACACCAAGAATAGTGCGGATATAATGAAAAAAATATTTTGTTTACCGATGAAATTGAGGTTCGGTTTAATTGGAAGGAGATTCAGCGTTTTCAATATATACTCCCCTAAATCGGAACCTTCGTCGGCCTAGAACGTCTGATCCAACCAGCAACCAGCAACCGGGTGAGCATAATAGCGGTGAACATAGATGTAATAATTCCAATAATTAAAGTAACTGCAAAACCTTTAATTGGCCCGGATCCAAACTGAAATAGTATAATGGCGGCAATCAAGGTTGTGAGATTTGCATCTATAATCGTACTAATTGCACGGGAGTAACCAGCATCGATCGCAGATATAGGTGTGCGTCCTGCTCTCACTTCTTCGCGTATGCGCTCAAATACCAAGACGTTGGCATCGACTGCCATACCGATGGTCAGGACAATACCAGCTATCCCCGGTAGGGTCAGGGTTGCTTGCAAAGCAGACAAAACGGATACAATTAGAACCAAATTCACGAGTAGTGCAATATCCGCAAATACTCCGAACAAACCATAAACGATAACCATAAAAATGATGACAAACACTAATCCGATCACGCTAGCAACCTTACCGGCGGCAATAGAATCGGCGCCAAGCCCAGGGCCCACTGTCCGTTCTTCTAAAATAATCAAAGGTGCGGGAAGTGCGCCAGCTCGCAAAAGTAATGCTAAATCCCTGGCCTCCTCGGTTGTGAACCCACCACTAATTTGCCCGCTACCACCCAAAATGGGCTCACGTATCACGGGGGCGCTTATAACTTTATTATCTAAAACAATGGCAAACGGCTTATTTACATTTTTACGGGTAACATCAGCAAACCGCTTGCCACCTGCCGTATCGAATCGAAAACTAACTATGGGCTCGTTAGTTCGATTATCAAAGGACGGTTGAGAATCTACCAAGTGGTCTCCACCAACAGCCACGCGCTTTTGAACAAGATAGTGGCGAGGTTCATCCTTCTTCCCCCCTCTATTACTCTCAATGAGAGGTAGTAATAGGGATCCAGGTGGCACCCGCCCTTGTATCGCTTCCTCGATGGATCCGTCTAGGTCTAATAAATGAAATGTCATCTTAGCTGTGCGTCCGAGCAGTCGTTTAACCCGTTCGGGATCATCTACGCCTGGCAACTGAAGGAGTATGCGGTCTTCACCTTGACGTTGTATGGTCGGTTCCTTGGTGCCAGTTTCATCAATCCGCCTTCGCACAATTTCGATTGATTGAGCAACTGTAGCGTCCCGGATTTCTCTTAATCCTTCTTTATTTGGACGGACAGAAATACGGCTGCCATCGACGGTAACGTCAAAGCCCTGCTCAATGTCAGCGAGTAAGCTTTTAGCTAAATCAACCTTATCAGCCTGCAGAATGGTGACAAATACGCCATTACCACGATGTCCCAATCTCTTGTAACGGATCTTTTCCCGGCGAAGTGCAATTCTAACTCCATCCACGAGGGAGTTAAGACGTTCCTTAACAACGGCTTCTACTTTGACTTCCAGGAGAAGATGAGACCCCCCTCGAAGATCTAGCCCCAAGTTCACTTGTTTGTGCGGAAAAAATCCAGGAAAGTCATTAGTCGCCTTTTCATCAAAAAGGTTAGGGGCAGCAAAAAGAAATCCTAGACCTACAATCGCAAGGATTAATACCACTTTCCATTTAGCAAAATAGACCACGGCGAGTTTTAATTTATTCTGACTTTATTTTCGGCCAAACAAGCCACCTAATAAGCCACCAGCCTGTTGTTGACCACCGGGCGGCGCCATAATAGAAGATCCCCCTTCTTTAGAGATCACGCCTGCTACCATACTGCGTTGCACTCTCACTTTTATCCCCTCAGCAATTTCAACCGCCAGTTCCTGATCATTAACAACTTTTGTTACCTTCCCCATTATACCACCACCCGTTATTACCCTATCACCACGACTGATAGAGCCCAGCATTTCACGATGGACTTTAGCTTTTTTCTGTTGGGGCCTGATAAGCAAAAAATAAAAAACCGCAAAGATAAGGACCAGCGGTAAAATTGTTGCAAAGCCGGCACCTCCGTCTCCAGCACCCTGCGCATACGCTGGCGAAATAAACATCAATGACTCCTCAAAAAAATCTTTAATATGGCGCGAAATATATAGCGGTCGGCCTTCAATGCAAACTAAACCTTTTGATTATTCAAATTATGAAATTGTAATGTAAATAATTCCAAACCAATAACAATATGAATGTTGCAACGACAATAACGCTCATAAATACCCAAACGATTTGATATAAAGGATGAAAGAGTGAATGAGCCAATTTTTGAAGCTGCTGGAATAACCGTAATTCTTGGTACTTCCCGACCAAACAGTTATACGTCCAAAGCCCTCCCACCAATTATCGATGAGTTGAAGATTAACAATGTCCCTTTTGACCTTATTGATCCATCAAAACTAGGCCTTTAATGGCCTGGAATTGATGGTGATGAGAGAGACGCGTGCAAAATTAATTATCGAAAACCTAGTCTTTCCTTCTGTTTTAGCTGGAAAACCAATGGTTATTTTAGGCGTAGCAGCAAGCTCAGCGGGAGCTATCAAAAGTTTGGAACAGCTTCGATGTGTGCTATCCCACATCGGCGCAATTGTGTTACCCGGACCAGTCAGTGTAGCTAGTGTGGACAACGTCTTCGGCTCGGACGGGTTGTGCGGGGATCCGACAATCGAAAAAAGATTGCGTGAATTGGTGCGCATTCTAATGGATTATATTGACCCTTAGTTTTCATATGTTAGGGTCCCGCGCCCTTAAGATGGGAGTAGTATGTTAATGAATGAACACGACCCCCAAGCCTATTTAGAGCGCATCGCTAATGCCTTGGAACGTATGGTGCCCAAACAACTTGCTGACGTAGACTTAACCGGCGCAGATGCTTTCGTTTGGCATTCTGATCCAGAGGCCCTAGAGACCATACTTGAAGTTAATCGAATTGATCTAGAATTACTATGTGGTATCCAGTCACAGACGGATATTCTCTACGCCAATACCAAACGCTTTGCAGAGGACTTACCAGCCAACAATGCTCTTTTATGGGGAGCCCGCGGCACTGGTAAAAGTTCACTCATAAAAGCTATCCATGGCAACATAAATGAGAAACATGGATATAACCTAGCGCTTGTGGAAATCCATCGGGAAGATATCCACTCTCTACCTCGTTTACTTAGTATATTAAAAAATCAAAAACGAAGGTGTATATTGTTTTGTGATGATCTATCATTTGAAGCAGAAGATACAAGCTTCAAATCTCTTAAGGCTGTACTCGAAGGAGGGATTGAAGGTCGTCCCAAAAACATAATCTTTTACGCAACCTCAAACCGCCGCCACTTAATGCCCCGTGAGATGATCGAGAATGAAAGGTCAAGCGCCATCCACACTGCGGAAGCGGTTGAAGAAAAAGTTTCTCTCTCAGACCGTTTTGGTTTGTGGCTGGGTTTTCATCCATTGAACCAGGAAACATATTTTGAAATTGTTGAAGCCTATGCCAATAATTTTGGGCTGGACTTCGACAAAGAAATGATTCGTGCAGAGTCTTTGGAATGGTCTATGACGAGGGGCTCTCGTTCAGGCCGTGTCGCATGGCAGTTTATACAGGACCTTGCTGGCCGCCTAGGTAAAAAGGCCGGATAATAAAACACTTATTTAGCTTTTTGAAATGCGCTTGTGCACTGTAGCACGACGGCCATTAATATTGCTGATTTTTAAAATAGGATCGACCGCCTTATTTCCTTTCCGTATCTCAAAATGCAATTGTGGACGAAATACGTTTCCGGAACTTCCAACGCGGGCAACTGCCTGCCCTTTTTTTACCTTATCACCCCGGCGCACAGTCAAGATTTCGTTATGTGCATATGCCGTAACCCATCCGTTACCATGTTTTACCAGCAACAAATTGCCAAAGCCGCGCAATTCGTTTCCCGCATAAGCCACAATACCAGAGCCCGCAGACCGGACAACCGTCCCCTTCGGAGCCATAATATTTACGCCGTCATTATGTAACCCTCGACCTTTAGCTCCAAAGCTGGAGATTAATGTTCCCTTTACTGGCCAGATGAATAAAGAGCCTTTCCGCACCGGCGGCAACATAGTTCCATATAATTTTCCCAATTTTCTTTTAGAAATTTTTAGAGGGTTGGTTGAAGAAATAGTCCCTCTTTTTGTTTGTGGCTTTGTGCCAGGGTTAATTGCTAAAAAAGTCAAATTGTCATTAGCTGTTTTTATTTTCGGTGCTCCTTTTGTAAGGAGCTTTTTTTCTGAATTAGTTGGAGGCGGGAATTCCTCCCTACTGATCTCTTGAGTTCTTTTAAAAGCAGCTAGTTTAAGGGGTTTTCCTGGAGAATTTGATAGTATCAAACTCTGCCCAACATATATTCGAAACGGGGGCTCTATCTGGTTCAAGATTGCGAGTTCGTAAATATCAGTATTATGTGCCTGTGCAATTCTCCAAAGTGTCTCTCCTTTTGCAACAATGTGTTCTCTGGAATTTTCTCCAATTCGACTTTCAAGAAAATTTTTAGCTTTTTTTTGCGGAGATAAAGTTAATGGGGATTTATGAGTATTTCTAGCAAAATTTACCAAACCTATTTCATTGCCTGAATAACCGATGCCAGTACTCTTAGGGGGCCATTCTAAATTTCCACAAGCTGATAGTAAAACGACTAAAAGCATAAAAAATATTGGGCTAATCCTAATCATACCTTCGCCAATACTTCCGTTGGTATTAACGGGACAAAATTTACATCCCGTAACTCTTCGGTTTCCAGCCCATTCATTGTACGGGTTACTCGCACAATCTTCTGCAAGGTGGATTCCAAACCTATAGGAACGACCATAACACCACCAATCGTCAACTGGTCTGCAAGTACCGGCGGCACATCTAAAGAAGCTGCCGTCACAATAATTCGATCAAAAGGGGTTTGCTCTTTCCAACCAATAGTACCGTCCCCACACTTTGTTGTAATATTATTAATTTGGAGGTCTTGAAATCTAGCTTCAGCATTTTCCAATAATGGTTTATGCCTCTCGACCGAGTAAACCCGGCGCGCAAGCCTGGCGAGGACGACGGTCTGATATCCCGATCCGGTGCCCACCTCCAACACTTTCATTCTGTCCGTCAGACGTAAAGCCTGTGTCATGATACCCACGACACTCGGTTGGCTAAGGGTTTGTTCGTAGCCAATCGGGAGAGTAGCATCTTGGTACGCATGGCGTCTAAGAGAGGGCGGAACAAAAAGCTCCCTCGGGATAGCCTCCATGGCTGCCATAACAGCGGTATCTGTTACGCCAAGGCGACGAAGTGCCAAAACGATTTGGACCCTCCGGTGATCAAAGTTCATATAATCCTCTAATCGACGTTAATCACTACCAAACACGCCCTTGAGAATTTTTATTGTTGGTTTGTGTGTCAAATTCATGGAGATTGGTGTTATAGAAATAGCATTACGTTCGATGGCGTTAATATCCGTGCCAACAGGGTGTTTTGTACTACCGCGCCTCTGACCAATCCAATAATATCGTTTATCCCGCGGATCTCGGTGCTCAATGATTTCGTCACTTAGCTTGTTGCTACGTCCTTCCCGTGTCACCTCAATACCTCGTACGTCCTTACTCAGGACAGCTGGGAAATTAACGTTGATCAGGACATCTTTTTGCCATGCAACTTGTGTCACCTTCTTTATAACCTGTGCTGCATAACCTTGGGCAGCCGAATAAATTCGTTTTGTATTTTGGCTTAGGTCGCGATGATCCTCTTCATTCATATCCTGGCTTAACGCAATCGCCGGAATTCCGAAAAGCGTCGCCTCCATTGCAGCAGCAACTGTACCAGAGTAAGTCATATCTTCGCCTACATTTCTTCCCTTGTTGACACCCGATAGTACCAAGTCAGGCTTACAATGTTTCATTATTTGGTTAACGGCTAGTAAAACACAATCGGTGGGGGTGCCATTTACCGCAAATCGCCTCTGTCCTCGTTTTATAATGCGCAGCGGTCGGCGTAGTGTAAGCGAGTGCCCGGTCGCGCTTTGTTCTTTAACGGGTGCTACTATCCACACTTCGCTGGAAAGCGTATTTGCAACTTTCTCCAGAATTTTGAGTCCAAGTGCGTCAATGCCGTCATCATTAGCCAATAATATACGTACATTTTCTTTATTTATTAGCGCCTCATCCATTAAACTTAGGTGTCCTTACGGATCACATCGAGGCCACCCATATATTTTTGAAGCACTTCAGGTACTTCGACGGAACCATCTTCTTTCTGATAATTCTCCAAAATCGCGATGAGGGTCCGGCCCACAGCAATTCCAGAACCATTTAGAGTATGAACAAAACGAGTGCCTTTTTGATGTTTTGAGCGATAACGGGCCTTCATACGTCGTGCTTGAAAATCACCGCATGTTGAACAAGAAGATATTTCTCTATAATTACCCTGACCCCCATTCTGCCCCGGAAGCCAGACCTCAATATCATAGGTTTTAGATGCACTAAATCCCATATCCCCGGTAGCGAGTAAAACCGTTTTGTAAGGTAAACCTAGGCGTTTAAGAACCTCCTCTGCGCAGTTTGTTATCCGTTCCAATTCAATAGAAGATGCATCAGGGTGCGTGATGCTCACCAATTCCACCTTAGTGAACTGATGCTGCCGAAGCATACCACGAGTGTCCTTCCCAGCTGCACCAGCTTCGGAGCGGAAACACGACGTCATAGCTGTATAGCGCTGGGGCAGATCAACTTCGTCCAAAATTTCACCACTGACTATATTGGTTAGCGGAACTTCGGCAGTCGGGATTAGCCAGTAACCATTTTCAGTTCTAAACAAATCCTCTTTAAACTTGGGCAGTTGGCCAGTGCCGAAGGCGGCATTATCTCGTACTAACGCAGGCGGGTTAATCTCTGTGTAACCATGTTCGGTGGTGTGGAGATCCAGCATGAACGCTCCTAAGGCCCGTTCCAAACGGGCAAGTGATCCCGATAGTATACAAAATCGTGATCCTGACATTTTTGCTGCAGTCTGAAAATCCATCATCCCCAAAGCTTCACCGATATCAAAATGCTCTTTAACCGAGAAGTCGAACGACGTCAGATCACCCCATTTTCGAATTTCGACATTGTCTTCAGCATCCAAACCATCGGGAACATCAGGCAACGGTATATTGGGAATTCCGGCCATTAGCCTGTTCAGTTCGTCACTCGCGAGTTTTGCACCTTCCTCAGCTGCAGCTTGTTTCTCTTTTGAATTGGCAACTTCCTTAATAGCTTGGGAAGCATCCTTTCCTGCAGCTTTCAATTTGCCAATTTCATTAGAGAGTTTGTTTCGTCGGGTTTGTAAAAGCTGGGCACGGGTTTCCTGTTCTCGACGTTTCGTGTCAGCTTCTATTAACGTTGACGACTGAGGTTCTAATTTTCTCCTTTTAAGAGCGGTATCAAAGATCTCAGGTTCTTCGCGAATCAATTTAATGTCGAACATAGGGAACCAGCAAATAATGTTTTAATATGTGTTAACCCGAGAGGGTCTTATAGGATGCGCTGCAAATACCAGCAAGGGAGGTATTACAAATAATGGTTTCCTAAATCTTAAAATTGCCCACCCTTGGTTAGGGATCAGTAATTTACTAGGTCAAATTGAAATCTGTCTCTTCTGTTATTTCCTCTTCGTCGTCGTCCAAGCCTTTCCTTTTTCTTTCAACTGCTCGGACAGCAATAATTGACACTTCGTAAAGTACGATGATTGGTATGGCGAGACCCACTTGGCTAATAACATCTGGCGGTGTGATGATGGCAGCGCCGATGAAGGAAAAAACTACCGCATACTTGCGCTTGGCGGCCAAACTCTGAGATGTCGTCAAACCGGCGCGGGCCAACAGTGTGAGAACGATTGGTAATTGAAAGCTTAATCCAAAGGCAAATATCAAACGCATCACTAGTGAAAGATATTCGCTGACCTTTGGCTCTAGTTGAACCGGCAAGGTTCCTGGCGAACCAATTGTTTCAAAGCTTATAAAGAATTGCCAAGCTAGCGGAAATATAAAATAGTATACCAACGCGCCGCCAAGAAAGAAAAGGATAGGTGATAAAATTAAATAAGGCAGTAGCGCCTTTTTCTCGTTGCCGTAAAGACCTGGAGCGACAAAACGCCAAAACTGCGCTGCCACAAATGGAAATGCTACAAATAAAGCCGTCCAGAAACTCACTTTGATATAGGTAAAAAATGCCTCATGGAGGGCAGTAAAAATCATTCGGCGGGTGCCCCCCCGCTCCTCTAGAATATCTGCCAAAGGTTGAACCAAAAACGCATATAAGTGTTCTTTAAAGGCAAAGAAAATAAAAAATAGCAATATAATAGCGATTACCGACTTCAAGAGCCGGTTACGAAGCTCAACCAAGTGCTCCAATAAAGGCATTTTATGACTGTCGTTAATGTTACTCAATTAGCTGCACTCTTATCAGTGCTCAAATCATTCTTTTTTTTTGATTCAGTATTATCATCTTCGTCTTTTTCTATAGGAGTATGATGCTCATCAGAACCACTCACATCCTTTGGAGGATGCAAGTCATCTTCAAATGTCTCAACGGAGTAATCACCATCGTCATCATACTCCACAGCATCTTGGATTTCATCCTGGAGACCAATCGTATTTTCAGTTACCGCCTCTAAATTCATCTGGCCCGCCGTATTAATCTCTTCACGTACCTCCTCCAATTCACTTTCACGGATCATATCATCGACATGAGTTCGGAACTCTCTAGTCACTACCTTTGCCTTATTAATCCAAATTCCCACGTTACGAAGGACTTTGGGCAACTCTTTTGGTCCGACGACCAACAGGACGACGACCGCAATAAGGAATAATTCTGGCCAGCCAATATCAAACATTGCGACCCGGGCTAATTAAAAATGAATAATGAATACCGCGGATGAACACCAGGCCTTTTAACTGATGCCCATTCATCAGTCTTTTTCAGACTGAGCTTCCACCGTTGAAGCCGTCGCTGATGAGGGAACATCCTTAGCCTCTACAGGCTCGGGTTCGTCTTCTTTGACTCCTTTTTTAAAGGATCTCAGCCCCTTACCAAAATCACCCATTAACTGGGAAATCTTTCCGCGCCCACCAAATAAGACTAGGACAATTGCGAGGACAACTACCCACTGCCAAATTCCACCAATTCCCATAACTTAATTCTTCCATGGCTGTATTTAAAAAGATCAGCCTGAATAATGGCAGAATCGGCAACCAAGGGCAACGTAAACGGAGACCTTTTCAATTGAAGGTTAAAGGTGTCCTATTAATTTGAATTATACTTATAATCTTAATATAAAAAATTAAAATTACTTAAACAATTATAATACTCATACAAAACTTTGGATAATCTACAAGTAAATGAATTATATTATATACAACTTTTTTAAGTTTATTTATTTTGGTAGAATATCTTTCATGCGTGAATGTATTTGTGGGGATATGAAATTTTCGATCGGCCCCAAAAAAGATTTCGCATATAACGTCATTTTAGGGTCAAGTGGAGAAAATTCAGCGAGAAGAAGCTCAGCATTTTTATAAATTGCTTCGGTGTAACTTCTAGCCTCTCTTTCGACTGCTCTGAAAGCCTTCTCGTCCTCTCTAGCCAAATATCGCACAGGGTTGCCCATGAACAAACGATGGCGAATGTTCGTATTAAAAATTACAAATCGCGCCATAACGTCAATTGAAGGCAGCGATCCCGCCTCCATGCTTCCAAAATAACTTTCTGGGCTTATTTTACAAAACATAAGGTCTTCCGAGGATTGGCAATAATAAAGGTCGTCATTCACGGTTACCGCCCTTAGAAGCACCTCATAATCCATAGTGCTAAAATAGTTTATAATTTCTGGCCGCTGCTCAAACATGAGAGGGTGAGGAAAAAAACAATTGGCGACAAAACCATTATCATTAACATTCCAATTTATCTGGGTAGGGTACATTGAAGGTTTTTTGGCGTCGATAAACATCGAACGAGGAAGGGGGTGCATATTATCCATCCCAATTTGAACTAACTCCCGGGCCGATAGGGGTTTAGGTAGGAGTGACCTGAGAATTGGTATAGCTTTTTCCTCAATTAACCGAACAAACATCCCTGCATAAGCTTTTTTGCCATTAACGCGCTGTTCATGAATATGTGCGAATGAACCATCCGAAAAAATAAAATCCGAATCCAATAACATAATTGCGGTTTCGCTTGACTCTTTCGCCAGGTTCATATGATGCCGAGCGGTCTCACGTTGGACATTATGTTTGATGATAGTCGGATCAGAATTGTTAATAGCATCCAAGAGAGTAACACTTCGGTAAGCCAGGTCTTCGTAAAATACAAACTCGACGATTGCCAATTTTTTAAGCTTAGTTATTTCCGGCTGGAAGTAATTTTCAGATGCCCGGTCTGTGTAGATTCTATAAGTAACATCTGCAGCTGCACTAAGTGCTGGAATATTTCCAGGTGCTAATTGGCTGGCGAGTGCAAACTCTACAAATTTCCTGACAAAACGCTTCCCCCAGACAGTAACAAAGATCTCGTAGCGCAAATCAGTACTTCCCTTAAGACGCAGTATTAGACCTTCGATCCACCTCTTCTGATGTTAGGACGTCATCCTGGTCGGGATCAAGAGGCTCCCAGACGACGCTTCCCGTATTTGTTACTTCTTCTAACATGTCAGGATCTTTCATCAGCGCCACGTTACCTCTCGTTGTTAAAGTTTGGATAGCGGGGCGTTTGTCTATTAGGCCCGAAGCTTTTAAGTCATCAAGACCCGGCAAGTCATCAAGGCCCTCAAGGCCAAAGTGATCTAAAAAGCTCTCAGTGGTTCCCCAAGTTACTGGCCTTCCTGGCGTCCGACGACGACCTCGAGGCCTGATCCAGGAAGCTTCAAGAAGAACATCCAAAGTACCTCTACTAACGCTCACCCCCCGAATCTCTTCAATCTCCGCACGGGTAATTGGCTGATGGTAAGCAACGATGGCAAGGGTTTCCACAGCAGCACGGGACAACTTGCGGGTCATTTCCTTTTCGACAACAAGCTGTGCTCTAACGTCAGGAGCGGTTCGGAAAGCCCAATTTTTCCCAGCTTTAACAAGGTTCACACCGCGGTTTTTATACATTGCGGTTAACTTCCTCAATAACGTTTGAATATCGACCCCTTCAGGAAGACGGTCGGCAATTACTTTTTCTGGGATGGGGTTTTCAGAAGCGAATAATAACGCTTCTAATAACCTCAAATGATATTGGAATAATTCACTCATTATTTTTATTTTATCTCCACTGAATGAATAGATTTGTCTCTTCCTAACTCACTAGCGTTTTGAGCTGCCCGCACATAAACAGTCCCAAAGGTCTCGGTTTGTCGTATTTTCAATTCACCCTGTTTGGTAAGTTGAAGCGCAGCCGATAGGGCAGATGCCACCATAGAGCGGCTGACTAAATCGCCTTTAATTTCAGCAGGTAAAAACTGTAATAAGCTCGTCCAATCAGGCATTGAACCCAACATTTTGGTTAACCACTTTAATCCGTCATCTGTCGAATAAAGATCGGACAACTCGATGCGGAGAATTCTAACATTTGATCGATGGGTATGTTCGCCATAGGCCTTTAGTAAATCATATATACTGGCCTCAAAGGCGCCGTTCAGGTTATAGCCAAATTTCTCCGGATTGCCCCGTGGAAAGAAATCCTGACCCAGCTGATCACGGGCTAAAAGTTTCTCACCGGCTTGCTGCATACTTTCAAGCCGCAAAAGCTGAAACTGAAGGGCAGCCGCCATTTCTTCACCTGTTGGCTCTTCATCATCAGTGGAAGTAGGTAGTAATAAAATTGATTTTAGATAAGCCAGCCAAGCAGCCATTACAAGGTAATCGGCCGCGAGCTCTAAATTAGCTTGGCGTAACTTCGCCACCCAAACCAAATACTGATCTGCTAACTCGAGTATTGAAATTTGGGTCAGATCGACCTTCTGTTCACGAGCCAAAGTTAAAAGCACATCAATCGGCCCCGCAAAACCATCCACATCCAAAACCAACCGGTGGTCAGATGATGGGGCAAACTCATTATCATCTTCAAATTCACTAATTTTTGTTTCCATGTCTTCGGCCATTTTATTTTAAATTCCCACCGCTAAAGTTATGAAAATCATCAAGTATTGAGCGGGCTGCAAAACCAAAAAATTGAACACATCAACATCCAAACCAACCTGCCTACCTATCCAGGGCAATAAGAACAATGCAATTAGAATGATAACAATACCCGCTCTTTCCAAACGGGCAAATAATTGCCCCAATTGCCACGGCAAGATTGCAACGGCAACCCGACCACCATCTAACGGGGGAAGCGGCAACATATTGAAAACAAATAATATTAAATTAATTACCATTGATGAATATATTGTAGCACCTAACCAAGGCCCAATAGGTTGGGGGACAAACGGCACGATGTAGAATAAAAGTGCCGACAAAATTGCTAGAATCAAATTCGATGTTGGTCCGGCTGCAGCGACAAGAATCGTATCTCGCCTCCAATGTTTAAGATTCCAATAATTGATGGGTACTGGTTTTGCATAACCAAAGGCTGCGGTACCTCCGGAAATAATTAAAAGCGTACCAGGTAAAATTATAGTTCCAAAAGGATCAATGTGGTTTAAAGGATTAAATGTAACTCGTCCCATTTTGTATGCTGTATCGTCACCTAGTTTCCAGGCGACCCAGCCGTGGCTCGCTTCATGCAAAGGTATAGCTATTAATATAGGCAATACCCACGCTGAAATACGGAAAAGGAACCCGTATTCCTCCATCAGCCAACCATTAGATCATTAAGTTGGGATAGTGTGTCTTGCACATTGAAATCTCCCGCAGTGGGTAATAACTGGGTGGCGCGTGACCAACGCTCACAAGCCTTATCAGTCATATTCTCTGCACCAGCAACAACGGATATCATTTCATCCATCTTTCCGTTACAATGAAGAACCAAGTCGCACCCGGCATCGAGAGCCTCCCAGGTTCTTTCCTTTATACCTCCTGATAAAGCCTGCATCGAGAGATCATCCGATATCAGTAATCCATCGTATCCTATATACCCTCGGACTACTTTTTCGATAACCCTGCGTGAGTTAGTTACCGGATTATTTTCATCAAGTTCTGAAAAAATTATATGGGCCGTCATTGCTAATGGCATCTCGTTGAAACTTCGAAACGCTTCAAAATCCGTCTCCATCAACTCCTCAATTGTTGCATCGACCGTGGGGAGGTCTATATGACTATCAACTAGTGCCCGTCCGTGTCCGGGTATATGTTTGATTACCGGTAATACTCGACCTGAGAGAAGCCCATCGCAAACTGCGGTAGCTAATTTTTTGATGAGTTCAAGGTCGTTGCCTAGCGCCCGGTCTCCGATAATCGGGTCAGCACAACCTATAGGAATGTCCAAAACTGGAGTACAATCGACATTAATCCCTAACGCATGGAGATCTTCAGCAATAAGACGAAAATTTAATTGTATAGCTTTACTTGCAATTTCCTCGCCTTTTAAATTAGCTAAATCTACGAAACTTTGGGCTGGCGGAGGATGTCGCCAGTGAGGCGGCTTAAGACGGGTCACTCGCCCCCCCTCTTGATCAATAAAAACAGGTGCACCCTCTTGGCCAATCACATGCCGGAACTCATTGGTTAAAGCTTTTACCTGATCCGGGTTAACACAATTTCTCTCAAAAAGGATCAATCCAAATGGATTGGTTTCCTTAAATAGGGCTTGCTCATTTTTTGAAAGTTTACTACCAGCACAGCCGAGTATAACGGCCAGCGGAATTTCGCGACCCACTGTTATTTTTCCGGCCGTATTACTAGACAACGAACCTTGACTTTAGACAACTCCCTACAAAGTTTTTTTGCCGATTCCGCATCTTTTAGAGGACCAGCTCTTAATCGGAAATAAATACCTTTAGCCCCGAGATCGGCCATTACAACGTTTAACTCTAAATTATTCAGGAGGGTGCGGTGGCGTGCTTTAAGACGACGCCATTCATTTTGCGCGGCCGTTTCTTTACGAACCGCAGCTAGTTGAATCTGAAATGATCTCGTCGAAATTCTAACCGAAGAAGGAACAGCTTCTAAGTTCCTCACGGGCTTACTTGGCAACGGAGTGGCGGCATCGGGTAATCCAGCCCTACTCTCCTTGTCTGGCGTAATTTCTTTACTGCCATTTTTTATGGGGGTCTGTGTTGCAGAAGACGATGTTTTGGGTTCGACAGATGACTGAAGTATCCCCGCCTTACCCTTGACGCCCAATTTAGGGTTAACGGTCTTGGGCAATAGAGTTTCAACTGTTTTAGATGAAGGCGGAATTACATTGGTGTCAGGACTTTTCAAAGTCGATAAACTATTCCCAGGCACAGGCAGTGGTTGTTCTGGTCCTTCCTGAACGTTTTCCCCTTCCGGCCGCGTTGGATCATTGCTGAATGCATCATCATAAATTGTTATATCCCGATTAGGAATTGGCATCCCTCCGGGTATGATTGGCTTGATTTTGAAGGCACCATTAGGGGCGCTTACTAGAGGGATTTGGTTAGGATCAGGTTTTAGCCAATATTTTCCCCATATCATCCAGGTTCCCCCAGCGGCTACAATGATAATGATAATTAATAAAATGAAGCGAAAACCCTTACGACGTTTTGGTAAACGTTGCGCCACTCTCTCAAACTCAATATTATCCGACCTTATTTCGCCATGATCCAACTCAGGGATATCGTCGAGTGGTACTTCGTCCGATTCTACATCGTCAGGGGTATCCAATGTTCTATCAGCGGGTGCTATCATTTCATTTCTTTGACTGGTTCCACTCCAATTACCTGCAATCCTGAGGCGATTACCGAGGCCAGTGCCCCAACAAGCACTAAACGGGCTAGTGTTAGCTGTTTATTATTATCGGATACGAACCTGAGACTTGTATCCTCCTTAGCACCTTTGGTCCACAGTGCATGAAAGGTCCCAGATAATTCAATTAAATAGTAAGCAATTCTATGGGGCTCACGAGCTTCAGCGGCACTTTCCAAAGTCCTTGGCCAAGCCGCCATTTGCTTTATCAACAATAACTCTGCCGAATCACTTAAAAGCTCCAAGGGCGCTTTCTCGATAGCATCCGGCGTCAATTCTAATTTATCAAAAACTTCTTTTGCATGCTGAAGAACCGAATGACAACGTGCGTGGGAATACTGAACATAGTATACTGGGTTATCTCGACTTTTTTCCATAACTTTTCTTAGGTCAAAATCGAGGGGGGCATCATTTTTTCGAGTTAGCATAATAAAACGAACAACGTCTTTACCAACTAAATCTAATACGTCCCGAAGCTTAGTAAATGCACCTGAACGTTTTGACATTTTGATAGACTTACCATTTTCCATGAGATTGACCATATGACATAGCTTAACATCCAAAGATCCCTGACCTTGTGTAAGCGCGCTAACAGCAGCATCCATACGTTTGATATAACCGCCGTGATCTGCACCCATTATATCGATCATCTCAGAGAAGCCGCGTTTAAATTTATCTAAATGGTAGGCCATATCAGAAGCAAAATAGGTCCAATTGCCATCAGACTTTTTGACTGGTCGGTCTATATCGTCGCCAAATTGCGTAGATCGAAATAATGTTTGTGGTCTCTCTTCCCAGTCATCCAGTTTTTTTCCCTTCGGAGCTTCAAGGATGCCAGTATATGTCAATCCCTGCCCTTCAAGATATTTGACGACTTCATTAACTCTTCCCTTTTCAACCATTATTGTCTCTGAACTGAAATGGTCATGCCGCACCCCGAGTAAGTCCAAGTCTTCCCGGATCAAGTCCATCATAGCATCGATGGCAAATTTTCGGAACGGCGCTAACCACTCTTTTTCGCTTGCACTCATCCATTTGTCGCCGTCCTTTTCTTTTAGCAATTTAGCTATATCGATCAAATACGATCCAGGATAAAGCCCGTCAGGCATCTGTTCGATTTTAGCGCCGTGACATTCTTGATATCGCAGATAAAGAGAACGCGCCAAGACATCTACCTGCGTGCCGGCGTCATTAATATAGTATTCTTTGGTTACATTATATCCAGCCTTAGATAATATTGAGGCCAAGGCATCCCCTATGACAGCCCCTCTGGCGTGTCCCACATGAAGTGGTCCGGTGGGATTAGCAGAAACGTACTCTATGTTAACAGGAATGCCTCTACCAATGTCTGAATTTCCATAGTTAGTTCCTTCTGCAACTATTTCTCGAAGCCTATCCCACCAAAAGTTTGAAGAAAGGCGAATATTTATAAAACCCGGGCCGGCTGCATCTGCATCATTAACTTCCGGTAGTAGTGTTAAATGTTCAATTATAAGACCCGCCAAATCACTCGGCTTCAATTTTGCAAGCTTAGCCAAAACCATGGCTGCATTCGTGGATAAATCTCCGTGCTTAGGATCACGTGGAGATTCTACCGTAATATGTGAGTGATCCAGCCCCTTTGGTATTACTTCATCCTTTTCCAATTTAAGCAATATTTCTAGGATTTTTTGTCGCAGGTATGAAAAATAGTTCACGTCGTAATTTTCTAGGTTTTAATTAGCTTGGCGTGTTCAACATAAGCAAACCGGTCCGTCATTCCCGCAATATAGTCAGCCACTGCACGAGCTGTTATCTCACCACCCTTAATATCAGACTTAGCCTGCCATTCCTTGGGTAATTTCGTTGGATCATTGATAAATTCTTCAAATAATCTACAGACTATTTTGGAAGCTTCTTGGGTCATTGTATTGACTTTTTCATGCCGGTACATGTTCTCAAATAAGAACTCTTTTAGACTTCGATCTATATCGATCATATCATCAGAAAATCCGACCACAGGGCAATTGAGGTTGCGTATATCGGTCACAGTTTTAGGTGCAGATTGCTTTAGGCGATTTTCCGTCTCTGCTAAGCAGTCAGAAACCATATCGCCGATTAACCTCCTTACCGCTTCGTGGATAATTAAAGACGTGTCGATGTTGGGATATTCCTCTTCCACCGATGAAAAAATCCTGCCCACCAATGGCAATTCACTCATATCCTTAATTTCAAACAATTCGGCCCGCAGGCCGTCATCGATATCATGATTATTATACGCGATGTCATCCGCTAACGCTGCAACCTGAGCCTCGGCACTCGCGAAAGTATGTAATTCCAAATCGTAGTTACGTACAAAGTCTTTAATGTGGTACGGCAAAAAACCCCGTTCCCCATCCATGACTAATGGCCCATTGTGTTTGACTAATCCCTCCAACGTCTCCCATGTCAAATTAAGACCTTCAAAGCCAGGATAGCATCGTTCAAGCCTGGTGACGACAGCGAGTGACTGTGCATTATGATCAAAGCCTCCAAAATTTTCCATCATTTTCGAAAGAGCATGTTCGCCGGCATGACCAAAGGGAGTATGCCCAAGATCATGGGCTAGAGCCAAAGCCTCCGATAAATCCTCATTTAGCTGCAAAGATCTGGCAATGGAACGGGCGATTTGGGCAACTTCCAAACTATGTGTTAAACGAGTTCGATAGTGGTCACCTTCATGATTTACAAATACCTGTGTTTTATACTCAAGTCTTCGGAATCCAGTGGAGTGTATAATTCGGTCGCGATCTCGCTGAAAAGTGGTCCGCGTAGGGCTTTCCTCTTCTCGATGCAGGCGACCACGACTTAAGTGAGGAAAACTTGCGTAGGGAGCAAATTCAATAATATCCATGACAATTTTATTTGTTGTTTGACAGCTTTTTATTAGTGATTACATAGAAGGTTATAAAATGTTATCATCTGGTAAACCTTGGAGATAGTAGCAGTTTATTATGAGCACATCACAGCAAATTTCAATTACCAAAAGTGCTGCAAAACGTGTTGGAGAATTAGTAGCGAGCGAAGGTATAGAAAGCCTTATGCTGAGAGTAATGGTTTCTGCCGGAGGCTGCTCTGGGTTTGAATATAGCTTCGATCTAGATAAGACCCAAAATAGTGATGATAAGATCTTTGAAACTGGTGGCATAAAGGTGATCATAGATGAAATGTCTCTAGAGTTACTGGGAGGCTCAGAGCTGGATTACGCAGATGACCTTGCGGGTGCTTCTTTCCGCCTAAATATACCCAACGCAACAGCTTCCTGTGGGTGTGGCATTTCCTTCTCCGTTTAACTTGTCTTTTAATGATCAAAATCGCAACCTGGAACGTTAACTCTGTAAAGGCTCGGTTGCCTCTTCTCCTTCGTTGGCTGGAAGAATTTTCCCCCGACGTTTTATTGCTTCAAGAACTCAAATGCATCGAAGAGGCGTTTCCACGTGAAGAAATTGAAGACAAGGGCTACAACATAGCTGTCAAAGGCCAGAAAACCTATAACGGTGTAGCCATCCTCTCTAAATCACCCATAGAAATTGATTTAACGGAACTACCAGGTGATAGAGAAGACCTGCAGGCGCGATACATTGAAGGATTTACGTTTAACGTCAGGGTTGCCTCAATTTATGTCCCAAATGGCAATCCGGTCGAAACAGATAAATTTCCTTATAAGATTTCCTTCATGGAGAGATTACACAACCACGTTAAAACTCTACTCTCTCATGAAGAAGCGTTTGTTTTGGGTGGCGACTACAATGTTATTCCTGAGGAACGAGACTGTTATGCACCCGGCAATTGGGAAGGTGATGCCCTATACCGGCCTGAAACCCATGCAGAGTGGAGAAAGATTATTTACCTAGGACTTACTGATTCTTTTCGGGCTAAAAATCAGGAAGAGGGACACTATTCTTATTGGGATTACCAAGGTGGAGCGTGGAATAAAGATAACGGCATCCGTATTGATCATTTATTATTATCACCTCACGCTGCAGACCGACTAAATGACGTAGGCATCGATAAGTCGCCACGAGGATGGGAGCGCCCTTCTGATCACACGCCAGTTTGGTGCGAATTGGAAACCAATTGATCTTTGAAGCTTTTAGCAATCTTAAGTTGATTGCCGTCGCATCTCGTTTACAACATTTCTATTCGACCCAATCTAAAGATTTGCCTTAATTTGGAAAAAGAAATTAACCCAAGCGGATATTTGCTACCTTCTCTACATAAAAATATTAATTGTCGACCAATTTGTTTGATGGTTTAAAGCTTGGGAGATTAGGGAAGATTATTGGCTGAAATTTAGCGCCACCGCATCGGTTCAAGTGATAAAATACATTGGATTACAAATTCAGATTATACATTAATATCAAGACATGTATTTAGACGCGAGATAAATCGTTTATACTTATATGATAGATTTATATGTTAGATTTAAGGTTATTTTCCGTACTTATCATTTTGATTAGCTTTTTTATTGGCTGACCGGTAAGATCGGCGTTGATTAAAGTGGGATGAACTGCAAACCTATGGTTGAAATTTGCATTCTTGGTTTAATTGGTTCATCAAATTAAGAGAAACATATTTAGTTGATCTAAGTTTCTGAGGGAGGTTACGATGCTTAAGAAGTTCTCACTACTAAGTTTATCTGCTGCCGTTTTAGCGAGCATGTCGGTCAACGGGGTGCCAACTGACGCACAAGCAGTCACATTAAAGTGGCATACTTTTATCCCGCCGGTTGCCAATCCATCTAAGTTTTATAAACCTTGGGCAGCGAAAATTGCCAAGGACTCTGGCGGCAAGCTCAAAGTCAAGTTGTTTTGGACAATGCAACTAGGTGGAAAACCTACCCAACTACTCGATCAAGCAAAAGACGGGGTTGTCGATATTGTCTGGACTCTGCCCGGTTTTACTCCGGGTCGAATGCCGCGCGTCGAACCTTTTGAGCTCCCATTTGTTCACAAGGATCCTGTTTCCACAACGTTGGCTCTGCAAGATTTCCAGGCTAAACATCTTGGACCAGACCTAAAAGATTATCATCCCTTGTTGCTCCATGTGCATGCAGGTTTCTTATTTCAAACTAAAAAGCCTGTCCTAAAAATGGAAGATCTCAAAGGCATGAAAATTCGCGCTGCGTCTCGGGCCGGGGTTTGGATGCTACAAGCATTTGGTGCGATAGGCATCGGCATGCCCTTGCCGCGTATACCCGGCGCACTCTCAAAGGGAGTAATTGATGGTGTGACACTCCCTTACGAAATTGCACCAGCCGTAAAAACCCAGGATTTGGTTAGTCATTTTTCAATTTTAGAGGGACACCAACCTCGCTTAGGCACAAACGTTTTCACTCTTCTGATGAATAAAAAGAAGTATGAGGGGCTACCGAATGACCTTAAGCGCGTGCTGGATGCCAATTCCGGCCGCAATATTGCGAAGGCTGCAGGAGAGCTTTGGGTCAAGATTGAAGAGCCTGGTCGTAAAATCATTGCGTCAAAGAAAAAGAATAAGTTTCATACAATACCTGCAATAGAAGTTGCCCGATTTAAGGCAGCTGCGGGGCCAGTTTTTGACCGTTGGTATGATGAGATGAAAAAGATTGGTGTAGACGGACCTGCACTGGTAAAGGATGCCCGCGCAATGATTGAAAAATATTCAAAGTAAGGATTTTATCATCCTTAGTTTGTTGACATAAAATTGTGTCGGAAATAGGTGACACAAAAGCCCGGCCCAAAGATCCTGTGGGCCGGGTTCTTTATTTAATATCTAAATGGATGGCGGTCTTTGGAGGAGTGATATTGTTCATTCTTGCTATCCTAACCACCATTAGCGTATTTGGTCGCAAATTCTTAGATGCTCCCGTACCAGGTGATTTTGAGTTGGTCGCCATAGGCACGGGTGTTGCGGTGTTTGCCTGCTTGCCCTATTGCCAGCTTATGCGTGGTAACGTCCTGGTCGACTTTTTCATGAATAACGCCCCCACAAGAGCAAAAACAATTGCAGACATTATTGCGGGCCTCATCTTTTTAGCGATCGGATTAATGTTAACCTGGCGAATGATCTATGGTGCGATAGATATGCACGACGTCAACGAAGTCTCTATGACCATTGGATTTCCCCGATGGAGCACATTTCCTATCTCAATAGTTTTCATGAGTTTTCTGGTTATTATCATCATCTATACACTCGGCCGTAGCATTGCCGAAACTAGAGCAAACCGCTACTTCAACGAATAACCGAGACGCAAAACATGAGTGACTTTGAAATTGGTGTATCAGGTTTCGGTATTCTGTTACTTCTGCTCGCAGTACGCATCCCGATAGGCGTGGCCATGATAAGTGTCGGGATGGTGGGGTATGTTACGATTGCCGGCCCAGTAGCACTATTAAGTTATTTAAAAACGGAGACGTATTGGCGCTTTACCTCAGATATTTTATCGGTTGTACCCCTTTTTATTCTTATGGGGCAATTTGCTGCAAAGGCCGGTCTCAGTCAGGCTCTATTTAATGCTGCGAATGTTTGGTTGGGACATCATAGAGGTGGCGTTGCTATGGCTGCGGTTGGTGGTTGCGCTGGTTTTGGGGCAATTACAGGATCGTCGCTAGCAACAGCAGCGACAATGGGACAAGTTGCACTTCCGGAATTAAGGCGTTTTAACTATTCCGGCTCACTGGCCACAGGCGCGTTGGCCGCTGGCGGAACACTGGGAATACTGATTCCACCGTCCCTAATTTTAATTATTTACGCAGTAATGGTAGAAGCAAGCGTCGCCGCCTTATTTCAAGCAGCCTTTATACCAGGGGTACTTGCTGCTCTTGGATACATCCTAACCATCGCTATTGTAGTCCGGATCAATCCTGACGCTGGACCAGCAGGAGAACGCCAAACACGTTCGGTCAAATGGGCAGCTTTAGCAGAAATTTGGCCGGTTATCGCAATTTTTATACTTGTTATGGGCGGTATCTATGCAGGCATATTTACTCCCACCGAAGGTGCCGGCGTAGGAGCGGTGGGCGCATTTATCATTGCCATCACCAAAGGAAAAATGCGTCTCCAGGGGTTTTTTGACGCTCTTATAAGCACTGGGCAAACCACCGCGATGATTTTCTTAATCCTCCTAGGCGCGGCCATCTTCAATGCTTTTTTAGGATTTTCTGAACTTCCTAATTTTGCTGCAGACTTCTTCCAACATTCCGGTTTCTCACCATTCACCATACTGCTCGGTATGATAGCCCTTTATATCTTATTGGGTTTTGTCATGGATAGTTTGTCCATGATTTTACTTACAGTACCCATTTTCTGGCCAATTATTGCAGGCCTTGATTTTGGATTTGGGTTCGAAGGTGAAGATCTCAAACTCTGGTTTGGTATTATTTCGTTGATCGTCGTGGAGATGGGGCTCATTACTCCACCCGTAGGCCTGAACGTCTTTGTCATTAATTCTATGGCTAAAGACGTTCCCATGATTGATACTTTTAAGGGTGTAGTTCCTTTCATAACGTCGGACTTCATCAGAATAGCTTTGATAATTGCCGTCCCCTCCCTAACCTTAATAATTCCAAGTTTATTGGCTATTGAATAAAATATTATTGAGACCGCATTAAAGTTTTTAGTGCAGCACAAGGATCGCCCCGTGAATGTCAAACTTAGGCGGACATTAGCACTGAAACAGAAAGATTTGGTCTGAGTGCCTGTTGTGATCTCTAGTGTATTCTATACGCCTAGCATTATCTCTAAAAATATGAAATTCCTAATCTGAAGAGTATTTGCGACTAATCATAGGACACAATTGGGAAATCAAGACCCCCAACAGTATAAAAAAACATCCCAAAATCTGATCAAAGTTGAGTATCTGTTCCAGAAAAAACCACGCAGCTATAGCAGCAAACACACCCTCCATGGAAAATATAATTGCTACCGGTGCAGGAGAAATAAATCTTTGCCCATAAATTTGTAACAGGAAACCAAAACCACTCGACAATATTCCGGCATATAGAATTTCTGAAATTTCTAATTGGATGTTTTGAATTAGAAATTCCTCAAAAATTAGAGCAAGAATAAAAGATAAAATAGCAACTACTAAACACTGAATTGAAGCTATTAATAATGGAAAATTAAAAATTAAAAGAATTTTTGAAATAAAGACAATATGTAAACCCCAAAATAAGGCCCCTACGACGACCAAAGTGTCGCCTTTTCTCACAATTGCATTGCTAAATTCACTTAAAAAGTAACCGCCGATCAAACACGCTAAAATTGAAGGCCACACTGACCAGTGGATTCTTTTTGAGTATAGGAAAAAGGCGATTAAAGGAACAAAAGCAACATACAAAATAGTAAAGAATGCAGAGTTCGCAACGTCGGTATACAAAAGTGAGTACTGCTGCAAAATACTACCCAAGAATAGGAATAATCCTATACAAATCAAATTGGGTATAACCCGTTTTTCGGTAATAATCTGAATATTTGTTAAACTAAATTCAAAAATGAACGCTAATGGTAATAAAACCAGGAAACCAAAGAAGAACCTAACAGCGTTGAATGTAAGGGGCCCAATATGCCCCATTCCCTGATCTTGAGCAATAAAGGTGGTTCCCCAGATGAGGGTAGCAGCAAGCGTACAAATCAGAGACAAGGTTTGTTTCATTAGAGGACTAATACAGAAAAATTTTGCGGAGTAATCTTCCAAATTAATCATAATACATAGGAAATAAGACATCGGCATACAATCGATCTTTGGTCATTCCCGGCTTTGACTCACCCCTCTTTTGTTGGAAGGGTTTATTGTTTCGGGAAACTATGATTTTCAGGTAGCAATCACGTTGCAAATTAACTCTTTATTGAACCTCATTTTATGTATCATTTTCTGGAGATCAAAATTCGACTGACGCGCCTGACTATACGGAATTTAAGTTATAAGATGCGGTGAGCGAAGTAATCGTTTTGGGAGACGGTTTTGGCTACTCAGGACAACCATCAATTAGAAATTTATGACGCTATGGTTCATATATCCCGTGGCGGTTCTGGTCAGACCTTGCTTTTACTTCATGGCGCTGGTGGGTCGGCTAATTTAAAGGAATTAGCCTCAAAACTTGCCGAAGATTTTGATGTCCTCCTACCAGACCATCCCGGCTTCGGGCTCTCCGACCAGTCCAAACGGTTAAGTTCGGTTTCTGACCTAGCGTTCTACTACTTGGATTTCATCCAGGAATTAGGCCTTAAAGACATTCACCTAGTGGGGTTTTCTTTGGGAGGTTGGATCGCCGCAGAAATAGCCATCCGCTCTACTACTAACGTGAAAAGTATCGCATTAGTTTCGTCGGCAGGCATTCACGTTAAAGGAGTGCCCAAGGGTGATCCATTCCTCTGGTCCCCGGAAGAACTCGTCAGAAACCTTTATGTTAATCAGGATATTATCGATGATATTTTGTCGCAAGAACCGACTAGCGAAGAGCTGGAGTTTATGGTTAAAAACCGTGTTGCCGCTGCCAGATACGCTTGGCACCCCCGGTTTTATAACCCCGACCTTGAAAAGTGGCTCCATCGTATCGATGTACCTACGTTAATTATCTGGGGCGATCAGGACAAAATCTTTCCTGTCGAGTATGCATCTGCATTCAAAAACCTGATCCCACATGCTCAAACACAAATTCTCAAAGACTGCGGACACGTACCTCACATGGATCAGCCGGAAGCATTTTACCATAGTTTAAAATCGTTTTTGTCGGAAACAAACTCATGAAATTCTATTATTTTGGCCTAATGCCTTACGGCCCATTGGATTTGGACTATGATAAAAAATATTCCTCTGCCAGTTTGGTTCTCCCCAACAGCTATTTTAACCCCAAAGAAGGAAACAAACTCTACCGGCGCTATCTGGATGAACTCGAACTTGCAGATGCACTCGGGTATGACGGTGTGTGCGTTAACGAGCATCATCAGACCGCCTACGGGCTGATGCCGTCGCCTGGAGTTATTGCAGGTGCACTGGCACGCACCACGACGCAAGCCAAAATTGCGGTATTAGGCCGAGCTTTGCCATTGGTCAATAATCCTCTGACCATTGCCGAGGAATACGCCATGATCGATAACATAAGCGGCGGGCGGTTAATCTCAGGGTTCGTACGAGGAATTGGCGTAGAATATCATGCAACTGGTGTGAACCCTGCATTTTCACTAGAACGCTTCCAAGAAGCTCACGATCTCATCATCGAGGCCTGGACCAAGACTGGCCCATTCCCCTTCGAAGGTGATCACTATCACTTCGAATACGTTAATACGTGGCCACGCCCATTTCAGCAGCCACATCCTCCAGTCTGGATCCCCTCCCAGGGCAGTGAAGAAACAATTCGCTGGGCTTCTGAACCTACCCGCAAATATGTATATCTCAACACCTATAGTCCTTTTGAAGCCGTTTCAACTTTCTTCCAAATGTATCGGGATATCGCAGAAAAAGAATGGAATTATGAAGCGAGCGGGGAACAGCTTGGTTGGGCTGTACCCATCTACGTGGGAGAAACTGATGAGATCGCTCTTAAAGAGGCCAAACCCCACATTGAAGCTTTTTATAATAAGTTCTTACGTATGACCAACCAGATGCTGCTACCACCAGGATATACAACTCTCACATCTATGAAAAAAATTGCGGAAGCTAAGAAGGAAATGCTGAGCGGCGGACGGGAAATGAGCCGGCTTATGGATAACCGTATGTTCATTTGCGGTAGTCCCAATACTGTTCAGGAAATTCTGGGGGAATGTCATGACCAAGTTGGCCTGGAACATATCGTCTGTACACTACAATTTGGCACCCTGCCCCACGAATTAACCGTCAAAAACCTGGAGTTGTTCTCTAAGGAAGTGATGCCGCAGTTGAGGTAAGGTCTGAGGGTAGGTTGACGACACGAACGCTTAATGGCTAACCTAACTGCATCAATAATAAACAGGAGGCATGATATGTATTCCAATTTTCAGTCAAAAGTCGTGTTTATTGCCGTCGCGTTGTCGGTAGTATTTACGGCAACGGAAATTAAAGCTGAACAATACCCAAAGGGACCCATTACAATGGTAGTTCCTTGGAAACCCGGTGGTGGGACAGACAGGACTGCCCGACTTTTTGCGCCCTATCTCTCTAAAACACTGGGTGTACCTGTAAAGGTTATCAATATGGGTGGCGGTGGCGGATGGGTCGCCTGGTCAAAAATGGCGAAATGGGATCCCAAGAAAGATGATCATACCATTGGATGGGTAAATTTCCCTCACATGCTTTCGTATCTCAATCCAAAAATGAAAAATAAGAATAACCTTGATTCTTTCAATTTCCTGACTGGTCATAGTATTGATCCCTGCACATGGCTTGTAAGGGAAGGTGATAAAAGATTCCAGACACTTCCAGAATTTATCGCCTATGTCAAAACTCACCCAAATGAGATCAAAATTAGCGTCGGCGGCTTTGGAAGCGATGATCATCAAGCTGTCGCCTTTGCAGAAAAATTCATTCCGGGTTTCAAGGTGAAGAAGATTTTTGGCAATAACGATGCCAAAAAATTGCAGGAACTTTACGGCAAAACTGCTGACGCGGTAGGAGGTAATATCAGTTATTTTGTGCCTCATATGCTGGAAGGTAAGCTGCGTCCACTGGCGGTGCTGGCAAAACAAAGATCAAACCATTTGCCAACAGTCCCTACATTCGAAGAGGCTTCAGGAGTGAAGAATTATAATTTCGCTGCGAGGGTTTTAGTGGCTGCTCCGGGATTGCCAGATGAAAAAAACAAGATACTAACTGCGGCCATCCAAAAGGCGATGGATACCCCCGAATACGGCGTTCGAGAGCTTAGGGGTCACAACACTCTTTGGAAAGTGGATGGTACAAAACTGAAGGATTTTCTGACCGCACTTGCTGCTACAGTTGGGAAAGTAAAATTTTGGGATTTGCCAAAATAGACAAAAAAATGCTTAAGACTACAGCGCCTAGTCATCAAGATCAGGCGCTGTAGTCATCTTGGCAAAGCCAGTACGGTTCTAAATAATTTAAAAGTTTAATTGAGGCTAATCATTGTGAAGAAAAACTGTAAAACAATGATCTCAAATCGATGTCTGTAAAATTTTCAAAAATTCTGACATCAGTAATTCTGATAGCAATTTCTGTATATGTTTGGATAACCTCGGATGAATTCCCAGCTGATGGAAATCAACTGCCACAATTCTGCGCAGCTATTGCAATAGCGATTTTGTTTGTAATGCTGCTAAAAGATTTAATGGGCACGCAAAAAAAACGAGTAAGGTTTGATTTTAGTTATCATGCAAACAAACATTTTTTTTTACTATTTCTATCAATTCTCTACGTCATTTCCATTTTTTTTCTTGGATATTATTTTTCTACAACGATTTTCCTCATCTTAGGATGTTTCTTAGTTGGTGTTCGCAATTCAAAGGCGGTCATATTGACCATAATTGTCACTTTACCCATGATGTATGCTTTCTTTGAACTATTTCTTCAGGCAGGTCTGCCTCGAGGTTTGATCATATAGCCGATCAACTTTGGAAAAAACTAAGTAGAATCCCTGGGAGGGGGAACTTTGATCGATGATAGTTTAATTTATTTAGTCAATATTCTGTCCCTGAATAATTTATTGGCTATGCTTCTTGGGGTTTCGGTGGGGTTGATTATCGGAGCTATACCAGGGTTAAGCCCTCCAATGGCAATTGCCTTGCTGATACCTGTTTCATTCTCTTTCAGTCCGGAGACAGCGTTAATACTGATGGTATCCTGTTTTGCAGCGGGTATTTACGGTGGTTCGTTTTCAGCTATCCTCTTGCGGGCTCCAGGAACATCTGCGTCGGCAGCTTCCGCAATTGAGGGTTACGAATTAACTAAACGCGGAAAGGCTATAGAGGCGATTCGGATTTCAGCTTTTGCATCTGTGATAGGTGGATTGCTAAGTGGCTTCGCCCTCCTTTTATTGTCCCGACCATTGGCGCAGGTATCTTTATGGTTTGGTCCAGCCGAATATTTTTTGATTGCTCTATTAGGTCTTTCAGCAATCGCGTCAGTTTCTTTTGGTTCAGTTTGGAAAGGTCTGATTTCGGGATTATTGGGACTTTGCCTAAGCACAGTGGGTGTTGATCATTTTTCAAGTTTTCCTCGTTTCACCTTTGACTTTATCGGCCTTGAAAGCGGTATTGGCATAATGCCAACGATTATCGGTTTATTTGCCTTTGCCCAGGGTTTGCAACTATGCGAGGGAGATCCTCACACCAATATATCTGGATTAAAAAAATTATCCTGGCGTATATGGCCAACATTGTCTGATATTGCACCGGTAAAGTGGTCACTTTGCAGAGGTTGGTTGTGCGGTTTGGTAGTTGGTATCATTCCTGCTGCTGGAGGAAGTATAGCCCAGTGGATTGCCTACTCATGGGAAATACGAAGGGCCAAACCCGGCGATCAATTTGGAAAAGGTGAGATAAAGGGACTAGCGGCCACAGAAGGGTCAAATAATGGCGTTACCGGAACTTCTCTAATACCAATGTTTGTTTTGGGAATTCCAGGTGGTATTTCTGCTGCAGTGATATTGGGCGCTCTTACAATTCATGGTCTTCAGCCTGGTATGCGTCTTTTTAAGAACCATCCGGAAGTAATTTATACAATCATGTGGGGATTTATCGGTGCTAATGTTTTGATGGCATTTGTGGCAGTGATACTGGCTCGGGGCTATGCTTATCTCACACTATTTCCGCGTGGTATTATTGGACCCTTAGTAATTGTTTTCAGTATTGTGGGAGTTTATGCCGGATCCAATAACGTTTATGACGTATGGTTGATGATGGCCCTAGGAGTTCTTGGATACTTTATGGAAAAACATGATTTCTCGCCCGCGGGCGTACTTTTGGGATTGGTGCTGGGACCCATCGCAGAAGATGGTATGAGAAACCTTCTTATAATATCTGATTATCAACCTCTTAGCTTTATATTGGGTAGACCCGTTTCCGTTGTAATCCTGATATGCATAATCTCAATAATTGCATTCTCATTTAAAAAAAACAAAGGAACCAAAGAAGAATGAGAGATCATTTCCAAATTTATGAGGAACACTTGATCAATCCCATCGGGAGAAAAGTGCAATCCGTAGTCCATCAAAAATGGTGCGAAGACGTAATCAACTACAATTATTAACGATCAAATCTTTCGGAGCTTCTGTTGTGCAAAATTCTAAATCCGTTCTTATTGACAATAATCCAGGCCGAAATGCCCAAACGTTTGGCATCGCAAGAGAACTTGGTACAGACATTGAACTTATTCATGAACCTTCGGTAGGAGTGATTGGCAACAAGGGTGATTCCCAATGTTATTTGGGAGTACAACGAAAGGTTGAAATCATACATGAATGCATACGCCAGAAAATAGGGTATGCCAGTGATCAAATGAGGATGAGGTTGGTACAGCCAGAATATACAGTTGCAACGTCAGATGGTATACGCAACGGCACCAGAGAAATGCGCTACTCATTAATAGGCCGGGAAGTTACCCATGATTCAGTTTGTGAACATTTGAGTGCTAGTGGTTTAGAGGGAACTATTGCTGTAGTTGCCTGCGATAAACCACCTGTTGGAACTTTGGCAGCTATCCTTGAACACAACCGTCCAGCTATCATTATGTCAGATGGTACCATTCGTCCAGGCAGAGACTCGGTCACAAATGAACCGTTAGATATTATTTCAGGATTTCAGATTGCCGGGAGTGACGATGAGGAGATGAAGAAGAGGATCGCCTGCGAGGCGTGTCCCGGGTTCGGAAGTTGCGGCGGTATGTTCACTTATAACACGATGCAGACCTTTATTGGGGTCTTGGGTATGGAACCTCTGCATATGATTTCTCCTCCTTCAGATGACAAGCGAAGAATTGAACAATTTCCTAACGAACTCGTGGGTTATTTAAGTGCTATGATCGATTCTCAACTTACGCCGCGGGCTATCGTTAACCGCGACTCACTTCGGAACGCGATGATAGTTTCTATGGCCATAGGAGGCTCAACAAATGTTCTTCTTCATAGCCCCGAAATAGCAAGGGCAGCTGGTTTTTGTAATTTTTCTGAAGAAATCATGTCGCCAGAAGAATTCAATCACTTGTCCCAGCATGTAGTGCCTGTTCTAGTTGACGCAAGGCCCTTCGGAAATTACTCGATGGTTGATATTGATGAAAAGGGCGGAGTTCAAGTTATCGTGAAGGAATTGTTAGACGCTGGTTTGTTAAATGGTGAAATGCTCACCTGCACTGGCGAAACCCTTGCTCAACAGGTTGAGCGCCTAAATCCGCCTGCACCAGATGGTGTAGTGATTTATTCAGTAAAAGATCCCTACAAACCGACAGGTGGATTAAGGGTGCTCGGGGGTAATCTCTCACCAGAATTTAGTGCGGTGCTGAAACTTGCTGGCGTCGAGGGTGGGTTAGAAGATAATATATTTGTCGGCAAGGCGCGGGTTTTTGACGGCGAGAGTGGCCTGTTATATTCGCTAGAAAACGAACCTAATATATTCAAGAATTACGACATAATAATTGTTCGCTACGAAGGACCAAGTGGCGCACCAGGCATGCCCGAAATGCTTGATTCTACTTCCAGAATTACAACTCTTTGTCGAGATCAGGGAATTGTCGTAGGCCTTATGACGGATGGTAGATTTTCTGGTGGTTCGGTTGGGCTCGTTGTTGGACATGTCGGCCCAGAGGCAGCTTTAGGCGGAGAAATTGCATTGATAGAAGATGGTGACGAAATTGTGATTGATCTTAATATTAATGAAATCAACTGCACCGAACTAACTGATAGAGCAACATTAAATAAAAGAAAATCGGCATGGAAAAAAGTTGTGGAAGACAACAATGGAATACACCCCTCCGTTGGTAAAGTGGACACTAGACTGCTCAACCGCATGCGGCATTCAGCCGTATCTGCAAAGTTCGGTGCTGGAATGCATCCGGATAGAAAGCTTTGGGTGAGTGATCCTCGTGACCCGGTAGAGACGTCTTTTACCCCGTCAAATAAGTACCGACCAGATACTGGAACAGCTTTCTAGTTTTTGTTTGGATCTCCACGTCCCTGCTTAGCACGGGGTAATCAATAATAACGACAATTTATTTTGCACTCTGGCGCGATTTAAAAGCTACAGACGCTCAATTGTTTCAAAGGTTGGGAGTAATGATTTTACGCCACTTCAATTAGTCGCCACAATGGAGATCATCCCTTTATGCTCCAGATTTTATAACTTACCAAGATTTCCTTTTGTCATCTCATTTAACGTCTCTTGCAGTTTTTTAAGACGCTTTTCCAGGTCTTTATCAAGTTTTGCTAATTGATTATCAAAGTTTAATACGCGCTGAATGTGATATTGGCGCCGCCCTCTTTTGAAGTAGTGGTCAATCCTTCGAAAGCCCCATATCGCCAAAACTGAAACCAACACGCCACCCGCAATAATAAGAATGAATGCGGCCGTTTTCCGGTCCGTCGCCGCATCTGCAGCTAAGATCGTTCCCCATATACCAATGGTTAAGAGCGCAACCGCACCAACTGAAAGGCTGCGAGTGAAGAAACGTTGATCGCTGCTTAGGTATTTTTCCGCATCTCGTATAGCATTAGCGACCTCTAGCACCGCCAATTCTTGCCATTTTCTAAAGTTAATTCCACCGTCTTCAGTTCGTCCTTCTCTGATAAAATTTTCAAGACGCCTAACAATCAAATCAGCGCGTTCATGAGGCGTCGGATTTTTTTGTTGTGAAACTTTGGTATCTTCGTAGGCATTCAATTCCTGTTCCTGGTGAGACGAGGATCCATCAATACCGTCGATTTGTTGTTTTGGTTTCATAATGTGATGTAGCTGTAACACGCGAAAGATTAAAAAGGTTTTACTTCTTTTGATAACCTCATGAGAAACAACGGGTATCTATTTAAATTCTCATTTAAACAAATTCCTGGAGAAAGCTCTATTTTTCTCGACAAGACTTACTTAGGACCACTCTTGTATCTCCGCTATATTAGTATTGTATCTTGATGGCAAGGTAGGTTGCCAAGGTTTTTCTGAGCCATCTACTTTGACCACCCTACAAAGCAAGGCCCGAAGTTGATAGGTTCCCATAGCGGAACAATATGGAGGGTCCATGCTTGTCAGCGTATTGGCATTTGATCGCCAAATCCCATGATCGGGACTATCTTCTTCTTCCGGAAACCACCACCCATGCTGAACGTGAACCACTCGAGGATCAATTCCTTCAAATATTTTTACTTTTTGCCGGCATTTTCCCCGCTTTGTTTCAATGGAAACCCAGTCGCCCGTCACCACACCAAGATCAGTAGCGGTTTCCGGGTGCAACTCACACTCTGGCTCAGGCCGACCTTTTCGTAGCTTAGGTAGCTGGCGATATTCTGACTGAAAAAACATGGGAAGCCGAGCTCCAGTTATGAGAATAAGTGGAAATTCGTGTGCCAATTCAGGGGTGCTGTAGGGACTTTCCGGAGGTTCTTCATAATAGGGTAGAGGGTCATAACCCGATTCCTGTAAACGGGTTGAGTAGAGCTCAATCTTCCTGGTGGGAGTATCAAACCCGTTTTCTTTGTATTTTTGCCACTTGAATTCAGGTTCATAAAAACCCATTTGTTTTAATTCTTCCCAACCGAAGTCAAGCTTGCTTCTCAACATGCTATCGTAGACTTCCTGGGGGCTTTCCTGACCATGCTCTGTGCCGAGACGACGACAAATCTCCACCATAATATCTTCATCTTGTTTACACTCTGCGTATTGGAATGTCTTCTGCTGAGCCATGATAACGTTCTGTCCGTAAAATGGCACCGCCGGTAAGGCGTCAACTTCTGCCCAGCTCGCAACCGGCAAGATAAGGTCTGCTATTTCCGCTGTTGGTGTCATGTAAAGTTCAGCAACAACTAAATAGTCGAGAGACATGAGCGTTTCGAAAACCGTTTTGACATCACCATAGGTGGAAAGCGCGTTGTTACCAAAGATGAAACCGGTTCTAACTGGGTAGGGTTCACCAGTCCGGATTGCATTAAAAATTGTAGGGATATGAGCCGACGGTAATTGCGCAAGCTCCCCACTTAGGACTTTAAAGTCGTCATATCCCAGCCGTTTCTTTTGTTGATCCATAGGCATCTTATCAAAAAGTTGGGGAAATGGTGGTAGAGGTAGCATGCCAAACGACCAACTCCCCGGCTGATCAATATTGCCGGTAATAGATGGCAAACACAAAAGGGCTCGGACGGTTTGGAAACAGGCCGGCGTGTGCTCAATAGCACAGCCCCATTCCATCATGGAAGGTTTAATCTCGGCAAATAGGCGTGCAGCCTTCCGAATTTTTTCAGCGGTTACCCACGTGATCGGCTCAGCCCATTCCGGGGTATAAACTTTAACTCGTTCAGCAAGATCCTCGAAACCATGACACCATTTTTCTACAAATTCTTTGTCTTCGAGCTCCTCTCCAATAATCACGTTGAGCATGGCTAGTGCCAGTGCATCATCGGTACCCGGACGAAGCTGCAACCAGATATCAGCTCGTTTAGCTAGCCAAGTTTCGCGGGGATCTACGACAATAGTCGCAGGTTTACGGGCAAGCGCCTCTTTAACGCCAAATCCTAACTCACCGTCAGGTCCCGAGTAGATGGGATTATGCCCCCAAAACATAATCAGTTCCGGGTAGATTTCATTGGTATAAGTACAAATGGGAAGCTGACCCATGGTGATGATACTGCCATGCACGCGCGGACGGAAGCATTGCGCCGTGCCTGGTTCGCACCAATTCGGTGTCCCGATGGCATTGGCAAAGCGGGAAACAAAGGGAAAGTGGTGGCGCCCCGTACCAGTGCCAACCCAAATGGATTCAGCACCGTCTTTCTCCGTAGCTTGCCTAATTTTGTTCACCATCTCATCGTAGGCTTCATCCCAGGAAACACGTTTCCACCTACCCTCACCCCGAGCCCCAACACGACGCATCGGGTACTTGAGGCGGCGAGGGTTATAAATCTGCTCGAGACTTGCAGCTCCCAGCGGGCAGAGTTTTCCCTTATTCATTGGATTGGAAGGATCACCCTCTATTTTTGTGATATTACGGTCATCGACATGGATCAAGACACCGCAACCTCCATGACACATGCGGCAGGCGCTTTTGTAACTCCTGGGTTCTTGTTCAGCTACATCATCGTTGGAGTTTACAAATTTATCCATCTATGGGGTCTCCTGGACGTCCAAGGTTACAAATTATTTTGCTGCATTATTGAGGCATTCACAGACATATCAGTATAATAATAGCTAAAATTATAAAGACAAAACACTGGAAGATTAATCTTAGAAATTTCCATTCTAGAAATCCCCAAAGTAATTATCACCGTTCGGTGTTCCAAATAATTACCGCACCAAACATAATAAATAGTCCCTCTTGTTAGTCTTTTTTTACCGTCAATAATGTCCCAAATAGTGTTAAAAACTGAAAATTCTATTTTATCAATAAATTGAAAAAAATCCTACTCCTTCGTCTATTTGCTTCTTTCTATTGAGATTATTGTTAATAGTGTGGTACGGATTACTCCCACGGGATAATTAATAGAAAAATATACCTGTAAGTATGTACACCAACTTCAATTGGAGGACTTTATGAGAAATAAGATCACATCTGTAATTGCTGCTTTAGGAACAGCTGCAATTATGTCGGCAACTGCCAATGCAGGCACGCTCGACGATGTAAAAAAACGTGGCGCACTACGTTGTGTCGTAAGCACCGGCATCGCTGGCTTCGCTTATCCAGACAAGAGTGGCGTTTGGAAGGGCTTTGATGTCGATTTCTGCCGTGCAACTGCTGCAGCTGTTCTAGGCGACGCAAAAAAGATTAAAGCTGTCACGTCAACAGGTAAGACCCGCTTTACCAAGCTCAATTCAGGCGAAGGTGATGTGCTCTGGCGTAACACCACCATCACATTCTCGCGTGATGTCGGCGTGAAGCTCCGTTTCCATGGTGTAAACTATTATGACGGCCAAGGCTTCATGGTAAATAAAAAGCTTGGCGTTAAAAGTGCTAAAGATCTTGGCGGTGCCTCGGTCTGTATCCAGACGGGAACAACTACTGAGTTAAACCTGGCTGATTATTTCCATGAGCATGGCATGAAATATGAAGCTGTGACAATTGAAACTAACGATGAAGCCAGGCAAAACTACATGTCCGGGCGGTGCGACGTTTATACGACAGACGCATCAGGTCTAGCCGCAACCCGGTCGACATTTCCAGATCCTCAGAACCATATTATTTTGCCCGAAATCATCTCAAAAGAACCCCTCGGACCAGCCACCCGTCACGGTGACGATCAATGGTCTGATATCGTAACATGGGTATACTATGCGACAGTTACGGCCGAAGAATTGGGCGTTACATCAGCCAACGTCGATAAGATGAAAAGCTCCAAAAACCCAGAAATCTTGAGAATGCTGGGTGTTGAAGGTAACCAAGGCGAAGAACTTGGTCTCAGCAAAGACTGGGCTTATCAGATCATCAAGCAAGTTGGTAACTACGGCGAAATTTTTGAACGCAATATTGGTAAAAAGACACCAGTTGGCCTTGCCCGCGGGATGAATGCACTCTGGACCAAAGGTGGGTTACAGTACTCGCCTCCATTCCGTTAATCGATTACTGATTCTAGTGAATCTAAAGCGTGCTGGTTTCCATTTGGGGCCCAGCACGCTTCTTTTTTATTGTAGATTTATATATATACCGTAGTTTTACTGAAGTTTTTTCTGGGGTATTTATGTCCCCCGGCTTCGACGAAATGGCATGAATAGATTAGGGTACCAGTCGTTGCTTGAAGGTCTTCCATATCACCCATTTAGGCAAGACGCTTTTAAAAAGGGGCGTTATACGCCATGGCCGTAATTTCTGAGACAATCCCTGGCACACGTAACTCATTAACGAGACTTTGGAATAACCAACAGGCTCGATCCGTTATTATTCAGATATTAACGGTAGCGATCGTATTTGCCCTACTCGCGTTAATTCTCCGAAATGTGGTTAACAACCTTGAGGCAATAGGGAAGGAATTTAGTTTTAAGTTTCTCATGTACCCGGCTGCCTACGATATTACGTTTTCACCGTTTATCGAGTACACTTCTAGATCCACCCATTTACGAGCCGCCGTCGTCGGTATCCTGAATACATTGCTGGTCGCCGTATGTGGCATCGTTCTGGCTACTGTGATGGGTTTTCTTATGGGGATCCTCCGTCTCTCCAAGAATTGGCTGATAAACCGACTTGTTTATTGTTTCCTGGAATTCACACGAAATGTCCCCGTTCTTCTGCACATCCTTTTCATTCACGGTATTATTGTTACCCAACTGCGTCCCCCCCGCCAGGCGATGAATTTCGCAGATTCATTCTTTCTTTCGAATAGGGGCTTCTTCATCCCGCAACCCGTTTGGGAACCGATTGCATGGATTATAGCAGTAGTATTTATAGTCTCTGTCACATTTGTTTTCTTTTTTAGACGCTGGGCTAAAAAGGTTCAGGATGAAACAGGCCGGGTTTATCCCGTTTTTTGGATATCCGCTGGGGTCATCGTAGGTGCGACAGCCGTCGCCTTCATTGCCACGGGCATGCCACTTTCGTGGAGCATTCCCGAGTTGAGGGGTTTTAATTTCAAGGGTGGACTAGCTATTAAACCGGAATTCATCGCGCTGTGGCTAGCGCTTTCCTATTATACATCGTGTTTTATAGCGGAGATCGTCCGTGCGGGCATCCTTGCAGTCAGCTATGGACAGACTGAAGCTGCCGCCGCCCTTGGACTAACCCGCAACAGGACGTTACAACTGATTGTCATCCCGCAAGCCATTCGCGTAATTATTCCACCCCTCGCGAGCCAGTACCTCAATCTCACTAAGAACTCCTCTTTAGCAATAGCTATTGGTTACATGGATGTTGTTGCTACAGTTGGGGGTATCACCCTTATGCAAACCGGCAAAGAAATGGAAACTATGATCATTGTTCTCCTGACATATCTCGTTATTTCAATGGTGATTTCCGGATTCATGAATTGGTTTAACAAAAAGACAGCGCTGGTAGAGAGGTGAGCCATGGCTGAAGCTACTGAGACTTACAAAGTGGGCCAGCATCCAGACCTGCCTCCACCGCGTAGCGAAGTTGGCGTCATCGGATGGGTGAAATACAACCTCCTGTCTACGCCCTTTAACGTGATAATGACTCTACTGTCCATCTGGTTCCTCTGGTCGATAATTCCACCAATTTTTGAATGGGCGGTTCTGGATTCAATTTGGACCGCAGAGTCCAGGAAAGCATGCTGGGCAAAGATGGAGGTTCCGGAGGGAGCCGCCTGCTGGGCCTTTATTAAAGATCGCATCGGACTTTTCATTTACGGATTTTATCCTGCTGACTTGCGCTGGCGTGTAAACCTGTCTTTTGTGCTTATGGTTCTAGCTATCGTATCCGTGCTTTATGAGAATATGCCGGGCCGAAAGTTTGGCCTCTGGTACGCGGTAGCTTTTCCTTTTATTACCGGATGGCTTCTGGTCGGCGGTCTCGGTCTAACCCACGTCGATACAGACCAGTTCGGTGGGATCATGCTTACATTCATCATCGGAATAACAGGGATTTCATTTTCCCTTCCCATTGGAATACTGCTCGCTCTCGGGCGACGCTCAAAGTTACCGGTTATAAGAGTACTCTGTGTCTTAATTATCGAGTTCATCCGGGGCGTCCCTCTAATAGCATTGCTATTTATCGCCTCAACAATGCTCAACTACTTCCTGCCTCCTGGTACGGCATTTGACCTGCTGCTTCGGGTGCTGATCATGGTAACGGTTTTTTCGTCGGCCTACATTGCCGAGGTCATTCGCGGTGGTTTGCAGGGAATTCCCAACGGTCAATACGAAGCTGCGGACTCCCTCGGCCTGACCTATACGAAAGCTCACTTGCTGATTATCCTGCCCCAGGCACTCAAAATTTCAATCCCTGGGATCGTCAATACCTTTATTGGGCTTTACAAGGACACAACTCTCGTCTTGATCATTGGAATGCTCGATCCTTTAGGTGTCGGACGGGCATCCTTGGCCGATGCCGTGTGGGCAGGATTGGCGCGTGAAGTCTACATTTTTGTTGCGGTATTCTTCTTTATCTGCTGTTTCAGTATGTCGCGATATTCTTTATGGCTGGAGAAACGGTTAAGTACAGAGAATTAAGGATTTATCATGATTGAAAAACTTAAACCAGAACCCGCCATCCAGTCGTCAAAGGACGCATCTAAGATTATCATTGAAATCACCGGCATGCACAAATGGTTCGGCGCCTTTCATGTGCTAAAAAACATCAACCTGACGGTCAGCACCGGGGAACGTATCGTCATTTGTGGTCCTTCGGGATCCGGTAAATCCACTCTAATCCGTTGTATCAACCGCCTTGAGGAACACCAGGAGGGCAAAATTGTTGTGGACGACGTCGAACTGACTGGAGATCTTAAGAATATAGAAATCATCCGATCTGAAGTCGGCATAGTTTTTCAGCAGTTTAACCTGTTTCCTCACCTTACAGTCTTGGAAAATTGCTCGCTGGCACCAATTTGGGTGCGAAATATGGCCAAGGCAGAGGCCGAAGACTTGGCACTCAAATATTTGGAGAGAGTTCAAATTCCTGAACAGGCCAAGAAATATCCAGGCCAACTTTCTGGCGGTCAACAGCAACGTGTTGCCATAGCACGATCTCTCTGTATGAACCCCAAGATTATGCTGTTTGACGAACCAACGTCAGCCCTAGACCCTGAAATGATCAAGGAAGTTCTCGACGTGATGGTTGAACTTGCGGAAACAGGTGTGACTATGCTGGTTGTGACGCACGAAATGGGATTTGCCACCGCGGTTGCTGACCGGGTCATTTTTATGGATGAAGGTGAAATTATAGAACAGAAACCGCCAAACGAATTCTTCCAAAATCCAGAACACGACCGAACCAAATTGTTCCTTAGCCAAATACTGGCACATTGATGGATTTTAATCTTTAATAAGGACTGGCGAATAGAAATTTAACACCGTTATCAGCCGATATTTATTTAACGACTGAAGAAAGCCGTTCAAGGGCTTCCAATAACTTAACTTTTTTCTCAAACGCAGTGTTTTTTCTTTCTCTTTGAATTTCAATTACCTCAGCGGGCGCTTTTGAAAGAAATTCTTTATCAGACAATTTCTTGTCAAATTTTAAAATCTCCGTATCAAGCAAAGATATTTCTTTATTGAGACGGGCACGTTCCAAGTCTAAATCGATGACGTCTGAAACTGGGAGAATAATTGTCGACCCACCTAATACAGCCTGTATTGAGCCCTTGGGAACGTCACCATCAGAAAAGGAAAGATCCGAAACACGCGCCAACCTTTTGATGATTGCCATATGGCTGGCACATGCTGCTACTGCAGTATCATCGGCATTTAGAACTATCAATGGGATTTGGGCGCCAGGCGGTACGTTCATTTCTACTCGCAAAGATCGAACTTCCGAAACCAAATCGACAACCCAGTCCATTTCAATATTTACGTTTGAGACTATTTGACCATCAAACTCCGGCCAGTCTGCTTTTATGAGCTTACCATCTCTGTCAAACCCAAGTTTTTCCCATAACTCTTCAGATACAAAGGGCATAAAAGGGTGCAGGAGTTTAAGAACTTGGTACAGCACCCAAGCTGCCGTAGCTCTCGTTTCTGAGATTATATGTTCTTCATCACCAAGAAGGATGGGCTTAGAAAACTCAACATACCAATCGCAAAATGTTCCCCAAGTGAACTGGTATATAGCACCTGCAGCCTCGTTAAACTTATACTCTTTGATACCACGTTCAACTTGGAAGGCAGCATCCGCCACTTTACCAACGATCCACTGATTTATCGGTTGCTCGCATGCAAAGGGGTCAAATTTTGGGTCAAATTGACATTCATTCAATTCGCAAAATCGTGCCACGTTCCATAATTTTGTAGCGAAATTCCTATAGCCCTCGACCCTATTCTCCGAAAGTTTAATATCCCGACCCTGTGTGGCAAGAGCTGCTAAAGTCATCCGTAAGGCGTCTGCACCATATTTGTCGATTAACTCCAGGGGATCGATGACGTTTCCTTTAGATTTAGACATTTTTTGCCCGTGCTCATCTCTAACCAATGCGTGGATATACACCGTACGAAAAGGCACATCTTCCATGAAATGCAAACCCATCATCATCATCCTCGCCACCCAGAAGAAGATTATATCGAAGCCGGTAACCAGGACGTCGGTGGGATAATGCTTCATCAGCTCTTTCGTGTTCTCCGGCCAACCCAGAGTAGAAAACGGCCAAAGTGCAGAAGAAAACCACGTATCCAGCACGTCTTCATCACGGGTAAGTTCTTTTCTCTCGCCATAGTGTCTTTCCGCAGCCAGATAAGCATCTTCTTCGTTGAGTTCGACAAAGATATGACCGTCTGGACCGAACCACGCCGGAATTTGATGTCCCCACCAAATTTGCCGTGAGATACACCATGGCTGAATATTAAGCATCCAATCAAAATAAGTCTTTTCCCACTGTTTGGGCACAAACTTGGTGCGACCCATCTGAACCGCTTCAATAGCAGGTTTGGCAAGAGATTTAGCATCTACGAACCATTGATCCGTCAGCCAGGGCTCAATTACCACACCAGAGCGGTCACCATATGGCACCGTCATTTCATTATCTTCGATTTTTTCTAAAAGCCCTAAAGAGCTCATATCTGCGATTATTTTTTTTCTAGCCTCAAACCGATCCATACCTCGGTATACTTTTGGTACGGTTTCATTCAGGCGCGCATTCCGATCAAAGATGTTTATCATTTCAAGACCGTTTCGACGACCAACTTCAAAATCGTTAAAGTCATGCGCAGGCGTAATTTTAACGGCACCACTACCTTTTTCTGGATCAGAGTATTCATCCGAAATGAGAGGAATCAGTCGATCCGTTAGTGGTAGACGACACACTTTTCCAACCAAATGTTTATAGCGGTCATCGTCAGGATGAACTGCGACTGCGGTGTCACCCAGCATAGTTTCTGGTCGCGTGGTGGCCACAGTTATAAAATCATTTTTTGAGTTCTCGATTGGATATTTAAAATACCATAGTTGTCCAGCCGTCTCGCGTTGCTCAACTTCCAGGTCTGAAATTGCGGTGTGTAATTTTGGATCCCAATTGACAAGGCGTTTATCACGATAAATAAGGCCCTCTTGGTAAAGCTGCACGAATACTTTTAATACTGCGGACGACAACCCCTCATCCATTGTAAAACGCTCACGCGACCAATCACAGGAAGCTCCAAGGCTTCGTAACTGTTCGGTAATCGTGCCACCAGATTCTTTACGCCATTTCCAGATCCTCTGAATAAATGCTTCACGCCCCAGGTCATGGCGTGTTTTTCCCTCTGTCTCAAGTTGGCGTTCCACTACCATCTGGGTAGCAATTCCAGCATGGTCAGTTCCCGGTTGCCAAAGGGCATCGTCACCTTTCATTCGGCGATAACGAATAAGAATGTCTTGAAGCGTATTGTTCAGAGCATGCCCCATGTGGAGACTTCCCGTAACATTCGGCGGGGGAATAACGATAGTATAAGGATCAGATTCCAGCCTATCCCCGCTGGTAAAAGCTCCACTTTCTTCCCAGGCAAGGTATCGTCTTTTTTCTACTTCAGCGGGCAGGTAAAGTTTGTCCAGCATTGCTGAACGTTCCTTTCAACAATTAACGTGCAAAACAGCCAAGGATGGATCAGTCGCGAGGCCGCGCACCATATCACGGAAATGGTTAGTGTAAATGGGGAAAAAGCCTGGCGAAAATTAAGGACTAAAGGTCGAGGCGCTCTGCACGGTTAACCATATGATCAATTTCTTTTTTCACAAGGCGTTCTATTAAATAAGGTAAATTTTCATCAAGCCATTCCTTAAGAAGTGGCCGAAGTATTTCCCTAATAAGACCTTCAAGTGTCAAATCTCGACTACCAATAGCAATGTCACGTCGATTAAGAAGTGCTTTTGCTAATTCCTGCAAAGGATCGGTCGAAGCCGTTTGCGTTGACCCAGATAAAATCGGCACCCCCGCATCCACATCGGATGGAGAAGGTGCTATCATCTGTTGCGTTAGTTCAAGAATTTCATCCACATCCTCTTCGAAACCTGGCTCGGCCGAGACGACGTCAGTTTCAACTTTAGGCTCCTGCATCACCTGTGCAACAACATCTGGCTCTGGCTCTGGCTCTGGCTCTGGCTCTGGCTCTGGCTCTGGCTCTGGCTCTGGCTCTGGCTCTGGCTCTGGCTCTGGCTCTGGCT
>JYMV01045973.1_pt1 | contig 55501 bp, 46 predicted proteins | sample 338911 | NCBI WGS metagenome assembly JYMV01 (sample SAMN03354496, study PRJNA234377) | hydrothermal vent metagenome | biome: Deep sea; feature: Hydrothermal plumes at the Eastern Lau Spreading Center, Western Pacific Ocean; material: Seawater | place: Tonga | collected 2009 | depth 2000 m m | reverse complement strand
CGAAAAATTGGTCATCGGACAAGTCGAAGGCAGTGCGTACATGGGTTTGAGTGAGGCCATGATGGAAGAACAAATTTATCGCACCGGAAAATCAGGATCCCCTGGAAGCATTGGCCCAACCGGTCTTCACAAAATTCCGTCGATGCTGGATTACAAAAGTTTGACCTCGCTGGACATGCCGGAAGTCGATACGATTTTAGTGGAAACTAATGATCCCGAAGGTCCTTATGGGGCGAAAGAAGCCGGACAAGGGCCGTTGCTGCCGATCATGCCTGCGATCGCAAACGCGATTTACAATGCAGTCGGGGTGCGGGTTGACGAAGTGCCGATTACCGCAGAAAAAATTTTTCAGGGTTTGCAGGATTTGAAAAAAGGAAAATCCGGAAGAATCGGGCCAAAGAAATTTCCAAAAATCACATTTCCTGAACCGATTCGTGTCGCTCCACCAGAGTGAATATTGAAAATTGTATTAAAATAAATTTTACCAGAATTACAGGAGAAACAAAATAAACATGATAAACGCTAAATGAAACAAACAGTCTGGAAGATCCTAATAATCACCGGTTTCTGTTTTTGTTTTTTTACCGCAACGGCTTTCTCGATTACGTTTGAACGACGGCAAGATCAATTTGATAAGACTCCAGGGTTATTTGTTGTTCCAGCTCCGTATGCTATTCCAGGTATTGGAAATGGGTTATTTGTTATCGGTTATTTGGGGAATATTGCTGAAACCTCCGCGGATGTATTCGGCATGGGTTTCGTGGGAGACGGGCAAGGGTTTTTTGCGTCGGTCGATGAGCTATTTGTGATGCCTGAATGGAGCTACCTTGCGCTCACTCAAGGTAGAATGGCACGTTTTGGTCAGAATGTGTACAGCAGTCGCGGGATGAAAAGCGAAAAAAATGACTTTAACATTTATGTTGGAGAAGATTTTACTTTTTACAACTATGAAGTGGTTTTCACGCATTTTGAGAGGAGAATTGAACTAGCATATGGTTTCAATGGAGGAAACGGAAAATTTGTTGAAATCAAGGATTATGAAGGAGAATTGGTGCAGAAACTGGGCTCCCCGATTGAAGTTGATTTCGCGCAAAAACATGTGCAACTGAAAATAGACCTTACCGACGATTATGGAGATCCCCGGGATGGTTTGAACATCAGGATTCTGAGGGATCGGTTTCCTTCGGTGAATCAAGGGGCGGCATTTGACTCAATGACCTTCGCGTTGACATATTATCTGCCGATTCCGGAAAACAATACCTGGGCTTTTCATTATTTCCGCTCCGACGCGCATGTGAGACAGGAAGGCAATACGGATTTGGAATCGCTCAAAACCACACAGGGATTTTATGCCTGCGGAGGTTACGCGGCTTGTGAAGCAGCAACGCTCAAAAGTGCGCAAAATCGACTCAATGCCAACAAAAATGGTTCTTCCAAATCGCTCGGAGGAGCCGACCGTTTGCGTTCATATCCGCTCAGCCGCTATCAGGCGGCACACACATTATTTTACGGTACAGAACTCCGCTGGAACTTCAGTACTGAAAACACAAAGCTGGATTATTGGCTCTTGCAGGATGTTCAGCAAGCACTTCAAGCTGTGTTTTTTTGGGAACAGGGAAGTGTCGCGGAAGAAGTCGGGGAAATTGGGGAAACTATCCGGAGTTCATACGGAACCGGAATTCGTCTGGTCACAAAATCCGGATCAGTATACAAATTTGAAGTGGCATCCGGAGACGAAGGCGCGGAAATGATTTTGTTTTTTGAATATCCGTGGATCGGACTTTTTGGTTCCTAATTCTACAATAACTAACAAATACTATTTTTCAATGTTACGCTTACCGCCTTTTGAATATCATGCTCCAAACAGCATCGCTGAAGCCGTGGCTCTGAAAGAGGAGTTAGGTGAGTCGGCGATGTTCGTTTCAGGGGGAACGGATTTATTTCCGAATATGAAACGGCGTCAGTTCACTCCAAAAACTTTGATTGGGTTGCGGGATTTGCAGGAACTCAGCACCATTGTCGCGGAAAAATATGGGAACGGATTGATAATCGGTTCCGGAGTTTCCTTGAGTGAAGTGGCGAAGAATCCGGAAATCCGCAAATGTTTTCCGGCTTTGGCTCAGGCGGCGGGATTAGTCTCGGCACCGCAGTTACGTAATATGGGAACGATTGGCGGCAATTTGTGTTTGGACACACGCTGCAACTATTACAATCAAACTTTTCCATGGCGCAAAGCACTGGGCTTTTGCCTGAAAAAAGACGGAGACATTTGCTGGGTAGCACTTAGCAGTCCGAAATGCCTTGCAGTCTCTTCCTCGGACTGCGCTCCGGTCGTGATTGCTTTGAATGCGGAATTATATTTGGAGGGTCCGGAAGGTAAACGCACAATACCGGCGGAAGAGTTTTACAAAAATGACGGTGCGGATTTCCTTAACAAAACTCCGGACGAACTGCTCACTTCCATTCGAGTACCTTCACATGAAGGCTGGCTGATGAACTACAAAAAATTGCGCAGACGTGATTCAATAGATTTTCCAATTCTGGGTGTGGCAACGGTGTTGCGTCTGGAAGATTCCGGAAAGTCCTGTGCCGCCGGAAGGCCCGGTAATTACGGTAATTGTGCTGAAATTCGGATTGTTTTGGGGGCTGTCACTTCATCTCCATTGCGGGCCTATGAAGCGGAAGAAATGCTTGTCGGGAAACATCTCACGGCGGAGCGGATTGAAGCTGCCGCACAGGTTGCGGCAAAGTTGGCGAAACCGATGGACAATACGGATATGACTTTAGGTTTCCGTAAAAAAATGGTGACGCAGTTTGTGGCGGAATCGATAAAAGAAGCGCTTACGAAATAAGGGATATGGTGAAATGTGAGTGATTCGCGTGCAGGATTAAAGTGAATTCCGCTTGCTTTAAATTAGCAAATCCAACACTTCCAATGGTTCTTTGACGATAGCACGTGCACCGTTATCCCTCAGCTCTTCCTCAGTACGAAAGCCCCAAAGTACACCCACTGGAAAACATCCTGCAGCGACAGCAGTTTTCATGTCGGTTGCAGTATCACCCAAATAAAGAAAAGAGTCTGCAGGGATTTCCAATTGTAGGCAAATTTCCAACATTCCCGCAGGATCAGGTTTGCGTGGTACACCTTCACGTTGACCCAAAACCATTTCAAATTCCCAATCCGGCAAAAGGTGCTTAACTGTGAGGAGGGTAAACTCGTGTGGTTTATTGGAGAGAACCGTCAATTTTAGTTGGCGGTTATTTAGTGCGTCAAGCAATTCAGGAATATCTTTATATGGCACAGTCTGCTTATCCCAGCACTCACGGTATGCCGTCTCAAAATCCTGTCGGCATTCTTCAATGAGTGTTTCGTTACGGTCTGCTTCAGGAAGGACACGGGTCATCAGCATTTTCGCACCGTCACCTACAAAGTAGCGAAATGCATCCAAAGGATGTTCAGGAAACCCGCGTTTTAAGAGTATCTGATTCGTGCAATCTGCCAAATCTGCTAAACTGTCAAGCAATGTGCCGTCTAAATCAAAGCAAACTGCTTTAAATTGCATGAAAATATATGAATTAAATATTATCGTTTAATTCATCACGCCAAACTTTAGAGGGATGAAATGTCACAATGCGTCGTGCGGAGATTTCGTAGTCCCTTTTCGATTTAGGGTCACGTCCGGGCCGAGCCTTTTTGTTACGTAACTCAAACTTGCCTAAACCTGTAATGAGTACATCCTCACCTTTTTCCAATTTTTCTTTGATCATTTCCAACATATCGTTGACCAATTTTTCTGCTTCGCCGAACTTTAGGTCAGTTCCCAGCTGAATTGCCCGCACGATGTCGACTTTTACCATTCGCTCCTCCAATTTGTCTTAAATATTTATGGAATTTATTTTTTGAGATTTATAATTGAATAACTTTCTGCCTGCATCCTCTTCCAAAGATGTCTTTAACTTCTTCCTGAAGCTCGGATTAGCGAAGACTCAGAGAACGCGGTAAACCTACTATAGCTATGGGAAACATCTTCTACAATACATTTTTTTAAAAAAATCAATTAAATCAATTTAAACTAGCAATGTAGGCTTGAACCGGATTAAATAAATCTGACAAGATGCTTAGTGCGGCCGGGCAAGGTCGTATATTCCAACGGGTGCGAATCCCGTTCCGGCAAGGCAGGCAAGCCACCGGATAGAGAACTCTGGGTCGGCGTGGAGTAATCCCAAAGATTAAGCACAGAGCAATCAAGACAGCAGGCCGTAAGCTTCGGTTGAACGGATTGAGCCTCGAAAGGTGTCAAACGGGAAGGATGACAGTGTTAAGCAACTGGAAATCTACATAAGCTAGTGCGCAAGGCAAGTGCTATATTACTTCCCCGGGGTCTGAGACGATGGCATGTTGGATACTGTGAATAGACGGCAACCCGGGAGACCCTACCGAGTCTCTCATGGAAGAGAGTAAACTGGAACAAGCGATAACAAAGTGAGGACTGGTTGATGCAAAGTAGGGAGTCGGACAGTGGCGTAGTACCATTGAGGCTGGGTAATTCCAGAAGAGGAAAGGCCATTGCAACAGCAACAGCGAAGCAGAGAAATACAGGCCATGCACAGTAATGAAGAATCTGTAGAAACGAAACTGCAACGCATAGCGAAGAAAGCCCGCAGAGATCCAGCAGTTAGATTCACCAGTTTATTTCATCTGATGAATAAAGAGATGCTGCGGGGATGCTTTAAGGCACTAAAGGGAAATAGAGCCAGCGGCATTGACCGGATCACCAAAGAGCAATACGCAGAAAAGCTGATGGAGAACCTCGATGACCTCATCGGGCGACTACATCGTATGGCGTACATCCCGCAACCGGTATTAAGGGTCTACATCCCCAAAGCTGGCAGCAAGAAAATGCGACCACTGGGTATCCCTGCGCTAGAGGACAAACTGGTACAGTCGGCACTGAGCAAAATTCTGCAAGCCATCTATGAACAAGACTTCATCGATGATTCTTACGGATTTCGCCCTAAGCGCAGTTGCCATGATGCTCTGCGAACCCTCAACCAGACCATTGAGAGGAAAGGTACAAACTACATCGTAGAGGCAGATATTAAAGGTTTCTTCGACAATGTTGACCAAGACCAATTGATGGAATTTCTGGCACACAGGATTGCAGACAAGCGGGTACTTCGGTACATCAAACGCTTCCTCAAATCAGGTATCCAGGAAGATGGAGGATTCAGAGCAAGTGAGAAAGGGACACCACAAGGTGGAGTCATCTCACCACTACTGGCCAACCTCTATCTTCACTACACGCTGGACTTATGGTTTCAACGGAAATATCTCAAGAGCTGTACAGGCACAGCCCGTCTCATCCGCTATGCAGATGATTTTGTAGTCTGTTTCAAACAAGAGGCAGACGCAAAACGATTCCGCATAGAGATGGAACAACGGCTAAAGCAGTTCGGCTTAGAGATTGCCCCGGAAAAGACCAAAACCCTGGAGTTTGGACCGCAGGCACAGAGAAAGGCAAAAGAGCGGGGAAAGAGAAAGGCAGAGACCTTCGATTTTCTTGGGTTTACCCACTACTGCGCCACCTCACGGACAGGCAAAATGTTTCAGGTTGGACGCAAGAGCATCAGCAAACGCATAACGGCCAAGCTCAAGCTCTTCAAACAGTGGATACAGGAGAATCGTACCCTGGCCACTGCAGAGATCATGAAAATAGTTGCTGGGAAACTGAGAGGACACTACGCCTATTACGGAGTAACCGGCAACAGCCGGAGCATACAGAACTTCGCCAATGAAGTGAAAATGTTACTCTACAAATGGCTGGGAAGAAGAGGGAAATGGGGTAGTTTGAATTATGATAAATTCAATTTACTGCTGCTACGCTTTCCTTTACCCACCCCGCGTATTATGGTGAACCTATGGTAACTTTCAATGTGAAGAAAAGAGTGCTGTTGAGGAGCCGTGTGCGTAAATAGCGCAAGCACGGTTCTGTGAGGGGTGTGATGACAACCAAACACATAGTAGCTGCGTGCAGCGAGGTGTTCCAATGAAAGCGTCATCTGCTCCGAATGACTATCTCAGCGGGAGAAATCCGTCTACTCGACATTCAACTTTTTTAAAACAGTTCAAAAAGTTGGACATTGACCGGATATATTCTCTATAGTTATGAGTCAAAGTTCAGCCACTGAAATACTAAACAGGAGCATACAGCCATGTTTTACAAGCGACACAAACCCTTTGTAATTCTGGGAGTTGCAATTATTATTATAGTAATACTCGGCTTGTATTTTCAGCAAATGAAACGTGAAGAATTACAAAATGAACTCAGCAAAGTTGAACTTCAGGATGTCAGGATAGACATAGGGATTTCGAAAGGCAAGCTCGGAACAGCAATTTTTGGTATAATCCAAAATAATGGCATGCGTACAATTAAGATTGCTACAATGAATGTTGAATTCATAGGAGACGCAGGGGAAGTTTCCATGGAGCATAAATTTTATCCTGTCAACAATTATTCTTTCAGCGATTCTTTACCTTTGGAACCCGGACAGGCAAAAGAGTTTGGCTTTCCAATTGACGAAATTGTTCCGGAAAACTGGGGAGGCGACATCACGGCCAAGCTCATCGATTTAAAATTCAAGTAATAAACGGAGAAATAATGTCTACGCCCCTTTGGCAACCCAGCCCCGAAGAAAAAGAAAAAACCCTGCTTACCCGTTTCAGCCATAAAATTCAGGAAAAGTACGATCTTCCGAATATCGAATACTCCACACTTCACCAATGGTCAATCGAGTTTCCGGAACTATTTTGGGAAGAAGTTTGGCGCGATTGCGATGTACGCTCCTCCGTCACTTGGAGCAAAGTCATGAGTAAATCTGGTTTTAGCGCAAAGATTGGTACTGAGTCTTCAGGTTGGTTTGAAGGTGCAAGAATGAATTTTGCGGAAAATTTGTTGGCGCAGGGTGAGGCTGAAAATGAGGCTCTATGTTTTATTGGTGAAGATGGCACAACGAGTTCATTGAGTTATGCAGGATTGCGCAAAGCAGTAGCGCAATGTGCTTCGGGTTTGAAGGCACTTGGAATTACCGAAAATGATCGGGTAGCCGCTGTGATTACCAATTGTCCGGAAGCCATTATCGGAATGCTGGCAACTGCGAGTCTCGGTGCAATTTGGTCTTCGTGCTCACCTGATTTTGGAATTAACGGTATTTACGATCGTCTGGGGCAAATTTCGCCAAAAATTTTAATCACAGTCAATGCGTATAACTACAACGGAAAAGAACATGATTGTCTGATTAAAATCCGTAAAATTACCCAGCGCATTCCCTCCATTGAATCGGTGTTCGTTGTAGCTTTTACCGGAACGCCGACGGTTTTGCAGGACAAGGAACAGGCTTGGCCCGAATTGCTGGATCCTTCTGCCGGAAAATTAAAATTCGCTCAACTTCCTTTTGATCATCCCCTTTACATTCTTTACTCTTCAGGAACAACAGGCTTACCTAAATCAATCGTTCATGGTGCGGGGGGAACCTTGCTCAAGCATTTAACAGAACATCGTTACCACGCGGATGTGCAGCCCAGTGATCGTATGTTTTTTTTTACTACTTGCGGCTGGATGATGTGGAACTGGCTGGTGAGCGGTCTTGCATCCGGTGCAACATTAATTTTGTATGATGGCGCACCCGGATTTCCGGACATGGGTCGAATGTGGCGTTTAATAGATGATCAGCGTATCACTCATTTTGGAACGAGCCCCAAGTTTCTGGGAGCAGTAAACAAAGCAGGATATTCTCCAAAAGCTAATCATCGGCTGGATTCGTTACGAGCGATTTTATCAACAGGGTCTCCGCTTCCGGCAGATCTGTTTTCATGGGTTTATAAGGAAGTTGCTTCAGTCGTGCTCATGTCAGTCGCAGGCGGCACGGACATCGTTGGTTGTTTTATGGGAGGCAATCCTAATTTACCGGTTTACTCTGAAGAACTTCAATGCAAAAGTTTGGGAATGAACATTCTTGCATACAATACTGAAGGAAAATCAGTAGTGTGTGAAAAAGGAGAGTTGGTTTGCACCACCCCTTTTCCGTCAACACCGATCTATTTCTGGAATGATAAGGAAGCGAAAAAATATCATCAAGCATATTTTGAACAATTCCCCGGAGTTTGGACTCATGGGGATTTTATCGAAATTACAGAACGCGGTGGTGTAGTTATATTTGGTCGAAGCGACACTGTGCTAAATCCCGGCGGAGTGCGGATTGGAACTTCTGAAATATATCGTCCTGTAGAGGAAATGCCGGAGATTTTGGACAGCCTGGTGGTGGCCCAACCCTGGGAAAGTGACGTGCGGATAGTGCTGTTTGTGGTATTGCGTGATGGACTCCAGCTAGATGCTGAACTGGTCGCGAAAATAAAAAACACTATTCGCAAAGATACGACTCCGCGTCATGTTCCGGCAAGGATTTTGGAAATTCCGGATGTTCCAAGAACCATCAGTGGAAAAAAGGTGGAAAAAGCGGCATTGCAGACAATTAAAAACGAAAATGTTGAAAATACCGCGGCACTTGCAAATCCGGAAAGTTTGGAGTATTTTTCAAATTTACGTGAAGAACTGAAACAATAACAAAAAAGTTAACCCTGGTTTGTTTGCGAAACTTCGAAAATTCGATCGCGAAGTAATTGCAGGAGATCAAGAATAGGCATTTCCGGAACTTCAGGCCACTCCATCAGTTTCAGCACATACTTTTTCAGACGTCCACGCGATAATCCCCTCTTTTCCCAACTGGAATAGACGTCCTCGATTTCTGCGGGCAACGGTCTCCCATCTAAAGTTTTACGAAAAAGAAATTTCAACGTACTGTCAGAATACTTCCTGACAAACTTTTCAATGGCATCCTGCGTGATTTTTTTACTTCCGAATACCACATCTGTCTCATCAGCATCATCTTGAAGTAGCCCTGCTTCATCCTCATCAACATACTCCTCATCTTCTTCTAACTGATTCAGGAGATCAACTGCATGAACATCTAAAGATTTTTCGGAATCTTCCGGAATTTTCGCTGAAACTTCCGCAACCTCTTTTTTTTCTTGGATTTTTTCATCAGCGGTTTCAACCGCAAATTGTTCCAAGTCTGGTTCAAGATTAATTTCTATTTGTTCATCTTGGTCTACAGAAGGATTTGATTTTATTTCATATTTTTCAACTTGAGCAATGTTTTCCGGAGTTTCAATTATTCCTGAAACATCACCTCCTAACTGCTTTTCAGCAGTTAAAGTTTGCTTAGAGGGTCGAATGAATTTAATTTTAGGAAATTGGCGGTCTTGTTTTTTACCCGAAGGTGCCAAACTTTCCAGAGTTACGCCTCGTTCCTTTGCAATATGTTTCATGAAACCCTTGACCAGTTGGCGTCCTTCAAGATGCTCCTGGAGCTGACTTCTTAACTTCATCAAGTCTTCAAGCATGAATTTTGTCTTTGAAAAATCCGGTTCCTCTGCTGAGTCTTCCTGTTGTGGAGTCTCCTGGACTAAAATCATGCTGTAGTACGTTTCAATGAACAAAAGCAGATCATACAAAGGATGAGTCTCTGACTGACGAAGTCCGTGCGAAATGTTGTAACGAATATTGAAATGATGGTGTTTACCTTTGGCGAGTTGGTCAAATGCTTTCCGGATTCGCTGACAGAGTTTTTTTTGAAGCAGTTCTTCGGACCAACCGTAATTCTTCACATAATCACTGAAACCTGAGAAGCGTTTTCTGGGTACGAGCTCACGAAGCACATCTGCTTCCTGATCAAAAAAGTCACGGATCACACTTCCACCTGCTTCAATCTCGGTTTCAGAAGAGTCCTGAAAAACAAATCCGGAGCGAAAAAGGTGATCACACAGTTGAATTAACAAAGATTCCTGATCATCAAGCCATGAATCAAAATATCCGTTGTACTCCCTGATTGTTGAATTACGGTGCATGAGACTGGGGGTGCTGATTGATTTCAAATAAAGTTACATCTCAAGATAACGTAAAATCTCATGCTCGGCAACCATAGAGTGCCAATAAAATAATAAGACTGAATTCAGCATTTTGTTCAATAAACTCTGTGCAGGCATCACTTTAGAATTGCATTGAAACTCATCAGGTTTGTAGCTAAAATAGCAACTAGGTATCACCCTGTAATGCAAGATGAAAATTGTTGATTTTAATTTGCTTTGGTAAGTTGAAGGAAGGCAGTTTAGATAATTTGCGCAGTTAATTTTAATTATAGCATTTTTGTGAAATGATCAGCATTGCTGACTTAGCCATGCAGTATGGCAAAAAAACTCTTTTTGAAAAATCTTCAATCACCTTTGATCCGGGTAAAAGCTATGGACTTGTGGGTGCAAACGGTTCAGGAAAATCTACGCTGCTACGGCTGATTATCGGCGAAGAAAAACCATATTCCGGCACTATTTCAGTTCCACGTGACTTGAAAGTTGGTGTCCTACAGCAGGACCATTTTAAGTTTGAAAACAATCGTGTTGTTGACGTCGTTCTACTTGGTCGGCCAACCTTGTGCGAGGCCATTTTTGAAAAGGAAAAAATACTTGAGTCAGAGAACCTTGACAGCGAAGCAGGACACAGGCTGGGGCAACTGGAGGAAATCATTGCTGAAGAAGACGGGTATACTGCCGAGCCATTTGCCGCAGAGTTATTGTCCGGACTTGGGATCGGTGAACGCTATCACACCGGAAAAATGAGTGCGTTGTCAGGAGGATTTAAACTGCGTGTGCTTCTGGCGCAGCTACTTTTTCAGCAACCTGGCGTGCTGCTTCTGGATGAACCAACGAACCATCTTGACATTGTTTCGATCCGCTGGTTCGAAAAATATTTGTGTTCACAGTTCGATGGTACCCTGATTTTTATTTCACATGATAGAAATTTTCTAAATGCGGTTGCAGACTACATTGTTGATATAGATTACGAGGAATTACGACTTTATACCGGAAACTATGAAAAATTTCTTGAAGCAAAGGTACTGGCTGAAACTCAAAAACTTAAAGAAATAAAAAGTTACGAGCGTAAATCCGCGGAATTACAAGCCTTTGTCGATCGTTTCCGTGCAAAAGCTACTAAAGCCAGACAAGCTCAGTCACGTGTAAAACAACTCGATAAAATGGAAGTGCCGGAAGTGAAGCGTTCCTCCCGCATTTCTCCCGACTTGAGCTTTGTTCAGTCGCGCCCGTCCGGAAGAACCGTGCTGACCGTAAAAAATGTATGCAAAAAATTTGCTGATACTGAGGTTCTGAAAAATATTTCTTTTGAAATTCAACGAGGCGAAAAAGTTGCTGTTATAGGTCCAAACGGTATTGGGAAATCAACTTTGCTGAAAATCATTCTTAATCAGCTTCGTGCAGACAAAGGTACTTTCGAGTGGGGTTATGAAACACATACTTCATATTTCGCACAAGATCACCACGAGCAACTGAGCGGAAAAATAAGTGCTTACGATTGGCTTTATGCAACTGCACCTCATGAATCGATCGGGGCAATCCGCGGTTTACTTGGACGTGTTTTACTTTCCGGAGATGAGGCTCTCAAACAGGTTTCCGCATTGAGTGGAGGTGAATCTGCACGCTTGCTGTTTGCACGCATTATGCTGGAAAAACGGAATATTTTGGTATTGGATGAGCCCACAAATCATATGGATCTTGAGGGCGTTGCTGCACTGGGTGATGCATTGAAAGCATTTGAAGGCACTGTTCTGGTGGTCAGTCACTATCGGCATTTTGTGTCAAAAGTGGCAACTCATATCCTGGAATTAACTCCCAATGGTGTCAGAGATTTTTCAGGAAGTTATCATGAATATCTTGAAAAATTTGGAGATGATCATCTCAGACGCGACCAGCCTCTTTCCACAACACTTCAGCAGTCTGCTTCGCCTAAACCTGCACCTCAGGAATTGAGCTATGATAAACGTAAAAAACTGCAGCGAGAAATTTCTAAACTAAAAAAACAGGCAACACGTTATGAAACCTTAGTTGAAGAAACTGAACAAAAGATTTCTGCAATTGAAGCAAAATTTGGAATAGTAGATTTTTTTCAGCAAACTTCACTGAATGAAGTCCAGAAATTACAAATGGAAAAGAACGAGTTGAGTGATGAACTCTCAAAAAATCTAAGAGAGTGGGAGACTTCTTCACAAAATTTGGAAAGTTTAGAAGCTAGTTTTGGCACTTAATTATGTGAAAAATGTATCAAGCATGTATTTTGGAAACATATTTTGATTTTAAGCATGGATGAAAGCAGCTTTACTTTGAGGACTAAATATGTTAAAGATGCAGCATCTGTATATTCAAAATCCGATAATTGAATTTTTGCTTAATAATCTGGAAATAATGATATGATGGACGAATGTCAATAACTCTAGAGGTCAAAATGAAAAAAATATTGATTTGTTTTAAGTCCGGAATTGTGGGAATAGCGTTCATTTTGTTAATGTCGTTGTCCATCGCAAACACTGCCTTTGCTCAAACAAGTCCAGAAAAGGCGGAAGAGTTATGGAATTTGCGTCAGACTGAAATTGAACAGCAGTATCAGGAAGGTAATCTCGCAGGTGCTTTGAATTCTGCCCAGGAAGCTGTGACACTCGCGGAAACGGCTTTTGGTTCAGGAGCGTTGAAAACTATTTCAACTTTGCTGCTGCTGGCTCAAATCCATGCAGAACTGGATCAATTGGAAGAAGCGAATCAGATTTACCAGGTGACTCTTGAAACAAGTGTTGCCGCTTTTGGCGAAGCTGCTGTAGAGACACTTTCAGTACTTGACAATTACGGAGAATTTCTTAATTCGATTGATCCGGAAATGGCCGAGCCTGTGTTACAGGAAGCTCTTCGACTTTCTGCAGATGATGATCCACAACGTGCATCCAGAATGAAAACGTTGGGTCTGAATTTACAGGATCTAGGACGTACTGCGGAAGCAGAGGAAATGCTCAGTCAAGCTTTGCGTGCATTTAAAACAATCCTGGGTGAAAAGGGTACAGATACTCTTTCTGTAATGGTGAAGTTGGCGCAGTTGAATCTTGCTCAGGGAAAATTAAAAGCTGCGCAGGAATTATTTGAAACTGCACTGCCTTTGATGCTTGAAGTTATGGATGAAACTAATTTATTGATTTTAGAGAGCAAGGAAAATCTCGCAGAAATTTATCGTCAGCAGGGAAAATTTTCGCAGGCCGAAACGCTATTTTTACAAAGCATGGAGGGTGCAGTAGCAGAATATGGTGAAGAGGATCCATTTGTCGTACAAGTCAAGAGTCATTTGGCCCAGCTTTATGAGGATACAGGAAAGCTTAAAAAAGCGTTGTCTCTCCATCAGCAGGTTTACGAAATTGACTTGGTGCTGCTTGGTGAAGCACACCCAAATACTGCTGGTGACCTGAATAATTTGGCGAGTGTGCGCCGTCGCCTTGGTGATTATCAAAAGGCAGAAAAATTGTTCCGCAAATCCTTGAAATTGATGATAGCGGCTCTGGGAGAAGAATCGCCTCAGGCAGTTTCTGTAATGAACAACTTGGCTTTATTTCTTGAAAATCAAGGTCTTTACGATGAAGCAGAACCACTTTTCAAAAAGGCATATACCTTATCCGAAAGAATACAGGGTGAGCGGCATCCTACCACACTTGCCTTGCTGAACAACTTAGCGTTTCTTTACGAATCTCAGGGAGACTTTAAAAGATCTGAACTTAATTACAAAAAAGTAATTGAGCTCAATACTGAGGTTTTTGGAGAAACACATATCAATACAATTTCCAATCAAAACAATCTAGCCTACCTTTTCTTGAGAGACAAGCGTTTTGAGGAGGCTCGACCAATTTTTGTAAAAGTTCACCGGCTGTGGAGCGAACAGCTAGGTGCCAATCATCAAAACACTCTGAAAGCACTGAACAATCTTGGGCGTGTGCAAAAGTCACTTGGTAATTTGGAGGAAGCAGAAAAGCATTTGGAGGCTGCATTGGCAGGTAGAACAGAAGTTTTTGGAAAACGTCATGCGGACACACTGCGTAGTATGAATGACATTGGGGAACTTTATGTGGTGCAGAAAAAAAATGAGGAAGCACTCAAAATGTTCCGCGAGACGCTTAAACTTGAAGAAGAAGTTTTAGGGGAGAATCATCCTTATACATTTGAAACACTGAATAACCTGGCAGACTTGCTCAAAACAATGGGTAAAACTGAAGAAGCTTATGATGTGTTCAAAACCGGGTTTAAACGCAGGAATGCTTTTTTGGATCGTATTCTTTGGGTTGCAGGAGACAACACTCGACAGTCTTACATCAGTTTACACAGACCTGAACAGAATGCTCTAATCCGGATGTTGTTGAGTTTGAATGATGAACGCACTGCCCGAGATCTTTTTGAAGTTAGTTTACGTCGCAAAGGATTGCTGCTAAAGATAACCAGTGAAACTCAGCAAGTTGTGATGATGTCCGGCTCACCGGAGTTACAGTCAATTACGGAAGAATTGACCCAAACCCGCAAAAAATTAGCGGGATTAACGCTGTCAGGACCAACTGAAGAAAACCGTAGTGACTTTCCACGAATAATTTATGATTTGGAAGAAAAAATCAACTTGCTCCAGCTTAAACTTGGAGAAAAAAGCCAGCGATTTCGTCAATCCACAAAGGAGGTAACGGCGGATGAAGTAGTTGAAGGAATGGGAGAAAATGCCTTAGTAGATTTTATGAGTTTCAGGGGAGAGGATGACTCATTGCGTATATTAGCGATTGTGGTTAATCAGGGAGAGTTCAGTGTTGTTGAATATGAAGATTTAGAATTGATCAGTAGTATGGTCATGGAATTGCGCGAAATAGTACAGGATGAAGGCGCAGAAGATGAGGATGTTAAAAGCGTTGCCTTTGAACTTTGGGAAGTGCTTTGGCAGCCGCTCTCAGAAGCATTGGGGGAAACGGCTTCAATTTTTATTTCTCCGGACAGTCTCCTGAATGTACTGCCATTTGATGTTTTGACCGATGAAGATGACAGTTATTTGCTGGAAAATTTTGATTTGCGGATCATAAGTTCTGCTCGGGATTTAGCGCTGCAGCCTTTGTTGGCTTCCAAAGGTGACTTGATGATTATTGCAGGGCCTGATTACAATTCCGACGAATTACTCAAAACTCCGGCGGCAAGAGAAGTGACGCACAAGCGTTCCCGTAGCGTTGCGCAAGGAGCACGGATGGGTTCCGGTTTGCGCGGACTGAATTTCGATCCACTTCCGGGAGCAGAAAAAGAAGGTGAAGTTATCAAAGAGGTTGCCGATACGAAAGACGAAAATTCAGGCGGCAGTCGTACTACCAAAATATATTCGCGGCGAGTTGCCGAAGAAAAATTGCTCAGGGAAATGTCTTCTGCTCCGGAAGTTCTGCACATAGCGACTCACGGATTTTTTCTCAAGGAAGATGAAAAATTGAAAAAAAGACTGCAAGGTCTCAGCCGTGGTTCAACCAGCATACCGCCGCCTGCTGATAATCCTTTACTGCGCGCAGGTCTTGCTTTTGCCGGATTAAACGCAAACGCTTCCATGCTTGGTGAAATCGATACTGACAATGATGGAGTTTTGACCGCAATGGAAGTTTTGAGTTTGGATTTGGCTGGAACACAATTGGTCGTTCTTTCTGCTTGCGAAACGGGTTTGGGTGAAATACACGAAGGTGAAGGTGTTTATGGTTTGCGTCGTTCTTTTCAGGAAGCGGGTGTAAAAAATGTTATCAATTCCTTCTGGGAAGTCAGTGATGCCGGGACACAATTATTGATGATTAAGTTTTACGATAAATTCCTTACTGGAATGTCCGCCCGCCAGGCTATGCGTGAAGCACGCTTGGAAATGCTGGATGATGTCCAGTGGAGTGCCCCGTATTACTGGTCAGCTTTTGTGATGGTAGGACGCAATACATAAAAAATGGAGCAATTAATAATCCATGGAGGAGCCGGAAGTCTGGAAGGAAAACTTGCTGAAGCTCAGAAAATGCATGATTCACTTTGCCATATTTGGGAAGAGTCATTCGTTTTACTGCAAAAGGGCTCAGCTGAAGAGGTAGTGCGGCACGCAATTCGGCTGTTGGAGGATGATCCTGTTTTTAATGCTGGAACCGGTTCCAAGCTTCAGTTCGACGGCCAGGTGCGTATGAGCTCGGCCTTGATGGATGGGAATAACAATCGGTTTTCGGGCGTGATAAATGTACAAAATATCCGTAATCCGATTGAAGCCGCAGCCTTGTTGTCCAGAGAAAAACACACAATTTTGAGTGGGGAACAGGCTACTGCTTTTTGCCATAAACATGGGATGCCGGAATATGATCCCGTTACACCGGAACGTTTTGAGGAATACGAAAAACATTGTGCCGGAAAACACGGAACAGTCGGTGCGGTGGCGCTTGACAAAGAAGGGGGTATTTTTGCCGGCACATCAACCGGTGGAATTGGATGTGAAATTCCAGGACGTGTCAGTGACAGTCCGACAGTAGCTGGAACTTATGCTTCCACAAAAGCCGGAGTTTCATGTACTGGTATAGGTGAGCAAATCACCCAGCAGGCTGCAGCGGCAAAAGTTGTAACTCGAGTCGATGATGGAATGACACTGCATGACGCTGTTGCCAGAACTATGCGGGAAAGCAATAAATTCAATTACTTATATGGCTTAATCAGTCTTGATTCGGCGGGGCAGGTTGAAGTTGGAAAAACAGCGGCTTTAAACGAAGTTTTTTATGCGTTTCATGATGGAGAAATGATCAGGACTTTTTTTACGTGACCCACACTTTCAATTTTCTTTTCCCCCGGCAAATTCCATACGCTGTTCAGCCAGCCAATTTCCGATAAACAGCTGTTGAGAATCGGGCATTTTATAACGCTGTTCAAGGATGAAATCTTCTAAAAAGGGGCCTGTATGCAGAAGGAATTCATTTTTCCAAGCTTCACTGTGGACCATTCTGGCGTTATAAAGTAATTCGCCGACTCCTACTTGCCGCCGGAAGCGGAAACGCTGCATGTTATAACCTGAGGCCACAAAAGCCAAATCGATGGCTGTTGCATTAAGGTCAAAACCTATGCGGAAACTACCAGTCTTTTCAGGAAAGACTAATCTCGCTTTTGGAGCATAAAGCGGCGATTCATTTTCAAACTTAATGAATTTTGAATAGTATTCAAGGACAACGATGAACCCCTTGGTATTCAGTACTTTGGCGTTTTGTTTCAGCATCGTCCCATCAATCCAGCGTGTTCCCCATCCGGGCTTATAGTTCAGCGATTCCGGATAACATCCTCCGAGTAATGCAGGCAGAAACAACAATAACAGTAAAAGACAGCGCATATCTGGGTAATCTCATTAAAGATTTATTCTATCTTGAAGATAAGCTAACCCTCCGGAATTGCAAGTTATAGTTCAAGCTTTTACTTGTTGTCCGGACTTTGTAGTCCTTGACCCGGACTGTGGGTTTTGCTACAATTGTACTACCTGATTTTAGTTGGACTGATGCAGTCAATGGGCAATGTAATTACAGAAATAAACACTGCCCTGGGTCAAATCACGCACACTACCTCAGACAACAATCCTCACCATGCTGTAATGGCACAAGGAAACTATGTGGAATAAAGTTAAAAAAATATTTAGTGACGAAAACACAAAAATACTAAAGTCTTACCAAAAAGTAGTTGAAAAAATAAATGCGCTTGAACCTGAAATACAGGCCCTGGCGGATGCGGATTTTCCCAAAAAAACGGAGGAATTTAAAGCACGGCATGCAGCAGGAGAAACTTTGGATGACTTGATTACGGAAACTTTTGCTCTTGTTCGGGAAGCATCTCAGCGTATGATTGGCGAGCGCCACTACGACGTGCAGTTGCAGGGAGGCCTGGCTTTGCATCATGGAAACATTGCTGAAATGGCGACTGGAGAAGGAAAAACTTTGTCATCAACGTGTCCGGTTTATCTCAATGCACTTAGCGGAAAAGGGATTCACATCATTACTCCAAATGATTATTTGGCGAAACGTGACAGTCAGTGGATGGGGCAGATATTCGAATTTCTTGGTTTAAGTGTAGGTTTGATTCAGCATGGAATTTACGATGAGGGCCGTCGCAGCGCATATGCTGCTGACATTACGTATGGCACAAATAATGAGTTCGGTTTCGATTATTTGCGCGACAACATGAAATTTTCCCTTGAGGATTATGTTCAGCGCGAATTCAATTTTGCAGTGGTCGATGAGGTTGACAGCATACTTGTTGACGAAGCACGTACACCGTTAATTATCAGTGGTCCAACAGAAGATAATATTGAGAAATATCATCAAATTAATAAATTTGTTTATGGTCTCAGTCGTGAAATCCGCAAGGAGGAGGTTGGTAAACTGCCTCAGGATCAAATGCACAATATTGCGGAAAATCTGGATGAAATGGAAGACCACGATATTGTACGTGATGGCGATTTTGCCCTTGATGAGAGGGCACGCAGCATCAACCTGACAGACCAGGGTTCCGTTAAAATTGAGTCACGTCTGCAGGATCAGCTGGTTAAGGATACAAGCTTGTTTGATTATGAAAACATGGAAATTTTACATCATGTAAATCAGGCTTTGAAGGCTCACTACATGTTCAATAAGGATGTCGATTATGTAGTACAGGAAGGTCAGGTAATCATTGTTGACGAATTTACCGGACGTTTGATGCCGGGACGGCGTTTTAGTGACGGTCTGCATCAGGCTTTGGAGGCAAAGGAAGGTGTTACCGTTGAACGCGAAAATCAGACACTTGCTACAATCACTTTCCAAAATTATTTCCGGCTTTATAAAAAGCTTTCCGGAATGACCGGAACCGCGGAAACGGAAAAAAATGAATTCAAGAAGATTTACAATTTGGGTGTTGTCGTCGTTCCTACAAACAAACCACTCGCACGTAAAGATCTTTCAGATGTAGTATTCAAAACTGTGGATGCAAAATATCGTGCGACTGTTGACCGTATCAAAGAACTAAATCAAAAAGGACAACCTGTTTTGGTAGGTACGGTTTCCATCGAAGTTTCCGAATCGATCAGTAAACTGCTCACAAAAGTTGGTATTGCTCATGAAGTTCTTAACGCAAAACACCATGAACGTGAAGCAGAAATTATTTCAAATGCAGGTCAATTTGGGGCAGTTACAATTGCGACAAACATGGCAGGACGCGGAACTGATATTAAACCTTCACCGGAAACACTGGAAGTGGGAGGGCTGTTTGTTCTCGGAACAGGACGGCATGACAGTCGCCGCATCGACAACCAGTTCCGGGGACGCTCCGGACGGCAAGGTGATCCTGGCGCTTCCCAGTTTCTACTTTCTCTGGAAGACGACTTGCTGCGCATTTTTGGCGGCGAGCGTATTTCAAACTTGATGGACAAGCTGAACATTGAAGAAGATGAGCCGATTGAACATGTCTTTATTACCAAGGCGATCAGCAATGCACAGAGAAAGGTGGAAGGTTATCACTTTGATATCAGGAAACATGTTCTTGAATATGATGATGTGATGGAAAAACAACGCTCCATCATCTATGGCCGTCGTCGTGAAATTCTCGGAGACGGTGTGCCTGAGCTTATATTGGAAATGTGCGATGGTATAGTTGATCGCATGATGAACCAACATTGTGAGGATAAGTATGCAGATCAATGGGATGTACAGGGATTCAACCGTGCTTTTGAGGGGGTCTTTGCCAGGGTGCCAAACGAAAAATGGTATGAAGAGGAACTCAAACCGGATGAGCATGCTGAAATATTTTATGGATGGATTGAGGATCTCTACAATGAAAAAATCGAGTTTTTCCGTAAAGTAGCAGAACTTAATTTTGAAACTCATGTTTCTGAAGAAGATCGTAAAGAATTGTTAAACCAAATGATTTTAGATTTAGAACGACAAGTTTTATTGAAAGTAAACGATAACCTTTGGAAGGATCATTTACTTTCTATGGACCATCTGCGGGAAGGCATAGGCTTGGTTGGTTATGCACAGAAAAAACCACTGGACGAATATCGGAAACAGGCATTTGAAATGTTTTCTGATTTAATGAACAGGATTGATCTGGAAGCGATCAGCACATTTTATAAATTAACGATTGCCCACCCTTTGGCAGAACCGGAACCTGTCCAATTGTTGCAGGATGTGGAATTCATCCATGGAGAAGTAGAGGAGCCATCCGAGGAAAAAGCTAAAAAGAAAAAACAACAACCCGTACGTGCCCAGCCCACTATAGGACGTAACAAACCATGCCCGTGCGGAAGCGGCAAAAAATATAAAAAGTGCTGTGGACTTGCCAAAAAGATTGCCTGACTCATTTGCTGATCAGGCAATGTGGAGGGTACAGACCAGCTCACATTTTCAATACTTTTCCCTACACCAATACTCAGTTTTTTCAAAGTTGAAGCTGCTCAATTAAAAATCCCAATTTTCTTTTTAATCCAAAAATAATGACCTCATTAGCCAAAGCCTACGATCCTAGAGCTTTTGAATCCAAAATTGCTGAGCAGTGGGAATCAAGTGGTGCCTTCCGCGCGGATGCACATTCCAGCAAACCTGCTTTTACAATCTCAATGCCGCCGCCGAATGCTACTGGACAACTGCATGTTGGTCATGCCGTGATGCTGGTTCTGGAAGACATTTTTATTCGCTGGCAACGGATGGATGGTCACGAGGCACTTTGGCTTCCGGGTACGGATCATGCGGCAATTGCCACTGAAAATGTGGTTTTGCAGCAAATCAAAGTACAGGAAGGAATTGCTGATCCGCGTGTAGAATTGGGAAGGGATGAAGTTTTGCGGAGGATTGTGGAATATGTGGAAAATTCTCAGGGAACCATCCGTAACCAGATCAAGGCGCTGGGGTCAAGTTGTGACTGGAGCCGTGAGCGCTATACGATGGATCCTCAACTTAATCGTTGTGTGAATGAGACGTTTAAACGGATGTACGAAGATGGTTTGATTTTTCGTGGTCCACGTATAGTCAATTGGGATCCTCATCTCAAAACAAATGTTTCTGACGATGAGGTGGAACGCAAAGATACTCAATCCCCGTTTTTCACCTTTCAGTATGGGCCATTTCAGATCGGTACGGTGCGTCCGGAAACAAAATTCGGTGACAAATATGTTGTCATGCATCCGGATGATGAACGATATTCGCAGTACAAATACGGTGACACGTTTGAATGCGAATGGATCAATGGAAAGATCACAGCCACTATTATCAAGGATGACGCGGTTGATCCGGAATTTGGAACAGGTGTGATGACGATTACTCCGTGGCATGATCATGTGGATTTTGGCATCGCTGAACGGCATGGTCTGGATAAGGAACCGATTATTGATTTTGACGGAAATTTGCTGCCCATCGCAAAGGAATTTGAGGGAATGTCGATCGATAAGTCACGTCCGCAAATTGTGGAAAAATTGCGGGGCAAAGGATTGCTGGTAAAAACAGATACGGATTATACCCACAGCAAAGCGTTTAACAGCCGCGGTGGCGGAGCTATTGAACCACAAATTCGCGAGCAGTGGTTTATCGACGTGAACAAGCCCGCAGTTGAGTGGAAGGGTAAAACACAAAGTCTTAAAGAAGTAATGATCGATGTGATACGTTCCGGAGATATCAAGTTGGTTCCGGAACGTTTTGATTCCACTTACTTTTACTGGGTTGAAAATTTACAAGACTGGTGTATTTCGCGCCAAATTTGGTGGGGACACCGTATACCGGTTTATTACCGCGATGGTGAAACAAAAGTGAGTCTACAGCACCTCGAAGTTACGGACGGTTGGGAACAGGATCCGGACACACTGGATACCTGGTTTTCATCCGCACTCTGGACATGGAGTACGCTGATTGATCCGGAACTGGCAAAAAATTATTCTCTGTCAATGAAAGAATTGCTCGAACGAAGTCCGGATTTTCAAAAATTTCATCCGACGAACATTATGGAAACGGGATATGATATTCTGTTTTTCTGGGTGGCACGGATGATTTTGATGACGACGTATATGCTGCAGGATGTGCCTTTTAAGACCGTTTATCTGCACGGTCTTATTCGGACCCGTGATGGCAAAAAGATGTCAAAATCTGAATCAGAAACGGTGATAGATCCCCTGGTCAGTATCAAAGAATACGGCGCGGATGCTTTACGGATTGCTTTGATTTTAGGTACAGGACCAGGACAGGACTTGCGACTTTTTCCTGAAAAAATGGAAAGCAGTCGACGTTTTGCCAATAAAATTTGGAATGCCGGCAGATACATTTTAATGACAATTCCGGGAAATACTCCGCTCACTCTGCCGCAGAATGTAAATTCGGAACTGGCAAAGTGGCTGCTGCATGGACTGAATGAATTGATACGCGGCACACAATCCGGACTGGAGGCCCATCGTTTGTCGGATGTTGCGGATAATTTAAAAAGCTTCTTTTGGGGAGACTTCTGCGACTGGTATCTTGAAATGGACAAAAAAGCGGAGCGTACTTCAGAAGATAATCAGGTGCTGGCTTATGCCTTTACAACTTTGATAAAGCTGCTGCATCCTTATGTCCCATTCGTAACAGAAGCACTCTGGGGGCAATTTCAGCAACCGGAAATGTTGGCTGTCAGTGAGTGGCCTCAACCACAACCATACCAGTTTTCGGAAGCACACGGACGTATTGAAATCATCAAAGAAAGCATTTCTCATATCCGGGCATTGCGTGAAAAAGTAAAGATAGGCCTGGATAAAAAAGTTGCGGCAACACTTGATTCTGCAAAACATGCCGGACTTTTTCGCACACATCAGGAATTGATAATCCGGCTTGCTCGTTTGAGTGAATTGAAAATCAGCGAAAAAACACCTGAAGCTGTGAGTGACACTCTAAGCGCGTATTTTAAGGATACGTTGGCAAGTATTGAAGCCGCTGCACTGGATTGGAAAAAGGAAATTGAAACCCTGCAAAAGAAACTTAAAACGGAATCTGTTTTTGTTGAAAAAAGCCGTAACAAACTCGATAATCCCGGGTTCCTCAATCAAGCCCCGGGAAAGGTTGTCTCTGAATTGCGGGACAAAGTAAGCTCCACCGAAAAAACATTGGAAGCCTTGAAACAGCAAATTCTGGAATTGGAAAAACTCGCCAGTTGATTTTTTGGTTTTGGGATAATTTGCTGCTAAGTTCACTCAAGAAACAAAGACTATTCTTGCAGAAATGATCTATCTTCCCATGTCAGCACCAACATTTATTAAGTCTGCAGAGATTTACCGGTCGTTACGGAAAAAAGGAATTACAATCCGAAAAACAATTGATTGCCTGATCGCAGTACTTTGTTTGGAGCATGAAGTACGGTTATTTCGTAATGACCATGATTTCCTGTTCATTGCAGAACACTTTCCTTTACGCATTGTCTGAGTACTCAGTTACCACCTTTGTCAGAGATGCAACCGCTCACATTCAGAAACATGCTGTGGATTTTGGAGGCTTGTATTTTTCATAATATTTAGTGAAAGGAATATTATGAACTGGCAAGAACGAATTTCGTGATCCGAGCAATCTTCCATGGAAAACCGTGTATTCCTTTTACACGCTGTCTCTTTCAAAATGTTTTACGAGATTAAAGACGCTGTGTAATGTCAACAGGAACAGCGTAAAGATCGTGCGTTTTCCGGAAAAGTCTGACTATGCTTGTTGACAGTACTTGATTGTGATGGCAAATAATGACATCATTTTATCATGAACAAAAAACACAGAAAAACCATATAGGCCATTTTTACAACGCCAACTAAGGCCAATATCAGATTCGCTAACATTGAATCACTTCTGGTTTATTTGGGCGGTCATATTACGGAGGGAGCCGGCTCACGTATGTCCGTCACGATTTTAGCTGAAACAGTATTTTTCCACCCCCCCGCATCCTGGTAAAGAAGCAAGAAAATACCAAGTGGAAAATGCCAGAGAATTTTTACAAAAAATAGGAATTGTACCATGAAAAACTCACTTTCTTACAAAGGATTTTCAGCACGGGTTGAATTTGATGCTGATGACAACATTTTTTTTGGACGGGTGCTTGGAGTTGAAGATATTATCGGTTTTCACGGCGAAACCGTAAAAGAATTAACGGAAGATTTTCACAATGCCATCAACCATTATTTGGAAGTTTGCATACAGCGAGGCGAAAAACCGCAAAAAGTTTATTCTGGAAAAATAACATTGCGCATACCCCCAAAAATTCATGCAGATATTGCCACTGCGGCCGCTAATGCGAATACCAGTCTCAACAAATGGGTTTCAAAGCAACTGGAACAAGTGGTTCATGTGCATTAATTAGCAAAATCAAATAAAAATAATTAGGCGGGATTTCGGCATAAACAAGATTTATTTAATCAATTTCTCCATTGATCATAAGTTTTTTATCCTGTAAATCCTGTAATCCTGCCAAAAAATTGAAAGGAATGTTATGAACTGGCAAGAACGAATTTCAATCAACCCGAACATCTGTCACGGAAAACCGTGTATTCGCGGAACACGTATTATGGTTTCCATTATTTTGGATTATTTAGGTTCCGGTGAATCTGTTGATACGATCATGCTCGAATATCCCGGATTGAAAAAATGAGGATGTAAATACGGTCCTGTCTTATGCGGCTTGATTGAAACAGGTTTACTCAATAATTAGCAAGGGGGGTTGATGATTGTATATGAAAAACGAATACGATTTCGAAAACTACCTTCGATAAAATGAATTGAAAGAAGGATGATGGTCACCAAGCTATCTCAAAATGGATATAATAAGCCGCCCAAAAAGCAGGGCGGTAAGCAACTCCTTCTGTTAGCCATTCAGTATCTTGCTTGCATAGTATTCATATTTTTTGGTATTGGATGTAGCTTATCTAGTTCAGATGTTCCAAAGGATTCCAAACAAATTGAGAGTCCACTTGATAGAATGGATATAGAGGTAAAACTAGATCTAGTGCATGTAAAAAGAATTGAGGAACAAGAAAGTCTGGTAGAACAGCAGATTGCTGAAATAGCCCAAGGAAAAACAGAAACCGTAAAACAGCAGTCTCAAACATTCCTGCCGATTGCGGGATGGCCCTGACACTCAAATCACTTTGCAATGGGCGGATTTGGATGCACGGAAAATCAAGAATCATTTTTGTGAAGATTGCGGAACTCGTGAACTGAACCAGGCCGTGCAAGCTTTGCTGGAAGAAATGCTGTAAAAAAGCATAACACTACAACTCTTAATAATGATTTAACCACTAACTTAAAAATGTTAAAAACCGCAGTAATTGGCGTGGGCTACCTTGGCCGCTTTCATGCTCAAAAATATGCCGCACTTGCTGAATCTGAACTGATAGGTGTGGTTGATGTTGATCCGGAACAGGGACAAAAAGTTGCGGATGAACTTGGTGTACCTTTCCATACGGATTTCCATGAGATACTGGAGCAAGTTGATGGAGTGAGCATCGTTGTGCCGACCGTTCATCATTATGAAACGGCAAAAGCCTTTATGGAAAACGGAGTTCATGTTTTGCTTGAAAAACCGTTTGCTGCTACGATTGAAGAAGCAGAATATCTGGAACAGCTTTCAAGGGAAAATAATCTGTGCCTGCAAATCGGTCACCTGGAACGCTTCAATCCGGTTTTTACAGAATTTCAGCAGTTAATTGATCAGCCAAAATTCATTGAAAACATTCGCATTGCCCCATTTCCAAAACGTGGAACTGACGTTGATGTTATCCTTGATTTGATGATACATGACATTGACCTGGTGTTGGCAGTGGTTGGTGAGTATCCGGATTCTGTAGAAGGTACCGGTGTAAACATCATCACTTCCACTGCAGACTTGGCCAACGCCCGTCTCCACTTTCCTTCCGGATGTATTGCGGACTTGACGGCCAGCCGTGTTTCCGATAAAGCAGAACGAAAAATGCGAATTTTCCAGTCCGGACTTTATCTTTCTCTTGATTATGGAACAGGACAGGCACGCAAGCTCCAGGTAGATCCGGGATCGTTCCCTGATCCGGAGACTCTTCGTCCGGAAACTTTTCAACTGGAAAAAGGAGATGCTTTGTTAGCTGAAATTGAAAGTTTTATTTCAGCAGTCCGTGAAGGAAAAACACCAAAAGTCACCGGTCAAGATGGTCTTAACGCAATGCGCGTGGCTTGGCAAATCAAGGATCAACTCTAATTCTTTATGCTGCTTTCCCGTTCGATATTCTTACAGTTGATAGTTCCGTTTCTGCTGGCCTCCGGAATTCTCACTTTCATCCTTTCCATGGAAACAGTCTATCGTCTGATTAACTTGATTGTGGAGCGTGGAGTAAGTGTTTTTAGTGTAGGATTGATGCTGCTTTACCGCCTGCCGCAATTTTTATCTGTGACTTTGCCTCTATCGATTGTTATTTCATGCGTGGTGCTGATGGTACGTCTCTCAACGGACAATGAAATTTCCGCGATGAATGCGATTGGAATCAACTTTTGGGAAATTGGGCTTCCGTTTTTTTTGTTTGGAATAGTTGCAACCGCACTTACTTTATGCATCACTCTCTGGCTGCAACCGGCTGGGTATGCGGCATTTGAGGAAGAAAAATTGAGGTTACTGAAAACCCAAACTACGAAAACTATTCAACCTTTAGTACTGAATTACGATTTTCCTGGCAAGGTTTTGCACGTTCAAGACAAAGATGAAAATGAAGATTTGAGCGGAGTTTTTATTACCGATCGTGAACTGACGGAGGATTCGATGGTGACACTCGCGGATCGTGGACGGATCAATGTTCGTGAAGGCGAGCGGGATTTGGTTTTATTACTTGAAGACGGACAAATTCATTTGCGGTCTTCTGCGGAAAGTTACCGCACGATTGCTTTTGAAAAATTCCATTATATTTTCCGACCCCCACAAATAGTTCCTGCAAAAAAAGACGGACATATTTGGGGTGTGCCAACCAATTTGCTTTGGGGAAATCCCAGCCGGTCTTCTCAAATGGAACTGTTGTTAAGACTCACCACTCCGTGGGCTTGTGTGGCTTTTGCCGTTGCGATGGTTCCGTTAGGTCTGATAGATCCGCGTCGCGGACGATCCGGAGCGTTTTTACGGGGGCTGATTTTGGTGGTGATCTATTACATCTTGTGGATGGGTGCCAAAGAATTGACTCTGAACATGAACTATCAACCTCAAGTTTTGTGGCTGCCGCCGCTTGTGATTTGGGTTTTTGGATTATACAGCTTATACAAAAGTAACCTGAACCTGCGAAATGTCTTAGACATGCTAAGCTCTTTTGGAAAAACAGGGCCACGTGTCAAAAAACAAATTCCGGTCAAATGAAAACACAGCTTCATTGTATGAAAAAATATTCACTTTTACTGATTCCCTTGATTTTATGCGGATTGTCAGCGCAGACTCTTGCGGTCGAAAAAAACCTGCTTGAACTTATTCAGTCACAATATCAGAGTATTCAAAGTTTTTCAGGGCATTTCGTGCAAACCAGCCACCGCACAAATTCTGAGACCGCTCCAAAGAAAGCTGAAGGAAAGGTTTCTTATAAACGTCCTGGTAAAATGCGTTGGCTTTATGACGCACCGGAAGAGCAATTGCTGGTCACAAATGGCGAAACCATGTGGCTCTACGATCCATTGCTCGAAAATGTAACTATACAAAAACTGGAAAAACTTGCAGACGGAACAGCTCTTTCTTTTTTGCTGGGTTTGGGTGATTTAAATGCGGATTTTAAACGCCGGAAAATCAGTAGATCTTTACTGGAAAGTCTTGATGGTTTGATCGTTGAGCTTGTACCAAAAAAAGAAACAGCAAATTTAGCGTTTATCCAATTAGAGGTTCATCCGGAAAACTACAATTTACGGAAAATAGCACTATTGGATCAACAGGGAAATTACAGGACAATCGCGTTAGAATCAATGCAATATAACCTTGTGCTTGAAGATAAATTATTTGAATTTGAAGTCACTCCGGATATGGAAGTTATTGAGGCTGGAAATCAATAGTTTACAGTGGACTCTACATTTGAATTTTGCTGAAAATGCTAAAAAACAAACGCAAAGAGAAAAAATAGTGGTCGTATTGTTTGTCGGCCAGAGTAAAGAAAATTTTCATTAAACTATGCTTTCGTCTTAAAAAGTCCTAAAACCGTGTCATTTCGAGAGAAGCGAGAAATCTTTCAAAAGTTAAACACTCAACATTAAGATTTCTCATTGCGGTCGAAACGACTGTGTGTATTTCAGACTTTTTGTAAAACTATCAACTATGCTAAAAAAGGAACTGACATTATTTAATGTTTACGCCATTGCGACTGGTACAACCCTGAGCGCAGGATTTTTTCTGCTGCCTGGAATTGCCTTTAATGAGGCGGGACCTGCAGTAGTTTTGAGTTATCTGATTGCGGCAATTCCGCTTATTCCCGCAATGTTCAGCATGGTAGAACTGGCAACTGCCATGCCCAGAGCCGGTGGAGCTTATTATTTTCTTGACCGAAGCATGGGGCCGTTTGTGGGCACAATTGGTGGATTGGGAACGTGGCTGGCACTCGTTTTAAAAACTGCTTTTGCCCTGATCGGCATGGGAGCCTATCTCCGTATTTTTTGGCCCGAAGTACCGGTAGTGACTTTGGCTATTATTTTAGCTGTCTTTTTTGGCATCGTAAATCTTTTTGGAGCAAGGAAAACCGGAACGTTTCAAGTCTTCATGGTTTTTGCCTTGCTGCTGATTTTGTTTGTTTTCATTGTTCAAGGCGTACCGCAAATAAATTCGCAGCATTTTGAAGGATTTTTTGACAAAGGCGGTATTTCAGTTATTTCCACTGCGGGGCTGGTTTACATCAGCTATGTCGGGATCACTAACATTGCGAGTGTCGCGGAAGAAATAGAAAATCCAGAACGGAATCTCCCCCTTGGAGTCTTTCTTGCGATTGCTACAGCGATTGCGGTTTATGCTGTTGGAACAACGATAATGGTCGGAGTGCTCCCTGCTAAAGAGCTGGCACAGGATTTAACACCGGTTGCGTCTGCGGCAGAAGTATTATTTGGAAATTGGGGAAAAATAGGAGTTACCGTCGCGGCAGTGATTGCCTTTGCGTCAGTTGCAAACGCAGGAATTTTGAGTGCATCACGTTATCCCCTTGCCATGAGCAGGGATCATCTTATTCCAGGATTATTTTCAAAACTCACCCCGCGAAATATTCCACATTATGGAATTGCGGTGACGGTCGGACTGATTATTTTTCTTGTACTGACCTTCGACATTGCAAGTATTGCCAAGCTGGCGAGTGCCTTTCAATTAATGATGTTTGCGCTAATTTGTTTTGCTGTGATTGTAATGCGCGAAAGCAGAATAGAGGCCTATGATCCCGGATATCGTTCTCCGTTTTATCCGTGGATGCAGCTTTTTGGAGTTTTTTCTCCAATGTGGCTGATTGCGGAAATGGGGATAGTGCCTATTTTATTTTCATTGGCACTCGTTACTCTTGGGACAATTTGGTATATTTCTTATGCACGAGAACGAGTTGTGCGTTCAGGAGCAATTTATCATTTATTTGCACGTCTCGGCGAACAAAGATTTGAAGGGCTTGATCGTGAATTACGCGGTATCATGAAAGAAAAAGGGGTACGTGAAGAAGATCCCTTTGATGAAGTTGTGACCCGCGCGCAAGTGATGGAATTTTCCGGTAAATACCTTTTTGAGGAAATTACACATGATGTTGCCAAAGAATTAGGTCAAAGTCTTGGGTTGGCTGCCAAAGACCTTGAGCAGGGATTTATGGAGGGAAGCAGGATTGGGGCAACTCCGATTTCGCACGGTGCTGCTTTACCCCATATCCGACTTGCGGGGATTGATCGAGCAGAAATGGTGATAGTCAGGGCAAAAGAACAGTGCTTAGTTGAAGCTCCTGATTTTTCAGGTAAAACTTCTCTTCAGGGACCTATTCACGCGTTTTTCTTTTTAGTCAGTCCCAACGAAAATCCCGGACAGCACCTGCGGATTCTTGCTCAAATCGCGGGACGTGTTGATGATGAAAACTTTCTAAAAGACTGGCTGGTTGCCACTGACGAACAAGAATTAAAGGAAATTTTATTACGTGATGAAAGGTTTTTATCACTCCGAATCAGCAGCAATACTCCATCCTCAGTTCTCATTGGACGTTCATTGAGGGAAATCCGGATGCCTGAAGGAAGTCTGGTTGCCTTGATTCGCAGAAAAGGAGAAACGATAATCCCGCGCGGACTCACTGTTTTACAGGAAGGTGATCGCCTGACTATCATTGGTGATGCATACGGAATTGAAGAATTGAACAATGAATTCAGTTAAGAATATGTCAAACACGACACGCACCGATGGGCGTGCAAACAACGAAGTACGGATGCTGGAAATAACTCCGGATTATACCATGCACGCCGAAGGTTCTGTGTTAGTTGCTTCCGGAAACACGAAAATAATCTGCACTGCTTCGGTTGAAAAAAAGGTCCCGGACTGGCTTTTGGATAAAGACAAAAAAGCACGTCACGGCTGGGTCACCGCAGAATACGGAATGCTTCCACGCTCAACCGGAAGTCGCAGAAAAAGAGAAGCCGGTAAAATAGATGGACGCACTCAGGAAATTCAACGCTTGATCGGGCGCTCGATGCGCTCCGTTGTAGACCTTGATGCACTGGGAACTCACACGATTTGGATCGACTGCGATGTAATTCAGGCCGATGGTGGAACACGAACCGCCTCTATAACAGGTGGTTTCGTGGCGCTGATTTTGGCTTTACGAAAAATTTTTCAGGCAGGAGAGATTAAAGAATTTCCTGTAAAAGAACACCTTGCCGCAATCAGTGTCGGGATCGTTGATCAATGCCCTTTGCTGGATTTAAAATATGATGAAGACAAAGCTGCGGAAGTGGATATGAATGTCGTCATGCTTGATTGCGGAGAATTTGTAGAAGTCCAGGGAACCGCTGAAGGAAAAACCTATTCCCGTGATCAACTCAACATCCTGCTGGATATGGCCGAACAGGGAATCCGCTCACACATTGCTGCTCAAAAGAAAATTCTTGGTCACGTTCTTTCTACTTAAATCACTTTAATAAAAAATCATGTATCCATATATTTTTTCAATTGATATTCCATGGTTTAACATCACCTTTGAACCTCGTTTTTACGGTCTGTTTTACGCAATTTCGCTTTTGATAGGCACCAGAATTGTACTTTCGGAAATAGCAAGGAGGCGCATTAATCTCGGCGAGGATGAGGCGATGAACATGACGATGCTCCTCTTTTTAGCAGGATTGATTGGAGGACGTACCTACGAAGTGATTTTCGAGTGGTCGAATTATTATGGATTTCAGCCATTTTGGAAAGTGTTTGCGGTTTGGGAAGGCGGATTAGCTATTCATGGTGCGATTCTAGGCGGCATCATTGCCTTCCCCATTTATTGCCGCGTCAAAAAACTGTCACTCCCCGCCATGTTTGACATCAGCGCAATGTGCATGGTTTTAGGACAGGCGATTGGACGCTGGGGTAATTTCACCAACGGAGAGACGGCAGGGCCGGTCACTGATTTTTGGACAGGCATCGTTTTTCCCTCTGGAACTGCCGTTGACCGTTATGCGCATGGAGCGCCGGTTCACCCCACGATGATTTATGAATCACTTGGTAATTTCCTGATTTTCATTCTGCTATGGAAACTCCGGCTGAGAAATTTTCGCCCTGGAATGATTGGTGCAATTTATTTGGTGACATACTCAGTTTTGCGTTCATTTTTAACTCCGCTGCGCATGGACAATCAATCTTTTGTTATTGTGGACACGAAAATTCTTGCGGCTTATGCCATCAGTCTTTTGCTCGTCGGTGCATCACTGTTCTGGATATTTAAGCAAAAACTATGGCTTCCGGATGAAGTATTAAACGAAAAAATTGCCGTTAAGAGCGCTAAGGGTTTTAAGGGTGCTAAGAACAAAAAAGCATGAACGAAGAATTTGCTGAAATTATCACACATCCCACCGCGATGTTAGCAGTAATTTTCGGACTTGATTTGCTTTTTGGTGATCCAGTGTATAACTTTCATCCGGTGCGGTTGATTGGAAACCTGTTGTCGTGGTATGAAACCAAACTCCGTAAAATCGGTTTGGATGGTAAAATTGGCGGAATCATTTTAGTGCTGCTTTTGTTATTTAGCGTACTTGTGATTTGCTTAAATATTTTTCAATTTTTGGAGTCTTTGCATTGGAGTTTAAGTTGGTTCTGGTCTGTATACCTTGGCTGGAGTTTCCTGGCCTTGCGTGATTTACTGGTTCATGCCAAACATGTTGCGAAAACAATGGAGGAAAAAAATCTTCTTGAAGCAAAACGGAAGGTTGGGATGCTTGTCGGACGAGAGACCTCTCACATGGATTTTGCGGCCTGCGGGCGCGCAACCATTGAAAGTGTCAGCGAAAATTTAAATGATGGTGTGATTGCGCCGCTGTTTTATTTTTGTTTATTTGGCATACCGGGAATGCTGGTTTTTAAAGTTTTGAGTACAATTGATTCTATGGTCGGTTACCGGAATAAACGTTATCAGAATTTTGGCTGGTGCGGAGCAAGACTGGACGATATTTTAAGTTGGATTCCTGCCAGGATTAGTTGGCTTTTGTTGTCCGGAACTGCGAGTTTGATTCCGGGACTTTCCGGAAAAAACGCATTTAAATTTGGTTGGCAGGATTACGCAAAATTATCCAGCCCAAACGCCGGATGGAGTGAAGCCACTGCAGCGGGTGCACTGAGAATAAAACTTTGCGGCCCAATTTGGCGTGAAGGAAAACTGGCCCACGATAATTGGCTCGGCGACGTAAATGACAGAGAAGGCGCAACGTTTCATGACATTTACCGTATGAATAAATTAGCATTGGCAAGTGCCTTGTTTGGTGCCGGAGTATCTGGATCATACCTGTGGTTTTCCGGATTTGTACCATTTTTCAGCAGATGAAAATTCTGATCACCGGCGGTGTAAAAAGCGGAAAATCCCGCCATGCGGAGTCGCGTATTCTGGAAATGGCCAAAGGTAAAAAACCGATTTATTTGGCGACAACAGAATTGCTTGATCCGGAAATGAAAAAGCGGATTTCGAAACATCGTCTTCGGCGAGGAGAAAATTTTCAAACTATTGAAGAACCGCTTCATTTAACAAAGCTACTTGAAAACACAGAAGTCCCTGTGCTGGTAGAATGTCTGACGATGTGGCTCAACAACGCATTACATTATCAACTTCAGGAAAGCAAAATATTTGCGGAAATTGAAAGATTGCTTTTGCTCGAGCGTGACATTGTATTTGTGATGAATGAAGTGGGGCTCGGAATCATTCCGGATAATCCATTGGCCCGGGAATTTGCTGATTTATCTGGACGAATCGCACAAAAACTTGGTGAATCCTGTAATGAAGTTTGGTGGTGTGTGGCAGGAATCTTAGTCAAGATAAAATAGTGAAAATAAATTTATGATTTCCCTTCAAGTTAATTTACCCGGACGAGAATACGAGATTGATATTGGTCTTAATATTCTGGAAAAGCAACTCCCGGAAGCAGTTCTACTTAATGCAACGGATCATGTGGTTGTGGTTACCAACACAACTCTGCAAGAGCTGTATCCGGATTGTATTTTCAATGTTTTAAAAGATTCCGGAATGCAAGTCTCAACTTGTGTTTTACCTGATGGTGAAGAGCACAAAAATCTTGCAACGCTTTCACAAATATTTGATTTTATGATGGAGGTCAGTGCCAACCGGAAAACCTTGATGGTAGCCTTTGGTGGAGGTGTAATTGGGGACATGGCCGGTTTTGCCGCCTCAACTTTTGTACGCGGGATTCCGTTTATTCAAGTTCCCACAACCTTGCTTTCAGATGTGGACAGCAGCGTTGGCGGAAAAACTGCTGTCAATCATCCATTGGGGAAAAACACGATTGGCTCCTTTAAACAACCGGAATACGTTTGCATAGAGCTCTCATTTCTAAAAACATTGCCTTCCCGCGAGTTGAAAGCAGGATACATGGAGTTGCTCAAGCATGGACTGATTCAGGATGCGGATTTTTTCAACTTCACTCTGAACCACTCCGTGGAACCGCTTGATTTTAATTATTTAGAGCAGGCAATTTTTCGATCATGCGGAATTAAAGGTCGAGTGGTTGAACAGGACGAGACAGAAAAAGGATTGCGGGCAAACCTCAATTTTGGCCATACCCTGGGACATTTAATCGAAACCCATGCCGGTTACGGCATGTACCTTCATGGTGAAGCAGTTGGCGCAGGGATGTGCTTTGCCGCCTTTGTTTCCTGGCGCTGGAATGAACTGGCTGAAAATGAATGGGAACTTATCAGAAATTCTCTAGGACAATTTTTACAACCGGTAAAACTTGCAAATCTTGATTTTGAAATTTTTCGTGATTTGATTTTGCACGATAAAAAAGCAAACAAACAGGCTGTGAATTTTATTCTGCTTAAAAAATTGGGTGAGAGTTTTATTCAGCAGGAAACATCGGTTGAGAAGTTGTGGGATGAATTCAGGCAATTTACAGCAAAGTTTCCGGAGATTGTTGAACTGGAATGAAATTTTTTCAAACCATGCCTGTTTGAGAAAAAGTGGTAGTTAGCAGGTCAAAACCAAGATTTTTCATGGTTGTATCCCAGCGCAGTTTATAGTCCATTTCCAGCAGCAAAGATTCATCCAAGGGACCCAGCCACCAAGATTCTTCCTGGATTTCACGGTCCAACTGGCCGGCTCCCCATCCGGCATATCCGATGCCGAATTGATATGATTGCACCGCTTGTCCTTTTGCAAGTGAAGCAATAATATCTTGTGCGGAACTTAAATTGATTTTTGGTGAAAGGATGGATGTTTCTTCAACCGAGAAATCAGGACTGTGCACGGCCCAAAAAGATTCAGGTTGTACGGGACCACCGACAAGTAAAGGTACGTCGAATGCGGAATTTTCCTTCATTTCTTCGGAAAGCACATCCTTTACTATAGTTGTCGAAGGATGGTTCATAACTAACCCAAATGCTCCTTCAGTGTCATAATTGCATAATAGAATTACCGATTTTTCAAAATAAGTATCTTTGAGTGCAGGCATGGCAACCAAAATTCCGGGGACTTCACTGACCAACATAATTCCTTTTGTGGTAGGGGAAATAAAATAATAATGCTTAGTTTAGCTCAAGAAAATAAAGATCGCAATTTGGTAAATCAATTTCTTCGCTCAATTCAGTATCAAGGCGCATCCGGACGCAAACCCTATGGAGATGCTCTTTCTATTCTGCGTGCAATTTTTGAAGCTTCGGGTCAACAGCATTTACTTTATTTAGTCAAGCTGCGCAAACTCTGGTTCGACAAGATCGACAGTTTTTTGGCAAGAAACGCTTATCCAAGAAACATTTCTGTACTTCGGCAATTCACGGTAAATACTGATTTTATTCAAGAACTGACCAGAGCAAATGTTTTGCCTGATTTTTTGCAGGCAGCAGAAAAATTAAATGGAAAGAGTTTTAAACGTTCTGTACATTTTTCTGCACAACTGCAAAAAAAACTGAAACGATTATTGACTTCTGATGAAACAGAACTGTTGAAACATAAAGTAAGATTTAAAGCTCAGCAAACAATTTTGCACTTAACCGTGTATGACGGAAGTATCACCCAGGCACTCCGCTTTGAAACCGAAGCCTATCTTCGCATGTTGCATCGATTGTTGCCAGAATTAAAGTTGGACAATATTCGCTGCCATGTCGGTGATTTAGGACAGTCTCAATATGACCAGAGTCAGGTCGCCTTGCTGGCTAAAGACTGGCATCTTGTCACACCGGAAGAAGTCCATCAGAACTGTATGCCGGCTTTCCTCCATCGTGTTTCGCGTGGACAAGCGGTTTTAGTACTTTATGTTTCATCTCAGCAAGGTTTGGAATTGTTGAAACGTACTCCCGGAGCAGATTGGCTGGTGCAGCATTTACACAAAATACGGTCCGAGCTGCAGGATGTTTTGCAGAAAATCGCCTTTGTACCAAAGCCTGAATTGGATTTAGAACAAATTCGTTTGCGGTCTTTTGTACTTGGAGATCTTCAGCGGGAAAATTTATTTTCCGAGAGAGAAACGCAAAGCAGTCCGGCAGTTGACGGTTCCACAAAAGCTTCTCTTTCGGCAAAAGAACAGTTTGCTAAAATCAGCAAGCGTTTGAAAGAAAAACCCGTCGATTTAAAATCTTCCTGTTAAAGAGAATCAAAGAGGCTGCAGTAACTTTTGTAGCGCTGCTCTGTAATTTTTTCTGATGTGACGGCCTCCTTGATTAAACACTGCGGCTCATGACGATGGGTGCAGCCTTTAAATTTGCATTGTCCCAGGAATGGAGTGAATTCAACGAAATGTGAGTCAAGTTCTTCCGGACTTACCAGTGGTTCAAGTGCACGTATTCCTGGCGTATCCACGATGAATCCACCTTGCGGAAGTCGAAACATTTCTGCCATGATTGTTGTGTGACGTCCTTTTCCTGATTTTTCACTTACTTGACCGATCCGGATTTTCCAGTCAGGAAAAAGTGCGGCTATGAGTGAGGATTTTCCTACACCTGAATGTCCGGAAAGAACGGAGGTGCGGTTCTGCATAAATACACGCAATGGTTCCAGACCTCTGGATTCGGGAACACTGGTGACTAATACTGTGCAGTTTAAGGAAGAGTAAAGATTTTTTATTGGAGTAATTTCTGCGGAAGTTACCAAGTCAGCCTTGCTGAGGATGAGCACCGGTTCGAGACCGCCGCAGGAACCGGCTACTAAAAAGCGGTCAACCAATCCTCCCCTGAACGGAGGGTTTCTCAGGGAGGCGACTATCAGCAGTGTATCTGCGTTGCTGACCAAAACGTGTTCCGGCTCTCCCATGCCGGGACGGCGTGAAAGCTTGGTGCGACGGGGAAGCATCCGGAGAATCCATCCCGCGTCTTCAGCAGCTTTCAAATCAATTTCAACTTCATCGCCTACAGCAATTTTATTTTGGTGGGATTGTCCCTTGAACAATTTTCCGCGGATTCTGCAGAGGCGAGGTTCCGGCTCTCCAACATCCACATAGTAGAAACTTTTGGTGCGTCTGACGACGGTTCCTGTTTGGGGCAAAGTTCTCCGGAAAGCGTGTAGGGGTCAGTCTTCTGGTTCGAGCTCGAAATCTTCTCCTTCTGCTCGATATTCATTGAGTTTATTTCGTAAAGTCCGGATGCTGATACCTAAAGTTTTTGCCGCATGAGTTCGGTTCCCTTTTGTCTCATGCAGAGTTTTGAAAATGAAACGCTTTTCCGCTTCCTTCATCGACATTCCGACTTCAATTTCTAACCCTTCGGTTTCCCGATGATGCTGTGTTTCAGAAAAAGTTGTAACCTCATCGTTGGATATGGATGGTGAAGTCTTTGAAGTTTCAGTCGTTATTTTAGCCAAATCTTCATTGATGGAGGCTTGCCCAAGTTGGGAAAACATGAGCAAATGGTTTGGCTGAATTTCCTCACCATTACAGAGCAGCAAAGCACGCTCCATGACGTTTTCCAATTCCCTCACATTTCCGCGCCAGTGGTAATTTGTGAGGATGTTTAAGGTTTCACGACTTACTGCAGGACAATTACGGTTATTTATCTTGGAATGCTTTTTGATAAAATACGAGACCAGCACCGGAACATCATCCATTCTGTCTCGCAAAGGCGGAAGGGCAAGCGGAATTACGTTTAAGCGAAAGTATAGGTCTTCACGAAATTTTCCTGCATCGACCATTTCCATTAAATTTTGATTGGTGGTGGCAATCACTCTCACATCCACCGGAATTGGTTCTTTCCCGCCGACTTTGTCAATTTGATATTCCTGTAGAACACGAAGGAGCTTTGCCTGAAGCGGTAAGGCCATTTCACTGATCTCATCCAGAAGGATTGTGCCTGTATGCGCCTGTTCAAACTTGCCGCGATGATCCTGAATGGCCCCGGTAAAGGCACCTTTCGCGTGTCCGAAGAGTTCACTTTCCAGCAATGTTTCCGGAAGTGCAGCACAGTTGATGGCCACAAAAGGTCTTTTGGCACGGTCTGAATTTTCATGGATAAAATACGCCAGCAACTCTTTCCCGGTTCCGCTTTCACTTTGAATCATCATAGTTGACTTGCTTTTTGCGACATTTCTGGCAACGTCGAGTAACGACAGCATTGCCTGGTTCTGTGTGATGATTTCCTTGGTTAAATTTATCGGTTTTGACTTGGTAGCCCTGCTTTCAACTGCTGGAGTCACATTTCCGGAAGTCCCTTTGTAATTCAAGGCTTGCTGGACAATAAACTGGAAAGAATCAAAATTAATAGGTTTGCGAATGTAATCGAAAGCACCGTGTTTCATTGCCTCAACGGCGGTTTCTACAGTACCGTAAGCGGTTGCCATAATTACCGGTTTGGCAGGCGAGATACTTTTTATGTCCTTTAGTAATTCAAGACCACTGCGTTTGGGCATGGTCATATCTGTAATGACCAGTGAATATTCGTTTTGCTTGAACTTTTTTAGTGCGTCAATTGCGTTGTGAGAGATTTCTACGGGGTAGCCGCAGTGTTTCAGTGTCTCGGACATGGCAATGCGCATTTCAACTTCATCGTCTACAATTAAAACCGGTTGGTTAACCATTATTAAATCCTTTCAATTGGTGTCCATTGTTAAATCATTTTTTGCGCGTTCCGGAAATTCCGGGAAACAGGGTCGCACTTGAATTGATAGAAGTTTTTTAGTTACATGTTGATATGATCATATCACACCCGGATTGGTTATGCACGATTCATGCGCAGTCAATCTGGCTTCTGTTTCAGATGAGAAAGCGGGCCGCACGGATAATTTAAATCATCAATTCCTAAGATCAACAATGATTAGTCAGAACAGATTGTAAACAGTGTTTTTGTGTTGAATTTTCCAAGCGCTCTGCTAGTGTTTATGATATGTTTTAAACTAATTTTATGGAGACAATATGGCCATTGATGATGATTTCAAATCAGCAGCTGAACGCGTGACCCAGCTACCAAAGCGTCCACCAAATGATATCATGCTGCAACTTTATGCACTTTTTAAACAAGCTAACGAAGGTGATGTAACCGGTGACCGTCCAGGATTTGCCGATTTTGAAGGGCGGGTAAAGTTTGATGGCTGGAAGAAACTCCAGGGAAAATCCGGCGAAGACGCAAAGCAGGAGTATATTTCACTTGTCGAAAAACTTGAAGCAGAAGCTGCCTGATAAAACCTTCATGCCTTTTGATCTTTCTTTAGTCGATTTAGTTACGCGCATAAAGTCAGGAGGCTTCTGTGCCGAAGCAGTGATGGATGCAGTTTATCTCCAGATTGACCAACATAATTCCTTATTGAATGTTTACCGCAGTCTTTTGCCGCGTGAAATCGCAATTTCCCGTGCCAGAATTATTGACGAGAAAATTACTTCCGGAAAGGGAGTCGGTAAACTTGCGGGGCTTCCGGTTTCGATCAAAGACAATATTTGTATTAATGATCCGTACCTTAGCAATGCGTGCGGATCACAAATACTGGGTGAATATCACTCGCCGTACAACGCGACTGTCGTAGAAAAATTATTGGAGGAAGATGCGCTGATAATTGGAACTACGAATATGGACGAATTCGCAATGGGTTCATCCACAGAAAATTCGTCATTTGGCGTTACACGAAATCCATGGAACACTGAACTTGTTCCCGGTGGCAGTAGCGGAGGCGGAGCAGTTTCTGTTGCTTCCGGAATGGCATTGTTAGCACTTGGTTCAGACACAGGAGGCTCAGTCCGTCAGCCGGCATCGATGTGTGGAATCACCGGATTGAAGCCAACTTACGGAACAGTTTCCCGTTATGGTTTGGTAGCTTATGGATCTTCACTGGATCAAATCGGCTGCATTACCCGAGGAGCTGCTGATTGCCGTTACGCTTTTTCAATCCTCAACGGCCACGATGTCAACGAGAGCACTTCTGCAAAAATAGAATTATCTGCGGCTCCGGAAGTCGCGGAGCTTTCCAGTTTACGAATTTGTCTTCCGGATGAATATGTTGACGCAGAATCTGCTGATCCGGAAGTGATAGCGAGCGTTAACGAATTAGCTGAATTATTAAAGAAACAAGGTGCGACGGTTGAACGACGATCGCTTGATTTTTTGAAATATGTGATTCCAACTTATTACGTCCTTGCTTTTGCTGAGGCCAGCTCCAACCTCGGACGTTTCGACGGTATTCGTTACGGAATCAGGAAACAGGAACAGCCCTCCCTCAAATCACTTTATACAACAACGAGGAAAAAAGGTTTTGGCGAGGAAGTGAAACGTAGAATTATGCTTGGAACATTTGTGCTCAGTTCAGGTTATTATGATCAATATTATGGACGTGCTGTAAAGGTAAGAGCCTGGATGGAAGAGCAGGTGACACTGTTGTTTAAGGATTTTGATTTTATCCTGGGCCCAGTTTCGCCTTTTCCTGCATTCAAGTTAGGTGAAAAAACAGAAGATCCACTCGCAATGTATTTGGCAGATATTTGCAGTGTACTTGCAAACCTGACTCGAACACCGGCGATTTCAATTCCCGGAAGACCGACCATGGACGGATTACCGGTAGGGTTACAATTAATGGGCCGGCGTTTTGAAGATCATCGTCTTTTAGCCACCGCAGAGGCCATTCAGGAACTGACGGAATATCATCTGCTACGTCCGGAAAAATATTTCCCGCAAAATCACTAAACCATAAAACCTGAAAAGTGGATCGAAAATCTTTAAACACAGAACCTGAAATTTTTTATTTGAAAGACCAAACCCGTAACTCGAAACCAGACTAAATGCTAGATCTAAAATTAATCCGCAGCCAGCCTGAAGTAATTGCGGAGAATTGCCGAAAACGGAACGTAAATGTAGATATTGAAAAATTGTTAGCGCTTGATGAGCAGGTCCGTAAATTTACAGCTGAAGTCGATTCTGTCAGACAACGACGGAACGACATCAGTAATAAAATGAAAAGCAAAATTCCTCCGGAGCAACGTCAGCCTCTGATTGAAAAATCGAAAAATTTGCGTGATGAAGAGTCAGAAAAAGAATCAATGCTACGTGAACTGCTTGAACAGCGGCTTGAATTGCACATGCAGGTTCCAAATTTAACACATGCTGATTCTCCTGAAGGATTTACAGACGAAGACAACGTACCGATGCGGCAAGTTGGAACAAGACGCGAATTTGATTTTGAGCCTAAAGATCATGTGGAGTTAATGGAAACACTTGATTTAATTGACTTTGATGGTGGTGCAAAAGTATCCGGACAAAAGTTTTATTACCTCAAAAATCAGGCAGTGTTTTTGGAATTGGCTTTGGCCCAATATGCTCTGAGTGTACTGCAAAAAGAAGGTTTCACTGTGCACATAACACCGGATTTGGCTCGGCACCAGATTTTGGACGGTATTGGATTTAATCCACGTGGTGCAGAAACACAGATTTATTCAGTGGAAGAATCTGACCTTTGCCTGATTGCGACTGCGGAAATAACTTTAGGTGGTTTGCTGATCGATCAGGTGCTCAATTCGGAACAGTTACCGATTCTGTATGCAGGGCTTTCTCATTGTTATCGCACAGAAGCAGGTGCGGCCGGGCGTGAATCACGCGGATTATACAGGGTGCATCAGTTTTCCAAAATAGAAATGTTTGCTTTTACACATCCCGACAAGTCTGAAGAAATGCATGAAAAAATGCGTGAAATTGAGGAGCAGATTTATCAGGATTTGGAAATACCGTATCAGTTGGTCAATATTTGCGCGGGCGATCTCGGCGGACCTGCATTTCGAAAATATGATTTGGAAGCCTGGATGCCGGGACGTGGAAAATGGGGTGAAGTGACGTCTACCTCAAACTGTACAGACTATCAGTCACGTCGAATGAACATTCGCTTTAAAGATCAGGAAACTGGAAAAAACAGATTTGTCCATATGCTCAACGGAACGGCGATTGCGGTTTCTCGAACCTTGATTGCCCTCATTGAAAATGGTCAGCAAAAAGATGGTTCAATTAAACTTCCGGCTTGTTTGAATCTTCCGGATATTCCGGCACCTGTTTCCGGATAAAAGTATTTTTGTCTTTCAATTGGCCAAATTTAGGAATATTCTGGCCTATTGCTTTAATCTTTAATCCATGAAAAATGCTATGAGAACACTAACCATTTTAACGTTTTTTCTGCTGTCTTCAGCATTAACCTTTGCAGAATTGCCGATTGGAGAAATTCCGCCTAAAATTGTGCTTGAGGGCGATTTAGGCGGTCGACTTGATGGCACTCCGTGGAGCAGTGAGGAACTGGTTTCCGGAAAAGTACTTGTCCTTTTTTATGTTGATCCGGACGAATCGGATCTCAACAATCATGTCAGTGAAGCCCTCAAGGCAGAAAATTTTCCTGAAGAAAAATACGGTTCGGTTGCCGTTGTCAATATGGACGCGACCTGGTTGCCCAATTTGGCGATCAATATAAAATTAAAAAGCAAACAAGAGGAATATAAATCAACTGTTTATGTCAAGGACCTCGAAAAAACGCTTGTTAAAAAATGGGGCTTGAGTGACGATAACTCTGACGTCATGCTGTTCGGCAAAGATGGGAAGGTGCTTTATAGTATTGACGGAAAATTCACAGATGCTCAGGTCCAGGAAATAATACAGGCAGTAAAGGATAATTTATAGTGATAGAACTATTCGGCTGTTCAGGTGAGCCTGGATTAAATGGACTTTGCCAGCTCTTTTCTGGCTTGAACAGCAAGTTCGTCGCAGCGGTCATTTTCGACATCTCCGGAATGTCCTTTGACCCAGTGCCATGAAACTTCGTGTTTCTGACTGACTTCAAGCAGCCGAAGCCAGAGGTCCTTATTTGCAACAGGTTTTCTCCCTTTACTTTTCCAGCCGTTGTTCTGCCAGTTTTTGAGCCAGTTTTTCTCAAACGCATTTTTTACATAACTGGAATCAGTGTAGAGTTTGACCTTGCATGGTTTTTTCAAGGCTTCAAGGGCTTTGATGGCAGCAGTCATTTCCATGCGGTTGTTAGTAGAGTCTATTTCTGCGCCTGAAAGTTCATTGCGGAGATTGTGTTGATTGGAAATCAAAACGGCTCCCCAGCCTCCGATTCCAGGATTGGGTGAACACGCGCCGTCGGTGTAAATTATAACAAAGGGTTTTGACATTTTTTTCTTGAATACTTCGTTTTGAAGAAACACAGTATATCAGAAACAAATTTTGACTGCGATTTCAAACTGCGTTTATTTTAGTATTTTCTTCATGTTGAGTTTGAGAAAATCAGATGAAACCGGATTTTAGTCAATTTGGTACATGGATTTATATTGATCCGGATGAGCAGAGTATTGAACTTATTGAAGAAACTCTTGATTTGGACATGCTTTGTGAGTTGTTACGCTGTTATTCTACAGATATGGAAGGTTTGGGTGGACCTTTTCTCGCGTACTTCGATGGAGAAGGTGCATCGCAGGAAAGACAAACGGAATGGGAATTTAATGAAAATGCCTTTTGGGGACCTGCGCTGATTGTTAAAATCGGAAAAGAAGAATCCTGGCTGGAGACGTGTAATGAAAAAGACCTTGCGGTCATCGAACCGTTAGTAAAATTTTTTGACTAAACTAATTTATAAAAATAATATATGAGTGATACTACTTTTCGTGCTTTGGTGGTCAGTAAGACTGGTGAAAAAACTTATTCGCGTGAAGTAACTGAGCGTACAATAAGCGATCTTCCGGAAGGCGAAGTGTTGGTGAGGGTACGCTATTCTTCTTTGAATTTCAAGGATGGACTTTCCTGTATTGGAAATCCGGGAGTAACCCGTAATTATCCGCATACGCCAGGAGTAGACGCATCCGGAGAGGTTGTGGGAAGTTCAGATTCACGCTTCAAAGTTGGTGACTCTGTGATTGTAACCGGTTACGATTTAGGAATGAATACCTCCGGAGGTTTTGGACAATACATCCGCGTACCTGCTGATTGGGTGGTTCCGCTTCCGCAAGAACTTTCTTTTAAGGATGCCATGATTTACGGCACTGCGGGATATACGGCAGCTCTTTCAGCTCATGCTCTGCAAAAACATGGTGTTACTCCTGAGCAGGGAGAAATAGCTGTAACAGGTTCCACAGGAGGTGTTGGAAGTGTCGCAGTGGGGTTGCTTGCACATCTTGGTTACAACGTGGTTGCCTCAACTGGAAAAAAAGATGAAACTGAATTTCTGCAAGACCTGGGTGCAGCTGAAATAATCGGTCGTGAGGATGTAAACGACGAATCGAAAAAACCCTTGCTGAGAGAACGCTGGGCTGGAGCAGTGGATACAGTGGGAGGCACTACTTTGGCCTCGTTACTCAAGGCAACAAAACGCGGAGGTGCTGTGGCGGCTACAGGACTGGTTGCTTCATCTGATTTACCAACGACGGTTTTTCCGTTTATTTTACGTGGAGTGAGCTTACTGGGAATTGATTCCGGATTTACTCCTACGAATCTGCGTCGTGAAATTTGGAGCAAACTTGCAGGCGTTTGGAAATTCCCGCAACTGGAACAGTTGACAATTGACTGTACTCTGGAAACACTGGATCCAGAGATTGACAAGATACTTGCTGGTGGTCAGCGAGGTCGTGTGGTGGTGGATTTACAGTAAAATTGCCACCTTTTTTATTTCTCTTTATTTTATAAGGAACCGTTATGAGTGATACGATCAAATATTTGCTTCCTGAATCTGAAATTCCAAAAGATTGGTACAACATTGTCGCGGATCTTCCGGAGCCGCCTCCGCCTGTGCTGCATCCGGGAACACATGAACCGGTAGGTCCGGATGACCTTGCGCCGCTTTTTCCAATGTCTCTTATTATGCAGGAGGTGTCCGGTGAACGTTATCTTGAAATTCCGGAACCGGTACGCGACATTTACAAACAGTGGAGACCTTCACCGCTGTTCCGTGCAAGGCGTTTGGAAAAGACGCTAGACACTCCGGCAAAAATTTATTACAAATATGAAGGTGTCAGCCCGGCCGGAAGTCACAAACCAAATACTGCAGTGGCACAGGCCTTTTACAACGCAGAAGCCGGAATCAAAAAAATCACGACTGAAACCGGTGCAGGACAATGGGGGTCTGCCATGGCTTTTGCTTGCGCTTTTTTTGATATTGAAGTTCAGGTTTTCATGGTGAAAGTCAGTTACCAGCAAAAGCCGTATCGGCGTGCTTTGATGGAATCATTTGGTGCCACCTGTATTGCCTCACCTTCTGACACAACTCAATCAGGAAGAGCGATCTTGGAAAAAGATCCTGATTCTGATGGAAGTTTGGGTATTGCAATTTCAGAAGCAGTTGAACTGGCGGCTCAGCGTGATGACACCAAATATTCTCTGGGCAGTGTTTTGAACCACGTCTTGCTGCATCAAACTGTGATTGGCCAGGAAGCCATCAAACAGATGGAAATGGCCGGAGATTATCCTGATGTTGTAATCGGATGTGCAGGTGGTGGATCCAATTTTTCTGGAATTGCATTTCCATTTATCGGAGAACAACTCCGTGGTGGGAAAAAGATCAGAGCAGTTGCAGTTGAACCCGCAGCTTGTCCAAGTATGACACGCGGTCAATATGCCTATGATTTTGGTGACACCGGAAATTTGACTCCTTTAACAAAGATGTACACACTGGGATCTTCGTTCATACCGCCGGGATTTCATGCGGGGGGATTGCGATATCACGGAATGGCTCCACTGGTGAGCCATGCAAAGGAACTTGGATTGGTGGAAGCAGCCGCCTATCATCAAACTCCTTGTTTTGAAGCAGCTGTCACCTTTGCACGTTCTGAAGGAATTATTCCTGCTCCGGAATCCTCACATGCTGTCAAAGGTGCGCTGGAAGAGGCAATGCGCTGCAAAAGAGAGGGCAAGTCTGAAACGATTCTCTTCAATTTGTCAGGTCATGGTCACTTTGATATGGCTGCTTACACGGAATATTTTTCCGGAAAGCTTGAAGATAAAAACTATGATGAGCAAAAACTTTCTGACGCACTGGCAATGCTTCCGCAGGTTGCTGCATCTTAAACTTTCATAAAGGTGAGTTTCGGGATAATGCTATTTATCCCGAAACTGCCTTTTAGGAAAAAACGAAATATAATGTCAGCTCAGGCCTCTATTCTTGATCAGGCTAAGCGTAAAATCCAAATCGAACAAACGGTCCGCGGCTTTCTGGAGTTGATGGATGAAAATGAACTTGATTTGGAAGATGGACTTGTTGCCTGGAATATGTTAGGATTTACCATGTTTCAAGATACATATCCGGACGAAAATCATGCTGCGATACAACAGCGTATGGCCGAATTTTCACAATCTCTTTTTGCTTCCGGGCAAACCAATTGATAAACGGCAAATATTTATTTTTAGAATGCGAACAGCTATTTTGCGAATGTTTCAACGCATAGTCATTTTAACGGCCGTGTGGATTTCGTTCGCTCCACTGTTACATGCAAGTGAGCCGGCCTTCGTACGTGAAAGTCTGCGTGCGCGTGGAATGGGCAACGCGTTTACCGCGGCGGCCAACGACGAAATGTTGTTCTTTTATAATCCTGCAGGTTTACGTTCAGTCAACTACAATATCTATGAAATAGCAGGTTTTAATTTTACCATCAACCAAAATACTTTGGATCTTGGCAAATCCAGCAGCAGCAATGCTTCGCTTGGAAAATTGGCAGGAAAAAAAATCTATTTTGAAGGCAATTTTGGTTTACTGAGTCATGTCAATTCCCGATTCGGCTGGTCATTATTTTCAGGCGCCCTGCTGGACATCCAAGTCAGAAATCCTGTTTTTCCATATCTGGAAACAAAAGCATACATGCAAACCGGTCTTGCCGGAGGGATGGCGTGGAGCTTTTTGGATTACCAGCTTGATGTTGGTTTGGGTGGCAAACTTGTGCAAAGAGCAGGTATCGATACAAAGATGCATGTTTTTGATGAAGCCATCATCGAGATTACAGAAAATAAGAAAAGCACCAAACTTCGAAAAAAATTCGCCAACAAAGCAGCATTTGCTCCTGATGCAGGAGTAACCTATCATTTTGACAGCGTGCACAACATGGAACCTAAAGTTGCGGTCAGTCTGCAAAACATAGGCGGTCTTGATTTTAAAGGCGCAGGAAAAGTGCCGATGACAATGAACATTGGCGTAAGCACGGAAACAGAGTTAAGCGGATTTGATATCATTATGGCAGCAGATTACCGCGATTTAACTGATTCACAGAATTTGGTTTCAAAAGGCAACATCATAACTATACGCAATATAAAACTTGGTGCCGAAATTGGCTGGAATAAATTATTTAACGGACATCATTTTATCTCACTGCGTGCGGGGCGTAATGGTCCATACAACAGTGTGGGATGGTCCTTGAACTTGTTTGGTTTTAAAATTGATTTTGCAAAATATTCCCAGGAGATTGGAGGATATGCCGGTGAGTTGGAGGACAAACGTACCAGTTTACAAATGTCATTTATTTTTTAATTACAATCTTAGAAAACCAAGACATCTCATGAGAAATACTACCTTAGTAATATTAGCAGTATCATTCATGTGGTTAAGTGGCTGTGCCACACAGGGGAGATTGACCTCTTTGACCTTCGAGCAGAGTTTTAGTTACGAGGCCCTGGACTCCTCAATGGAGAAACTTAAAAGTCAATATGAGAGTTCGCTGCAGGAGCAATTCAGCGCACTAAGAGAGATACGTTATATTTCAAAACATGTGGGTGAACCGGGTAAGCGCGAAATGGCTTTGCGTGCTTTGACTTTTTTTGCTTTTGCAAGTGACGACGGTGATATACGGGACCGGAGCATCTCCCGGCTGGAGACAGTACTTGATTCTCCGGAATGGCCCGCACATTTAAAATACACCGTAATTGACAGTACGATAGATCTCGTTACCGGCGAACTTGGATTTCAGGAAACTCATGATGGAATGATAATGCAATTTGGTGTTAAGTCATCGCTCCGTGAAGATGCGCTGCAGTTTGTACTGAATACATATGATGACCTGACTCCGGAGCTTCAGTACCACACCGTAAGTGCACTTCACCGCTTATTGCTCACTAAACCTGCACTGGAGAACTGTCCCGAAAACATTTGTGATGAAGATGTCCGTAAAAACCAGGAAGAATGGGATCTGGGCCGTGAAGTTAAAGTATTGGTTCCGGACAATGCGGATCCGTATGCTGTCGAAGCAGGTGCTTACGGTCCGGCAACAAAACTGGAAATTCTTGACGAACGTGAAGATTGGAACGAAGAAATGGATGAACTGAAAGAGGTCGTCTGGGACTGGATAGAAGATCCTCTGGAAGTTCGGGACAGTCAGTTTTTAATTCGCGGCCGCTTAATACGCTTTGCAGGAGATATAGAGAGATTTTCCCTGCAGGAAGCAATGGAAAATGATTTTCGGGAGCAAATTTCAAAATGGGCCGAAAATGAGGATATTGCTGTTGATTTAAGACAACTGCTTGGCGCGGTACATGAAAAGGTAAAACTCTATGGCTTTCCGGCAACTAAATCTCCTGTGCCTGCAGAGGAAAAATACGCAGGAATTATACAGGGGCCATTGAACTTTTTAGAAACACATCTCGATGCTATTTTGCATCAACAGCAGGAACGCCAGAAAAGCGGTTTTGATACCGGACACCCTGAAACTATTGAGCTGGCTTTCACCTCATTTGACGAAACAGAAGAGGCGTTGCTTAAACGTGAAATAATGCTGGAAAACGTTACATTTGCTTTGCAAAATGGATTATTGGTTGACACTAAAGATTTAACATCACGCGTCGTGAAAGCAATTGAGAGAGCACATTCCGAGACAGAACTTGTTCCTTTGCTGAAACTGGTTGGGGCATTGTTTCCTTCATTGAAAGCACAAAAACGAAACCCGCGCTCTTTGTTTGAAACTTTGGTGGAAAAAGCAAATGCTGCAGAAAAATTATCACAGCGCAGACTTTATCTGGATGCAGTGCTTGCAGGCGCAACGGTTTTTCCAGAGGATGCCAATTTCAACCTTGCATCAGCAACCGACCAGGATGTAGTGACACAACATCGTATTGAATCAGTGTTGCAAAACCTGGAGGAAACTCTTTAACGACTTGTGGAAAATGAAAATGTTTATGCTATCATCCGCAAAAGGATTCTCATGAAACCGATTTTCAGATACATGCTGCTTTTATTTCTGCCGCTGGCGCTGATTTCGTGTGCGGATAAAAAAGAATCTGCGCAAAGTTGTGCGGTTCAGCTCGACGAACAAAAATATTCTACGGTTGCCGAAAACACAAACTGTACGAATTATGAGAGAGGCAGCGCTTATTTGGGACAGGCAGGAGTCTCATTTGAAAATTTTCTCAAAACCGGAGCCACGGATAACCTGACAAAAACGCTGGGAATTTCGAAGCTGAGTTCTGCCACGGACTACACAACTGGAAACCGTGGATATGTGACTAAAGCGCTTTGTTTGATTGGAGCCAATACAATCGTCACTTCAAGTCGCTGCGGCGGCAGTTCAAGAACACGCTCGAATGATGAAGTGGAAATTTCAATGTTCGCCAATATCGCGGACCTGATTTATCTCAACTATGGGGTGCTTGATACTGATTCAAACGGAACTGTTTCACCTACTGAAACTAGAACCTTCACTTCCTTAAGTACCGATAATGTATCTTCCTCCGGTGGTGGAACCAGCTTGACCCCATACAGCCGCTATGAAGTTGTTGCCGGTAGTACTTCGTATATTTCTAATGATAATCTTTCCAGCTGTGTCGTTTATACAGACAATTATGTGGTAGATCCTGCGACGGGTGATGGTACGTGTGCACTATTGTTTGCTGCCGGAAGTGTTACTGAAATCAGACCGATCTTCAAATTTGACAACATGATCGACATCACAGGCGGCGGCATTTTAACCAGCCGAACTGATATGGTCAGTGAGTTGACCAGCATTTCAACTGCACTCGACGGTGATTTTTCAGCGCTTGGCATAAGTTCCACAAACAGTCTGCGTACGAGTCTTTCCGCAGGGCTGAGTAAACTGGACAATGGAGCGACAGCAAAGAACAGCGCAACCTGCATGGCGGTGAGTCTATTTGACGTTATGTACCTGCTGGTCCGAGATCCTGCTGACAACAGTACCTCGTCATCAGATTTAAAAAGCAAAAATCTGCTCAGCCTGACTGATTTAACCAGTTCAGTTGACAGCAGCTTGAACGCTTCAGTTGTAAGCGCTTTAAGTTCTTTACCAATGAGCAAAGCCAGACTTGTTTACGCGACAGACAGTCCAGCCACAACATACACGGATTCCTACGAAAAAGCGGAAAGTTCACTTTATACTGCGATGAAAAATATCCGCAGCCTTGGTATTGAAACCACGGTTAAAGGTGACGGAAAAGTCAGTTTCCGCGAATTAATCTGCATTGGTGAAAATTAAAATGCAGTGTATTGTTGCATGTCTGTTTCTGTGGTACCTGCTTTCCCCAAACCTTTCTTTTGCTGAAAATTCCCTCTTAATCTTTTCAGGTGATCTACGCGGAGAAATCCAACCCTGCGGCTGCGCGGAAGAAGGTGACATGGGGGGACTTCCGCGCAGGCTTACTTTTTTTAAACAGCAGCAAGCTCAGCATTCCGATCTTTTCTATTTTGATCTCGGTAATAATTTTCCGGAGCCTTCCGGACAGGGTGATCTTAAAATCCAGTTGATTCAGACCGCACTCAAAAAACTGCGTCCGCAGGTAGTGCTTGTTGGTCCTAACGAATGGCAGAATGGATTGCATTCGCTTGATCCTGAAATACCGTATTTGCTCTCAAATCAAAGCCGGAATTTTTCCTTTCTATCCGTAAAGAAAATATCTCTTGCGCAGCAGAATACAATCAGCGTTAGGGGTTATTTATCTCCGGAACTTGTTTACCAGAATCAAAATGATTCCACTCTTATCTTGCCGGTGGATCCGGAATTGTTATCACGCTGGAAAGACGAATTCGAAAATAATAAGACTGCATTCCGGATTCTCTTATTTCGCGGAAATGCGGATGAACTGCAACAATTTGAGAATTCCGCTTTGTTTGATCTGATTGTTGCGGGAAGCAGCAATGATGACGAGTTGAATCAGGTTCTGAAAATGAAAACCAAGACCGCATCTTTCCCCATGATTCCAACAAAAGGTCAGGGAATTTTTACCGGAAAATTAACTGCTTCCGGAAAGTTGAATCCAAACAAAAACGAAATTGTCCCTGCAGGTTTATCGCTTACGTGGTTGCGTGGCAGCTTCGAGGATGCTCCGGAATTAACAGAAACATTCCGGAAGTATGATGCAGCGGTCAAGGAATTGTTTTTTACTAATTTGGATCGGATGGATAAGCAACGCCGGGATTCTCCATTTATCGGAAATGAAGTCTGTGCCGGCTGTCATGCGGAAATCGTTGCAATTTGGGAAAAAAGCCGTCACGCTCATGCTTTTGCGACACTCGAAAACAAGGGAAAACATTTTGATCCGGAATGTTTGGAATGTCATGTTGTCGGATTGAAACCGTGGAAAGCACCTGTAAATGCTTCGGCAGCAGACCGCAAATTCGAAGGAGGGACGGGCTTTCTCAGCCTGCAATTAACTCCGCATTTGAAAAATGTACAGTGTGAAAACTGTCACGGCCCCGCCAGGGCTCACCTGGGAAATCCTAAAATCCATCCTGCGAATTATGATCCAAAATCGGCATGCGTGAATTGTCATCAGGGCAGCCACTCCCCGCTGTTTAATTTTGAAACATACTGGCCAAAAATCAAACACTGACTGCTGAACTAGGTCATCCAGCGATCACGTTCAGTTTTTGCCCGTGCAAGAAGTTCGATTAGCTTTTCTTTGTCTTTGTTATTGATTGCATCCTCAAGCGCGGCCAGAACATCTTTGAAAGTGTTAATTCTCGGCAGCAAATTCATACTGTTTTCCAGAAAAATATCTGTCCACATTTCCGGACTTGATGATGCAATCCGGGAAAAATCCTTCAGCCCCGCTCCGGAATGTCCAAGCGCGTCAGGAGTCTCAGAATTGGCGATTGCCTGAATGCTTGCATATGCCAGAAGGTGAGGTAAATGGCTTACGGATGCAAACATTTTGTCATGAATCTCCGCATCCATTTCCGAAACAATAGCACCCAGAGATTCCCAAAGTTCACGGACTCTGCGGATAACATCCGGATCAGTGTTTTGGCTGGGAGTGAGGATGAAACGCTTTCCGGAAAATAAATTTTCATGTGCGGCGTTTGGTCCGAAATGCTCAGATCCTGCAATCGGATGTCCGCCCACAAAGCGTATTTCTGCATACTCCGGCGCAGACATGATTTTTAATAGAGGAGATTTTACACTTCCGGAGTCTGTGATAATTGCGGATGTTGAAAGATGAGGACGTATTTGTGCGAGTACTTCGGCGAAGGCTTTGACCGGAACAGCCAGCAGAACTAATTCTGCTTCTGCCAGTTTTTCATCCGGAGTTGCGGCCAGATAATCAACTAAATTCAATGAGCTGATTTCTTTTAGGTATGCTTTGTTGTTATCGTAACCGATTATTTGACGAGCCAAACCCAAACGCCGCACATCCCTGGCGAATGAACCTCCAATCAATCCGAGGCCCACAACGGCTAATGCCCCAAACGGTTTAAATCCGGAAGCCGACATTTTTTAAGCTCAGGTTGCAGCAGGAGCAGTTCCGGCAGGTGGAGCCAACTTTGTCAAAAATACAGCCACAGGGCTGGCGACGTAAATGGATGAGTATGTTCCGATTAACACACCGACGAGTAAGGCAAATGCGAAATCGTGAATGATTTCACCACCAAGTAAAAACAGGGAAAGTACAACGAGCAATGTGGTTCCGGAAGTAATCAAGGTTCTGCTCAATGTTTCCGTAATGCTCAGATTGATGGTTTCTTCAAAAGACTTTTTGCGGTATTTTCCCTGATTTTCCCTGATGCGGTCAAAAACGACAATCGTGTCATTCAGTGAGTAACCCACCACCGTCAGCAAAGCCGCAACTACAGTTAAGGAAAATTCTTTGTCCAATATGGAGAACACTCCGACTACGACGAGCACATCATGTACTAAAGCAACAATCGCACTGACTCCCTGTCTCCATTGAAAACGAATTGTGATGTAGAGCAAAACCAGTCCAAGTGCAATCAAAATGGCCTGCACTGCGCTGATTTTCAGTTCATCCCCAACTTTTGGGCCGATTGTTTCAATGCGCCGTATTTCAAGTTTTGGATGTTGCGGTAGCAGAATTTTACGCAATTCAGCGGTCAAGTGCTCTCCTTTACCAAGGGGACTGTCTATGGGAAGACCAAGTAAAATCTCTTTATAGGCAGCATCTCCAAAAGTTTGCAGAACAACGTTCTTCATTCCATTCTCTGCAAAAAACTGACGCAGCTGATCCAGATTGGGCGCAGTCGAAAATTGAATTTGCACATTTGTTCCGCCCCTGAAATCGATACCGTATTTTAAGCCGTTGTGGGCAACAATTGATGCGACTCCTCCGAGGATAAGTAAGCCGGAGAAAACCGCGGCCAGGCGTTTAAAACCCAGGAAATCAATAAATTGGCCTTCTTTAAAATTCAAAAATTGCATGGTCTTTCTATCATTTGAACTGCAGAGTTATTGTAAATCAAATACTTATTGTGTGTAATTTTGTTTTTCGCAAATAAACAAAATCAAAAAAGAAACGGGTCACAACAATTGCGGTGAACATGCTGGCAATGATTCCAATTGAAAGTGTAACCGCAAAACCCTTGATGGGGCCGGTTCCAAATTGCAGAAGCGCGAGCGCCGCAAAAAGAGTGGTAATGTTTGCATCAAGAATCGTGCGGAATGCCTTGCCGAAACCTTCCTGGATGGCTGCACGCGGATTTTCTGTACGTTTTAGTTCTTCACGAATACGCTGGAAAATTAAGACATTTGCGTCAACCGCCATGCCGATAGTCAGCACGATACCAGCCATTCCAGGCAAAGTAAGAGTCGCCCCAAACGCGCCAAGAACTGAAATGATTAAAATTACATTGAAAATCAGCGCGACTGCAGCAAAAACTCCTGCCAGACGATAATAAAAAATCATAAAAACTAAAACCAGGGCGCTACCTATCATTAATGAATTCAGTCCCTGTTCTACAGAATCTTCTCCAAGACTTGCGCCGACTGTGCGCTCTTCACGTATTTCAATTGGAGCGGGCAAAGAACCGGAGCGCAAAACAATTTTTAAGGTGTCTGCTTCTTCGACGGTAAATTGTCCGGAAATAGAGGCTTCTCCACCGGTTATTGCTTCACGTATTACCGGTGCCGACTGCACCTTGTCATCCAGCACAATCGCCATGTTGCGGCCGATGTTGCGTCGTGTAATTTTTGCGAAAAGGTCTGCTCCAATCGAATCGAAAGAAAGCGCCACGTATGGACTGTTGTCCCTGGAATCAATGCGTACCCGCGCGTCCCGGATAAATTCACCGGTCATCAAGATCTTTTTTTCCAAAACGTAAGGTCGTTTGGAAATCAGTTTGTTGGTGGTCTTATCCCAAACTTCTTCATATTTGACAACCTCCGTCAGCCGGTTGTAAGTATTTGGAGTGGCATTATTGTTGACAATTTGAAACTGCAAAACTGCCTGCGGACCAATCAGTTCAATGGCGCGGTCCCTGTCTTTTAAGCCCGGAAGCTGGATGACAATGTTGTTTTCACCCTGCTTTTGCAAAGAAGGTTCACTGATGCCCAGACTGTCGATGCGGTTTCGCAAAACCTCAAGAGCCTGACTAACGGCGTTTTCCCGAATAAGATCGGCCTCTTCTGCATTGAGATTCAGAAAAATCAGTTCGCCTTCAGGATTCAGATCAAACTGGACAAGAAAACGGTCGTAAGGCGCGACCTCCAGGTTTACTTTTTTCCCGGGTTCCATTTCAACAATCAGTGAATTCGTACCTTGACGCACCTCTACAAAATCAACCTGTTCATCAATCAGCAAATCTTCCAATTCAACTGCGGTCCGGCGAATTATTTCCTTAACCGCTTCCTCTACTTTTATTTCAATATCAAGGTACATCCCTCCCTGTAAATCAAGACCCAGATTTACTTTATTTTCCACAGTCTGCGGGTCAACACCGGGTTGATATGCTCTGTAAGTTGGGAATGCGTAATAAAGTGCGGCAATCAATACAATGAGGATGATGCCTCCTTTTAGTTTAATGTTCATGGATTTCGGTTGTAGAATTTCTGATTATAAGATTTGGTTTTACAAAAATTTAGACAAAACAGGCAGCTTGAATTATTCTCAAAAATGCTGCAGCTAAAGCGGTTTGTTAATTTTTACCAAGTTTAGATTTGTTAATGCTATTCCCCTTTTGTTTTCTTTTTTGTTTTCTTTTTGACGACCTTTTTTTCATCGTCATCGTCATCTGTATCATCTTTGCTTTCGGCTACTTTTTTATCCATCCGTGCA
>JYMV01020396.1_pt1 | contig 55687 bp, 50 predicted proteins | sample 338911 | NCBI WGS metagenome assembly JYMV01 (sample SAMN03354496, study PRJNA234377) | hydrothermal vent metagenome | biome: Deep sea; feature: Hydrothermal plumes at the Eastern Lau Spreading Center, Western Pacific Ocean; material: Seawater | place: Tonga | collected 2009 | depth 2000 m m | reverse complement strand
AAGAAATCGGCTGGGCGACAATGCTGGGTGCTGAATCCCCTGTTCGTGGGGTTGCCGATGCATGCGCCAAACAGATTATCAAGCTGGCGGGGTAAACATAACTACCCAAGGCGATACCCTACTTCTTTTTTCTCAAATCTGTCGGGCAGGTGACTCTCCGCTTTCCGATTCATCCTAGCGGTACTCGGCCTCCTGTTCGGCAGAACCATCCACAAGCGTGTGAGTGCGCGGCTAGGACATCATTTATCTCGCTGAAAGCTAGCTATTGTAGAGTGAGAATGTCTGTTAACTAGCCGATCTGGGGATTTATGAGGCTGGCTCTTTAGATACATTGGGTATGATAGAAACTTACCCATAGCGGAGGATAAGTGATGGCAACTGATGCGATGACTATCCTGTATGGCAAGGATGGCACAGGCGGAGTAGCAGGTCATATCAGAGAAGAGACAACGAAAACCATCCACAACTACTTGGGTAATATGTCGATAGAAGAAGTACTAGACATACTTTCAGAGATATCAGAGACAGACGATTTTCCTGACCTTGTCATTGACTGGTTTGACTTGATAGAAAACTATATTGAGGCAAGACACCAAAGTGAATGACCTTGGGGACCCATTTATCTTTTGGTAAAGAGCCAGTAGTGCTTAAGAACTGGTTGACGAGCAAATCGGACACCATCTGTTCTGTTGTTGATTGACATTGATCGTGACCAGTCGGTGGGAGTGAGTCACTTCGAGCCCGAGTGCTCTCCAATCCTAAGTATTCGATGCGCCTCCAGTGATTGCCCGGTCAATACACCTTTCGGGACCAGGTAAAACTCAGCTGGCCGGTATACCCGCGCGGCGTATCGTGGCGGCGCATAAAGTCGTCCAGTTCACCACGGTCAGACAGTATCTGCGCCTCTTGCAGCGCGCCTTCCAGCTCGGGGGCCGTGACGAGCGCCCAGATCGAATCGCCGCCGCGCCATTGCGAATCAAAGATGCGGGGGGCGTCAAAGTATGCGTCGCCCTGTAAGATGATGTCGGTCGGTATCTCGTGCTGAGTTTTGTCAAAAATATTGCCCTGCCGCAGCAGTGCAACCAGCGTGTCCAGGTCAGCGGTCCGCTGCCTGACACGATCGACCGCGTCGGGGATAAGCTGGTAGAACCAGAATCCCTGTTCAAGCTGTCGGTGACTGCAGCTGTTGATCACTACGATGCCACCCGGTTTGAGCACCCGCCCAAACTCGCCAAAGACCCGTTGGTGCACGGGCCAAGCAGCCGCCGGGTCATCTGCCAGGTGGTGCAGCACTTGGTTGACCATAACCGCGTCGACACTTCCATCAGGTATCGGCAGGTCGTCAATAGATGCCTGGTGCAGGCCGATGGCTCCCGCGTCGACCTGCCTCTGGAGTTTGTGACGGGCCTGCGCCAACATGGCCGGATTGAGGTCAACGGCTTCGATGCGACCTACCGAACCGGCCAGTGCGGCCGAGTACTGACCAGTCCCGCAACCAGCGTCGACCAGCGTCTGCTCCGTCAAAGCTGTATCGCCTTTTGCCAGCAAGCGACGGACAATTTCCACCCCCTGAGCGGTGCGCGTCTCGTTATAAACCGTGCTGACCCGAGCATAGTTTTCGTAACTGCTCATGCGTTAAAGTATCCGGTCCCTAGTAGCGCCTGTAAAGCCTGGTCCCATCTTTGATTTATCGAAGGTATTTCGAGCGACACATGTGTCGTTTGTTGAGTCAGATACTCGGTAATAGGACTGTTCCCTCGAGACTAAAGGGCAGGGTGGATGGAGCCCATGCCGGATTGTGGGTCGTGTGATCGGTAGGCCGACTATCTATACTGATCTATGTATAGGAAAAGCTCATTTCGTTGACATGAGATGCTGATATGTACAAAAAAGTAGCCATTGTTGTCCATCACCCACTGAACTTAAGAAGCGCTATGGCCGAAAGTGTGGTCTCGCTACTGCCCCCGGAGGTTGAACTGGAAACCCGTGCAGTGCTCAAAGCGCTGGTTCCAGCGCATCGTTATCTGGCGGAATTGAAGGCGTTGTCGGGTACGATACCCAACGAGCATATCCTGATCAATACTTTGGCGCTGCAGGAAGCCAAAGACAGTTCGGCGATCGAGAACGTGATCACGACCCATTGACCAGCCCCCACTGACTGGTCCAGTTTGGATGTTAGTGCATGGCCGGCCTTTGGTCTATTGGGACGATGGTTTCCGGGGCTGACGGGCGGTAGCCCAAAGCACTGTGTGGTCTGATGGTGTTGTAGTGTCTCCTCCATTGTTTGAGGCATACCGGAATCACTGAAGCGGCTCATGCAAAAGGTGCAGATGTTGTGGACATCTCAAGGTTGGTCGGTCACAGAGATTCAAAGACCACTCAGGGATACATCCATGTGGCAGATGAAAGACTGCATAACGCAGTAGCCAAGATGCCAAACATTAGTCAAGTTTTAGTCAAGGTGTGAAACTGGGCGAGTGGAGGTGGTGGTGGCCAGGGGGTGAATCGAACACCCGACACGAGGATTTTCAGTCCTCTGCTCTACCGACTGAGCTACCTGGCCTTGTTGGACAAAACTTCATGAGGGCGTTGCATTAAAGATCACACCGTAGCTTTCGTCAAGTGGATTACTTCGATGTACCCACCATTTGCAGAGCATGTCAGTGCTATATTCAGTCCAGGTCCGAGGCCATAGGCCAGTCATGAAATTCTGCAGTCATTGCGCTCAACAGCTGTCGTTCAAGGTGCCAGAGGGCGATAACCTGCCGCGGTATGTCTGTGACAGCTGCGGAATGATCCACTATCAAAACCCCAAGATCGTCGCCGGCTGCATTCCGGAATGGGAAGGCCGTATTTTGCTGTGCCGCCGGGCGATCCAGCCCCGCCATGGGTTGTGGACGATCCCAGCTGGATTCATGGAAAACAGTGAAACCGTGGAACAAGCTGCAGCACGGGAAACTCGAGAAGAAGCATGCGCCAAGATCAATATTGCAGGCCTGTATGGGGTCTATAACATTCCTCACGTCAACCAGGTGTACATGATCTTCAGGGGACCCCTGACGGATGGCGCATTTGCACCGGGTGTAGAGAGTCTCGAAACCACGCTGTACGAGGAAGCCGATATTCCGTGGTCAGAAATCGCTTTTCCGGTCGTGCACAATGTGCTCAAACGCTATTTTCGTGATCGGCAACACGGCGACTTTGCAACTTTTGTTGATACCGTAGAGCCCAGGCGAGCCTGAGACAACAATACGTAATTACCGCACTACCGAGCAAGCAGCTCGACCAGACCCAGCATAGACGTCACCTCAGCACTTGGTTTTTGCTGCTGTTCCCATACGCCTGCTGACCGGTTGACCCACACAGCAGTCAGTCCTGCATCCAGCGCACCGACCACATCTTCTACCGGGTGGTCACCCACATGGAGTACAGACTCGGGTTCCAGGTCCAGCGCCTTGCAACCGAGCGTAAAAATTTTGGCGTGGGGTTTTTTCACGCCGGCATCTGCTGCGCTGACCTGCCCGTTGAAATAGGTACTGATCGGAAGCCTGTTTATATCGGCATTTCCGTTCGACAAGGCGACTATGGGATAGCGCCCATGAAGTGCCTCCAGGGCCGGTAGCACGTCGGGGTAGAGCTCAACATCGTGGCGCAGCGTCAGAAAACGATCGATCAGATCGTGCGACCCCGCAGGATCATAATCACACTCCTCAAGAATCGTGGCAAATGAGTAGCGGCGCAACTCCGTGAGATCATGGGCGAGATCGGGGCGGGTTTCATAGACCTGGTTACGCAGGCTGCGCAGTCCATCAGCATCATAGCGGCTGGCGACCTTGGGGTAATGCAACTCGATGTGCCGGTGTAGTTCCACCTCCGCCCTGCGAATCACCGACCAGATATCCCAAAGCGTATCGTCAAGGTCCAGCGTTATACCGCGGATATGTTTCATGCCGATTCTGTCCAGCGCAGCTGAACCTCAGCCGTAACCGCTGCCAGTGCCTGTTGTGTCAACGCCCCGAGATCAAGGTGTGCGACCTGTCGACCCAGCGCCACCAGGCTCAAAAAATCACCGGAGGCCTGAGCGTTATTGAGATCTGAAAATGAGTAAGGCTCACCTGGAATAGGCAACATCGTGTCGGTTGATGCGGTGATGATCAGATACAACCCTGAATTAGGACCGCCCTTGTGCAACTGACCGGTGGAATGCAGATAGCGGGGTCCGGGATTCAGGATCACCGGTAGCGGCAGGACCGCCCTTAATGCGGTAATCAGCTCCGACAACGCGTTCTGAACATCGTCGGTCATATACAGAAACGGCATCAGGGTCAGGTAGTTGGTGGGACTTGCATTCTGAAAAAATCGCAGCAGCTGCCCGCTGAGGCCAGCATCCTCGTCAACGAGTGAAATAGGCATGCGCAGCGTGAGGCCAGCATCATCACGAATTTCGCCAATGCTGTTTGCCTGCTCTTCTTTGTTGCCTTCAAGCAACCGGCGGGTGGTCTGCTTGCTGGAGACAACGTCGGGCTCATCGAACGGATTGACAGCCAACAGTGCCCCGGCCACTGCCACGGCAAACTCCCAGCGGAAAAATTCACCAGCCAGATCGTACCGATCATCGAGTTGATGGTGATCAATCTCATGTCCGGCTGCCTCCAGTGCTTGCAGGGTCTCATCCAGCGTGTGGTCGCCGGTGAGGGTGACGGCAACAAAGAACCGATCCATCCCATAGGCACCAATGGGCAGGGATTCATCGATCACCGGGATAATGCCGATGCCTGATTTCCCGGTGCTTTCGGCGATCAGTTGTTCGACCCATGCCGAGAACGCGCCCAATTGCGGCGACAGCAGCAAAGTCAGCTTGTTGCGCCCCGCAAGTGCGGACCGTGCCATCGCCTGACCCAGCCGAAGAGCTGACTGGTCAGCATCTGGTGTATCCGCCTCGCTCGCCACCCGGGCGGCACGTGCGGAATTGAACATCCGGTCAAGGTCCAGACCCAGCAGTGCAGCCGGCACCATGCCAAAGGCTGTGAGCATTGAAAACCGCCCGCCAACGTCGGCTGGATTCAAAAAACAGCGCCTGAAGTCGTGTGCTTCAGCATAGTGCTGCAAAGCAGAGCCGGCATCAGTAATCGCAACAAAGTTTTCACCAGCAGCGCGACCTCGCTCAGCTTTGACTTGCTGGTAGAAGTAAGCCGTCAGGGCGGTCACTTCGGCGGTGGTACCAGATTTAGACGCACTGACAAACAGCGTCTCTGACAAACTCGCTGCAGCCGCCGTCACTGCTATGGCTTCCGGATGCGTCGTGTCCAAAACCACCAGCGGCAATCCCTGTTCGGTCTTGCCGAACACGCCGGCGAGGGTCCGTGCTGCAAGACTCGACCCCCCCATCCCCAGGACCACGACACGTGCGAATTCCTGGCCGTATATGTCACGTGCCCACGTAGTCAGTTCCTCGCGATTTTTTTTCAACCAGTCTGGCGCATCCAACCAGCCCAAGCGTTTGCCAATGATGGGCTGTTCTTCAGGCGCCGCCGGCCACAACGACACATCACGGGTGTGAATACGGCGGGCGATATCGACAACGTCGGCTTCAGTCATAGGATGGTGACCACATCAAAACAACCGAGGAAGGCCGGCCGTGCCGGTGTTGGTCAACGTGTGAAGTAACTCAAGCGGCCAGTGGGCCGGCGCTGCGTACATCCTCGGGCACATCCTCGGCGTATTTCGTGAAGTTTTCCTGGAACAGTCCCGCAAGCTTGCGCGCCTGTGCATCGTAAGCTACCGGGTCGGCCCAGGTGCCGCGGGGATCGAGCACATCAGCCGGCACACCCGGGCAGCTCGTGGGTACTTCAACCCCGAACACCGGGTCTGTCTGGGTCGCGACATCGTTGAGCTGTCCGTCTAATGCGGCGTTAATGATCGCTCGGGTGTGATTGATCGCTATACGCTGACCTTCGCCGTAAGGACCACCGGTCCACCCGGTGTTGATAAACCAGACATTGGCCTGGTGTTCGTCGATCTTTTTGCCCAGGAGCTCTGCATAACGTTGCGGGTGCAACGGCAGAAACGGCCCCCCAAAACAGGGACTGAAGGTGGGCGTCGGTTCGGTCACGCCTTTCTCAGTACCGGCAACCTTGGCGGTATAACCGTTGATAAAGTGATACATCGCTTGTGCGCTGCTTAGCTTCGACACTGGTGGCAGTACACCAAAAGCATCGCAGGTCAGAAACACAATGTTCCCTGGATGACTGCCTCGGCCATCCGGGCTCGAGTTCGGAATCTGAGCGATCGGGTATGATCCACGCGTGTTTTCTGTCAGCGAGCCGTCATCCAGATCCAGTTCACGCGTTTGATCGTCGATCACAACATTCTCAAGGATCGTTCCAAACGTCTGGGTCGTCGCGTATATCTCCGGCTCTTGTTCGGCCGATAGGTTGATCACCTTCGCGTAACAGCCCCCTTCAAAATTGAAAATACCTTGACCGCTCCAGCCGTGCTCGTCATCGCCAATCAGTGTGCGCGAAGCATCCGCCGACAGCGTGGTTTTGCCCGTACCCGACAGACCGAAAAATATGGTGGTGTCACCACCGGGCCCGATGTTCGCTGAGGCGTGCATCGGCAGCACATCTTTATGCGGCATCAGGTAATTCATCACACTGAAGATCGACTTCTTGGTTTCACCCGCGTAACTGGTACCCCCGATAATGACCAACCGGCGTGCAAAATTCAGAACGATGAACGTCTCTGAGTTGGTGGCGTCGGTTTTCGGGTCCGCTTCGAAGCTTGGTGCGTTGATAACCGTAAACTGGGGCTCGTGAACAGCCTTCTGCTCGTCAGTGGTTTCAATAAACATGTTGCGGGCAAAAATGCTGTGCCATGCGAGCTCGTTGACAATTCGAACCGGCAGGCGATGCTCCGGGTCTGCGCCGACATAACAATCTTGAACATAAAGTTCACTGCCTTCAAGATGCGCCATCATGCGCTCGAACAACGCTTCAAAACGAGCGGGCTCATAGGGGGCATTGACTTTGCCCCACCAGATGTCATCTTTTGTAGTCTCATCCAGTACAACAAACTTGTCATTAGCAGACCGACCCGTGTGCTGACCCGTACACACCACCAGGGCGCCGTCTTTTGACACCTTCCCTTCCTCACGCCTGAGGGCGTGCTCAATTAGTGTGGGTGTGCTCAAGTTCCAGTAAACGGTTCCCAGATTTCGAAGGCCATGGTTGTCCAGGCCATAGTGACTTTTTACACTGGACATCTCGGACATATTGACTCCTGTTCTGAATCTAGCGACAGCGCTTAATGGTCAGTGCCACATCGCGATTTATCTTACACTGGTCGAGTATAGCCCACATTAATTCCTCGGCTCGGTCCAAAAAATTCATTTAAGCCTGTGTTGTTGGGGCCACCCAGCCTTCGGGTTCATCGCCACCGTCACCAAAGAAAAACGCCTCCATCTGGGTGGCGAGGTAAGCCTTATGTTCCGGATTGATCGGACTCAAGCGTTTTTCGTTCAACAGCATGGTCTGTCGTTGCAGCCACTGCTGCCAACCAGCTTTTGAAACATTGTCCAGTATGCGTTGACCCAGTTCTCCGGGCCAGGGTGCAGCATCCAGTGCGTCGCCCTCACAGCCGAGTACCACGCAGTCCACTCGTTGGTTCATCAGTTTGTCTCCAGGGTACTGAGCAGTTTACGTACCGGTGCGGCCAATCCGCGCGCCGGTGCAGACCCTGGTTTATACCAGATACGTTCTGTGCCGCGCAGTACTTTGTCATCCTTTCCGGTATAACGCACCGGCTGCGGCTGAATATTGAGCTCGAAGTGCGTAAAACCATGGTGTAGCGACGGCCAGGGCTGATCAACCGTCACCGCGACCCCCAGATAACGCTGGCAGAACGCTGCTGCCGCTTCTTCGGCCGGGCACTCCGGAAAACTCCACAGGCCACCCCAGATACCCACAGCGGGACGCCGCTCCAATAGAACACACCCGTCGGTATTGCGCACTAGGATCATCGTTACGTGACGAAGCGGCCGCTTGCGTTTGGGTCGGGGACCCGGATAGCGGTCGATGTCTTGTCTCGCGAGGGCTTGGCAGCGCGAGGCCAACGGACAGCCCCCACATTGCGGATTGCGCCGTGTGCACACCATTGAACCCAGATCCATGATCGCCTGCGTGTAGCTTGCGGCTTCCTGCTGGGGTGTACAGCATTCCGATAAAGCCCATAGTTTGCGCGCCACAGCGGTGTCGCCCGGATAGCCGGCCACGGCAAAACAACGGGCCAGCACTCTTTTCACATTACCGTCGAGTATCGCGTGGCGCTGGCCAAACGCAAAGGCAAGAATCGCACCGGCAGTTGAGCGACCGATACCCGGCAGGTCCAGCACCTGGTCAAACTGGTCGGGGAAACGGCCACCCAGTTCATCAACGACCCGGCGGGCAGCGCGATGAAGGTTTCGCGCTCGGGCGTAATAGCCAAGGCCCGTCCAGCAGTCCAGGAGTTCATCCTGGGTTGCCGCGGCCAGTGCCGTCGCGGTGGGAAAACGCAGCATGAATCGCCGGTAGTACGGAATCACCGTCGTCACCTGGGTCTGCTGAAGCATGATCTCTGATACCCAGATCGGATAGGGGTCGCGCGTGCCCTGCCACGGCAAGTCGTGCCGACCATGGTGGCGGTGCCACTGCAGCAGTGTCTGTGCAAACATCGGCTCTGTGTTCACAGCGTGCCCTGTTCGGTCAGTGGTTGAGCACGGCAACCATGATGGTCGCCGCTTAGCAACATACAGCGATGGACTATAATCAATTTATGAGGTATTTCCGCGTTTACGTGTGGACCATGGTGCTGATTTTGGGCGGCGCAAGGTCGCTGATGGCGGACTCTGTTCTGTCCGGGCATGCCATGACTATGTTCGACAACGAAACCCCCAAGTACGCAGCGGCTTTCCCGCATTTCGACTACGTCAACCCTACAGCACCCAAGGGCGGCACACTGCGGCTCGCGGTTGACGGCACCTTTGACAGCTTTAATCCGTTTATCCCCAAAGGCAATGCCGCGAGCACCGGCTCGGTGGAAACGCTCCTGGTCAACAGTGCTGACGAACCATTTACGGCTTATGGCCTTGTCGCAGAAACCATGGAATGGCCTGCCGACCGCTCCTGGGTCATCTTCAACCTGCGTCCCGAAGCGCGCTGGCACGACGGCACCCCGATCACTGCTGATGATGTGGTCTGGTCGTTTGAAACGCTGGTGGCAAAGGGCTTGCCTTTTTACCGTTACTACTACAGCGCAATCGACAGCGTTGAAGCGCTCAGCAAGCATCGGGTCCGCTTTAACTTTAAAGAGTCTGGCAACCAAGAACTGCCGCTGATTACCGGACAACTACCGGTCCTGCCTAAGCATTACTGGGAGACACGAGACTTCTCCGCCACCACGCTAGACCCCCCGTTGGGCAGTGGCCCCTACCGCATTCAGAAGTTTGAAGCCGGCCGCTATATCGTGCAGGAACGGGTGACGGATTACTGGGGCGCACATCTGCCGGTTCGGCGCGGGATGAACAACTTTGACATCATCCGTACCGCATACTTCCGGGATGCGACGCCGATCCGGCTTGCAATCAAAGCCGGAGACATCGATTTCCGGCTCGAGAACCAGTCCAAAGCCTGGGCCGACGACTACAATGTGGCCGTCGTCGACGGGGGTCTGCTCAACAAAGAAATGGTCCCGCACCGTCAGCCCACGGGCATGCAGGCTTTTGTGATGAACACCCGGCGGACCCTGTTCCAAGACTCCAAAGTACGGCAGGCATTGGGCTATGCGTTCGACTTTGAATGGTCCAATCGCACGCTGTTCAACGGCCAGTACACCCGCACGAGCAGTTACTTTTCAAATTCAGAGCTCGCCTCCTCCAACCTGCCCGAGGGGGAGGAACTGACCCTGCTGGAACACTATCGTGGCCGCATCCCTGACACCGTGTTCAGCCACGCTTATAAAATCCCGGTGACCGACGGCAGCGGGCGGCCACGGGACAATTTACGCAAAGCCACGGCCCTGCTTAAAGACGCTGGCTGGACAGTGCGCGATCTCAAGCTCGTCAATAAAGCCACCGGTGTACCTTTCAGATTTGAAGTTCTTCTTTCTTCTAAGGCATTTGAACGCATCGTGCTGCCCTATACGCAGAATCTCAAACAACTCGGGATCGAGGCCAAAATTCGGCTAGTGGACCAGACCCAGTATATCGAGCGCTATCGGCAAAAAGACTTCGACATGTTGGTGGCGGTCTGGGGCCAGAGTGAAACGCCGGGTAACGAGCAGCGGGAATACTGGGGCAGCGACGCGGCGGATAGTGCAGGCAGTCGCAATCTAGCCGGGATCAAGGATCCTGTTGTAGACGAACTGATTGAACTGCTGGTCAAATCAGAATCCCGCGAACAACTGAACGTGCGTACCCGTGCCCTCGACCGGGTGCTCTTGTGGGGACACTACGTGGTGCCCCACTGGCACATCCGCGCCGACCGGGTCCTCTACTGGGACAAGTTCAGCCGTCCTGCAACACCGGTGCGCAGTGGCGTCATGACCAGCCGATGGTGGTACGACACACAAAAAGCCGCTGCCCTGGAGCAGGCCCGACAATAACCGCCGCTCGGCCGATCCGCTGAGCCCTGCCACAGCACAGACTGGAGACTGAAGATGGGTGCTTACATCGTTCGCCGTCTGCTGCTGATGATCCCCACACTGCTGGCGATCATGATGATCAATTTTGCGGTCATTCAGATCGCCCCGGGCGGACCGGTGGAACAGGTTATCTCTCAGCTGACCGGCATCGGTAGCGACATTACTGAACGGGTCACGCGGACCGGCACCAGCGAGACCCTGACGTCTGTCCGCAGTGATGGGAGCAGGAGTAAATACCGCGGCGCTCAGGGTCTGGACCCGGACTTTATCAAAGCCCTGGAAAAACAGTTCGGCTTTGACCAGCCGCTGCACCGTCGCTTCATCACCATGATGAAAAATTACCTGATGTTTGACTTCGGCGAGAGCTTTTTCCGTGATCGCAAAGTCGTCGACCTGGTGCTGGACAAGATGCCGGTCTCTATATCGCTCGGCATCTGGACGACCCTGCTGGCCTATCTGATTTCTATACCGCTCGGCATTGCCAAGGCCGTGCGTGATGGCAGCCGCTTCGACGTGTGGAGCAGTATCGTGGTGATCGTCGGCATGGCCATTCCGGCGTTTCTGTTCGCGGTATTTCTACTGGTTTTCTTTGCCGGGGGCAGTTACCTCGACTGGTTCCCGCTGGCGGGCCTGACCTCGGAAAACTGGGACACGCTGTCGTGGTGGAAACGGGTAACCGATTACCTGTGGCACATCACCTTGCCGGTGATTGCCATGACAATCGGTGGGTTTGCCACTCTGGCCATGCTGACCAAGAACTCATTTCTTGATCAGATCAACCAGCAATATGTGCTCACTGCGCGAGCCAAGGGACTCTCACAGGCACGCGTGCTTTATGGTCATGTTTTCCGCAATGCGATGCTCATCGTTATCGCCGGCTTTCCCGGCGCTTTCGTCGGCATCCTGTTCACCGGCTCACTGCTTATCGAGATCATCTTCTCCCTCGACGGGCTCGGACTGCTCGGATTCGAAGCTGCCTTCAAGCGTGACTACCCGGTGATGTTCGGGGCTTTATTTTTCTTTTCGCTGCTGGGGCTGGTCATGAACCTGATCGGTGATCTGATGTACACGGTAGTCGATCCCCGAATTGATTTCGAGGGCCGTGAAGTATGACAGGAGTACTCAGCAGTGTGAGCCCCATTACCCAGCGGCGCATTGAGAACTTCCGCGCCAATCGACGCGGCTGGTGGTCGATGTGGATCTTTCTGGTGCTGTTTGTCGTGTCGCTGTTTGCCGAGTTTGTTGCCAACGATAAGCCGCTGTTGATCCGTTACAACGACAGCTTTTATGTTCCGGTGTTGACGGCTTATCCCGAAACCGAGTTCGGCGGAGATTTTCTGACCGAGGCGGACTACAGCAGCCCCTACGTGGCTCAACTTATTGACCAGAACGGCTGGATGATCTGGCCACTGATCCGCTATCACCACCGGACTGTGTCCTGGGACCTTACCGGCCCGGCGCCCTCTCGGCCCGACAGCACCCACTGGCTGGGCACAGACGATCAGGCTCGCGACGTCATTGCCCGGGTGATCTACGGTTTCCGGATATCGGTGCTGTTCGGTTTTACGCTCACCATCATCAGTGCAATCATCGGCGTCGCCGCCGGTGCGGTACAGGGCTATTTCGGTGGCTGGCTCGACCTTATCCTTCAGCGCTTCATCGAAGTGTGGTCAGGCTTACCTATTTTGTACCTACTCATAATTCTCGCCAGCGTCGTTGAGCCCAACTTCTGGTGGTTGCTGGGTCTGATGCTGCTGTTTTCCTGGATGGGCTTTGTAGGGGTGGTCCGGGCGGAGTTTCTGCGCGCCCGTAACTTCGAGTATGTACGCGCCGCCCGAGCGCTCGGCGTGAGTGATGCCGTTATTATTGTGCGCCATGTACTGCCCAACGCGATGGTGGCGACGATCACTTTCATGCCTTTCACACTGGCAGGCTCGGTGACCGTACTGACAGCGCTGGATTTTCTCGGTATCGGCCTACCGCCGGGCTCCGCCTCGCTTGGAGAACTGCTGAGCCAGGGGAAAGCCAACCTGCAGGCCCCGTGGTTGGGTCTGACCGGCTTTTTCGTCATCGGCCTGATGCTGAGCCTGCTGATATTCGTCGGCGAGGCCGTCCGCGATGCGTTTGACCCTCGAAAAAACGTGGCCTGAGCATGGCACACCTTGATTCTGTCTCAACTCCGCTGCTCACGATCGACGATCTGTCGGTGACCTTCAGCACGCCTGCTGGCCCTGTCGAAGCTGTCCAGCAAGCAGATCTGGTGGTCAACCGCGGTGAGACCGTGGCCCTGGTCGGTGAGAGCGGCTCTGGTAAATCAGTGACGGCGCTGTCTGTGCTGGGTCTTCTGCCTTATCCAAAGGCCACTCATCCCAGCGGCAGCATACGTTTTGATGATCAGGAACTTCTGGGTGCCGGTGACAAGGCACTGATGCGGATTCGGGGCGACCGCATCAGCATGATTTTTCAGGAACCCATGACCTCGCTAAATCCATTGCATAGCGTCGAAAAACAGATCACCGAGACCTTGAAACAAAAAGCGAATTTAAGTGCCCAACAGGTACGAGACAGAGTGATTGAGCTGCTGCAGCGGGTTCATATCCACGACCCCGAGTCGCGGTTGGGTGCGTACCCGCACCAGCTTTCTGGCGGACAGCGCCAGAGAGTCATGATCGCCATGGCACTTGCCAACGAACCCGATCTACTCATTGCCGACGAACCGACGACGGCAGTAGACGTCACCACCCAGGCCCAGATCCTCGAACTGATTGCCGAATTGAGAGAGCACTCCGGGATGAGCGTACTGCTCATTACCCATGATCTGGACGTGGTGAGAAAAACAGCGGAGCGGGTCTATGTTATGCAAGCGGGAAATATTATCGAAGATGGCGACACCGCTTCGGTGTTCCGTGCACCCACGCAGGCCTATACACAGCAACTTATCGCGGCGGAACCGCAGCCGCGATCCCGCTCCATCCCGGAGAACGCACCGGTGGTGCTGCAAGGCAAAAAAATTCAGGTCTGGTTTCCGATCAAAAAGGGTGTACTGCGGAAAACAGTTGATTACATCAAAGCCACCGACGATGTGAATCTGTCCATCCGGGCGGGTGAAACCGTCGGTGTAGTGGGCGAAAGTGGCTCCGGCAAGACGTCGCTCGCCCTGGCACTGCTGCGACTGATTTCATCGCGGGGTGAGATCGAACTGCTCGGCCGCCCGCTTCAGGGATTGCGCCAGCAGTCTCTCAAGCCACTGCGTCGACAGATGCAGGTGGTATTTCAGGATCCTTTCGGCAGTCTCAGTCCGCGTCTTTCAGTGGGCCAGATCGTCGCCGAAGGCCTGGTTGCGCACAATATCGGCAACGAAACAGAACAACAGGAAAAGGTCATCCACGCGCTTGAAGAAGTGGGCCTTGATCCCAGCACTCGACACCGTTATCCCCATGAATTCTCCGGTGGCCAGCGCCAGAGGATTGCACTGGCCCGAGCGATGATCATGCAGCCTGAGGTGCTGGTGTTGGACGAGCCAACATCAGCACTGGACCGCTCGGTACAGGCACAGATGATCAATCTGTTACAAAAATTACAGCACGACCATGCGTTGGCCTACTTATTTATTAGCCACGACTTAAAGGTAATTCGTGCCTTGAGTGACCAGATCATCGTGATGCGGCAAGGTAAAGTCGTGGAACAAGGGGACGCAGAAACAATCCTTGATAACCCAACACACCCCTATACCCAGGCCTTGATGTCAGCAGCCTTCGATCTGACGGTCTCTGATACCAGTGTGGTGTCACAATAGTGAAGGTCTAAACCATCAACCGAAAAACGCCTGTGAACTCAGTTGAGTTCCCGGTCGACTGATCTTGTCCAGGTCCTGGAATAGGTTTTCTCTTCGTGCTCGAATACTTCCATTTCTGCTGTGAAGTGGAACTGCGCCGGTGTTGAAGTCAAACCGGAGCGTGTCTCAGTACGCACATCAAGGTCTGCATCGGGTCGCCGAAACCGCATCGTCCAATGCAGATCTAGTCGTGCTGAAGTCGGGTCGTCATCACGGATTGAGCAGTACTGTCTAGATACGGAACCGTGCTCCCAGCCCAGTTCGGTCAAGCGCAGCATGCCGGTGTCGGCAATAACAGTCAGCCTGGTCTCGGCCAACACATCATCCCGCTCGACCCGCCTGACATGACTCGGGGGCTCTAGCACTTCAGCACTCTGGGGTGACGCACTTTCCGCAGGCTCAAAAGGCCGCAGTGTTTCATCAGTTTTTCGAAGTACGCGAACAGGCAGTTCGAGATGGCTGCTGCGTAATTCCAATGTCAGCGCCACCGGTTCCGGCGACGGCCAGAACTGTGGCCACATCGTGTTCGAAAGGGCGATGCGAATGGTGTGTCCGACTGGAAACACCTGGGCAATGTCGTTTAGTTGCAATCGGATATCGTACGTGTCTCCGGGCACCAGAGGTTCCGGAAGTTCGTGACTGTCACGATGAGTCAGGTTCAGTACACCATAGGTCACCCGTGTGGAAGTGCCGTCAGGCGCAACGTCATTTAATCGGGCAACAATAAAAGCATTCGGCTGATCTGCGCTTAAACGCAATCGAAGTACTGGCGCACCGAGTATTTCCACAGCATCCGTCAAGACTTCAGTTTCTAACACCACACAACAGTCATCCTCTTCTCGCTGATCTCCAGGCAAATCCGGGTCCAGTCCAAATGCGCACCACTCACCCTGGCGAGTGCCCATGGCGTGTGGCGTGTGAATGGCAACGTCTATTTCCTCACTCCCTGCTTCCGCTCTCAATCCTCGTTCTGTGAAGTACAGCTTTTGCCAGTTGATGTGGTCGCTGGGCCACGTCGGTTCAGCAACCCAGCGACCCTGCCGAACTTCGTAGTAGGATGCCGGTACAGCGCTATCCTGCATCCAGGCCCGGTATTGAGGCTCATCCATAATTCCGGTGTCTATATCTTTGAGCCAGTGATCCCACCAGCGCAGCGTCTCCTGCAGGAAGCCGATACGCGGACCTGGCAACCCGAAATGAGGATGCTTGTGTGCCCAAGGGCCAACCAGGCCTTTGCGCGGACAACTCAACCTTTCGAGCAGTCGTGGTACCGCATTGGAATAGCCATCCGCCCAACCGCCAACAGCGTAAACAGCGCATTCAATGTCCGCATAGTTTTCACACACCGACCCATGTTGCCAGAACGCATCCCGCGTCTGGTGCGAGAGCCATTTCATCGACCACGGATTGTTGGCCTCAAGCCGTGCCATCCACAGATCCCGCCAAGTGTCTCCGACGATGGCCGGATCAGGCGGCCGCGAATTGAACGCAAACATCGTAGCGCCCCACGACATGGTGTCGTTGAGCATAACGCCACCCATGTAATGGATATCATCCGCATAGCGATCATCCGTGGAGGCGATAGTAACGATAGCTTTCAACGAAGGTGGCCGACGGGCTGCAATCTGGAGCCCATTGAATCCACCCCAAGAAATCCCAACAATACCAGTTGCGCCGGTACACCAGGGCTGCTTGGTTATCCAGTCGAGCACCTCAAGGGCGTCGTCCTGTTCGGTCTTCAGGTATTCATCTTCCAGAATACCTTCGGAATCTCCGGCACCCCGCATGTCGACCCGTACACACGCATAGCCGTGCCCCGCGTAGTAGGGATGGGTCAGCGCATCGCGTTCTGAAGTGCCATCGCGTTTTCGATAAGGCAGAAATTCGAATATTGCCGGCACTGGATCTGTCTCAGCATCTTCCGGCAACCAAATTCGAGCAGCAAGCCGGATACCTTCCGCCAAAGGTATAAACGTGTTTTCAATTTCCCGGACTTGCCTTGGAAAGTTCGTAATGATTTTGATGTCGTTCTCTTTCATCTGGATTGGGTGCTCAATCTAAAAGGCCGCGTTATCCGCGAATCATAGTTGAGCGCATCTTCATTCGTGTGCCCAGGTAGCGATAATCTCCTGCAGCTGTTCCAGACCATCTGTCAGGGCCGCAGGCCCCGGCTGAAGAATCTGCGCTGACTTGATTTCGTAGATGTCGCCATTTTGCACCGCAGGTATAGCATCCCAGCCTTCGCGTGCCGCTACTTTTTCAGGACGGAACTTCTTGCCGCACCACGATCCGATAATGATTTCCGGCGCTCGCCCGATGACCTCATCAGGATCAGCAATGATCCGGCTCTTGCCGTCCGGACAGACAGCGAGTTCTGGAAAAATATCATCTCCACCGGCAATGGTGATCAGTTCTGAGACCCAGCGGATACCGGAGATCTGCGGGTCATCCCATTCTTCGAAATAAACCTTGGGCCGTCGGGACCGGCCAGCCGCTTGGGCCAGATTGCGATCAATATTGTTTTCGTATGCCCCCACCAGTTCATCCGCCCGCTTGCCAGCACCCACCATTCCCCCCAGTGTCCGGATCATCGACAGGATCTCTTGAACCGAGCGGTGATTAAATATCAGCACCGTGATGCCACAACGGATAAGCTCAGCAGCGATGTCAGCCTGAAGATCTGAAAACCCGAGAACAAGATCCGGCTCGAGCGCGAGTATCCGATCGATTTTGGCGCTGGTGAACGCCGAGACCTTGGGTTTTTCTTTTCGGGCCCGTGGTGGTCGTACGGTAAATCCGGATATTCCGACAATTCGATCTTCTTCGCCCAACAGGTAAAGTGTCTCCGTAGACTCTTCCGTCAGACACACGATCCGTTCCGGATAATTACCCTTCATCAGTCTTTCATTTCGCACAATGTTAAAATCACCCAAGGAAGACGTGCAGTTCTTTGTTCCTTTCAAGACGTTAATACCCGGCCAATGCCCTCAATGATATCGCGTCCGCGCCGTTCCGCCCTGTTTATGCCGGGCGACAACTCTCGAGCCCAGCAGAAAGCAACCGGGTTGCCGGCCGATGTCATTATCCTGGACTTGGAAGATGCCGTTTCGCCCGCAAACAAGGAATCAGCCCGACAGCAGGTCCAGTCGACGCTTGAACAGACAGACTACGGCCAGCGTGAAGTGGTTGTGCGTGTCAATCGCCTGGAGACCCAGCACTGCAAAGAAGATCTCACAGCTCTGGCATCCAATCCACCCGATGCCATACTGTTGCCCAAGGTGGAGTCCGCCGACGAGCTGTTTACAGCGACCGTTGCCTTAAACGCTCTGGGTGCTCCCTCGGACCTCGCGCTGTGGGCCATGATTGAAACACCTCTGGGCATTCAGCACATTGAGGAGATCGCTACCGCGACACCCCGTCTGGCGTGTGTTGTTGCCGGTACTGCTGACCTTGCCAGCGCGCTGCGGATCACGCACAGCAGTGCCCAGCTGGGTCTACAGTATGCATTGTCGCGTCTTGTGCTGGCGGCCCGGGCATCCCACATCGACGCCATTGATGGCGTGTTCTTTAACCTGCAGGACAGCGACGGCCTGCGACACAGCTGCGAGACGGGCCGCCAGCTGGGATTTGACGGCAAGAGCCTGATTCATCCGAATCAGATCGAAACAGCCAATACTGTTTTCTCGCCTGACCCTGAATCCATCGCCCACGCCCGCAAGGTGGTTGCAGCGTGGTCCAAGCTCGATGTTCGCGAACAGGGTGTGTTGGTGGTCGATGATCAGCTGATTGAGGCGCTGCATGTGCGCGATGCCGAGCGATTGGTCGAGCTGAGCGGCACGATAGACGCCATGGATAAAGACCTACCGGCAAACTGAATCAAGATGGCCAGTAGCCGTAGAGCATTCCTGGGATACACCGCACTCGCCGGTGCCACGGTGTTCGCGTCAGCTGCCGGTATGCGTGGTCTTCGCTTCCCAAGCCTTCAGCTTGAACCTGCGGCAATGCTCCTATCGGCCAAACACAATGCCCTTGGCTTTCGCGCTGATAGCCAAGGCGCCTTCTACCAACGCGAAGACGCCCGTCAACTGGTGTTTCGGGCCTATGTACCGGAACCAGTCGTACAGGTGCACGGTGCGTTTGAACTCAAAATGGGCAACGTACATCCCCAGGCACGCCTGAACATAGAAGGCGACGGAAAGGTATCGGAAGAACGCATCGACGGTTTGTTCAGGCGGGTAACTGGCAACAGCGGCAAGAGCGCGCTGACCCTGCGCTGGGTCTTCCCCAAGCAGGTTCATTATCGCTTTACGGCCATTGGTGATACCGGCGGTGACCTGGAGCTCGCCTGGGTACTCAAACGCTCACAACAGCTGGGTGCTGATTTTATGCTGCACCTCGGCGATTACTACTACCAGCCGGTTGATACCGAACGAACAACCGTTCACCTGGAACAATCGTCGTTGCCGGTCTTCTCAGCCATCGGCAATCACGACTTCCACAACCCATTCGGCGGTCCCGACCCGCAGGATTTCATTCAGCAGATTGGCCCGCGAAACAGTACGTTCACGCTGGGGAACATCCAGTTCATCAATCTGGACACTGCAGTCGACCACCTGCCCGTATCAGCCGGTAAGCGCGGTCAGCTGCTCCAACACATCCAGCCCCTGGCCACCAACCCGGATGTGGGTGACTACGTGGTGTTCGCCCACCGCCCGATCACCGACCCACGACCGGTCAAGACCCGGCCGAGCGATCACAGTGTGGAAGGCCTTCGAGAAGATGACTGGCTGTATCAACAGCTTGTCCAACGCGGTGTAAGGCACATCATCAACGGACACATTCATATCTCGACCGAATTCGACGACCGGCACATTCGTACTTATATTTCCGGCCAAGGACTTGCCCACGCCGACATCATTGGCCGGCGCCTGCAAGCCCGGATTCTCGTGGGCAATGTTGAGCCGGGAATACCAGTAACCTATCAGTGGGCCGATCTCAATATGCCGTTTGAGGCACACTGTAACGAGCGTCTACACAAGATTTTGGGTAGCGATGATTATGCTGACCAGCTTGAACCATTAAAAGCTGCCTGTACGGCGGCTGACGCCTGAAAATCGGCGAGGTCGCAAAAACAAAGTCAATCTTTTCAGATTTATGTGCGTTGTATAAACACGGAGCTACCGCCGAGTTTGTCCGAATCATTACAATAGACCGTTCCACGAATAACTTTACACATTCGACTCAGCATCATGTTCACCCGTCTTGACCCGAACCACAAGCATGTTTCGCGCCGCTCCAGCGTCTATGCCCGCAATGTCGTCGCTGCTTCACAACCGCTCGCAGCCCAGGCCGGTGTTCAGATACTGCGAAACGGTGGAAACGCAGTCGATGCCGCGATTGCCACCGCCATCACGCTCACCGTGGTTGAACCCACGATGAACGGCATTGGCAGTGATGCTTTCGTCATTGTCAGTGATGATCACGGCATCCATGGATTCAATGGCAGTGGCCGATCACCTGCAGCCTGGACACCTGAACGGTTCGCCGGCCACGACAGCATGCCTGAACATGGTTGGGATACCGTCACCGTTCCCGGTGCAGTAGACACCTGGGCACAACTCTCGGATCGCTTCGGCCAGCTGCCATTTGAAAAACTCTTTGATTCGGCTATTAACTACGCCGCTCAAGGCTTTGCCGTTTCACCGGTCGTCGCGGCGGGTTGGGATCGGGCGGCAGAAGAATTTGGTTATCTTGATGGTTTCAGGGCTATTTTCATGCCCAACGGTCGTGCGCCCACTGCGGGTGAGGCCTTCCAAAGCGAGATCATGGCAAACACCCTGGGCGAGATTGCCGACAGTCGAGGAGAGAGTTTTTACCGGGGCCGACTGGCCTCACGGATCGTGGCCGACGCCACCCGCTTCGATGGTGCGCTCACCGAACAAGATCTTGCTGAGCACCGGGGATTCTGGACCGATTGTATCCAGCAGGATTTCCATGGGCTGACGGTACACGAGATCCCGCCCAACGGTCAGGGTATTGCTGCTCTCGTCGCACTGGGTATTCTTGAGCGTTTGAACATCGATACCTACGCGACCGATTCCGCCGACAGCGTGCACTTGCAGATCGAAGCGATGAAAGCGGCATTTGCTGAGACACACTGTCACGTTTCAGATCGCGACACCATGCTAGTCACCGTAGACCAGCTGCTGGATCCAACAACGCTTCAGCGTCGCGCTGACGACATCAGCCTGACTCACGCAGCGTCTCCCGTCGCTGCCGTAAAACCCGATCATGGCACCGTCTACCTTGCGACCGCTGATGGAGACGGCATGATGGTGTCCTGGATACAGTCAAACTACCACGGCTTTGGTTCGGGAATCGTTGTGCCCGACATTGGTGTCAGTCTGCAGAACCGGGGACGGGGCTTTTCACTGCAGGCAGGCCACCCGAACGAAGTCGGCGGCGGCAAGCGGCCCTTTCACACCATCATTCCGGCTTTTGTTTCGCAGCAGGGTGCGCCTTTGATGGCATTCGGCGTGATGGGCGGGCATCATCAGCCCCAAGGGCACACCCAAGTGATGATCAAGCTGTTTTGCCAGGGTACTTCGCCTCAGCAGGCCCTGGATGCGCCGCGCTGGCATGTCAACGAAGACTTTTCGGTGTGTCTCGAACCCGCGCTGGCACACCTACGCGAGGAACTGGCACAGCGGGGCCATATCTTCAGAGAGGGCAAGATCGGTGCGTTCGGCGGCGGCCAGATCATTCTGAAAGATGGCAACGGATATATTGCCGGTTCAGATCCCCGTAAGGATGGGCAAGCAGCCGGTTTCTAGATAAGGCCGGCTGAAAATTCGGTTGCCATGGGTTACCACGAACAACGTCAGCAGTTGGCTGATACGCTGAAACAGCAAACCGCTGGCAGCGTTCGCCTCGACAAAACCACATCGAACGTTTTTCGGGATCGCCCTACCGCACAAGCGCAACGTCTGCTGGACGTCAGCCAGTTCAATCACGTGCTGAACGTCGACCCGCAGAACAGCCTGATTGAAACGGAAGGAATGACCACCTATGAAGCGCTGGTTGACCGGTCACTATCACACGGGGTGATGCCAGCCGTTGTACCCCAGCTGAAGTCGATTACGATCGGCGGGGCTGTATCCGGCATCGGTATCGAGTCGTCATCTTTCCGCTACGGACTACCGCATGAAAGTATCGGTGAGATGGATGTCCTGTTGGGCAGCGGCGAAGTCGTGACCTGCACACCGGATAACGAACACCGTGACCTCTTCTACGGGCTGGCAAACTCGTACGGCACCTTGGGCTACATCCTTCGTCTGACCGTACTGGCTATACCGGTTAAGCCTTACGTCCAACTCACACACATACGGTTCACAGATGTTGGTGCGTTGTTCGATGCGGTCAGAACCTGGGCCGAGCGCGCCATTGATTTTATGGATGGCACGGTATTCCAGCCGGGAGAACATTATCTGACAATTGGTCGATTTGTAGACGATGCCCCCTATACCAGTGACTACACGTGGATGGACATTTACTATCGATCCATACCAACGCGCAGCGAGGACTATCTTACCGTTCGGGATTACCTGTGGCGCTGGGACACCGATTGGTTCTGGTGCTCGAAAAATCTTTACGTTCAGAACCGACTGATGCGGCGCCTGCTCGGCCGTGAGCGGCTCAATTCGATCACCTACCAGAAAGTTATGCGATGGAACACACGCTGGGGGATTACCCGTAGGTTGGGGCACCTGTCAGGGCAACACCGCGAATCAGTGATCCAGGACATCGATGTGCCTATTGATCGAGCGGCCGAGTTTCTGGATTTTTTCCATCATGAAATCGGCATGCGCCCAGTCTGGATCTGCCCGATCAGACATCCCGTGCAAGACGAGCACTACCCTTTATTTCCGATGGCCGCTGAGTCCATGTATGTGAACTTCGGTTTTTGGGGCGGTGTCAAAACCAAACAGGAAATGCCCATCGGCCATTTCAACCGCCTGATCGAACAGAAAGTCACCGAACTCGGTGGAATCAAATCTCTGTATTCAGATGCCTATTTTGATCAAGCTGAGTTCTGGTCCATCTACGACGGTGACAGCTATGCCGCACTTAAAGCCAAATACGATCCGGATGGCCGTTTAAAGAACCTGTATCAGAAGTGTGTACTGAGACAATAGGCACATCGATGTCCTGGATCACTGATTCGCGGTGGTGCAGGAGGTGATCTCAGAGCTCACCGTGGAAGTTGAACAGCGCAACATCTGGGAGAACGACAGCTGGCAGAACGAACTCATTGCTGGCCAGGGCAGCTCCACCGTTCCCGTGTTGTGCCGCATGACTGCGGTAGGCGAGACCCACTGGCTGCCTGAGTCAGACGCCATCATTCGATACCTCATACAGACTTACGATTAGGAGCTGAGCCTATGGACCGTGTCATCCTCGGTGCAACCGGATTAAATGTGTCGACCCTTGCACTGGGAACCATGACGTTCGGTGATCCGGTCGACGCAGACACATCCTTCGACCTTCTCGACCTGGCTGTGGAGCAGGGTATCAATTTTCTTGATACCGCGAACACTTACAACGCTGGCCTGTCGGAGGAAATTATCGGGCAATGGCTCAAGGCACGGGGTCGTCGAGAGCAACTGGTGATTGCTAGCAAGGTCCGCAACCCCGTTGGCGACGACCCCGACTCGGTCGGGTTGTCCCCAAGAGTCATCCTGCAGCAGCTCGAGAATTCCCTTAAGCGCCTCAACACCGACTATCTCGACATCTATTTTCTGCACCAGCCCGACGACGACACACCGATCGAAACCACCTGGCGCTGCCTCGATGCGATTGTGGCATCAGGCAGGGTCCGTTGCCTGGGGCTTTCTAATTTTGCCGCCTGGCAGTGTGCACAAACCGTACACCTTGCCAATAACCGTGGCTGGGCACCACCGACGGTCACCCAGGCGCTGTACAACGTAATCTCCCGGGCGGTTGAAACCGAGCTGCTGCCAATGGTGAATGCTTACGGTCTGGGCACCTGCATGTATAACCCGCTCGCCGGTGGTCTGCTCACCGGAAAACATGGCGTAGGCGAAGAAGCGAATCCACAAACCAGGCTGGCCTACAACACCAACTATAGAGCACGCTATTGGAACGACCGCCAGCGCACAGCCGCGCACCAGCTCTGCGCGATTGCCCGGAAGGCCGGCCGCAGTCCAGTCGAGCTGGCACTGCGGTTCATGCTGGATCACCCCACGGTTGATGTCACCCTGATCGGCGCGACATCGATAGCGCAGCTGCAGGATAACCTTGCCGCTGTTCAGGCCGCCCCTTTGTCGAACGACGAACAGCAGGCCTGTCAGTCGGCCTGGGTGGAACTCCAGGGTCCCGTTCCCCGCTACAACCGCGGCAGCGGTGGTGGTAGAACCTGATCTGACCGAGTACTTAGAATCTGCCCAGGAGCGCCGGCAGCTATGCCATTGTCATGCGGGCACAGAATCGGCAGCAGCTATAAACCTTCCCCATCTAGTGACAAGTATATTAAGATAATCGCCACAATTTTATGATTTTCCGAGACTTTTAGAATTCGAAACCGCTCTCCTTTGCGGGCACTTATGAAATTCATGTTCACGTGATGAGGATAAGACAATGGCTGACAGTGTGAAATTCAATCTGGATGAGAATGAGATACCCAAGTCCTGGTACAACATCGTCTCCGACCTGCCCGAACCACCGGCGCCGGTTATACACCCGGGTACGGGCCAACCTGTCGGTCCCGATGACCTAGCACCGCTGTTCACGATGGCCGCCATCATGCAGGAGGTCAGTGCGGAGCGGCAGATCGATATCCCAGAACCCGTCCGGGACATTTACCGGCAGTGGCGTCCAAGTCCACTGTATCGCGCCTACCGACTGGAAGCGGCACTCGATACGCCGGCGAGGATCTACTACAAATACGAAGGTGTGAGCCCAGCCGGCAGTCACAAACCCAACACTGCCGTGGCCCAGGCGTTTTACTGCCGCGAAGAAGGTGTTAAGCGAATTTCAACCGAGACCGGTGCCGGCCAGTGGGGATCTGCGCTGGCGCTGGCGGGCTCTTTCTTCGGTCTTGAGATCCAGGTTTTCATGGTCCGTGTGAGTTATGACCAGAAGCCCTATCGACGGGCCTTCATGGAGACTTTTGGTGCCACCTGTCATCCCAGCCCCAGTAACTTAACTGAAGTGGGTAAAAAGATCCTGGCTGAGAATCCTGACACCACCGGCAGCCTGGGCATCGCCATCAGTGAGGCCGTCGAGGTCGCAGCCCAGCGGGACGACACCAAGTATTCTCTCGGCAGCGTCCTGAACCACGTGCTGCTGCACCAGACTGTAGTTGGACAGGAAGCGATCCGTCAGATGGAACTGGCTGATGATTACCCAGACGTTATTGTTGGCTGTACTGGCGGGGGCAGTAACTTTGCCGGCTTGTCGTTCCCGTTTATCGGGCGCAAGCTGCGCGGCGAGCAGGACGTGCGGGTAGTCGCGGTGGAACCCGCCAACTGCCCCAGTCTGACCAAAGGCAAGTACGCCTACGACTTCGGCGACACGGGCCAGATGACACCCCTGGTCAAGATGCACACCCTGGGATCATCGTTCGTCCCGCCGAGCTCTCATGCGGGTGGCCTGCGCTATCACGGTATGGCACCGCTGGTCAGTCAGCTGGTGGATCTCGGCCAAGTAGAGCCGACAGCCTACTCGCAGACTGAATGCTTCGAAGCTGGTGTGACATTTGCCAAGGCAGAAGGCATTCTGCCGGCGCCTGAGGCTAACCATGCGGTCAAAGGAGCGCTGGTCGAGGCTATGCGGTGCAAGGAAGAAGGTGAGTCCCAGGCAATCCTGTTCAACCTTTGTGGTCACGGCCACTTCGACATGCAGGCCTATATGGATTACTCGGCGGGTAAACTTGAAGACCACCCATACGACGAATCCGAGGTCGCCATGGCCCTGGCTGGTCTGCCGTCGGTGGCTTGACAGACCGCTGACCATGATGACTGTCAGCGGTCTGACTAGCTTGCCCAGTTGCCCCTGCTGATTTAGACTAGCCAAGGTGGGAGGCAACGCTATTCAACTGATTTTGTTAAGGTTCTTTAACCCGTCATTCACATTCTCTGGAGGCGCATAAATGGCATACCTGCTCGATGTACTGTTCCGCTACGCCCATATTGTCTTTGGTGTAGCCTGGATCGGCTTGCTGTACTACTTCAATTTTGTACAGACCGAATACGTCAAAGAAGCCGATGATGGTGCCAAAGCGGACGTCATGGCCAAACTCGCCCCTCGGGCGCTGTGGTGGTTCCGCTGGGCGGCCCTGTTCACATTTCTGACCGGTCTCATAATGCTGTGGTGGGTATCAAGCCAACAACGCTTCAATCTTGGTATCGCGCTCGGGGCATTGATGGGCACCATAATGATGCTGAATGTGTGGGGAATCATCTGGCCGAACCAGAAAATCATGATTGGACTTGCCGAAGGCGACAAGGCGGTCGCTGGGCCGAAGGCAGCCCTGGCTTCCCGGACCAATACACTGCTTTCGCTACCCATGCTCTATTTCATGGTCGCATCAGTCCATCCGGGCCCAATTTCTGCCGCGAGCGGAGGTGCATGGGCCTCAGTGAACACCACGGCACTGATCATTGGACTCGCCATCATTGTCGTGATAGAAGCGAACGCGGTATGGGGCAAAATGCTGGGGCTGATTCAGTCAGTCAGTGGGGTGATCACCTCCAGCATCATTCTCGCCATTATTATGTCGTGTACTACATGTAGCGACCAACAAGGTTTTACACCAAGAGGGCGCAGCAGCGCCCTCTTTTTTTGACTGCTACTTAATGGTTTGAACAACAGCACCACAGATCTTATCGCCGCGTACAGCTGATGAACCAGGCAAAACCCCGCAACAGTCGATAAAGTTCCGGCAATTGACTCAGCCGGATTACACTGTCGCCATGGCTGAGAAAACGGGTAATGCACAGGTAATTCGGTATACCCTGCACTGACATCTGACTGGAGAGCCGGCGCGATTCCCCTGGCGGGATCACGCGGTCGCCTCGGCCATGCAGCAAAAACACCGGTGTTTTGGAATTCACGAAATTCAAGTTGACCCGGTAACCGGACCAGTCATCGCCGAATGCCCGGATCACTTTCTGAAGAAACCTCTGGCGCTGACCGGAATCACTCAACAGCTGCCACAGCCTTTCCTGCTCTGTATCAGTCTTGTCCAGCAATGAGCGCAAATTCCAGCCCTCGTCTTCCTTGGCGTTGTTGCGGATGCAGCGCTCCAGATGCCGATGAAACGCTTCATTTTCGACTTCGACTTCACTGTAATAACTGCGGACCATTAACATCCGCCCATACGGGTCTGCGCGATTTGCATTAACCAGAAAGTCACTCACCCGTTCAACATCATAGTAACCCCCGATCAGACACAGCGCTGAGATTCGAGGTCCCAGCGTCGCACTATTGGCGGCACGCAGGGCAAAAACGCCCGAAAACGACACCGCCATCAGTGCGAAATGGCGCGTGGGTACCAGATCCTTGTTACCGGTTAACTGCTCCAGTGTGGACTGCACCTCGCTCGGCTGGGCCCGTTCAATCCGCAGGTCCCTGATACTCGGCAGTTCCGGCACCAGCACTTGCAAACCGGTGGTGGTCAGTGCGACAGCCAGTTGCCTGACCCTGGGGTCTTCACGGCCGAGTACGGACATACCGTGAATAAACACCACGGTGCCCAGCACCGGCCCAGGTGGCATGTACCGGTCGACCAGAATATCTGCACACTGATGCTCAGATAGATTGTCTGGACGCGCTATGGGGCCCTGCTGAAAACGGCGCAACAATCGCGCAGTGGCGATCCAGCTGGCAGGCCCTGGCCGTGGCGGATATGACAGCACGCCAAGTTGCGCCGGTTTCATCGCAACAGCAATGTCCGGCGTAGAAAATTACCGACCGATGCTGTCAGCGGGTACATCACAATTAAAGACCTGGTCGTCCGGTCCCGAGACAAGCGACCGCTGCATGATCACAGAGTCTATCCATCGATCCAGCTTCCAGCCCACCTGTTCCAGTGTACCCACGGATCGAAAACCGGCCTTCTCGTGCAGACGGATCGATGCGTTGTGGCTGGAATCACCGATGATAGCGATCATCTGCCGTTTGCCCAGATCCTGACACCGGTGGATCAGTTCTGTCAGCAGGGCACGGCCCAATCCCTGTCGATGTTTATCGCGCGCCACATAGACCGAATCCTCGACCGTGTGACTGTAAGCGGATCGGCTACGATAAGAACAAGCATAAGCATAGCCCACAATTTCACCGTCAAGTTCAGCAACCAAGTAAGGCAGGCCCGTGTCTGCAATATGCCGCCAGCGGATAGTCATCTCCTCCACATCCGGGGGCGTGATTTCAAATGTTGCCGTGTACTCCCGCACTTCGATCGCATAGATGGACTGAATCGAGGCAAGATCTTTCACCTGTGCAGTTCGAATCACGGGCTTGGTCATGTCGCGGTGCAGTAATAAAGCAATTAATGGCTGGAGTGGATTGAAAAAAAATGGCCGGCAAACGCCGGCCACAGTGTCTCACATCCTCCCCTCGTGAATCTGATTTAGCGATTCAACCCAATAATGGTGCGATCACCAGCGAGACGATTGCCATCACATTGATCAGGATGTTCATAGACGGTCCGGAGGTGTCTTTAAACGGATCACCGACGGTGTCGCCCACGACCACGGCTTTATGCACTTCCGAGCCTTTCCCGCCCAGATTGCCTTTCTCGACAAATTTCTTTGCATTGTCCCAAGCACCACCCGCATTGGCCATGGTCAGCGCCAACAGGACACACCCCAGCAAGGCACCGCCGAGCATACCGCCCAGCGCCTCAGGCCCGAGCAAAAAGCCCACCACCACTGGCCCACCCACAGCCAGCACACCGGGTGCGATCATCCGCTTCAGGGCCGCTGTGGTGGCAATTTCGATACACCGGTTGGAATCCGGTTCTGCAGTACCTTCCATCAGTCCTGGGATTTCTTTGAACTGCCGCCGGATCTCGTGGATCATCTCGAACGCCGCATCACCCACCGCCGTCATCGTCATGCTGCTCACCAGGAACGGGAATATACCGCCGAGAAACATGCCGGCAAGCACAGTCGGATCGTTAATCTCCAATGTGAAATCGGGTACGTGGTGAGCAACGGTTTCGATATAGGCCGAAATAATGGCCAGCGCCGCTAGGGCGGCAGCCCCGATTGCGAAACCCTTGCCAATAGCCGCCGTTGTGTTGCCGAGCTCATCCAGCTTGTCGGTGATCTCACGGACGTCTTCCCCCAACCCGGCCATCTCGGCGATGCCGCCGGCGTTGTCCGCGACAGGACCATAAGCGTCGATGGCCATGGTGATACCCACCGTCGCCAGCATACCCACCGCAGAAATCCCGACACCATAAAGGCCTGACAAGTGACTCGAAATCAGAATAATGGCACACAACGCAAGCACCGGTACTGTGACCGACTGCATACCGATGGCGAGACCACTGATCATCACCGTGGCTGGACCGGTCTTACCTGAATTTGCGATCTTCTGTACGGGTTTACCGGCGGTATAGTATTCCGTGACCAAGCCGATCACGATTCCGCCGAGGGCGCCAACCAGTACCGACAGCCAGATGTTGATGCTGACATCCACGTAGTAGGTCAATGCAAGTGCAGCGAGAATAAAAATCACTGTACTGCCGATAGTGCCCATTCTCAGCGCCGCATCCGGTGATTTTCCAGAGGAACTTTTGACCAGTTGTATGCCGATAAGCGAACAGACGATTCCGACCGAAGCCAGCGCCAGTGGCAGAAACATCAGCTTGTTTTGATCGCCAGCGGCCAGCGCACTGATCACTTCGGGTGAAAGTGTTGCCGCGATTGCAATCGTCGCGATCATGGCGCCGCAGTAAGACTCAAAAATGTCTGAGCCCATACCCGCCACATCACCGACGTTATCGCCAACATTATCGGCAATGACGCCTGGATTTCGGGGATCGTCTTCTGGTATTCCGGCTTCTATCTTGCCAACGAGGTCAGCACCGATATCTGCACTCTTGGTGAAGATACCGCCACCGACCCTGGCAAACAGCGCGACTGAAGAGGCCCCCATGCCGAAACCATGGATCACGTGTGCGGTTTCGGGATCACCCCCAAAATAAAGATACAGAATGCCCAGACCCAGCAGACCCATCGCCGCAACGGTCAGACCCATGATCGAGCCGCCGTAAAAGGCAACGGTCAAGGCAGCGGAAGCACCACTTTCGGCAGCAGCCGTTGTGGTGCGCACATTCGCCCGGGTGGCTGTAAACATACCAATGTATCCGGCCAACGCAGAACAGACTGCGCCAACGAGAAATGCCACCATCGAGCGCCAACCGAGATCTGAAATCAGAATCAGTACCGCGACCACTGCGACAAAGATCGCCAGATAAGAATATTCGCGGCGCATAAACGCCAGCGCACCGTGGTGGATCATATCTCCGATTTCGGTAACCTTGCCGGTACCCGGTGAGTATCGGAGCACCGCTCGATAAATACCGAACGCCGCAATTAGACCGATGAGTCCAAGCACAATGGGGATAAAAGCAACAGAAGACATTGCAACTCCTTTGAATTATTGGGGGAATTGACCCATGGACTGGGCGTACTGTGGGCGAAAGCGCGTATTTTACCACGCAGGATGGGGAAATCTAGCGCGTGCGCCTCTACCGCCACTGCGAATTCGATCGCGCAGTGATTATTTTTGTGTCAGCTTCCGCGCTTGCGTCGCCGCGCCCGTGGATGGGCTCGGTCGTACACTTTGGCTAGATGCTGGAAATCCAGATGGGTATACACCTGCGTGGTGGAAATATCGGCGTGGCCGAGCAGTTCCTGGACCGCCCGCAGGTCGCTGCTCGACTCAAGCAGGTGGCTGGCAAATGAATGACGCAGCATATGGGGATAAACATTGCGCCCAAGGCCCTGCCTGCGTGCCCAGTACTGTACGCGACCCTGAATGGCACGCGCACTCAGACGACCGTTACCGGCCTTCTTGCGGCGGCCCAAGCCGATGAACACAGCTTGTTCCCCATCAGCTACGTAACCGGCCCTGCGCTCAACCCATAACGCAATCGCCGCCAAGGCTTTCTGGCCTATAGGCACCACCCGGTCTTTAGAACCCTTGCCCGTCACTCTGACCAGTCGCTCACTGCGGTTGATATCGGTGAGATCCAGGCCAGTCAATTCAGACAACCGGAGCCCAGATGAATAGAAAAGTTCGAGTATCGCTCGGTCACGAAAGGCAATATCACCGCCAGACGTGTCGATCTCCAGCAACTGTTTTGCCTGATCCGCGCTGAGCGTACGTGGCAGAGGTTTCTCCGTTTTGGGCGCACTCACGCCAACAAAAGGATTGCTCGATCGACGCTGTTCACTGTACAGGCGATCTTTGGATACCCGACTTTCGTTCATCAAGTAGTAGTAGAACTGTCGTGCCGCCGACAGAGCCCGCTCTATCGACCGACCGGACAGATCCGAGCGATGCAGGAATACCGGAAAGGCACGCGCCTGCACGAATGTCAATTGGCGAAAGTCGGCCAGCCCTTGTTTTTCTACAAAAGCAATCAGTTTTGACAAATCACGCCGGTAACTGTTGACCGTGTGTCCGGATAGTCGCCGTTCGTATTGAAGGTGGTCAAGAAAGGAAGAAATGGGTTCTGCTGATTCAGGCATCAGCTCAGCCTGTGGCTGGATTCACGTCGGCGGTGAACCGTGTTGGCATTTCGAGCATAGTCTGACTCACGTGGCAGTGAGTTCGATTTCCCCGCGGTATACGGTGGTCGCTGAACCACGCAGCCAGAGATCGTCGCGACCGGACCAGCTGACCTCAACCGCACCCCCGGGCAACTCGACCTCAACGGTATCGTCCACTAACCCCTGTTGACGACATACGGCCGTGGCGGCACCCGCGCCACTGCCACAAGCCTGTGTCTCGCCAACGCCTCGCTCCCACACGCGCAGCTTCAGATGCCGGCGATCACAGACCTGAACGAATCCCACATTGGCTTTCTGCGGAAAAGCAGGATGGCACTCGATTGCCGGTCCAAGACGTTCGACGGGGGCACAGCTGATGTCATCGACCGACAGCACCGCATGCGGATTGCCGATGGATGCGATGTAGATCCTGACCTGTTCTTCCCCAATGCGAAGAACATAATCCTCTTCGCAGGTCGGCGAATCGAAGGGCACGGCGGCAGGATCAAACAATGGCGTTCCCATGTTGACCGATACCTGTCCGTCGTCCTCGAGAACCAGTTCGAGCTGCGCGGTAGATGTCTGAACAACAAGGCGATGTTTGTCCGTCCATCCGTTTTCTGTCAGGTAACGGGCGAAACAACGTGCGCCATTGCCGCATTGACCCACTTCTGTGCCATCTGCATTGAAAATTCGCATGAAAAAATCAACCGAATTGTCGCCGGGTGAGGCGACAATGACCTGGTCACACCCGATACCGACGTGACGGTCAGCCAGATGGCGGATGATGTCAGGCTCCAGCGGCAATTGTGTGCTGATGTTGTCCAGCATCACAAAATCGTTGCCGAGAGACTGCATCTTGGTGAATGCTGCTGCAGCCAAATTCCCTCCAGATTCAATCCTGCGAGCGATCAGGTAATACGATTATAGGGGAGCGCGCGTATCAGGCGCCGCACGATCAGACCACTAACGTCTGTCTTTCAGTTCCGGGCAGACATTGATCCAGTCATAGCTGGTATCGCCCACGGCCAGAAACCAAGGATTTAAGACAGTCGGTTTATTGTATTGCAACTCGTTCCCCGCACAGTCCATCAGACGACCACCGGCCTCGTTGAGAATACAATGCGATGCGCCAGTGTCCCATTCGGATGTTGGTCCCAGTCTAGGATAGACATCAGCGACACCTTCGGCGACCAGACATACCTTCAGGGCGCTGCCCATGCTCACGGTTTCAACTTCCTGTCCACTTTGTGCCCGCAGCGAATCGCGGAACTGATCCACTTCCGCGCCGGAATGGGATCGACTGGCCACCATTCGGACCGCACCATCTAGATAGGGTCTGATTGTGATCGGTTCGGCAGCAGCGTCTTCTACCTGACGCCAGGCACCACCGCCGGTGACCGCAAAATGCGTCATCCGCCTGACCGGCGTGTGAACCACGCCCAGAATGGGAACACCGTCCTCAATCAGTGCGATGTTGACAGTGAATTCACCATTACGCCTGATAAACTCTTTTGTACCATCGAGCGGGTCTACAAGCCAGAACCGTAACCAGTCTGCCCGCTGCTGGTAACTAATTTCAGCAGATTCTTCCGACAGTAGCGGCGTTCCGGGCAGAAGCGGAGCCAGCTGCTCACTGATCAAGTCATGAGCACGATGGTCCGCCACAGTAACGGGTGAACCGTCTGCTTTCTCAATTACCTCGTAGGCCTGGTCATAAATCTCGAGAATCACCTGACCCGCTTGCGAGGCGACCTCACATACCGCAACCGATAACGAGTCACTGATCATTTTTCTGACCGTACATGGTCGTCGACAAGATAGGTCGCCAGCAGACTGCGTGCATCGGTAAAATCATCCCTGCCTCTCAACTGATCCAATTGCAGTAACGGCCAGCTCATGGTTTCGAGCGGTTCCGGTTCATCTCCTGGCAGTGGATCCGGATAAAGTCCCTGGGCCAGAAAAATCATGGTCCGGTAATTCGAATAAGCCGGCGTTAAACCAACCGCGGCCAACTCCACGATCTCGCGCGCTGCATAGCCGATCTCCTCCCGCATCTCCCGCAGGGCAGCATCGCGTGGGCTTTCGCCCGCGTCTATCCGACCCTTTACGAATCCCAGCTCGTAACGCTCACAGCCGACCGCATACTCGCGGAGCAGAAGCAAATGTTGTGCGTCCGGCATCGGAATCACAAGAACAGAACCACTGCCGTCGCCCATGAACCGCTCAAACTGGGCGTAGTGTCCGTTACCGAACTTCAGGTCGACCGCTTCGATGTGGAACAGCCGGGTCCGTGCGATGGTGCGGACATCGAGAACCTGGGGCAGGTCGTTCATAAAATTGATCCAGGGGGAAATCGTGGCTGACCGGTTACCTTCAGCTTAACCCACTCAGGCGCTTTGCGGCATTTAAGTCTAAGCGCATATGGCTCATCACCGTTAGAATTGGACGCATCTGCAACATCAGCCGATGTCCCTACCGGACTGATCACGCTGCTCTGACTGGACCCGTAAACCGATGTTGAACTGGGCACATATAGATTCGGTACTTCTGGATCTCGACGGCACGCTGCTCGACCTGCACTATGACAACTATTTCTGGAGAGAGTTTGTCCCTGCACGCTACGCCCAGAATCGTAGCCTGAGCCTGACTGACGCCAAAGCAAAGCTGTTGCCGCGCATGCTCGAACTGCAGGGAACACTGGAATGGTACTGCGTCGATTTCTGGAGCCGAGAACTGGACCTGGATATCCTCGCACTAAAAACTGAACTCCGGCATCTGATCAAACTGCGGCCCGGTGCCAGATCTTTCCTGTCCTATTTGCAGACCCGACCCCAGCGCGTGATACTGGCAACCAACGCCCATCTGAAGTCCGTAGAGCTCAAGTTCCAGCAAACCGGACTGGCACCGCTGTTTGACCGGGTGATCACATCGCATGAACTGGGTCATCCCAAGGAGGAGCAGGCATTCTGGCGAAAACTTCAATTGCTGGAAGCATTTGATCCCAGACGCACACTGTTTATCGACGACAATCTGCTGGTGCTTGAAGCTGCCGCTTGCTACGGCATCGGCCATCTGCTTGCAGTATCTCGACCCGACCTGACTCAACCTTCGCGGAACCTGCCGGGTGGTTTGACAGGCCTTGATCACTTTGACGATCTGCTACCGCCGAGGATTGTCCCCAAGTAATATTTTGAAAGCATCCACCGCCTCAATCAGTCTGGCATTTAAGCGCATGCTGGATGCTAAAGGGTACGTGCCAGACGAACATCAAGACACAGCACTTGTACACTTTGATCGTTTAGCCCATGAATTGGCCGGATCAGACTTCCTCGGTGCTGACGGTCCACTTACCCGCATCCAGCGCCTCCTACGGCTGACATCCCGGAAAAGCCCCGCCGGCATATACCTGTGGGGCAAAGTGGGCCGAGGGAAAACGATGATGATGGATGTCCTTTTTGACACGGTGCCGGGTAAGCGGAAACGACGGGTCCATTTTCACCGGTTCATGCTGGAACTCCATCAGCGTTTGAACCTATTGCAGCAACAGCGAGACCCTCTCATGCAGGTGAGCCGTGAAATCGGACAGGACGTTGCACTTCTGTGCTTGGATGAGTTCTTCGTCTCTGATATCGGCGATGCCATGGTGCTCAACCAGTTGCTGCAGGGCCTCGCAAACAACGGCGTCACGCTGGTGTTCACATCGAATACTAAACCCGATCAGCTGTACAAAGACGGATTTCAACGCGACCGGTTTCTGCCGGCGATTGATCTGATTAAAGACCGCACTGTCGTTGTGCACCTTGACGGCAGCACCGATTATCGACTTGAACTGCTGGACAGATCGGATGTCTACCTGACTCCAGACGATGCGACCGCACAGAGCCAAATGCAATCGCTGTTTACACACATCGTGTCGACGATACCGGTAACAGCGGGTGCGATCACTATAAACGGTCGCCGTATCCAGAGCCACGCTCACGGCGAAGGCGTGATCTGGTTTAAATTCAGCGCGTTGTGCGAAGGGCCGCGGTCCAAGGTCGACTACACAGAACTGTCTCGTTCCTACCACACGATCCTGATTTCCGGGATTCCCCAGCTCAACGACAGCCAGGATGGTATTGTCCGGCGGTTTATAGAGCTGATTGACGAACTCTACGACCGCCGGGTCAAGGTGATTGTGTCAGCCAACAGCTGTCCTGAAGACCTTTACAGCGGTAAACGGTTGTCTGCGCCTTTTAATCGAACCATCAGCCGCTTAAACGCATTCCAGAGCGAAGAATACCTCTCGCTGTCCCATAGACCCTGATCATTGCTGGCCGGACTCATAACCGTCGTTAGACTCCGACAAAAACTGCGCAATCCAGCAGTGAAACGCGTGAACACTGGGTTCGTACACGGGCGAATAACGGCCAGCCCGGGCCAGTGACGACGACAGGCCCCGCTGCTGGGTCTCGATAACGGAAATATCTTCAGCCAGGCCGGCTTCCATTCGACGCTCATAGGCACGCAGCTTGGTCGCGAAATCTGCTTGCTCGACTGAGGCCTGCGGGAAACAGACGGTCATATTGACCCGGGTTAACGCCGGCGTGAGCGGTATCGCCTCGAATATCCAGACGGCATCAATAGACGCCGCGAAGGTCAGATTTGGGTAAACCCAACTGTACCGAGTACCCAGTAAGTTGCGTCCCGATAATCCCGGCAAGGGCGGCAAAGGCCCAGTCCCGTCGTCTACCTTGCCCGTGCTGCTGACACCCCGGTGTTCCCCGAACTGGGTACTGAAATTGCCTGCGACCTTATCCAGAGGATCTGGTGATGCGTAATAGACTGAAAAAGTACCCGGATGAACCTTTTGCAGATGGTAATACTCGTTGAACACCTCAAGGAAGATTTTCCAGTTGCAACGCACCTCGAACTCTCTGGTCGATGCGGTAATCAGGTCGCCCAATCGCCAAGGGCGATGTACCGCCTCAAAATCGCCGAGCCAGGTGTCAATTGGGGGTGCTGTACCGTCCACATTGACAAAGGCAAACCCAGCGCGTGACGCCGCCGGCACTGAAACTAACCCATAGTCGGCGTTACAGAAATCAACTGCAGCGTCCATCCGCGGGGCCGTCAGCAGCGCGCCATCAAGCCCGTAAGTCCACGCATGGAACGGACAAATGATCCGTTTACAGCGCCCCCGGCCGGGCGGCAACAGCCGCATGCCTCGATGTCGGCAGGTGTTCGCAAAAGCCCGGAGCTGGTGCGATGAATCCAGCAGCAGCACCAGCGGGGTACCGCCAACGTCGAGTGCGAGGTAATCGCCCGGCACGACGAGATCGTCGAGCCGCCCGACGCTGACCCAACCGCCTCGAAATCCCCGATCCATCTCCTGCTCAAAAATCTCCACGTCGAAGTAGCACACCGGCGGCAGGGATTCCGCCGCCTCGACCGGTCTTAACACCTTCTCTAAATCTGTCTTTTTCAGCACCTGACCCCCGGGGTATGGCCCCACAATCGGCCTCACAGCGGGTTATCTACATTCCAGCACAATGAGCGAACTTCAGTACAAACAGTGTATCCGTTGTCTGGATCAGTCGTCGGTCAGTACAAATCCAGGGGATCTACATCGACCGACCAGCGGACGGTCCGTGCCAGTTTCAAGCGCTCCAACTCCGCAAGCCAGTCTTCCAGAAACCGGTGTAAACGGTTACGACCCCGTCCTGAGACCAGCAGCTGAGCCCGAAACCGACCCGCTCGCCGTTCCATGGGCGAGGGTACGGGATCCATCACCTGGATGTCGCCAGCCTGCTCAGCCTCTAGCCAGCTCCTCGCCCGGGCCTGGGCGGCCTGCAGAAAGCTAAGGGGGGCAGCCTGTCGAGGGGATTCGGCACGGAGCAGGACAAACCGCGCATAAGGCGGGTAACCGGCTGCCTTGCGCTCGGCGAGACAGGCAGTGGCGAAACCGTCAAAGTCGTGAGACGCGAGTCGGACATAAGCCGCGTCATCTGGATAGAGCGTCTGGACCAACACAGTGCCACGAAGTTTCCCGCGGCCGGCGCGCCCCGAAACTTGGGTTAACTGCTGAACCAACCGTTCTGACGCCCGGAAATCAAAGCTGTAAAGCCCCCTATCGGTATTTAACGCACACACCAGAGTCACTGCGGCGAAGTGATGCCCCTTGGACAACATCTGCGTGCCGACCACGATATCCGCCTCACGCTGACGAATTGTCTCTAATACCTGCTCAACCTGTCCGGGGCCCGCCATGCTGTCGCTGTCCACCCGGATAACTCGGGCTTTCGGAAAACGCTCAATCAGGGCAGCTTCGACACGCTGGGTGCCCTCGCCGAGGTGATACAGGCCTGGCTCACCACAATTCGGGCATAGGGACGGTGCAGGTTGCGATGCACCACAATGGTGGCAACGCAGCACACCGCTACCCACGTGAAGCGTAAGGCCCGCATCACAACGCAGACACTGCCCTTTCCACCGACATTTAAGACACAACACCACCGGCGCGAAGCCCCGGCGATTGACATAAATAATGCTCTGTTCACCCCGGTTTAGGCGCGTTTCGATCGCATCCAGGACGGCTGTGGAAAGACCGTTTTGGAGGGTTGTCCGTGCAATATCCACCAGCTTCACGTCGGGCATGACGGCACCACCGACCCGCTGTGGCAATAACACCCGGCTATAACGCCCTTTACGGACGTTTTCCAGCGTTTCCAAGGACGGAGTCGCCGAACCCAGTACGACGGGAATTTTTTCGATTTGTGCCCGTTTAACGGCTACATCCCGCGCGTGGTAGCGAAATCCGTCCTGCTGCTTAAACGATGGGTCATGCTCCTCGTCCACAATAATCAGGCCCGGGTGCAAACAGGGCGTAAAAACGGCCGAGCGGGTTCCCAAAATCACGTCAGCCAGCCCCTGCCGCGCAGCCCACCAGCCGCGGTGCCGGGTGGGCCCGCTGAGACCCGAGTGCAAAACGACCAGCTTGCCCGCGAGGCCCTGGCTAAATCGCGCCACCAGCTGCGGTGTCAACGCGATTTCGGGTACCAGGACCAGAACCTGCGTGTTACGGGCTATGGCTTCTCGAGCAATACTTAAATAGACCTCGGTTTTGCCCGAACCGGTGACACCGTGCAAAAGAAAAGCTGCATAGCGGCCGAGCTGGGCAACCACCTGAGCACTGGATTCCGACTGCGCCGGGGTCAGATGCTGATCATTCGTCTGATGGGCTTGCACCACTGTGGTGCTGTCATCAAACGCGCTGCTCACCCAACCACGTGCTTCCAGCCGTCGCAGCGCACTCAATACCCTGGGATTGCGTGACCGCAGCGTCGCTTCCGGCACACCTATCGATTCAGCATCTGCCAGTTCTGCCAGCACTTGTCGCTGAATGACAGCACGCTCAGACAGCGTCGCCCTACTGCAGCCACCCTCGGACGTGATAAACCAGTGACGCGGCAGAGTCGGACGCAGATTGCCGCCTCGACGCAGTGCAACTGGCAGCGCTGTGTGCAGCACTTCACCGACGGGGTGGTGATAGTAGGTTGACGCCCAGCGCAACAGTTGGAACAGCGGTTCGGAGAACACCGGTTCAACATCCAACACTTGCGTCACCGCCTTTAATTTAGAAATGGGTACCTCTGCGCGTGCCACCTGACCACAGACTATACCCACGACGGTCCGTTTCTGTAACGGCACTCTGACGCGGACACCGGTTCGAATCACGTCGGCGTCTTCTGCCAGGGCGTAATCAAAAACACGCCGCAGGGGTAACGGCAAGGCAACACGAAGTGCACCGCTGTGTTTCATTGCAGCATTAACCGTTTGTGTAATGACAAGTTTGCATTAGTCGCTAAAGTTTCTGTCGACTCGCACCAACACGAGATAAACAATTGACTCACATAAACGTTTCCGGGTTGTACACAATTGCTGTGGATAACTCTGTGTACAAATACTCCGCCGTGTCTCAATTTGGCACACAATCGATGGTTAATTACAAATTGATCAAAAAATAAGCAGTTAAATCTTTCTTCAAATTCAACACGTTACCGGCATCCTGGCGCCAGATCACACGCGCGGCTGCCGCAGTTATCGAACCCGACGGCGGACCGGCTGGATGTGCATAAAGCAGTCTTCAAACGGTTATGACGCATACACAACTACACTCGAATCATCTTTTATGATCAATAATTTAGCCGCCGGACTTCGCAACACTTAACAATTTTTTCAGCCCGGTTAAACTGTAAAAAACAACGCATCAAGTGTAACGCGCACAACACGTAACGGACACACTGTTAAACACTGCAACACCGCTGAACGTTCACTGATTCACAGTCGTCTCCGACCCACCCGAACAACAGCTAACAACCGAAAAACCGGCGCGTCATCAACACTGCGTGTTGAACGTTATCATTCCAAATTACAAAGCAGCGTTGGCTTTTTCAATGCAAACAATCACGCCGGCCTTTTGAGCTTTATGATTCTGCCAAAATCAACGTACTCACCAGCACCTAATCGTCCGACTGGGTGAATTCGATCTGCATGGATCTGTCTTCTGCCTTTAGGATCGCGGCCAACCACCTCATCATCCAAATAAATCCCCTGACGCGCCCCAGGATCATCGAGGTGGTGTTGCCCCCGATGTTGTGGTTCTCTCATGAAGCGTACGGACAAACACCACCCTCGCGTCTTTAAGGCGCGGCAGCCGTGAACCCGCCAAAGGGAATGTTGTCAGCCCCAAGTGTGCAACCTCCGATTCGCCCGCAGACAGTGTTGCGGACGAGGCGTTCAGATCTTCCAACTGGGCTACACTGGCAATGTGAATCAGAAAATCCTGGCGTTGCTTGACGTTTTCACGAGTATCCTTTGGACGCCCGTCTGATCTTAGACCCGTAGAGATCATCACCAATGGTGGTTCGCTCGAGACGGTGTTGAAAAATGAATAGGGCGCAAGGTTAAAGACTGCCATTGGCATTCTCGCTGAGCACCCAGGTGATCGGGCGCGGAATAACGGTTTGGGTCAGGGTGACATAGATTTGCAGAGGGTCCAGTTGGGCGATATCGACGCACATCATGCGCTGCTCCAGTTTGTGGCTGTAGCCGGTTAAATCGGCTTTTTCACGCGGCAATCCCCCGACTTATGCCATAATTCGCGTCCTTTTTGTCCGTATTTTGGGCACTGCAGTCCCTATCGACGTCACCAAGAGCACCCCCCAAACCATGCCTTCACTCAAAATCGGGATCCCCAAAGGTAGCCTGGAACAGGCCACAATCGATCTGTTTGAGCGTGCTGGCTGGCACATCGGCGCCAGGTCACGCAATTACTTCCCCAGCATCGACGATAACGACCTGTCCTGCGCCCTGGTTCGATCGCAGGAAATGCCGCTCTATGTTGCCAATGGGGCCCTGGATCTGGGGCTAACCGGCCTGGACTGGATTCTTGACACGGGTGCTGACGTGGTCGAGGTCTGCGATCTGGTGTACTCCAAAAGTTCGGACAGCCCGTGCCGATGGGTACTGGTGGTACCGGAGAACTCGCCCATACAGACTATTGAAGATCTGCAAGGCTGCACAGTAGCGACAGAACTGGTGAATTTCACCCGCAAATACCTGTCCGATTTGGGCATCGAGTGTGAGGTCGAATTTTCGTGGGGCGCGACCGAGGCCAAAGCCGTAGAAGGGCTGGTCGATGCTGTGGTTGAGATTACTGAGACCGGCAGCACCATCCGCGCGCACGGCCTTCGGATCGTCTGCGATCTGCTACTCACGCACACCCGCTTGATCAGCAACGCCAATGTCCTGGCCGACCCCTGGAAGAAAAAGAAAATTGACCAGATTTCCCTGCTGCTGCAGGCCTCACTGGAGGCCCACCGCAAGGTCGCACTGAAGATGAATGCACCCAAAGACAAGCTGGCATCAGTGATGGCTCTGCTGCCGAGCCTGCAGTCCCCAACCATCAGTGAACTGTCAGATACCGACTGGGTGGCACTGGAAACGGTGGTCGACAGTAATTTGGTTCGGGACCTTGTTCCGCAGCTGCGCGACGCCGGTGCACAAGGCATTCTCGAATACGCCCTGCGCAAAATCGTTTAACTCAACTGGCTAACGATCAGCGAGACTTTGTAGCAACGGCAAAATCGATTCCTTTAGTGCCTTGCGGTCGAGCGGACCGATGTGCTTGTACCGAATAATGCCTTCTGAATCAATGACAAAGGTTTCTGGCACACCGTAAACACCCCAGTCGATTCCCACCCGGCCATTGGCATCCACCGGTACGCTCACGTAGGGATTCCCCCATTGCTGAAGCCAGGCGAGGGCATCCTGACGGGAATCCTTGTAGTTGAGCCCGACGATGTCGACCATTCCGGTCGCAGCGATCTCATTGAGAAGCGGGTGCTCAGCACGACACGAAACACACCAGGAGGCCCAAATATTAAGCAGCCACACTTTCCCGTGCATATCGCTGACTGAGGTGCGCGCTTCCGTATCGAGTAGCCGGGGCAGCTTAAACGTCGGTGCGGGCTTGCCCACCAGTGGTGAGGGCACCTCGCGCGGGTCAAGTTTGAGTCCGATTGCGAGAAAAATCCCAACAATCACGAATATGACCAGCGGCAGCCCAAAGCGCCAGGTTCTAACCACCCTGGTAGGTTCCCAGCTCCGCAGTCAGTACCCTTATCCGGTCGAGAATCTTGGGATGACCAAAGTCTCTGCCGCCTTCTGCCGAATAGCGGATATGACTCAGGCCATCGAGCACAAAGGTAGTCGGTAGCACACGCACCCCCCAGTGACGCGAGACAATCATGTTGTCGTCCAGCAACACCTCAAAACTGATGGCAGGCCGGGTTTGCCTGAGAAATTCACCGATGACCGACGCATCTTCCCCCACATTGATGGCCACGATTTCAAAAGAATCCCGGGGTAGCGTGTCCCAAACAATCTGTAATGCTGAAAGCTCCTGCCGGCAGGGACCACACCAGGTCGCCCAGAAATTAACCAACACCACTTTGCCTTGAAATTCATTCAGTCGCCGGTGTGCGCCAGCCCTGTCCAGAAGGTCGAACGTGGGCGCCAGCGGCTGATCATGGTGGTCACGCAGGTCAGTTCGTAATTCACCCGCTTCGGCAGAACACCCTGCCACAAACACCAGCAGCAACAGGGCTCTGTGCACCATCTGCTAGGATCTGAATCGTTATTGACGACTCAGTTTGCGGCCGACTCCGCAGCCTGATTGGACATCTCGACCAGTTCAACGGCGGGTACATAGCCCGGTATCACTGTCCCGTCCTCAAGCACGATGGTCGGCGTCCCTCGAACCCCGACCAGTTTGGCGGCTTCCAGGTGGCGGCCAATCTGGGTTTGACAGGTTTTTGCTTCGATGGCCAGCCCCATTTTTGCGTCTGTCATCGCCTGCTGCGGATTGTCCGCACACCAGACGGACACCAGGGTCTCAAACGATGGGGAGTTAAGCCCGGCCCGCGGATACCCCAGATAGCGCACTTTTACCCCACCGGCGATCGTCTGGTCGATTTCCTGGTGCAGTTTGATACAGTACCCACAACTCGTGTCTGTAAATACGGTGACCGTGCTTTTCACATCCTGCGGGGCAAAAACTACCATGCCGGCTTCGTCTAGATCTTCAATCACTTTACGCCGGCCCAAGCGGCGGGCATCTTCTGTCAGATTGAGGTTTTGGTCGATATCGATCAGATCCCCGTACAGCAAATACCGTCCATCGGCCGACAGATAGACCACGCGCGTCCCAAAAATCGCCTGGTAGAAACCGGCAACCGGTGCCGGTTCGACCCGGTCCGGTTTAGTATTGGGCAACAGGCTGGCGGCAACGCTCAGTACCACAGGCGGTATGTCATCGGCTTGGGCGAAGACGCAAAAACACATCGACAACGCAAGCGAGTGTGTCAGAAATCGCATGAATTTGAGTCTGAGGAGCACCATCGGGTTCATTGTTACGCGGTATACGGCGCCATATTGTACTGAAAACCGAGGCCGGGAGAGACCACTCCAATCAACCGCTGTCCCCGGAGAGCTTCTCAATGATGTAACCGCCGGATTTTTCGTCGTGCGCAAGCTGCAGTAAGCCCCGGGATTCGGCTTCTTCGAGCAAGCTTCCAAATGTCCTGAAGCCATGATAGCGCTCACTGAACCCGGGTTGACGGCGTTTTAGGGTCTGTTTCACCATTGAACCCCATACTTTCCCGCCGTCGCCACGTTCTTCAAACAAATCTTCCAGCGTCGACATCACCATATCGACCGCCTCCTGCTGGCGCTTGTCATCCTCACTCATGGTTTTCTTCTTTGCACCGGCTCGGCTGCGGGTTTTCTTGCGGGCCGTCGTGGATACGCTGGGTCGTATCAGATCATCGTAGAAAATGAATTCATCACAGTTGGCCGTTAGCAGATCGGAGGTCGAATTTTTGACCCCCAGCCCGACTACGTACTTGTTGTTTTCGCGCAACTTACTGACCAGTGGAGAGAAATCGGAATCCCCGCTGATCACAACAAAAGTATCCACGTGGGCCTTGGTGTAACACAGATCTAGGGCATCAACGACCATCCGAATATCCGCAGAGTTCTTACCCGACTGGTGAAGGTGTGGGATATCAATCAGCTCGAAGGCGGCCTCATGCATCGACTTCTTGTATTCGGCGTAACGGCTCCAGTCACAATAGGCTTTCTTGACCACAATGTTGCCTTTGAGCAACAGCCGCTCCAGCACTGGTTTGAACTCAAACCGCTTGTGTTTTGTGTCACGTACACCGAGGGCAACATTCTCAAAATCACAGAAAATCGCCATGTTCTGGGTGTTTGGCTCTGTACGCATAGTCGGATGATTCCCAATGGTCTCGGGGTTAAGGCTTAATCTACCCAGCGAGACCGGGTAAGGGGTGGTCGAGCGTTCAGTTTAACCGTGTCAACGGCCTCCGGCCAGCAAACACATCCGGTCTGTTTATCTCATGATGAACGGATTTGCGGGGCTGGTCTGCTGCGCAATCCAGACCGATTTGACCTGCATATACTGTTTGATGGCTTCAAGCCCGCTCTCTCGACCGATGCCGCTGCGTTTGTAGCCCCCAAAGGGCGAGGTGAAACTGACCGCCCGGTAGGTATTCACCCACACCGTGCCCACGCGCAGTTTCTCCGACATACGGATCGCGCGACCTATATCCTGCGTCCACACACCGGCCGCCAGCCCGAAGTCGACGTCGTTACCAATCGAGATGGCGTCTTCTTCCGTGTCGAACGGAATGACGGCCAGTAGGGGGCCAAAGACTTCTTCCTGTGCAATGCGCATTTTATTGTTTACATCGGTAAAAATCGTCGGCTCGACAAACTGACCCCCTTTGGCCTCCGGGCCGGTGTAAGCCTTACCGCCTAACACACATTTGGCACCGTCTTGTTTCGCGATCTCAATATAGTCGAGTATTTTCTGGTACTGGGGAGGTGTAGTGACAGGGCCAACGTGTGTGTCGGTCGACATCGGATCACCGATCTGCGCCGTTTTCGCGACTTCAATCAAGCGCTCCACAAACTGGTCGTGTATGGAACGCTGCAGCAACAGCCTGGAGCCTGCGATACAGGTCTGTCCCGTCGCCGCAAAGATACCGGAGATGGCGCCCATCACAGCCGACTCGATGTCGGCATCTTCAAACACAATATTGGGGGATTTCCCGCCCAATTCCAGAGTCACGTGCTTGAAGGTCGATGCCGCTATCTCATTTATTTTCTGTCCCGTGCGGTCTGACCCGGTGAATGCAATTTTGGCAACATCCGGGTGGGCAACCAATTCGGCACCCACGTCCTGACCAAAACCACTCACCGTGTTGACAACCCCCGGCGGGATACCCGCTTCCTCGATCAGGTTCATGAATTCCAGGGTGGAAGCGGACGTGAACTCCGAAGGTTTTATAACGGCCGTATTACCGGCAGCCAACGCAACCGAAAGCTTCCATGACAACAACAGCAGCGGTGAATTCCAGGCCGTGATCATCGCCACGACACCCAGCGGTTCGTAACGCGTGAAGTTGAATATCCCGGCTTTGTCGGTCGGAATAACTGCGCCCTCCACTTTGTCGGCCAAACCACCGTAATACCGATACCATTGCGACATGTACTGGGTCTGTGCTGCCATCTCGGCGATCAGCTTACCGTTGTCTCTGACCTCGATCTCACCGAGGCGCTGGGCGTCGCGTTCAATGAGATCTGCCAGTTTGTAAAGCAGTCGACCCCGCTCCGTAGGCTTTACATCGGCCCATCCCGATTCAAATGCATTTTTTGCTGACGCCACCGCACGGTCGACATCTGCCGCGTTGCCTTTGGCGATCTTCGCCCACACGTCTCCGGTATAGGGGTTAACGGAATCGAACCAGTCCCCTGACGCGGGGTCTACCCACTGACCGCCGATGTAATGCTGATAACGCTCCACTGCACACCTCCTATGGGATTGAACACTCGAGAGTTTACCCAAGCGGACTGGCCCTGGGCCAGTGAAACGACTCAAGACGGCTTGAGCTTCACCGTCTTGACACGATAACGCAACCGACCCCGTTCAAGCAGATTGGCGAGCTCTGGCGTTGCCTGGAGATAGGCTCGCAGATCTGCACTCTGAGCAGTAAACGGCAACAGACCCACGATCACGTTCTCAATTGCAGGTGCCGTAAATTCAAACATGCTCAAAAAACGATCACCACGATTCAATGCTCGAGAAAATCCCGACAAGACCAATTCGGCGCGATCCGCAAAATTGATACTCAAGACACCGTCGTCTGTCAAACATCGTTGAAGCTTACGCAGCCAGGCACTGTCGAATCGGACGCTACGCTCGGGCACACCATTGCCGCCACCAAACAGATCGTCGATAACCAGATCAAATCCAGGACCCCGGTAACGGGCCACATAATCCCCAGCATCGGCAAGCAAAAGTTGTGCCATCTCTGGTGTGACGCCAAAGTGTTCCCGTGCCACGCGCAGGTGAATCGGATTGTTGTCTACGCCCACGATTTCGATCGGATCAAACAATCGCTTGAGCTGACGGATGACCGTCCCGGCGCCCGTCCCCAGCAGCAGTATTCGCCGCGGCGACCTGGCTGGACGAAACAGCGCCGGTAGCCAAAGCAGATCCCAGACACTGCCGGTGACAGGGCAGCGCTCGCTGTACTGGCTGTGCAGCACACCGTTGCTGTAGAACCGCAGACTCGACCCTGCTGCTCTGACCTCGTAGCGGGTGTCGTCTGTGGCATAAGTCCACACTATTGCCATATGGCGCTCCCGGGACCTACGGTCGGCGACAGCGCAGGCTCCTTTTTATGATCGTGTCATCACACCAGTGTAACCTTCATCGGGCAAGGTCCGCCGTCAGCAGGTGACCTCTTCTCCGGCTCGTTGTTACGCCACGTCAAGCGCCTGAGACCCAAGCAAGTTGAGTTACACTCGCAGTGGAAACGGTGACCCAATTCAAAGATTCTGTATAAATCTTATTTCCCCCGCCCATGAACGACACGCTATTTTCGTTGTCCGGCCACACGGCGATGGTAACAGGCGCTTCCAGTGGCCTGGGTCGAACATTTGCATCGGTACTTGCAGCTGCCGGTGCCTCGGTCGTGTTGACGGGTCGGCGCATGGAACTGCTGGAACAGGCGTGCGCCGAGATCACCTCGCAAGGTGGCGAGGCCATGGCTGTGAACATGGACGTGACAGACGAAAAAACGGTCACGCAGAGCTTTGATGAAGCAGAGCGCAATTGCGGGTGCATCGACATTCTGGTCAATAACTCGGGTATCGCGCACGGAGAGTCTGCACTTGAGATCGCGTCAAGTGACTGGGACCGCGTGATCGACACCAATTTAAGAGGTGCCTGGCGAGTGGCCCGCGAATCAGGCGAGCGACTCGTGAAGGCAGGAAAACCGGGCAGCATCATCAACATTGCATCCATTCTCGGTTTTCGCGTGATCAAGGGTGTCGCACCCTATGCCATCTCCAAAGCCGGTCTGGTTCAGATGACCCGCTCTCTTGCCCTGGAGTGGTCGCGCTATGCTATTCGGGTCAATGCCATCGCCCCTGGTTTTTTCAATACCGATATGAACCGGGAATTCTTTAAATCCGAAGCTGGTTTGAGCATGCAGAAACGCATCCCAATGCGAAGAGTGGGCGATCCCGACGAACTCGCCGGGGCGTTGTTGCTGCTCGCCTCGGATGCATCTTCTTACATGACCGGCAGCGTTGTTACTGTCGACGGAGGGCACCTGCAGTCAACTCTTTGAGTATCGACTCATGTAACTGGGTACCCGACTACAGGCTGCAAGCAGCGCCGAAGACCTGAACACATCGAACCCGCCTTACTGGCGTCCAGCTGTCTGATCGACGGTTATGACGGTTCTTTAAGAGCCGTCTGTAACGCCCTGAGATCCAGAAAGTAGCGGCAGATCTCCACTTCACCACACAGCAGTACCGGAACCTTATCGCCGAAAGTCTGGCGCCAGGCTGGCCGAAGATCGACATCCCGATGCTCAATCTCAAATGAGTACGCTGCCTGCAGTTCACGCAGCTGATCCACCATATCTTCACACAAATGACAATCTGCGCGAACATAGATGATCAGTTTAGTCTTCATCCGAAATACCTTGGGCGTGGACTCAAATCCCGCAGTCTAGGCCGATACTGGTCGGGGTAGTTTACAAAACAGCCGGTAGCACCGTGACCGTGCTTGAGTCATAAGACATCGCGACGTATTATTTGACTGCGAAACCGCTGGCGTCTTTCCATTACCCACTTCAAAGCTTTTTTGTACCATGAACTCAAACAGCCTCGATCCCGCGTGGATTGGTAAAACCTTTGATGACTTTCTGTTCCGTCCTCAAAAAGGCATTACCGAAAGCCGCGCCACAATCTCACTGACATCGCAACTCACCGGTCAGTTGTCGCTGGAACTGCCGATCGTATCGTCCAATATGGACAGCGTTACCGGCCTCGATATGGCCGAAACCATGGCGCTAGAAGGCGGACTCGGCGTTGTCCACCGGGGTCAGAGCATTGAAAAACAGGTGGCTCTGGTCAGTCGGGTTAAACGCAGCCACAGCGCAGTGATTGAAAATCCCTTGTGTCTGCCGATTACAGCAACGGTGGGTGAGGCCAGACTGTTTGCCCGCCGCCATAACATCAACGGGATACTGATCGAAACTGCTGAAGGCAGCGGTGTGCTCGCCGGTGTGCTGACCCGCCGGGACATCCCGTGGCAACGTGATTTTGATGACAGGCCAGTCGCCGAATTTATGACCACCTTCGACCATCTGACGACCGCGCCGGCAGATGTCAGTACAGAAACCGCTGAGCAGATTATGTTTGAGGGCCGCTTTGAACGACTGCCACTGATTGATAGTGAACACCGAATACAAGGCCTGATTACCCGTAAAGACGTTCGCTTCTTGCGTGAGCGGCCCTATGCCAGTAAAGATGGTAAGGCCCGGTTGCTCGCTGCCGCGGCGATTGGTTGTGCCGGCGATTATCTGGAACGGGCGGATGAATTGCTCAAATCGGGCACCGATTGCTTTTTTATCGACATCGCTCACGGCCATTCCACAGTGATGGAAACAGCTATAGACCAGCTGAAATCACAATGCCCCGGAGTGCCGCTGGTGTGCGGTAATGTGGCCACCGCCGACGGCGCCCGTTTCATGAGAGATATCGGCGCCGACGCGGTTAAGGTCGGGGTCGGTCCTGGCCGCGGCTGCCGTACCCGTTTAGAAACCGCAGCCGGTGTGCCGCAGCTGCAGGCCATCCGGGAGACCTGGTGTGCTGTGGGTGGTGAGATCCGTATCATGGCGGATGGTGGCATAAAACATGACAAAGACATTTTTCTTGCGCTGGCGTGTGGTGCCGATACGGTGATGCTCGGCAGTGCGCTTTCCGGAACGGACGAGGCACCCGGTCGGGTCATTGAGGACCCAGCGACACATACCAAGAAAAAGATTTATCGTGGAATGACCTCGCCGGAAGCCGTACTGGAATCCTTATACGACAGCGACGATACCGATGCCGTTGATGCGGCACTTTATACGCCCCCTGAGGGACAGGAGATTCAAGTACCGTACAAGGGCAGCGTGGTCGACATTCTGCAGCGCATTCGCGGCCACCTCAGATCGGCCGTCAGTTATGCCGGCGAAGCCTCTCTGTCTGCTGCCCGCGACAAGATCCTGCCCGATCCACTCAAATTCATGGTGCCGCTGTCCGAATCATCCCGTAGAGAATCCTACGAACGCTGACCCAGCATTAGTTCCCGTGAACGCCACCCCAACCCGCGACGCCGCAGCCTGGCATCTGGTGGGGCTGGTCGCTCCTGTGGTCATACTGTCGGGCAACCTGACCGGGGGTGCCTGGACCTTGGCAGGGGTTGTTTTGGTGCTGCTGGTCTATCCCGTACTCGATGTCGTCAGCGGTACTGGACGACCCGCATCGGTGACGCATACAAGCAGGCCCCTGCTCACTGCACTGCCCTATATCCATGTGGTACTGCAGGGGTGCGTGTATGCCACGTTAATCTGGCGTGTGCACCAGGACGGTTACGCCTGGACAACCTGGGCCGCTGCACTGAGTAGCGGACTCAACACAGGTATCAGTGCAATCGTTGTTGCCCACGAAATGGGGCACAGCCGCCCCCTAACCTTTCGTTGGTGGCTCGCGAGACTCAATCTCCTGACAGCGCTGTACCTGCACTTCACACTGGAACACAATCGTCAACACCACCCGGCCGTCGCGACTGCAACTGATCCCGCCTCCGCGCCCCGCGGTCGAACCTTCTGGCTCCAGCTGGTCTGCAGTGTGCCGGCTCAGTTCATCGACGCCTGGCAGCTGTCTATGCGCAGTGGTCGGACCGGACTGCGCAACCCGGTGCTCCGGGGCTTGGCGCTGCAGTGTCTGGTCATTTTCATCCTGTGGTCGGCGTTGTCGGGCTGGGCAGCACTGGCCGTCATCTTTCATGCAGGCGTTGCTGTTTTCATGCTGGAGTATGTCAACTATATACAGCACTACGGTCTGTCTCGGGATATCACCGAACGCATCGCGCCACGGCATGCCTGGGAGTCGCAAACACGCTGGTCGCGCTGGACCCTGCTCGAGCTGCCGCTCCACCCGGCCCACCATCTCAGCCCGTCGCTGCCGTTCTGGCAGCTTGCCCCGATCGAAGGTGCGCCAATTCTGCCAACCGGCTACTATGGCCTGTTTTGGCCCAGTCTATTTCCACCGCTTTGGAAAAGATGGATCGATCCGAGAATACCCACTACCCCTAGAATTGATCCTGAACCATGAAGAACTACCTCTCAGAGCGCCTTGCGCAGATCAAACCGTCTCCTACGATCGCAATATCGGACAAAGCCCGTGAACTGCGGGCAGCCGGAGAGGATGTCATCAGTCTGAGTCAGGGGGAACCTGACTTTGAAACCCCTGAACACATCAAGGTAGCGGCCATCCGGGCGATGCAGGACGGTCATACCCGCTATACCGCTGTTGATGGTATCCCCGAACTCAAACAAGCCATTCGCGAAAAATTCAAACTAGACAATGGGCTGAGTTACGAACACTCGCAGATCTCCGTCAGCACTGGCGGAAAACAGGTCCTCTATAACGCGTTTATGGCTACGCTGAACGCCGGTGACGAGGTCATCATTCCAGCACCGTACTGGGTGTCGTACCCGGACATGGTTGTTCTGGCCGAAGGCCGTCCGGTTATTGCCGCCTGCCTTGCGCAGAACGACTTCAAGCTCACCGCTGAAGAACTGGAGGCGGCCATCACGCCGGCGACACGGTGGCTGATACTGAACAGCCCCTCCAATCCGACCGGCAGCGTCTATAACCAGCATGAACTCAAAGCCCTCGCGGAAGTGCTCTTGCGCCACCCTCAGATCCTGGTCATGAGCGATGATATCTACGAGCATCTAATTTACGGCAAGGCCGAATTTTCTACCCTGGCGCAGGTCGAACCGAAATTGTTCTCGCGCACGCTTACCTGCAATGGGATGTCCAAAGCCTACTGCATGACCGGCTGGCGTGTGGGCTTTGCTGGCGGTCCAGAGCCCCTGATCCGCGCGATGGCCAAGCTGCAATCTCAGTCCACCTCCAATCCGACCAGCATCTCGCAGCATGCGGCCATCGCCGGGCTAACCGGTGGACGGGCATTTCTTAAAGACATGTTGAATGCTTATGAAGAGCGCCGCAACAGTGTTGTGAATTTGCTGAACGGAATTGAGAGTATCACCTGCGCCACACCGGACGGTGCGTTTTATGTTTACCCCTCGTGCCAGGGTCTTAACGGCGCCATAAGCCCCGATGGCACTCGGCTTGAGAACGACACCGATGTTTGCGCCTATCTGCTCGAAGCCGCCAAAGTCACCGTGGTACCCGGCGAGGCCTTCGGATCACCTGGATACTTCCGGGTCTCCTATGCACTGGGGATCGACCAGCTGGTTGAGGCGTGTGATCGAATACAGCTCGCCTGCGAGAAGCTCGAACGCGCCTGAACTTACTCGCCTAATGGTCGAGCGCACCCAGGCCGCTTGCAAGATTTGGATAGTCCGGCACCACACCCAGATCTTCTTTCATGAGTGTATTGTCGATGCGCTTGGATTCTGCGAGGTAGGACCGCATTTCGGCACTCAGCTGACGCTCGGCCGCTGCCCAGCTGATGGCCGGCGGTCGAGGCAGACCGTACGCATCGGCGACCTGGAAGAAAAAATCTGTCATGGTGGTCGGATGCCCGTCGCTGACGTTATAGGCCGGCGCCGGGTCGACCTTACGGGCCGCCGCGAGACACACAGTGACCAGATCATTGACATGAATGCGGTTGCTCCAGGGCGAGAACTCCGGTGCCAGCACCGGTGTGCCCGAACGCAGCCGTGCCAGCGGTAGCTTGCCGGGCCCATAGATACCGGGCACGCGGAGTGCAACCACCGGAATGCCCTGTTGCTGACCGAAGCGACGCGCCAGTTGTTCGGCATGTGCCCGGCGTCGCCCACGGGCTGTTTGTGGATTCAGCGGCCGGGTCTCGTTGACCCACTCACCTTGACAATCACCGTACACACCGGTGGTGCTGACCAGTACGATCCGACGGGGTAATGCACCGGGTTCAATTGCAGCCAGCGCCCGGGCCAACCGCTGATCCTGGTCACCGTGCGAAGGTGGTGGTACAAACCAGTACAACACCTGGTCGGTAAGCTGCAATGCCAGTACGGGTACATCCTGATCGAAATCGACCTGCCGGGACGTGATCCCTAGATCGGCCAGTTGCGCTACACTGTCCACCGTACGGACCAATGCACAGACATCACCGCCATCGGCAATTTCATGGCACGCCACCTGCTGACCGACATAACCGCAGCCACCGAACGTACTGTGCATGTCAGTGCATCCGGCCCACCGGCGCCACGTTGCTGTCCGCCGGCGCCGGTGATGCGTGGTGCAATATCATGCGCCAGCCATCATCGGCACGTTGGTAGGCATTGGTGGCGAGCACAACCATCGTTTTGACCCCATCGGACTCGTCAACACTGATGTTTTCGCGCACCAGGTGAATCGCATGTGAATCTCCGCTGAATACCCAGAGGTCGCTCAGCGTGAATCGCAGTTGAACGTCGTGAGCAAAGATCGCCTGCCAACTCTGCCCAATCGCTGATTTACCTTCGATGCGCTCACCGAATGGATGAATACACACGGCCTCGTGTTCATCCCAGACCAACATCATCGCCTCAAAATCGGACATTTGGAAAGCTGCGTAAAAGGCAGCTTCGGCTTCCTGTGCTGATCCAAATTCCATCCGCGCGCTCCTCACCCTACCAAGTTGTGTCACCAGACTTTATCGTATCGCAGTCCACTTGGGGTCTGGTGCTACAATGGATTGCGTTACCATCTGGAGAAAGGTGATGGTTTAATCGAGCAAGCACCGTAAGGGACCCGTTATGGATGAAAAAAACCGGATTGAACTTGAAGCGGCAGCGTTTAGAGGGCTGGTCCAGCACCTCCAGAAGCGAACGGACGTTCAGAATATTGACCTGATGAACCTGGCTGGTTTCTGCCGGAACTGCCTGTCCAAATGGTATCTCGCGGCCGCCGAATCACAGGACGTCGAAATGGACTACGACCAGGCGCGCGAACGGGTTTACGGTATGCCCTACGACGACTGGAAGTCCGGCCATCAGACAGCGGCCACGGATGAACAAAAGGCCCGCTACGAAGAAACAAAGCTCCTCCACGCCGAGATCAGCGGACACACTTGAAATGCAATCGAGAGACTGACCGGCTCAGGTCAGAGCGTTCTGTATCAGTGAATACTCCCGTTTGAAGGGCACTGCGTCGGGGTCCGGCAGTGCATCGAGTTCCCGTGCATAGCGGTGACCATCGTAGACGGCTGCGGCAATAGTCCCTGGCGCCATGCAATCACCGACCCGGGTCAAGCTGAACGGCAGCGTCTCCAGCTGGTCTTCATCGGCACCGGCCAGCGCGAAATAGAGCGCGTTATCGGGTAGCCGGGCGGTCACCAGCACCAGTGCGGCACAAGGCAGCGCCCGGCGGCGCTCGCTGGTGATGCAGCTGATTTCGACTGCATCGGCTGACACGCCAGCAAGCACCTGTTTACACACCAAATCAACACCGCTTTCGATCAGGCGTTGTTCAATGCGGTGTTGTTCCATGGTGTTCTGTGTCCAGTGCGACACTTCGGGGCCTGGCGTGACCAGCGTGACGGACTGCCCCGATTGTGCAATCAGTTCCGCAATCACGCCGCCCAGGTAGTAATGATCGTCGTCATAGATCACCACGGGCCCGTGCTCGGGCTGCTGTCCCGCAAGAATATCGTCGGGGGTCAGGACCGCCGGATGATCATCCACGCCATCGACCGCTCGCCAGGTGGCCCGGCCCACCCCGTCCCGGCGCCAATGCGCACCAGTCGCGATGGCCACGTGATCAGCCCCAAAGTCACGAATACTGTCAGCGTCCATTTCACTGCCCGGATAAAAGTGGACATTGGCCAGCCGCTGGATCTGGCTGAGTCGGTAGTCAGCCACCCGGCGGTAACTGCTCAACCCGGGCAGTGTGGCCTCCGCAACAACCCGGCCGCCGCCTTCGCCGCTATCCGCCAGCGACACCTCGTATCCCCGTTGCCCCAGGGCGAGTGCCGCTTCCAGTCCGGCAGGACCGGCACCGACCACCAGCACCCGATCTGAGTCGCCCTTGCGGTTCATGGTTTCAGGGTGCCAACCGCGGCGCCATTCTTCCCCCATAGTGGGATTCTGCGTACAGCGTATTGGGCTCTGCGTAAACTCGCCCGAGACGCAGATGTTGCAGCCGATACACTCGCGAATGTCTTCCAGCCGGCCTTGCTCAATCTTATTCGGCAAAAAGGGATCGGCAATTGAGGGGCGGGCGGCACCGATCATATCGAGTACACCGCGCTGGATTTGAGCCACCATGGCATCGGCCGAGGTAAAGCGGCCCACACCCACCACCGGCTTGGTCGTCAGCTTTTTCACGAACGACACGTACGGCTCCTGCGCGCCCTCTTCGCCAAAACGGGCCGTGACCGAATCATTGGCCCAGTCACTGACATTCACATCCCAAAGATCCGGCAGCTCAGCCAGCATCTCGACGATCTCACGCCCTTCGGTATCGCTGCAGATGCCGTCGCTGCCCAGCAGCTCATCCACCGCAAATCGAAAAGCCACACCGCAAGTATCGCCCACCGCATCCCGGGTATCTTCCAGCAGTTCGCGGGTGAGCCGCACGCGGTTTTCCAGTGACCCGCCGTATTCGTCGCTGCGCTGGTTATACCGCCGGCTGATGAAATGCATCGGCAGCGTCAGGTTGTGCCCCGCGTACACATACACGATATCGAAACCGGCATCGCGTGCCCGCAACGCTGCATTGCGGTGCCAGCGGCGTACGTTCGCAATGTCGCGCCGGGTCATGGCACTGGCCTGCACAGGATCGTAACCCACCACTGGCATGTCCGATACCGCCAACACCGGCAAGCGGGAATAGCGATTGGATACCACGTGACCGTTGTGCACCAGTTCAATGGCCGCCAGGGATCCGTGCGCATGCACCGCATCGACCATGATCGCGTGGCGGTGCTGATCTTCGACATCCCACAAGCGGGCCTCGTGGTAGGGCAGCACATCGGAACTCGGGTGAATATCACACTCCTCGGTGGCCACCACGGCCCAACCGCCTTCCGCTTTGACGCCCCGCATCGCAGCCACCGTATTGGGCATCCCGTGCCCCATGCCATTACAGTGAGGCACCTGATAAAACCGGTTGCGTGCGGTGACCGGGCCGATTTGTACCGGCTCAAACAGAACGTCGTAACGGGGATCTCGGG
>JYMV01032344.1_pt1 | contig 55921 bp, 48 predicted proteins | sample 338911 | NCBI WGS metagenome assembly JYMV01 (sample SAMN03354496, study PRJNA234377) | hydrothermal vent metagenome | biome: Deep sea; feature: Hydrothermal plumes at the Eastern Lau Spreading Center, Western Pacific Ocean; material: Seawater | place: Tonga | collected 2009 | depth 2000 m m | reverse complement strand
ACATAATATACCTGGAGAATCCCTGGTGAAAAAAACTGAATTGCCCTGGCAGCCAGAGAAGCATCATCATTCCCTTTGAGCATCGAATAATAGGTGCCGCGTTCTCTTTAACACTTGCCCCAGAGAAAGTCTTTACAAAAACCAAATGATGCAAATCAATATTCCCGGAATTAAAAAATCTTGTGCTTGCCATTCAGACGGTAGTCGTGCCACATAGTCACCCCCGTTCTGCCACATGGGCGCAGTATAACGACTATTTTTCTCGCTTTGCTTACTGGCACACCCTTTGCAACTGTGTTGGGTGAAATCAATTTTAACAAAACCAGTAAAGGAGAAAACAAAAATGACTCTAGTAAAATGGACACCTACGCACAGGCCCATGCGGGCCAACAGTTGGCTGTCGCCTATTTCCACTTCTTGGCTTTCAAGTGACATCGACAGCATTTTCAACTCGATTTTCGGAGAGTCGCTGGAAGGGGTCCCCACATTATCAAAAAATGTGGGTTGGCTACCGGCGTTTGATGTAATCGAAAAGGAAAAGGAGTACCAGCTCATAGTTGAGGCCGCCGGCATGAAGAGGTCTGACTTTAATGTCTCAATTAAGGATGGCGTGCTTACTATTACCGGCGAGAAAAAGACTGAAGTAGAGGATGGTGGTGAAAAATACAGTCACCGGGAATCGCGCTTCGGCCGCTTCTCCCGTTCCTTCCGCTTGCCAGATGACGTACTAAACGAGAAGAAGGTTACCGCCAAGTATAAGAACGGTGTGCTGACGCTCTCCCTTCCAAGGACAAAACCGGTGGAAATAGCGGGAATTGAAGTGGAAATTAAGTAAACCAACAGACTAACAGATAAAAGAAAGCCCTGCTTTTCTTAAGAAAGTAGGGCTTTCTTTGTGGTTGTTTGGCTATTCGGTATACATTTTTTCGATGGCGTCAGCCCAGTTGGCACTTATCTGTCTCCTTTTAAGCTTTAATGTGGGAGTAAGCTCGTCGTCATCGATTGAGAAGTCTCGGGGCAGTATCGTGAATTTTTTCAGCTGCTCGGGGTTGGAGAATCTCTTGTTTCGCTCATCTACCTGGGCCTGTACCTCGACTCTTGTTTCCTCGCCCCCGGTAAACTCTGCCAAGGTGTGCCCCAATTCTTCCAGCTTCATATTCTGCGCAACAGGGTCTTTCGGAATGTCGTTGGGATCCATACCCAACTTGTCCCGCAGTATGGCTCCAACATCAAGCGTAAACAGCGCGCTACAGTACTTTTTGCCGTCACCCACCAAGAAGCATTGCGACACGATCGGTATGGTTTTCATTGTCTCTTCGATGACAAGGGGAGCAATGTTTTTGCCGCCGGAGCTGACGTAAAGCTCTTTCTTTCTGCCTGTGATTTTTACGTATCCGTCAGCGTCTATTTCACCAACATCACCGGTGTATAGCCAGCCATCGATAATGGTCTCTGCTGTCGCTTCCGGGTTTTTGTAATACCCCTTCATTACGTGCTCTCCTTTTATAAGAAGTTCACCGTCATCGGCAATCTTAATTTCCGTACCCTCAAAAGGAGTTCCAACCGTTCCAATACGGTTCTTCTTCGGGTAATTTATGGTTGCTCCCGCCGTGTCTTCTGTCATTCCATAGCCCTCGAAAATAGGAATGCCGAGCGAGTGAAAAAGAGTTAAAATGTCCGGGTTGATCGGGGCTGCGCCAGTAATGGCAAAGCGGCAGTTTGCCATCCCTATCTTCTCCCTAAGTTTTCTGCTAATAATGCCCGACAGTCCGGGTGTCTTTAAGAGAAAACGAAGGATCGCCTTCGAGTCCAGTGCAGCCTTAATGTTTGAATATATCTTTTCATAAATCCGGGGAACACCGATAAAAAGGTGAGGCTGAACATCTTTGGCACAATCAACAACATTTAGTGGGTTATCCACAACATACATATGCAGTGCATTTCTCACCCAATAGTGATTGTCTACCAGTTGGCCGAAAACGTGGGCCAGCGGGAGCCAAGAGACATATTTTTCACCCTGCTTAAATTGCATAATAGAGTCTGTCACTCTCAACTCAAACTCCCAATTCCTGTGTGTAAGCTCTACCCCCTTGGGGTTACCTGTTGTTCCAGAGGTATAGATAAGTGCAGATGTGTCTTCCATAGAGATTGCGTTCGTCCTGTCCATTACTTCTGAATCATCCGTCGTACTCCCCTTGGCTATAAAATCGCTCCAAGACATCACCTTGGGGTGATTTAACTTCTCGATCTTCCGCATCATGATTACATGCTCTACACCGGGCAGGTTTTCCAATACCTTCATCAGCCTGTGATTTAACATTTTTTCCTTGTCACTACCGTCCATTGGGTTGTTTCCAACAAACACAATCTTCGAGTCCGAGTTGCCTATTACCCATTCAACTTCCTCGGGCGAACTCGTATGATATACGCCCACGGCTACACCCCCAGCCATTTGAGCGGCAGAATAACAAGCATACCAACTCCTTCTGTTATAGCTGTAGATACTCAGCTTGTCATTGGGCTGGAATCCCAAAGCTATTAGTGATTTGGCAACACCCATTGTTTGTTCTAAAAAGTCGCTCCACGTTTCGGTTTTCCATTCGCCATCGGTTAGATAGGAAATTGCCGGTTCTTCTGCAAATTCCTTGCCGTTTTTGAAAAGCTTCAGTATTGTCATGTCAGATTTCATCTTTAATCACCCTTTCGCTTTTAATTTTTACCGGCTGTCTGTTGTTGTCAGAAGACAAATTTAGGGTTTCGGGTCTGTTTTCGCCACAAAACAAGCACCTTAGTATGCGCCTATAACTTTTTTCACGGCTATGGCCAAATTTTCACCGTCACGATCTTTTTTCTGATTCCACCCCAAAGCACACACTTCTATGCCTACATAAGCGGCGCAGAGTGCAATCGGTGCGACAAATTCGGAAACAGCCTCGCTTTCCTCCGAAGAAAATCTCTCATGGCCGACAGTTGAAACTGTACTTTGTTGAATTCCCAGTGCTTCGCATTTATAGACAGTGCTCATGTCCGGAAATTGGGGCAACTCTTTCAAGGGTATTCTTCCCGAAAGGGGGTTCCAGCCGGTCAGGTTGCGATGATCAGAAATTTGTATTACGGGGCCAGTCTTCTCCCCTTTCACCCGGTCTATGATCAGCAGCTTCTCTATTCCAAGCCGTTCTCTAAGCTTAATAAAATTCTGGGGGTGAACGGTTACGCGGTAAGGTTTTTCGGGTACAATTACTTTCGCTATTACTGTCCCATACAATTGATGTTGGGTTTTTGTGCTAACTGCTTGGGGGGCCTCTTTTACCGGGATTCCATACAAATCAGGAGTATGAACAAGATAAATAAACATCACCGTTTTGGGCGCGGGCCGAAAAGTGCCGTACCAATCCTCACCATGGTGGCCCCCTCTTCCACCGCGATTTCATAATCACTGCTCATTCCCATAGACAGATCTTTCAGCTGCAGACTTTGTGATAATTTACTGTTTAGAAGGTCACGTAGGTTTCGGAGCGCCCGAAATGTTTCTCTTTTTGACTGCTCGTCAGTTGTAAAAACGCCAATGGTCATCAACCCTAAAACATTCAGCCCGTCAAGCTCAACTGACTCAAGTAATTCATCGGTTCTGGCTGGATTAAACCCAGACTTATTTGGGTCCCGGCCTACGTTAACCTGCAGTAAAATCTCAACCGGGACGCCTCGACCTACTCCAATAGCAGACAATTTTTTTGCCAGCCTGGCGCTGTCAACTGAGTCAATGGTGTCAAACAACTCTACAGCACGACGAGCTTTATTAGACTGCAAATGCCCAACCAGGCGGCGTTTGATAGTAAGAAGATCTGGAAGGTTGGGAAATTTCTCCTCGGCTTCCTGAACCCTGTTCTCTCCGATGCTATTTAGCCCCAATGTAGCCGCATCTATAATGAAGGTCGGGGGAAAGCCCTTTGTGATCGCGATGATTTCTATGGGGGAGATGGTTTTGTGTTTACGGTGTTGGAGGGCGTTTTCTATCCGCTCTCTAACGATAGATAGGCTGGCCCCATCTATCACGTCTTTACTTCGTTGTCGCTGGCTTCTCCGATATTTTCATCTGAACTAAGCTCGTCACCGTTTTCGGGTGATTCCGGCAAATCAACATCCTCTTCATGGAGAACTCGGGTAATAGAGGCTATCTTGTCCTTTGCGTCCAGCTGAATAAGCTTCACACCTTGCGTTACCCTTCCAATTGTCCGAATAGGCGCAATAGCTTGACGGATCAAAACTCCGCGGTCTGTTATTACGATAAGGTCGTCACTGTCAACCACCTCCATGATGGCCACCATTTTGCCTGTTTTTTCCGTGGTGCGCATGGTCATAACGCCCTTTCCGCCTCGCTTTTGCACACGATATTGAATAATGTCTGTCCGCTTGCCAAGTCCATTTTCTGTGGCCACCAAAACTGTCCCTTCGCGACGTACTACCACCATCCCTACCACTCGATCCTCTTTTGAGCTTAATCTTATACCTCTTACGCCCATGGTTTTCCGACCGCTGGCGCGGATATCTCTCTCAGAGAACCTTATAGACTTACCTTCACGGGTTCCGAGTACAATATCGTCCTCACCGCTTGTGATTTTGGCTTCAATAAGCCTGTCGTTTTCCCTTATCTCTATGGCGTAAATACCTCCTTTTCGGGGGTTTCCGTATGCTGCTAATTTTGTCTTCTTAACAACACCTTTTTCTGTTGCCATAACAATGAAGCGGTGGTCATCGAACTCATTAACACTCACAAATGCTTCAACTTTTTCCCCAGGCTCACAGCCAATAAGGTTCACCACTGCCCTGCCCCGGGCAGCCCGACCACCGGGTGGAATTTCATGGACCTTCAACCAATAGCACTTACCTTTGTCTGTAAAGAAAAGAAGGTAATCGTGGGTGTTGGCAACGAAGAGGTTTTCCACAAAATCTTCTTCTTTGGTTCCAGCTCCCTGAAGACCGCGTCCGCCGCGCCTTTGGCTTCTATATGTTGCCTCTGCCGTCCTTTTTATATATCCGCTATGGGTTATAGTGATAACCATGTTTTCTTCGGCAATCATATCCTCTACGGAGAATGTTTTACCAATTGGTACAATTTCGGTTCTGCGGGGGTCTCCATATGCCTGACGAATTTCCTCAAATTCCTTTTTGATAATTGCCATTCGCTGTGGGTGGCTATCTAGAATGCTTTTCAGTTCCGCAATGATTTGTATCGTCTCTTTATACTCGGTCACAACCTTGTCGACTTCCAGGCTGGTTAGCCTCTGCAGGCGCATATCTAGTATTGCCTGTGCTTGGCGCTCTGATAGATCAAACGAGTCCATCAACCCCTCTTTGGCGTGGAGCGGGTCTTTACTTGCGCGAATAAGCTTGATTACAGCATCTATGTTGTCCAGAGCAATCTTAAGTCCCTCAAGAAGGTGTGCCTTCTCCTCAGCCTTTCTCAGGTCAAACTGTGTTCTGCGGACCACCACCTCATGCCTGTGATCAATAAAGTGCTTCATCATGTCTTTAAGTGTCAGCACTTTTGGAACACCATTAACCAGCGCCAAAAGAATTATCCCGTAAGAATCCTTAAGCTGGGTGTGTACATAAAGCTGATTCAGTATCACCTCTGGAACTGTGTCTCTCTTTGTTTCTACCACCACACGAAGACCATCTTTGTCTGATTCGTCCCGCACGTCAGCGATACCTGTAATCTTTTTGCTTCGAACCAAGTCTGCAATTTTCTCAAGTAGCCGGGCCTTATTTACCTGGTAGGGTATCTCGCTTACAACAATACTAGATCTTCCCTTTCTGTTGGTTTCAATAAACGCTCTAGCACGAACTGTAATAATACCGCGGCCTGTTTCGTAGGCACTTTTAATTCCCTCTAACCCTTCTATAAACGCGCCTGTGGGAAAATCAGGACCCTTAACATACTCCATTAAACCTTCAATGGTAATTTCTGGATTATCAATAAGCGCCATCATAGCGTCTACCACTTCACAGAGGTTGTGCGGGGGAATTTTGGTGGCCATTCCAACGGCAATACCTTCTGCGCCGTTGACCAAGAGGTTTGGGGCAACCGCAGGAAGAACGCTTGGCTCTTCGAGGGTTTCGTCAAAGTTGGGCTCCCACGATACGGTCTCTTTATCAAGGTCTCTAAGGCTTTCACTGCAAAACCGGGTCATCCTGGCTTCTGTGTATCGCATGGCTGCCGCCCGGTCGCCATCTATGGAGCCAAAGTTACCCTGTCCATCCACAAGGGGATATCTCATGACAAATAGTTGCGCCATTCTTACTAGTGCATCATAAACTGAGCTGTCTCCATGTGGGTGGTATTTACCCAAAACATCGCCAACAATTCTAGCCGATTTTTTATATCCCCTGTTCCAGTGAACCCCCAGGTCATTCATCCCAAACAAAATGCGGCGGTGAACAGGTTTAAGGCCGTCGCGTACATCCGGCAGGGCCCGCGATACAATAACTGACATAGAGTAATTAAGATAGCTCTCCTCCATTTCGCTGACAATGTTGCGGGGAAGAATGTGGTCTCGTGTGTTTATATCCATCGTTTTCTTTTATACGTCCAGGTTGGTAACGAACTTCGCGTTTTTCTCAATAAACCGTCTCCTTGACCCCACATCGGTGCCCATAAGCTCCGAAAATGTTTCGTTTGCTCGAAATCCCTCCTCTATTGTTACCTGAAGCAATGATCTGCGCTCTGGATCCATGGTAGTTATCCAAAGCTGGTCGGGGTTCATTTCCCCCAACCCCTTGTAGCGCTGTATATGTACTTTCTGAGTTTTATTTTCCCTTTTAAACCGCCCAACAGTGATGTCTCTTTCGTTGTCATCGTATGCATAGTGTTCTTTTTTACTCTGGCTAATTTTGTAAAGTGGCGGCTGGGCAATGTAAATATGACCACCGGTGATTAGTGGCTGCATTTTCCTGTAGAGAAATGTTAGTAACAGTGTTCGAATGTGGCTCCCGTCCACATCAGCGTCTGTCATCAAAATAATCTTATGGTACCTAAGTTTCTCCACATCAAGCTCTGTGCCAGTTGTTTCTTCTGGAGAGTCAGGTTCATCACCAAAACCCGCCCCCAGTGCGGTAATTATTGATTGAATTTCATTGTTGCCCAGCAACTTATCTATTCTTGCTTTCTCGGCGTTAATCACTTTTCCACGCAGGGGTAGAATCGCTTGGAACCTTCTGTCTCTCGCCTGTTTGGCTGAGCCGCCAGCCGAGTCACCCTCAACAAGAAAAAGCTCACACATGGTGGCATCCTTACTAGAACAGTCTGCTAGTTTGCCGGGTAGAGATCCCCCCTCCAGCGCACTTTTTCGCCGGATTAGATCTCGTGCCTTCTTTGCAGCCATTCTACTGGCGGCTGCGAGAACTGCCTTCTCAATAATTTTCTTAGCAACGGCTGGGTTTTGTTCTAAATAGTCTTGCAGGCCCTCAAATACAATAGAATCAACAACTCCCTTTACTTCACTGTTGCCCAGCTTGGTTTTTGTTTGTCCTTCAAACTGTGGTTCGGCAACTTTTATAGATAGTATTGCTGTTAGGCCCTCCCTAAAATCGGCGCCACTTAGGGAGACCCCCTGTCCTTTTGTACCCTTCAACAGGCCGTTCTTTTGTGCGTAAGCGTTCAATGCCCTGGTAAGCGCAGAACGAAACCCCGAAAGGTGGGTTCCCCCCTCAATTGTATTTATATTATTCACAAAGGTTAAAATGTTCTCACTGTATCCCTCATTATACCTTAGTGCAACTTCCACGGGTGTTTCACTGTTGTCGACAAACACAGTAACAATTTCTTGGTGAATGGGGTGTGATGCGCCATCTAAAAGCGCTACAAAGTCTTTCAGTCCACCCTCATAATGAAATGCTTCGATTTCGGGCTCTCCATCACCGCGGGCATCTACAAGAGTAATTGTCAGGTTATTGTTCAAATAGGCTAACTCCCGAAGCCTTTCTATCATCAGTTCTCTGTCCCACTCTACAGCATTAAAAATGGTGCTGTCGGGCATAAATGTTATTGTTGTGCCCGTGTTTGACGTTTTTCCAACAATCTCAAGCTTGGAGGCTGTCTTGCCTTTCTCATATCTCTGGCGGTGTCGCTCTCCATCTCTGCCAATCTCGGCTATTAACCACTCTGACAGTGCATTTACTACTGACACCCCAACTCCGTGTAGTCCTCCTGAAATCTTGTATGACCCCTTATCAAACTTTCCCCCTGCGTGGAGCACTGTCATAACGACCTCTAGTGCGGGAATTTTTTCTTCTTTATGTATGTCCACCGGTATGCCGCGACCATCGTCTGAAACCGTTATCGAGTTATCTGCGTTGATTGTTACATCAATCTTGGAACAATGTCCTGCTAGTGCTTCATCTACGCTATTATCAACAACCTCGTTGATCAGGTGGTGGAGGCCTCGTCTTCCTGTGTCACCAATATACATGGCTGGACGCTTGCGTACTGCCTCAAGTCCCTTTAGGACTGTTATCTTTTCCGCGCTGTAATCTTTTGAGCTCTGTGTCATTTCTGTCATGTCAGGCGAATGTTTTTTATTGCTGTGCTGCCTAGTTCTGCATTCAGTTTTTTGAGGATTTCCCTTTTGCGCATGGCGATTTCATTGCGCCACACCGGTGTAGAAACTTTAACTATAAGTATGCCATGTTTTACCTCTTTAGCTTCGGTGTTGCTTGCTATGGACCCTCCCACAACGTCGCCCCAAATTATCAGCGCTTTGTTTTGTTCTATAGGTTGATCAATTCCCGCGCTTTTTAAAAGTGATGAAATTGCCTGTTTTAGGCTCTGCATGTTTTCTCTGTGCTTCCTGTCTTTCGCTCTTTGGATATACTCATCCCAGCCTGTCTCCTGTTTGTTGTTTGCTTTTGACTGGGGATTTCTGCGCGCAAGGGGTCACAAGCAGGGCCTTATTGCCCCTGTTACGAACTGGTCCTCATGGGCATTAGAAGCATTGTAATTTCTTCGTTCTCAGCCTGTTCGACTGGTAATATAAGCCCCGCACTAATAGGTGTATTTAGCTTTAAAATAACTCTATCTGAGTCTATATGAGTCAGCATATTCCCAAGATAGGACGCGTTATATCCTAAGATCATGTTTTCGCCGTCATAGTCCACCTCTATCTCTTCTCTTGCGCTGGAAGAACTTTCAGGGTCTTCCGTGGTGATTGAGCTCTCGCCCTTTGATAGGTGTAGGGCAATCTGTTTTGTGGCTCTGTTTGAAAAAATCGCCACCCTTTTTACAACGCTTAGGAGTTTTTTCCTGTCAAATGAGGCGATTTTGTCGTTGTCTAAGGGCAATACGCTATGATAGTCTGGGTATCTCTCATCAATGATTCGCGAAAATATCGTAACACCGGAGACAGAAACTGTTATGTGGTTGTCACCCACCCAAAGCACCACCTCGTCTTTTTCTCCACTACCCAAATACTGGTTGAGAAGTTGAAGAAACTTTCTTGGCACAATAATGTCACCAGTGTATCCCTTAAACTCATAGTCTGATCTTTTGCAGACAGAAAGCCTGTGGCCATCCGTTGCTACAGCTGTTACACTTTCTTCACCGAACTCAAACAGCGCACCCATAAGCGCAGGCTTCAGCTCGTCTGTGCTAAGTGCAAAGCTTGTTTTGGTAATAAGCTCACCCAGTGTTTTCTCTTTTAGAATTACTTCTTTTTTGTTGTCTACTTCGGGTAGTTGTGGAAATTCTTCTGCGCTCACTCCCGGAATATCATAGTCACCCTGACCCGCCTTTATTTTTACGCGGTTGTTATCGTCTGCACTAATTTCTAACTCAATATCTGGCAGTGCACCTGTAATTTCCGTAAGTGTTTTATGGGGTAGTGCAACAGCGCCATCCACATCAACAGTTGATGGTATGTCTGTTATTATGGTTATCTCCAGATCTGTCGCGCGAAGAGTAAGTGTTTTGTTCTTCGCAACCATCAAAATACTGTTAAGTATTGGTATTGTAGATCGGGTGGGAGTTGCTTTTGAAAGGTGTTGGAGTGCTTTTTGGAGGTTACTTTGATTGACAGTTATCTTCACTTTGTTCTGCGTACCTTTTAATGAATTATTAATGAGTTTTGTACTTAAAACACAGTGAAGAATGTTAGTTACAATCGCTGTTTCTACCAACAAGTTTTTAATAACATATAAATATAATTGTTCTATAAAAAGATTAAAAATCTTAATAATAATAAGGCATGTTGATAATGATCAAAACTCAATCCTTATAATGAAATAACTGACGGCCGAAACCCCAAGATAAGGATCAAAATTAAGTGGGCTTTTTGTTGATAGTATTGGGCAGACAACACAATAGTTGGGTTAAGGGTGTCATTAAAAAATTTGAATATATACGGAAGATGTTTTTTTGTTGAGCCAAGAAGAGAAAAAGTCTGATTTCTTTTTACCCAGAGCAAGCGATTCTATTTCCGCCCAATGGTCTTGTAGGTTGGGTTCACCACCCGGACGAATATTATTTATCATAATTAAAAGGTAAGCCGTTTCTACCCATATTGGCGTCGAAAGCTCATTCAAAACTAGGTTTGGCAGAACCCGAGCCAAGCCAGGATATGGTAAGCTAGAAATGCTTTGAAAACCCAGGTGACCACCCCGCTCTTTCGACAAATCATCATCGGAATATTTAGAGGAAAAAGCGAAAAGGTCTTTTGAGCTGTGAATACTGTCTGATAGTGATTTTGCTAGGGTGTAGACACTGTCTTCGTCTGCATCACTTGGTTGGGGGATAATAAGGATATGCCTTGTGTTGATTTTCTCCCCCATGCGTTCAATTGTTTGAATGATGTGATAACCAAAAGGAGACTCGATTATACCACTTATTTCTCCTTTAGTTAAACCCAGCGCAACCTCTTCATATTCTGGGACCAATGTCCCGCGAGCAGTAAACCCAAGTTCTCCACCGTTTCGAGCTGAACCCGGATCTTGGCTGTGTTGAGAGGCAAGGGATCCAAAGTCTTCTCCAGCCAGAATGCGCCGCCGCAAATCTTTAAGACTTTCAATTGACTGAAGCTGAGATTTCTGTCCGGGTGTAATACTTAAGCGAAGCCACTGAAGATCATAAAGCTCTGGGAGCACACCGATGCTGTCTTTATATATCGAAAAGAAATCCTCTACCTCTTTTCTTGAAATAACAACTCCGGAAAACAGCTGAGCCTGAAACCTTTCAACTACGAGCTGATCATGTATGTCTGGCCAAAGCTCTTTTTTTAGTTCACGTAAGGTCTTACCAAAGATTTCCTCTAATCTACTCTCTGAACCTGCTCGACCCAAGACAGAGGAAACATGGCGGTCCAGTGCAGCATCCACCTCTTGGGTACTCACAACTACGCTCTCAGCTTCGGCAACACTTAGTACTAGGTGTTGGTCTATTAGAGATTGTAACACATCATCTGAAAGCTTTTTAAGTTGTACGTCATTGCTGTTGGGATCCAAGCCCATGTTCAATGCAGTAATTTGAACAATTTGAACAATCTCGCTTTTTAGAATTATTTTATCTCCAACAACAGCAGAAACACCCCCCAATGTTTGTTGTGCGGAACAGAAGGAAAAACACAGACAACCCAAAAGGAGGAACCGAGAACGCGAAATCATTTTTTATTCTCCCACCAATAATGTCTCGTTTATATAGATATCTGCGTTGGTATATAGGCTGCCTATAAGTGCCTTGTATTTCTCTCTTCGCTTTGTAAGATATAGCGCTGAGGCAATTTTATCATATACCTCATCAAGGCCCGCAATAGATCCTGCAGGATAAAACTCAACAACATGAGCAACGTGAAAACCAAACCTTGTTTTAGTTGGGCCCACAACGCCTGTTCCACCATTAAACACGGTTTTATTAAGTTGAGGCATTAAATCTCCCTCCCGGACAAGAGCCAACCAAGACAAGTGGTTTTGGGAGAGAGGCACGTGTTCTTTTCTTCCAACATTCTTTAGCGTTTTTACAGCGTTTATAGCTTCGTCTTCTGTTTCTAATATAACAGAGAACATACGTATCCAGTCTTTTTGCCTTTTAAATGCGCCAATATTCTTATTATAATAATTTCTTATATCAACAGCTGAAACATCAATGTTTTTATAAACCGTATTTTCAAGAATACGGCTCCCCCTAACAACCCAGTCGTTACACAACGTCTTCGAAAGACTACTAATACCAACACCTGAAGACTCTCCATATTCATTTATTAGCTGACCCCTAACCCACATATTTATTAACCGCTCCTTGTTCTGATGGCTGCCTCCGAACGCTTTAAATTCAATGGCTGACAAAACATGTTTTCCTACTCGAGCGACAACAACACCATCTCTGTTGTCATCCACGAGGTATATGATAAAACAGCAACAAAAACAATGGTTGTTTGTTAAGAGTGGAGTCAAACAATGTTTTTTTCATTAGGATACAAGTTAAGAAGAGTCAATAGATTTATACAATTAGTACTTTAATATTGAAAGAACAAAAATATTTTGCGTACACCACTATAACGCAAAAACGAAAACCTGCCCGGGCAGCACATTAGGCCTTTCCCAGCACTACAGATAGGGCCGCAATGTCTGAGGGAGTTACACCAGAAACCCTGGAAGCTTGGCCAAGAGTTTCTGGCAGGACAATGCTGAGTTTTTCGCGGGCCTCCATAGACAATGAAAGACAAGAAAAATATTCAAAGTTTTTAGGTATACAAAGTCGGTCGTTTTGAAGAATGCGAGACAGTAATTGCTCTTGTCGGTGTATATATGGCGCATATTTTATAATAGCATCTAATTCGTTTTTTATAAGCGAATAGTTGAGCTTTGTAACTGCTTCATCTTTTAGGATATGAGCAGACACAGAACCGTTTTTGGTTGCTTGCTTTGCCCTTTTTGAATGTGTGGGTTTGTGATTATTACTACTTATAAACGATGAGCCAGGAGAGCCAGTGGTCCCACTATCACAACCAACTAAAAACCCGTCAATCTTCTTTTGTCTTTTCATAATTTCTAAATAAGTGCTTTCAGGGAGCAATCCAATAGCTCGGCCCAAGTGGGAAAGCCTTCTGTCAGAGTTTGTTGTTCTGAGGGATAGGCGATGTTCTGCTCGTGCAGTAAACATTCTATAGGGTTCGTCAACATCTTTTGTTATTAGATCGTCTATTAAAACACCAATATAGGCCTGGTCTCTACGTAAATTGAATGGGCCACGAGAAAAGACACTGTGAGCAGCATTAATGCCAGCAATTAACCCCTGCGCCGCCGCTTCTTCGTAACCAGAGGTGCCATTAATTTGTCCAGCAAGAAACAGCCCCGGGCAACGTTTTGATTCAAGGGTGGACTTTAATTGGGATGGGGGGATAAAATCGTATTCTATCGCGTATCCAGGGCGGTAAAACTCAACACGCTCTAACCCCGAAATAGTGCGGAGAGCACAAAGCTGTATTTCTGATGGTAAACTTGTTGAAAAACCGCCAGTATATATTTGTTTAGAACCAGACCACTCCTCTTCAAGTATAATTCTATGTGAGGGTTTATCAGAAAAACGAAAAACCTTGTCTTCTATGGAAGGACAGTATCTTGGCCCAACAGCAGTTATTTGCCCTGAATACATTGGAGACAAGTCAATATTGTCTTCAATTATTTTGTGTGTTTTTATGTTTGTGTTTACCACCCAAGAAGGACGATTTGGAGGAGAAAAACTCTTGGTTCGAAATGATGTTGGACTTGGTGAGGCATCACCGAATGTTTTATTAATCACTGAAAAGTTTATAGTAGATCTTTTTAGACGAGGAGGTGTACCGGTTTTTAAACGACCAACGCGAAATCCAAGGCTTATAAGAGAGGCTGTAAGGTCACTTGCGGCCTCTTCACCCATTCTTCCCGCAGAAGATCGTTTTGTACCTACATGAACCATACCACGTAAAAATGTCCCACATGTGACAACAACAGCAGAAGAATTAATGGTTTCACCCGACAAAAGCCTTACACCAGAACAGCGCTCACCAGAAAAAAGAATGTTTGACACCTCACCCTCACATAAAAAGACGTTTTTTGCTTTAAGCACCCAAGACTGAACATTTTTTTCATATAAACGTTTATCAACCAGTACACGTGGCGCCCTAACCGCAGGGCCTTTAGACTTGTTTAGAATCTTGAACTGAACACCAGAAAAATCAGTTGCAACAGCCATATATCCCCCCAACGCATCTATTTCACTAAGGAGGTGTCCCTTTGCTATGCCCCCAACAGCCGGATTGCACGACATCCGAGCAATAGATGCGACCCCCATTGTTATAAGGCAAACACTGCAGCCCAGCGCCGAGGAAGACAGTGCCGTTTCGACACCAGCATGACCACCACCAATAACGATAACATCAAAAGGGTCTTTAAATTTTGTCATTTGTTTCACGTGAAACACTACTTTCCAACACAGAACTTATTAAACACAGAGTTTAGGATGTGGTCTGGTGTTGTTATGCCTAAAATGGTGTCTAGATGTGAAAGACAAACACCAAGGTCAGACAATAAAAGCTCGTTTGGTTCTCCGGAGCCAAGAGTGTCAAGAGACCGATTAATAGATATAAGTGCGCTGTTAAGAGATGTTTGGTGGCGCTTATTGGTTAATAGTGGCTGATCCACAGAAACGTCTAATGACAGCGTTGTCTCAATCTCAGATAAAAGCCTTGAAATGTTATGACCTGTTTTTGCAGAGACAAAAAGATGTTTTCCCGAAACCCTAGAATACTTTGTTTTGCTATGGTTTCCTGTTATTAGGTCCGATTTATTTATTACTATAATTGTGGGAGCAGAAAAATATGGTTTTGAAGTTATAGCATCTAATTCATTGGGAAGCTCATCCGCACTCCAAACCCACAGAACAAGCGCCGCAGAAGATAAATAGTTTTTAGCAATACCAATACCAATAGATTCAATTTGTGTTTTGGCCTCACGTATTCCTGCGGTATCAACAAATAAAACGGGAATGCCGCCCAAGTCATAGTGTGCATCAACCGCATCTGTGGTTGTCCCAGGCTCTACAGAAACGATAACACGCTCCTCTTTTATAATTGTATTAAGAAGTGATGATTTACCAACATTTGGTTTACCGGTAATAACGACTAGTGCGCCGTCCCGAAAAACACGACCCCCCGAAAACGTTTCAAGAAGAGAACAAAGCGTATTTTTTAACGATGATATTTTAGAAGCCCACTCAGCTTTTTCCACCTTGGTTGATTCATGATCAAGAAAATCTAGTTCTGCCCCCATATGGCCAATTATAGCTATAAGTTCTTCTCGCATGCTTGAAATTTCATTCGATAGCATACCACCCAAAGCCGCAGCACCAATTCGCTGTGATTTTTCTGTTTTAGCCCTAATTATATCGGCAACAGCCTCAGCCTGCGAGAGGTCTAGTTTGCCATTTACAAACGCTCTTTTTGTAAATTCTCCTGGTGGTGCGGGAACAGCTCCAAAGTCAATACAGGCGGTGGTAATGCTTTTTGGTGTGGTAAGGCCACCATGACAAGAAATGTCGACAACATCTTCACCAGTATAAGAGTTGGGAGCCCTATAATAGGTGGCAACCACATGGTCTAATAGCTGACCAGAAGAATTATAAATATATGTGAGTCGAGCCCGACCAGGCTTAAATGATGTGGTTGGTTTTTGAGTAATTCTTGATAAAATATCTAGTGTTTCTGATCCTGTTAGTCGGATTATGGCAAGAGCACTAATGCCGGGCGGTGTGGCCTGTGCAACGACAGTAGGAAGACCACCCGCTAAGGACCCTTGTGGCATTAATTTGGTTTTGTTGAAGAGAGCGGGGACGGACGAACCATGTATTTCTGTTGAAGAATGGTTAAAGCATTAAAACAAGTATAATAAAGGTTCAAACCCGCCGGAAAAGTATAAAAGATTATAAGAAAGAAACCATTCATAATATACATGAAGGACTTTTGTTGCGATGGAGACTGAATAGACATGGTTTTTTGTTGATATATCATTGTTGCTCCCATCAGAATGGGTAGCACATTAAATGTGCTCCAACCAAGAAGGGGAATGGTAAAGGGAAGGTTAAAAAGTTGGTCAGGCTGAGAGAGGTCAGTAATCCACAGAACGAATGGTGCCCCCCGAAACTCAATTGTTGAACGAAAAACAGAAAACAGCGAAAAAAGTATAGGCATTTGAAGTAACATGGGCAAACAGCCCCCCAAGGGGTTAACACCATGTTCTTTATACAGCTTCATTGTTTCCTGGTTGAGCTTTTGAGAGTCTCCCTTGTGTTTGTTTTTAAGCTCGGCAACCAGCGGTTGAATGGCCTGCATTTCTTTTGTAGATTTATAGCTCTTTCGTGTGAGTGGGTGGAGTACAACCTTCACAAGTATCGAAAAAACAATAAGTAAAACACCATAGTTTGGAATAATTTCATATAAATTTGTAAGTATCCATAGAATCCCTTTCCCAATGGGTCTTAAGGGCCCCCAACCAAAGGTCATGGTTTGTTCTAGGCCCGCACCAAGATCTGCTATGCGGTCGTATTCTAGTGGGCCAAGGTAAAGATCCGCGGCTGCACTGCCACCATCAAACCCAATTTGGGCGCTGTGTTGTGGTCTCTTGTCGTTATTTGTTGATGAAATATGGCCAGATGTAGCACCATCACGCTGCTGTTGGTGCGCCGCAACAATTGCAGAAGTGAAGTATTTGGTTCTAACCGCCACCCAACGGGTATCTGGGGAGTTTTGGCCAACACTTTCGCCATCGCTTCCACTTATACTAAACAACTCCCCACCCTGAAGAAGGTTTGCTTCGAAGTAATATTTATCATCGTCTTCGTTTTTTTCTGTTACAGGTAATCCCCCAGACCATATTAAAAAAATCTCTGGTGCAAAATCTATATCACCAGTTATATCAGCGTCAATTTTTATACGGTAAGAATCCGGATAGAATGTGAGACTTTTGGTTGTGTTTATTTGTTCCGGACCCCCACTTAGACGATAAGTCAGGGTTACTGGTTCGGCTTTTACCCGAAGAAATTCACCATCACGATAATCGTCAATTGTAAAATTAAACGTTAGGGTGTCTAGTTCGGCGCCCAACCGATAGGCTAGCATTGGGTTTTTTCCGTTTATTGTAGTATCAATCAGGTCTACTTTTCCACCCTCCCATAGGCTATAATTGTTTAAAGTGTAAGACTGTAGTGTTCCGCCGCCCCAAGAGGACACAATGGCTGTGAAGAGGTTTGTTTCTACAGTAATAATAGCGACCTCTTCATGCTCATTAAATGTTGTTGCTCCTGCCAGGTTGATAAGTTTTTCTTTTCGGGCACCACTGTCTCCGCCAACCCCTTTAGTGTGCTTGCTTATAGGTTCTAAAGAGGCGACACCGTTGTTATTGGGTGCGATGTTTTTATTGGCTTGATCGGACTCACCTGAAAGCCCTATCATTTTATAATATTGGGGCATCAGGATGAGAATTAGCGCTATAAACAAAAAGGCTAGAATTGTATTCTTATTCATGGTGCCACTATGCCGGGTCGTAACCACCCCTTGACCAGGGGTGACAACTCACAACCCGTCTTATTGAGCAAATAAAGGCTTTAAAGGGGCTGAATTTCTTAAAAGCATCTATGGTGTATTGGGAACAACTGGGTGCATAGCGACAAGACTGGGGAAATATGGGTGAGATAACGGTGCGATATAATTGGACAATAAAGATAACAAGGACCGAAATCACCCACCGATAGGATGCGATAAAAATCGCAAAGATATTTATCGTTGAGTTATGGCTGCTACCAGCTTTTTGTGTTGACTGTGGTATGTACAATTAAGAATTAAGCGGAAAGGCGTTTGCGTCCTTTTTGTCTTCGCCGCTTGATGATATTGCGTCCACCAGGTGAGGACATCCTAGCACGAAAACCATGCTTATTTTTTCTTTTTCGGTTACTTGGTTGATATGTGCGCTTCATTGTTTTGCTCCGTTTCTGCGGCGAAGTTAGGCAATGTTTAGTGTTCAATCAATGAAATAGTCTGTCTAAAATAATTGTCTAATAACTATAAAAATAGAATTAGGAACATGATGTTTCACGTCAATAAATTACAACCAAACTCAATTGTGGATAACTTGTGGACAACTTAAATGGATAGGTTAGAATTTGTCTGGGAAAACATCTCGGACACCGTTCGTTCATCTATAACTGAACAGACATATGCGACTTGGTTTGAACCTATTCGTCCAGTCTCAATAACTGATTTTGAAATCACAATTGAAGTTCCCAGTAAGTTCTACTACGAGTGGATTGATAGTCATTATAAAAACGTTATTTTGGGTGCTATAAAAAAAGAAACGGGCAATGACGTACGGTGAACAGACGAACCAAAAGAATCAAGTTAAAAATATTCTGCTAAGCGGAAAAGCAAGGGATTATGATCGCGGCAGTAAGCTTAGTGGTAGGTATGTGTTCAACACGTTTGTTGAAGGTCCCAATAATCAGTTTGCCAGGGCAGCAGCACTTTCTGTTGCTAAATCTCCCGGCCAAACCTCATTTAACCCCCTCTTGATTTATGGTGGTGTAGGGCTTGGAAAAACACACCTTATGCAAGCAATTGGAAACCAGGTTTTGTCTAAACAAATAAATGCTAAAGTCAAATATACTACGAGTGAAAAATTCACAACAGACTTTGTCTCGGCGATAAAGAGTAATAAAACATCAGAATTTTCTTCAAGATACCGAGAGTGCGATGTATTACTTCTTGATGACGCACAGTTTTTGCAAAAAAAAGAACAAACACAGGAGCAGTTTTTTCACACATTCAATGAGCTTTACCAACGAGGAAAACAGATTGTTCTTACAACAGACAGACACCCCAGTGAATTATATGGACTAAAAGACCGATTGGTTTCTCGCTTTCAGTCAGGATTGACGGTAGACATTCAAAAGCCGAACCTAGAAACAAGAATAGCCATTTTACAGAGTAAGGCAGAACAAGATAGCTTGGATATTCCCGATGAAATAACAGAGTTTATTGCCAGGAACATTAAAGACAATATTCGGGTGATGGAGGGGGCGCTTGTTAAATTACTTGCATATTCATCTCTCTTTCATATACCCATAACTCTAGACTTAGCAAGCAAGGTGTTAAAAGAAACGTTGGGTAGAGACGATATAAAAGTGCTTAACATTGAAGATATTATAAGAGGAGTGAGTGGAGCGACGAATGTGTCCGAGAATAAGCTTATTAGTAGAGGGAGAACAATGGAGGTGGCCCAAGCCCGACAGATTGCCATGTACCTATGTAGGGAGCTTGTTGGAACATCTTTAGGTGATATTGGGATGCATTTTGGTGGCAGAGATCATTCTACTGTTATTCACGCATGTCGGAATATCGAGAAAAAAATGGCAATAGACAGCACCTTTAACATAAAAGTACAAAGCGTTAAATCTACAATGGGTGCCTAATCACAATTTTACTTCTTATTTGCATGTTCCTTAGTATTTCTTAGATTATATACACGACCTGTACACCATGTTTTTGACAAAACGACAAAAAGAGGTTCTTGATTTTATTGGGAAATATCTTTCCAAAAATGGCTATGCGCCAACATTCAGCGAAATTGCCAAGGAATTTGGCTTTAATTCCAAGGGAACGGTATATAAACATATAAAGGCCTTGTGTGAGAAGGGTCTAATACAGCACGAATGGAATAGAACTCGTGCAATCGAGATTTTGGACGAAAACAGCGGTTTCCCACCTGTTCCTGTATTGGGCTCTGTTGCTGCTGGCAAACCCATTGAAGCCGTGGTGTTACCAGAGTCTATCAGTATACCCCCAACGTTTATGAAGCGCGGTAAGCACTTTATTTTGAAGGTAAACGGAAACTCTATGATAGATGAGCATATCGCTGATGGTGATTTTATTATTCTGCGGGAGCGGGATAATGCTCAAAATGGTGAAACCGTTGTTGCTCTGATTGATGGTACGGAAGCGACAGTAAAAAAGTATTACAATAAGAGTGGGAAAGTAGAACTCCACCCCGCAAATAACGAAGTTGAGACACTGATTCTTGATCCTGAACGTATCCAGATCCAAGGAGTGGTTGTGGGTGTGATGAGAAAATATTAGGAGGAAGAAATGATTAAGGTTGGAGATAAAGTGGAGCCGTTTGTATTAATTGATCACATGGGTATAAAGAGGAAAATCTCAACAGGCACTCGCAAGATTATTTTCTTTTATCCAAAAGCGAACACACCTGGCTGAATTGTTGAGGCGACTGGGTTCCAGTCTAATCGTGCTATTTATAAAAAGAGTGGTATTGATGTATATGGGTTGTCTGCCGACAGTGAAAAAGCCCAACATTCTTTTGCGGAAAACCGGGGAATCACCTTTCCTTTATTGAGTGATCCTGAAAAGACCATTATTAAGGCTTTTGATGTGTGGGGAAAAAAGAAACTATACGGGAGAGAATATGAAGGAATAAACCGCAGCACCTTTGTTTTAGATAAGGCGAATTACGTGACACATGTTTTTCCTAAGGTTTCTCCCAAGAAACACCAGGAAGAGCTCCTGACCGCACTAGGTTTATAAAGCACAAGATGCGCTTTTCACCAGAATCCTCTCTCCTAATAGTAATCGATGTTCAGGAGAAGCTTTTCGCCACCATGTACGAGCAGGGGAGGGTAGTTGAAAACATGATCAAGATTGTGGGTGGAGCTAAAATATTGGGAGTTCCAATTATTTGGACAGAACAATACCCCAAAGGCCTTGGGCCTACTATTTCACCACTAAAAGCCGCTTTAAACGGAAATATCTGTCACGAGAAAATCTCCTTCAGTTGTCTTGACGATGGAGATATCAAGCAGGCGATTAAAGAGGCGAAGGCAAAAGACATTCTTTTATGCGGCATTGAGGCACATGTCTGTGTTTATCAAACAGCTGCCGACTTAATGGAGAAGGATAATAGGGTACATTTGATTACAGATGCCGTAATGTCTAGACATAAATCGAACTATGATATTGCCCTTCGAAAAATGGAACAGATGGGTGTTCATTTAACTTCAGTAGAAATGGCACTATTTGAACTTCAAAGGGTGGCAAATGGAGAGACATTCAAGCCAATTGCCGCCCTAATTAAATAGATCACCACAACACCAAATTCACACATATGAACTGTCTGTAATGTGTGGCTTTTACGTTATATTCAGTAAAAGGAGAATAAATAGAGGAGAAAAAAATGATAAGAAAAACAAAAAACACATTATTGGTATTATTTATATCACAGATTATGTTTTTGTCACTGATCTCGGCACAAGATGAGGTTATAATTGAAGATGAAAGCGATGAAATTGTTGAAGATTCAACAGAGGTGGCTACTATTGAAAGCACTACAGACTCATCCCGGAAATACGAAGGATTGTTTACGATATACCAAGATTCAATAAGTGGTAAATCTCACATGCTCATTCGACACGACCAACTTGGAAAAGAGTTTATTTATTTTACTCACACAACGGAAGGGTTGGTAGATGCTGGACATGTACGCGGTGGGTATGAAGGCAGTAGAATCATTACATTTGAAAGGTATTTCAATAGAGTAGAAATTGTAGCCCAAAACACAAGCTTTTACTTTGACCCCGAAAACCCTTTAAGTCGGGCCGCGTCAGCCAACATAAGTCCGGCCATATTGGTATCACAAGAGATTATTGTTGATGATACAACCAACAACGAATTGCTTATTGAGGTTGACGATGTGTTTCTTACAGAGGCACTACACCAGGTAAAGCCCTCCCCAAACCCAAACGCCACACCCGGCAGCCGCTTCAGCCTGGGGAATCTGAATAAGAGCAAATCAAAATACGTGGAAATCAGAAGTTATCCACTGAATACAGATCTGGAGGTTGAATATGTTTACGACAACCCCTTTCCAACTAACCACGGTCGCGGTGGTGTAACAGATGCTAGGTCCGTCCGCATTCACTTGCAACACAGCTTTGTTGAGATGCCGGACAATAACTATAAACCCCGCCGGGACGACCCGCGGGTAGGATATTTTTTGACAGAAATCACCGATATGACCTCCCCAAGCAACACACCATATTTGGATGTAATCCATCGCTGGCATTTGGAGAAAAAACATCCCAATGCAGCCATTAGTGAACCAAAAGAACCCATAACATTTTGGATAGAAAACACCACTCCACACGAATTCCGGGATGCTGTTAAAGAGGGAATAATACGGTGGAACGAGGCTTATGAAGTAGCCGGATTTAAGAATGCCATACAAGCAAAGATTCAACCCGATGACGCTGATTGGGATGCTGGTGATATTCGCTATAATGTTATACGGTGGACATCTTCTCCCAACCCGGCTTTTGGTGGGTTAGGCCCCAGCTTCGTAAACCCGCGTACCGGTCAGATTCTTGGAGCCGACATTATGCTTGAGTGGATATATTTTACTTGGCGCGTGAAGTACGAAAAGTTATATGAAATCAGCGCAGAAGAAACTTTATTTAATCCACAGTTTTGCTCATATGGAGATTTCCTTCATCAGGAAAATCTGTTTGGACTAACCGCACTACGGGGTATTGAAGGTTCTGCTAATGCTCAGGGGCGCTTGATTGAGGAGGCTCTTATTAGCCTTGTGATGCATGAAGTAGGACACACCTTGGGATTGGCGCATAACTTCCAGTCCAGCCAGCTTCACTCGCCCGAGACGATTCACGACCGCACCGTAACAGAAAAAGTGGGAGTAATTTCCTCTGTGATGGATTATGATCCGGTTAACCTGAACCCCGACCAAGAAAATCAGGGACAATACTACACCACAAAAGCCGGGCCGTATGATTTGTGGGCGATTGAATTTGGTTATTCGTCATCCCTAGAAGACATAAACAAAGAGAAAGCGAGGTTAGAAGCGATTCTTGCAAGGTCTACAGAGCCAGCACTTAGATTTGGTAATGATGCAGACGATATGAGGAGCCCAGGTAAGGGTATAGATCCTAGAATTATGGTTGGCGACTTGACCAATGATGCCGTTGGCTACTCAGAACAACGTATGAGTCTTATTTTGGGCTTGATGACAAATTTAAGAGAAAAATATGAGATAGAAGGGGAGACGTATCACGCTTTCCGGGACGCTTTCAATATTTTGGTGCGGGAATATCAAAACGCTGCCAAAGTTGTAACGCGGTACATCGGTGGGATTTATATTGATAGATCGTTGGTGGGACAAGAGGGAGGCAGCAGACCGTTGACCCCTGTCAGTTATGCTGATCAAAAGCGAGCCATGTTAATATTAAGTAACTATGTATTTGCCCCGGACATTTTTCCTGTTCCAGCAGGAGTACATGATCACATGAGGTTTCAGAGGCGCGGCTGGAATCACGGGGGTGAAACAGAAGACCCAAAAATCCACGCACAACGACTCACCCTCCAAAAAACTGTTTTAAACCACTTGCTTCACCCAACCACTCTTTCGCGAATAAACAACTCCATGTTATATGGAAACGAGTATTCTCTCTCAGAATACATGGGCGATCTAACCAGTGCAATATTCGACGCTGATGCACGCGGTGATATCGACTCTTTCCGAAGAAATCTTCAAGTAGAGTTCTTAACGCGTTTAATTGAAATTATGGTTAGTGGAAATGAGTCGTCGTACGATCACATGGCAAAAGCTGCAACACATCATTACATTTTAGATATTAGGAAAATAGTATCGCGCAAAAGCGGAGATGATGCCTCTATAGCACATCGCGAATATTTAGCGCATCTTATAGATAGTGCTTTAAATGAGGGATAAGATAAAACACTTTGAGCATATTCGCGAGTCTGGTGGGGTCAAAGAGTATAAACTTAAGGCCAACGATCTAACGGTATTATTGATGGAAGACCATTCTGCCCCTGTGGCAACGTTTATGGTCACATACCATGTGGGATCACGCAACGAGGCAGTCGGCCATACTGGGGCGACACATTTGTTGGAACATTTAATGTTCAAAGGTTCCGAGAAGTATAACAAGGACAATGGGAACTCTATTTGGAAGGTACTTCAGGATGTTGGTGCTCAAATAAATGCTACTACATGGTTTGACCGCACAAATTATTTTGAACTGCTTCCGAAGGAACATTTGGATCGGGCGGTGAGCATTGAAGCAGATAGAATGCGTGGGGCATTTATTCGAGATGAAGACCGTCAGCCAGAGATGACAGTGGTTCGCAATGAATATGAACGAGGAGAAAACGATCCCTTCGAGGTGTTAGATAAAAATATTTGGGCAACAGCTTATCAAGCCCACCCCTATCATCATCCTACAATCGGATGGCGCGCGGACATTGAGAACATATCAACGGATCGGCTGAAAGAGTTTTATAATACATTTTATTGGCCGAATAATGCTACAGCTACAGTAATAGGCGATTTTTCTGTTGAAGAAATATTGGACCTGGTTTGGAAGTCTTTCGGCAAAATTCCGCGGTCTCCAAATACTATTCCAGTTATGTATACCGAAGAGCCGCCGCAGGAAGGACTCAGAAGAGTGGAGGTTAAGCGCGTTGGCGAGGCACCCATTGTTGGGGTGGCTCATAAATCTCCTGAAGGGTCACACCGAGACACTTACCCCCTGCACATACTTGGCAGCATTCTTGGATCCGGGAAATCATCCCGATTTTACCGCAAAATCATTGACAAGGGCTTAGCCATGGATGTGAGAATGTGGGACCATCCTTTTCACGACAACGGACTTTTCGTGGCATACGCATTTTTAACACCGGAAACGGACCCCAAAAAAGTTGAAAACCTGATCTTAGACGAATATATAAAGACAAGGGAAAAAGGTGTTTTAGATAAAGAGGTAAGGCGAGCCAAATCAAAAATCCGCGCCATGACTGCCTTTAGTCGTGACGGTTCTTATTCTATAGCAAGTCACTTGAACGAAGCGATTGCCGCTGGCGACTGGACTCTTTATACCACATATCTCGACAATGTTATGAATGTAACCACTGACGATGTACAGCGTGTGGCACAAAAATACTTAAGGGAAAGTCACTGTACTATAGGTCATTTTATTCCAATTTCTAGCAGCGAAAGTAGTGCAACATGAGTAGTGAGGGAACCTCCGTAGCCAGTAGAATATGCTCGTCTGAACCGGGAGAAGGGATACAGCTGTTGGAAATGAATACCCCCATTGATGATGTGATTACCCTAACTGGAAGTCTGCTAGGCGGCCAAGCCTTCAATACATCGGGTAATCAGGCTACAGCCCAGATAATGGCAGCCATGCTGGATCAGGGCACCAAAAGTCAGAACAAGTTTGTCATAAGCGAGAAACTTGAGGAAATGGGAGCATTGTTAACTTTTGCGGCCACACAATATCACATACGTTTTTCTGCTCGATGCCTTAAAAATGATGTATCACAGGTTATTGAGCTTCTTGCCGATCAACTGAGAAATCCAGTATTTCCCGAGGAAGATTTGGAGATCATGAAAACCAACGAGATTGGAGATTTGCTTCGATCTAAAGATGAGACAGATTTTATGGTTAACAATAGGTACCTGCGGGAAACATTTCCTAAAAACCACCCCAACCATGTTCTAGCTGTTGAAGATCAGGTTGAGCTTGTACGTAAACTCACCAGATCGGACTTGAAAAAATACCATTCCGCCAGCCTGGGCTGCGGTAGTTTGACTGTTGTGGCAGTAGGTGACACAGATTTTGATCTGCTTGAGGAAGCACTCCGGGAAGGTTTTGGTAGTTGGCAAAAATCCAATCTGTCATTTGAGGATATTGAACAAACCGCAGCGCCTAAAATGCCCAAGGCAAAACAAATTGTTGAATCCATGCAAGAAAAGACAAGTGTGGATATAATGCTTGGGCAGCCCATTGGTATTGATAGAGATCACAAGGATTATCTTCCCCTCATGTTGGGACATTTTGTTCTTGGGGGTAACTTTTCAGCTCGCCTTATGTCTACCGTTCGGGATCAGGCGGGGCTTACGTATGGGATTCGCTCAGCTGTTTCGGGTGTTGATAGAACTGACGGTTTCTGGTATGTATGGGGAACGTTTGCACCTCAACTGGTGAACGAGGGGAGATCTGCTTCAATAGAACAAATTGAGCGGTGGATTGATGGTGGTATTTCCAATGAGGAATTAAAGGCAAAGAAAGATACTATATTGGGCACGTACAAGGTGAGTTTTGGCACCACTAGTGGAATTGCCACACAAATATTAATTAATAAAGAACGGGGACGTGAAAAAAAATATCTAGATCAATACCCAAAAGACATTATGGCGGTTTCGAGAGGCAACGTAAACAGTAGTATCCAAAGATATTGCAATACCGGGAAAATGCTTTCCGTGGCGGCAGGATCTGTTAATGATAAATGGGAACCGCTAAGCTAGCGCTATGGATGTGATTCTAATAGCCGCAGTGACTGCAAACGGAATGATTTCTCATGACACTAAAGAGGTGGTGAATTGGTCAAGAGACTTGAAGCTGTTTCGCGAACAAACCATGGGTCACACGGTTATCATGGGTTCAAACACAGCCAAAACACTCTCAAGCGATCTTGAAGGGAGAAAGAGAATCGTTATGCATCGGGAGTTGGATCCTGCTGGTGTCATTTCTAGGGTAGAGGATAACAAATGTTTTATCATCGGGGGTGCCAGGACTTACTCCCGCTTTGCGCCACACCTAACACACCTGTTTCTCACGTTCCATCCATTAGTAATGAACAGTAAATCGCTGCCTCTTTTTTCTCACCTTGATGGGGACTTAGAATTAGAGTTCATAAATACAGTAAAAGTAGATGGGGCGCTCGGCATTTACCAGTTTCAGTACAAAGTAAAACAGTGATATTTGTCACAACATTTTACCTCAAAGTGTTATATCTTATTAGTTGATCTTTATTGAACTAGAATGTAGTCTAAAGTGTACGATATTCCATCTAACAGATTGTCCCCCGTTGGTGCTGTAATTCTTCTTCATGGCTGGGGTGCCAATGGGAAAGACCTCCTTCCCCTAGCCGAATCACTGCGCCTTCCACAGTTGCGCTTTCTTGCACTTGAGGGTAAAGTAGATGTTCCCATGACTGGTGGCAAGGGGAAGGGGTGGTTTATGTTCCCGCCAACAAAATCAGCGCCAAACGAAATTACTGACAGCCGCGAGCAGATTATGGATGCGATTGATAAACTGATAGAGGAAGGTTTGCCAGAGGAAAAAATCGTTCTTATGGGATTTTCTCAGGGTGGATCTATGGCACTTAACACATTGGTAAAAAGTCGGAGAAAGTTAGGCGGTATAGTGGTTATGAGCGGTTTTTTCATGGATCAAGAATCACTTAAGCAGAATAACAGCTTTCCATTTGAAACACCGATCTTTGCCGGTCACGGGACTTATGACAATCTCGTCCCTTTCCATCTTGCTAAAGAGTCAATCCTTACTTTAAATGATGCAGGGTTTTCTGTTGAATGGTACGAGTACCCATGCGAGCACCGCATCGTGGTGGAGGAATTGCAGGATATTCGACTGTTTTTGGGTAGGGTTTTTGGAAAAGACTTCAACGTATCCGGCGTTTAGCCAAAGCCACGACCCCCAACCGAATGGCTGATATATAGATTATTCCATACCACACCATAGCGATAAAGATGTTCACAAAGATGTAGATGGGCCACGGGCCGAAGGCTCGTTCTATATCCAAGGTGGGTTCAATGAGATCCATGATATTTTGATCGAAAACAACATCCCAGAGATATATAGTGGCTGTATAGGTAATCATAATCCCAATAGCCAAGGTGATGGCACGGTAGGAGATTTGCCTTTTCTCGTGAAAGAGGAAGTAAACAGTAAGAGTCAATGGGGAGATATGTTTGAGCCAGTAAGAAATCCAAAAAAAAGGATATGTTTCTACAGATGGAAGAGTAACACTGTCTGGGATCAGCAGAGTAAGAATGTCACCGGTCCAAGCGAAGAAGACAAAAAGGTCGAATAGCCGTTGCTGAAAAGTGAAAAGCAGGATTATTCCTAATGTTGCCGTGATATTACAGAGCCACAGAACTTGGTGTGGATTAATTCCGACATTATGGATTGTGGTTAAAGTCTGAGAAACGATCAGAACCATCCCTATGATCCACTTGGTGTTAGGATTTTTCGTGACTAACAGGATCAGAAGATAGGCAGCAATGGAGAGGGTAAAGAATAGGGGGAAATGAAGTTCGGAGGCGTACAGTTTTGCCTAACCCTTTTTTCGTTTTGCTTTCACTAGGGCTGATTTGGCTTTTCCCCTGAGAATCTTATCAGAGATATTATTAATAGGCTCCATGTTGCCTGTTTCCAGTGCATTTTGTACCAAAGTCTCCACATCATTTCCTCCGGCTGGAGTAGCAGGGGCCTCTGTTACGGCAGGAGCCGCCTGCCCCCCAGAAAGAAACTGTTCCACGGCAGCAGCAGCCTCGGCAGTGACTTGAGGGGTTTCTCCCTTGCGCTTAGCCTTAAACAGGGCCGACTTGGCTTTGCCCCGTGTTTTCTTTTCGGTCAACTTGTTTAGGATGTCATCACCATCACTCATGGCTTTAGCTACTAAGGCGACAACAAAGGAATCGTCCATGATAATCTCTGGTGTTTTGGTCTCACCATTTGTGGTGATTTCAACTTCTTGAACAGGCGGAATAAAGCCCACCAGATTGTGTAACACCGACTTTCCCCGCCAAGAGAACATGAAGGCTGAAATTGGACTCAACAGTCCCGAGCTTTTCAACTTGTATGAAAGTTCCACGCAGTTAGAGTAGGAAGTCAAGGTAAAGGTGACGAGTTCCTTGCAAAAGGGGAAGAAGCGCATCTCGAGCACGAGAGACTTATTTTGTTCTATACCGATGTAACGGCATTTGGTGTAAGGTGCCCCAAAGAACGGTTGAACATGAAAATAGCGACCCACTTCCGGTTGGTATCTATCAGTAGCATGTTTTAACACCCATCGGTTGACATCTTCATGGGTTACTCGAATCTTTTTTATCCACGGGAACCACAAGTGGTAATTGGAAATATCGGTGAACTTTTTCCAAACCGTATCCACAGGTACGAAAACATCCTGTTTCACCTCTGCGGAAGTCTTTAGCGGGGAAAAATTAAATGTGTAATCAGGGTAGAGCCGCTGCTCACCGCCTGCCTGTCTAACAAAGAAGACAACCGCGAGGATCACAAGAACCGCTGCAATTCCAATAGCCATAAGTTTTTAGGTTTGTTTCTACAATAATGGTGATATAAATCTAATAAACGGAAGACTTCCCAAGAACTCTTTTGTCAATTATATACGAAGATTAGACTTTGATCTTCAGCCGGATTTAGATTTTAGATTTGAATATTTCTTAAATCATGAAGCGCCTTCTTCATCTCTTTCAGTCCTGGGGCTGTTACCAATTTCCGCCTGATTGTTGCTGCGCCCTGGAATCCTTTGATGTACCATCCGAAGTGTTTCCGCATGAGATTGGTTCCAACTCGCTCTCCTCTATCTTGGGTAAGCAAATCAAAATGACGTCCACACATTTTGATTCGCTCAGAGATGGTTTGTGTGTTAACCGTAGTTTTTCCTTCCAAGAGCGCTTTGGTTTGTTGGAAAAACCATGGATTGCCAAGCGCCGCCCGCCCTACCATTACACCGTCACAGCCGGTCTCCTCAAACATACGCAAAACATCTTCAGGCTTCCGAATATCCCCATTCCCAATCACAGGAATTGATGAATTATTGGCTGCACCTATTAGACTTTGTTTAAGTTCTCTTATAAGCGACCAGTCTGCCTTTCCTTTATAGCCAATCTTTGATGTTCGCGGATGAAGCGTGACGGCTTTTATACCAAGTTTTGCTAGTCGTGGCCCCACTTCAGTTGCTACAATGGAGTTTTTATCCCATCCGGCCCGCATCTTCACTGTGACTGGTGTATCACCGGCAGCTTCTACGACAGCAGAAGTAATGTCATCCATAAGGCAGAGATCTTTCATCGCTGCCGCACCCGCACCTCTTTTTGTTATCTTAGGGACTGGACAGCCGTAATTAATATCTAGAACATCAGGCTGGAAAGTAGTGACAATATAGCGGGCAGCCCTTGACATTACCTCAGGATCGCTGCCAAATATCTGGATGCCGATAGGACGCTCATCTTCCTTGAAGCGGATCATGCTGAGTGTCTTGGCATTTTCCCTGATAATCCCGTCGGCAGAGACGAACTCAGAATATACTATCCCAGCACCCTGCTCCCGGCAAAGGATACGGAAAGCATAATCTGTCACACCGGCCATGGGAGCGAGCAGAACGGGCGTTGTAATACTTATGTCGCCAATTTGAAGTGTTTTACTCAATATTCTCAAAGTAAAAGCTTTGTGTAAAGTTATTGGATCGCACTCCACTTACTTCCATTATAGGATATATGAAAAAATTTACAGGCCCGTTGGCGCTTTTGGGAACAAGTTCAATATCACGACCCACAGAGAAGAGCACTCGATTGTAATCTAGATTGCCAAAAAGATAATCTGATAACTCTGGATTTTTATCGGCCTCAGAAATATCCACAGGAATCCATCCATCTTCTGTAGTATAAAACTCTGTCCAACAGTGATAACCGGGAATGTCCCCAAAACTTTCATTGGGTATAGGAAAACCAATTTTGAATCGTGAAGGAATTCCTGCTGTTCTGGCAATCGCATTAAAGAAGGAATGAAAGTCGGTACAATTCCCCTTTCCAATGTCACAGGCATAAATAGCATCCCCACGTCCCCATCCACTTCCGGACTTATCATATGCCATCCGATTCAGTGTGTGATCATATAAAGCCCGCCCATTTTCTTTGGTGGAGCCAAAAGTAATAACCGTCTTCGCAATTTTCTCAAAACGGACATTTCTAGGAACTCGAGATACGGGCCGCAGGAAAAGATTGCGATTGGAAGATGAAAGGTTTTCCATAAGAGCTCCAGCTTCTTTCCGTTTTATATCAAAAGAAAATGAAACCGTGAATTCTTCTATTGGTTGCGAAGCAGCAATATGGACCATTTTGTTATTATAAATAGGATCATGTCCAATTGTATAGTTATGTGGTGACCGGACATCCAGATTAGTTACTTCTTGAAATTCATTATCTTGTGGAATCGGTATCCAAATCTGTGTTAACCCTTCTACACCTGAAACACGTGGAACTGTTACTTTATAAATAAAATGAAACTCTCGAAAGCTTTCTTTGGTGGATGTTTTTTGGCCGCTGGTGTAAACCATCACTCCACTAATAACCGACGCAATAACCAGTATTGTAAATAATTTTATCTGAACATCTCTTTTCATAGGAGGCAAACTTACCCCTGAATGAAGATTTAATCAACTTTGAGTGGATTGTCAAAACCTTGACAGAGAACTGTTTTTGGACTACCTTCAGACAAATCCCTCGGCTAACAAATGAATTCCTGATTTGGAGGAAAGTGAAATGAGGAAATTCACCGGCCTGATTACCGGTAGTGTTTTTGTGCTAATGCTCGTAACGCCCAATATGGCACAGGAACATCCTAGTGAGCATCCATCGGAACACCCATCAGAGCACCCAAAAGAACACCCGGTCTCTCTCAGTACAAAAGCAGTATCGAAAGAGAGTCTGGCTGATGCTGTGAGGGAACATGTCGCTGCGATAACATTGGCAGAGGGAGCTTATACTTTTACCGATAGTGTGGAGAATAAAGTGCTTAACCTTAAACTATTGAAGGTTCATGATGACAAGTTAGCGGCACTTGGAGATCACACTTACTTCGCCTGCGCCGATTTCGAGGCAGAGGATGGAGTTGTTTATGATCTTGATATTTTCATGAAAGGTGAATCAGTGGAAGTGCTAAAACCCGACGAAGTGACTCTTCATAAGAAAGATGGCTCGGAAAGGTACACCTGGATAGAAGTAGAGGGAATCTGGCATAAAGCAGAAACTGGTAAATAGATCTTTTTCCCTAGTTCAAGATCCACCACGTAAAAGTGCGATCGGAACCATGTCAATGCCACTACAATCCTTTTAGTTTTTCTGGCAAGGGTGCCGTCGGTGATGGCATATAAGTCATTACCTGTTTTTAAAGTCTTATTGGGTGATTGTATGTGGTCAAAACCCCCTTACGATAAAACTTTACACCCCACATAACGTTTTCTCCCCAGAAAAAAGGGGTGTTGCGAAACACCCCTTAAAAAAGTTGTCGCATATTTCACCAATTAATCTTCGTCCTCTTCTTCCTCCTCGTCCTCTTCTTCATCGCCCTGATAATAGGCAGCCATCATTTCTGGATCGTAGTAGTATTCGTAATCTTCGCCGTATTTAGCACCGGGCCACCCCTGGAATGGAGGTACGTGTGCTTCCGGAGATACGGCCCCGGCAGTATACTGAGGAATAGAAGGTGTTTCTAAGGGGGGCGCTGCTACTCCCTGCTGGGGAGAGAGCCGTTTGTTATTGTAGCGGAGAATCAGCCCTGGAGCAATTGTTAGAAAAAGGATAACGATTGCCAGCGTTGCACCATCAGGTTTAATGTGATATCCACCCCAAATATCCTGCTCAACTGCAAACAGAAGAAAAACGGGTATAGACAACATGATACCGAATAGAATAAGAATTGATCCTAGTTGCCCTCGAAGAGTTACACTGGCAACATTGATGTACATTAGCCATAAGATCAGCCCCCCCACAATAGATAAAACCGCTAAGTAGTATTGCTCGTTGCCAATGGCCACCCCAAAAACGATGGTAGAGAGAAGAAGTATAAAATATCCAAAGACGGTTCTACTGTCTTGATCTATCACAAAACCCCCTGTAGAATAGATGTTCGTGAAAATTCCTTATCTGAGGAACAAAAAATATCCCTATTCTCTCCGTCAAAAGCAAGCCTAAACTAAAACCCCATAAAGAACGATTTTAAATAAGGGCTGAGCGTTCTATATTCTTCTATTACAACCTCATTATGATGTTGAAAAGTAATAACACACTACAGATTGGTGTTGTCGGCGTTGGCTATCTAGGCCGCCGTCACCTAGAACACACCATGCAGCTAAAAGATGCAGAGTGCTGCGGTTTTTTTGACAAAGACGCTGAGAGATCGGCATTGATAGCTCAGGAAAGCGGCGCCACAAGCCACAATTCTTTGGCAGCGCTTCTTGAATCAGCCAACATTATTACTATAGTGGTTCCCACGGTTGATCACTTTTCTGTGGCGCAAGTATGTATAAATGCCGGCAAGCACGTATTCATCGAGAAACCCATGTGTGAAACAGTAGAAGAGGCAGACACCCTACTTGAATTAGCAGAAAAGAAAGGTGTACAAATTCATGTGGGACATATCGAGCGGCTCAATCCCGCACTGGTTGCGCTGAACGGCATTGAACTGGCCCCACGATACATCGAGACTCACCGTCTGGCGCCATACACCGTCCGAGGAACGGACGTTCCCGTGGTACTGGATCTCATGATTCATGATTTGGATGTGATTATTTCCCTCGTGAAATCACCCGTCAAATCTGTGAACGCATCTGGTGTTTCTATTATGACGGATTCGGTAGATATTGCCAATGCTCGCATTACTTTCGAGAATGGCTGTGTAGCCAATATCACATCGAGCCGTATAGCTAAGGAATATGTGCGTAAGCTACGGATATTTCAGCAAGACATGTATGTCACCATCGATTTTCTCCGTGGGCTTACGGAAGTATATCGTCTCTTGGATGCAGAAGAAGAAGATCCTGACGCGGTCTTTTCAGCGCCGCTTGTCACCGGCAAGACAACTCGCCAGATTGTCTATGAAACTCCCCCGGTGAAGAAAGTAGACGCACTGAAACTGGAGCTGGAAAACTTTGTTGCATCAGTGAATGGCGGAAGCACTCCCATAGTATCTGGCAGGGAAGGTCGGGAAGCGCTGGCAGTAGCACTACAGATTCAGGATAAGATTGAACAGACACTCCACTGATCTGGAATAAAATTTCCTTTCCTACTTATGGATATTCGAGACTTTTTCTTCAGGAATCGAGGTTACATACCCATTCCTTTAGCCATCATCATTCTCACCTTCGCTTCTATCAAAATAGAATTACTGCCTATTGGTGTTATTCTGGTGGTAACGGGTGAATTACTACGATTGAATGGTGTGCGCTATGCCGGTGGCGAAACACGAACACTAAAAGTAGGAGCCTCCGCCCTCTGCTCATCGGGGCCATTCGCCTATCTGCGAAATCCGCTCTACCTTGGGAATGTGATAATCTACGCCGGGATGGTGCTCATCGCAGGAGGAGAGTTTGTCTGGATTCTTCTCCCTGTAACATTGACTTTCTTCTTTTTAGAATACGGACTGATTATCTCGCTTGAGGAGGAGACCCTCCGTAAGAAATTTAATGAAGAGTATGGGGAATATCTTTCAATGGTACCTCGTTTGATTCCAAGAGTGAGCCCATGGAAGGGAGGAAGTGAAACTGTGCCCATGACGATAGAGAAAACTTTGCGGACAGAAAAGCGAACCCTTCAGATAATAGGCGGGTTTATCCTTCTTCTAATTCTTAGAGTCACATTATTATAAATAAAGGGCAATGGTATTCACTAATAAGAAAACAATACTGATTGTTGCCGGCGAAGAGTCGGGAGATCTCCACGGCTCGAGTCTGGTGGGTGAGATGGACCAGCGCATGCCAGGGCTTTCCTTTTTTGGTATTGGTGGCGACCGACTTCAGGATGGGGGAGTGGAGACCATTGAACATACGGACAACATGGCCGTAATGGGTTTTTCGGAGGTGGTGAGCAAATATCGCTTTCTCCGAAAAGTCTTCCAGAATATAGTAAAGGAAATTGATAGACGTAATCCTGAAAGAGCGATTTTGATTGACTATCCTGGGTTTAATTTAAGATTGGCGAAAAAGCTGAAAGAGCGAGGTGTTCCCGTAACCTATTTTATTTCACCACAGGTGTGGGCGTGGAAGGAGAAGCGTGTGGAAGTCATAAGGAAGTGCGTGGACCAGCTTATCTGCATCTTCCCATTTGAGGAAGCGTGGTACGCTAAGCGGGGGGTGGATGCGACCTTTGTTGGGCATCCCTTTATGGACATGCCTGAGCCGAAGATTTCTAGAGAGGAGTTTCTCCAACAGCATGAATTTGATCCCGACAGGACCACAATTGCCCTCATGCCTGGTAGTCGACAGCAGGAGGTTAATCGACATCTGAGCGTCATGGTGAAATCGCTCTTCAATCTCCGGCAGAGGGGGATGAACCTTCAGGCGGTCATCGGCAAGGCGCCGGGAGTTAATATTCGCGGTGTGAACTACCACGGTCTTTCAGTAGAAGAGGCAAATCCTCAGCTAGCCCTCCGATTCGCCGATGGTGCAGTGGTAGCTTCCGGAACTATCAGCTTTGAGGCTGCACTCTATAACACACCGTCCGTGGTGATATATAAACTTTCACCTTTCACGTGGTTTTTCGCCAAACGGATTGCCAAAGTTAAACACGTTTCAATGCCCAATCTCATCGCTGGGAGGGAACTGTTTCCGGAGCTTCTTCAAGAAAAAGCGACACCTGAGCTTGTGGCAGCTAATCTGCAGCCTCTTCTTGCGGATGAAGAGAAACAGGATGAAATTTATTCGGGTATGGCGGAAGTACAGAACGCCATGGGTGAGCCTGGTGCGGCAAAAAGAGCGGCAAAGTTGATTTTACAGAAACTTAAATAGACACTGTGGCAGGTAAAAAGAAGACAGGTATACGATTCGGGAAGCCACTAATCGGGATGCTGTTCCGCACCAATCGTATAACCATGATTAATGAAAAGGTCCTCCTCAAGGCTTTGGCAAATGGCCGCTCAGTAATTCTCTGCTGTTGGCACGGACGGCTTCTATTTCCACTCCACTGTTTTCGAAAGCGCGGCTTTCATGCTCTCGCGGGTCTACATGATGATGCGGATATTGTATCGCAGATCGGAGAGAAAATGGGGTGGCACTTTATACGCGGCTCTAGCTCTGGCGGCGGGAAAGAAGCGTACCGGGAAATGGTGGAAGTTCTTTCCAGTCCCGGGCAGGCAATTGTGGTAACACCCGATGGACCGCAAGGTCCGGAGCATGTGGCAAAGGTTGGTGCGGTGAAAGCGGCACAGCGGACAGACGCCCTGCTTATTCCCATCACGGGACATGCCACACGGAGATGGGAGATAGCCAACTGGGATACATTCGAGGTACCCAAGCCGTTCGGCCGGATTCGGTTTGCCTTTGGGGAACCGCTGGAAGCAGATGCAGAAAGTTCCACCGAGAAACTGAATAGTAAACTAGAAAATCGAATGATATCACTACAGCAAGGGAATGACGCCCAGCTTATCAGCTAAATCCCGCTATATTCTGTTCCCGCTGGCGCTCTTCTACTGGGGAGTCGTATTATGGCGCAATCTCTTCTATACTGTTGGCTTCTTTGTAACACGCCGCCTGCCTGTGTCGGTTATAAGTGTAGGCAATCTTACCGTGGGCGGTACAGGGAAAACTCCGGCCGTTATCTATCTTGCCCAGAAGCTGCAGAAGAACGGTTTTCACCCTGCGATTCTGAGTCGCGGCTACGGCCGAAATACTACAGGGACAGTGATTGTTTCAGATGGAGAAAAGTGTTTAACTGGATGGAAAGAAGGAGGCGACGAACCGTACCTCATGGCGCAGCGCCTCTTCGGCGTGCCCATTGTAGTGGACGAAGTTCGCTACCGTGGCGGCTGTTATATCGTGGAAAAATTTCACCCTGATGTTATACTATTAGATGACGCCTTTCAGCACCGGGCTCTGGCGCGGGATCTGGATATCGTCCTGCTTAACAGTCAAGACAGCCCAGAAGCTTACAAGATGCTGCCCTACGGCAAACTCCGTGAGCCGCCGTTTCATCTCCGCCGAGCGGATCTACTCATCTGGACCAAGCGAAATCTCTCCCGCCCGCCTGTTGCGGTGCGGAGCAGGGTTGAGCGGTATGGTGTCCCCATACTGTCTAGCCGACTGCTTTCAGCACCAGAACTGCGCAGTTCTGACGGAACGGTGATGAGCTTAGCGGAACTGAAAGGGAAGAAGGTTTTTGCCTTTTGCGGCGTGGGTGATCCCCAGTCGTTTTTCCGCATGGTGGAGCAGACCGGTGCTGACATTGTTGGTCGCAAAGCTTTCGACGATCATCACAACTATAATAAAGAAGAGACAAAGCATATCGTATCTGACCTAAAGAATCAGGAAGTTGACTGTTTCATCACGACGGAGAAAGACCTTTTCAAGGTTGCGCCGTATTTTGGGAGCGACAAACTTTACGCTTTAGGAGTGGAGTTTAAACCTACACCGACAGGAGAGAAGGAACTATTGGCGATGGTGAAGGGAGTGCTGGGATAAATATTTTCTCTGAGCTCTCAGCGCCTCTGCGGCAAAAAACCTACTGCATTGCACCCACAGCAAACAAAGCTCCCACAAAGGCGAGCAGTATAGGCCAGCTGGTAGAGACAAACTGCTGAGCGCTGGGGTCCTGAAAGACGTGCACCTCAAACTCGTGAGATGTGGCGGCACCCCGCTCATCCACCGCCGATAAAACAATGTCGTTTACGCCCTGCTGGTTCATGTGCGGCTTCCATTTCAGCACACCGGTCTTTTCGTCAAACCGGGCGCCCTTGGGGAGTTTGATGGGACGCAGCTTTACTTTATCGCCATTTAAATCCTCTACGGTGAAACGGTAGCGGTATTCGAAATTCGTAAGAGCTACCGGTTTCGGCTTGGAAATAACCGCCGGCGGCATATTTACGAATAGATTCGTTTCCTGGATATCTTTAGCGTAACCGTCGGTAATCTTCACGGCAAAAAGCCGGCTGTTGATCTGGGTTGGGGTGGGCACCCACGAGATTCGACCGTCCCGTGTGATCTGCATCCCCTTGGGAGCTTTCAACAGTTCGTAGTTCAGCTTTTTATCTGAATTCTTATCTTCCACCACCACCTGATATTTGTAAAGCTTATCCACCCCCGCCAACTTGGGAGGCGTAGAGATGATGGTCGGTGGGTGATTGATATAGAGATCGAAACTCTGCTCGTCTTTGGTATAACCGTCGGACACCATGAAAGTAACTGTGTGGGAGTCGTATTGCTTTGTCGTGGGTGTCCACGAGATGGACCCCTTAATTTCATCAATAAACATCCCATCCGGGAAATCCAATAGTGTGTAGCGGATGAGCGGTACGCGCTCTACGTTGACCTTGGGCGGCTTACCCTTGTTGCCTTCAAAAAAGTGCCACAGAATATCCTTTACCTTTATCCACCTGCCACCTACCCGCTTGGAGATGAGAGTAAGCTGATCGTCTTCAAAGAAGATGTCGTCCACGAACCGTTTAAGGTTCAAGCGTGCAACCACCTCTTCACCATCTGCCCCTTTTTCCTCAATCTCAATAAGGATAGACTTCTTGGCTTTGAAGTCACCGATGTAGCGCTCGATATTTTCCAGGAATACCTCGTCCTCAATCACGACTGAATATATCTTAGTATTCTCCACATCGTAAACAGAGGTAATGTGGTCAAATGTCATCAGCGAGCCCCGGTTCAGATCGTCGGTCTTGATGGGATAAGAAAAGGTTTTTCCCACGGCTCCCAAGACTGGTGGTTCTGAAGTGATATGAATAGTAGCGTTCACAAAAAAGTTAAACGATTTCTCAATGACCACCCTACCATCAGTGATTTCCACGTCAGCTGTAGAGAAGTCGAGGTTTTCCTCAGTGGGAACCCACAGCAGCCTTCCAGTGGAAGGATCAATGCGCATCCCTTCCGGCATGGAGATGGGCTCGTAACGGATTACGTCGAATTCGTTGGGGTCTTCCACTTGGAACTGAAACTCTAAGGTGTCGCCTAAGCTGACCAGCGTCATGGGCTCTGGTGTGGACACAATCACCGGCGGATGATTCACAAAAAGGGCTACGTGTTGTGTATCAGCAGCAATGCCGTGATGGGCAGCGATGACAAATTGCTGAGTGTCAATCTGTGTCACCTGCGGCTCCCAGGTAATTAATCCGGTATTGTCCACCATCATACCGTAAGGGGCCTGGACGAGCGTGTATTTCAACTCACCGGCTTTGTCCTCCGGGATCTGGACATCCACCTGGTACTCGTACCGTTCTTCCGTGGCCGCTTCTGTTATTGGCACAGAGGTGATGACCACCTGTCCCCGGGAGTAGAGCTTCAGGGATTGCACATCCCGGTCGAAGCCATCAGAGACGACAATACGAACGTCATAAATATCCACGTGAGAATCGTCTGTTTGCCACGCCAGCAGGCCGTTGTTATCTATTGACATTCCACTTGGTGCCTTCTCAAGTGAGTAGCGCAGGTGAGCATCCACATTCACATCGTGGGCTTCCACCTGATAAATGAACTCACCACCGGCGATAAACTCAGTCGCTTCCGGCTCTGAAACAATGACTGGTGGATCGTTCACGTAAATCCAAAAACGTGATTCAAATGTAGCCAACTCGGGAATAACTTGATAGGTTACGCTATTGTCCACAGGTGAGGTGACTATCTCCACATTCTCCCCGACCTTCATCTTCAACAGGAATTCCAGCTCGTACGCGCCCAGCTGGGACTGGTCCGGTACCCACTCAATAGAACGTGTATCGTAGTGGAAATACATCCCTCGAGGCGGCGCCTCTACCCATCGGAAGCTGAAGAATTTCCGGTCATCGTCCTCCGGGATTGTGTAGGCGAAGCTCTGGTTAACCGGCAGTATATATGTAGGCAGAATCCCGGGAGGTAGGGGTATCCCTTCCGTGGGAATTGAAGGTGGCGGCTCAACCACAGGTTGCTCAACTTTCGCTCCTGGAATAGTTGTTTCTGGTACATAAGTGTCCACCAAAATTTCTTCAGGGTACTCTGGCACACCACCCAGTTCAAAATAAAATATTTCTGCTTTTTCTCCGTTCCACCCCCCCGCAATTACCGTTCCTAAATAAATTCCATCCACAATTTCAGCCACCACAGAAAATATCTGTGTTCCGTCATCCTCGATTGCCACCGAGAAAAACTCCTGAAGCGGTGCCCCGCCGCTTGCCGCTCCGTATGCGGCGGTAATCAGCCCCTGTTGACCGCTAACCAAGATCAGATCCGGGAATAGGTCTTGGTTGAGATCAGCTGTTTTCAGATCGGATAGCGGCCCACCATCAATGGCCAGATCACGTACTTCTATTCTTTTCTCCACCACCGACAGCTTAACCACATGTCCGGAGCGAAACGGGACTAGCAGATCATCGCGGTTGTCGCCATCCCAATCTAAGGTGACCATAGAAAGATGCAGTGCTTCGGACATTCCTGTCACACGGTGAAGCACACTCGATTCCGGCGTCAATTGACCTCCTTGATTTAGAAATGCCTGCAGCCGCAGGATATTTCCATCAGGGCTGAAGGCGATTAGATCGGACAGCCCGTCACGGTTGTAGTCAAAAGCACCGGCGTAAATACGTCTATAGTCTTCAAGCGGTGCATTCCAAACTTCGCGAAGGAAAGATGTATCTTCCTCTGTGCTGAGCCCAAAGACGGAAACAGCAGCCCGCCGGCCTTGTAGTCCGACAGCGATTTCGTCCCTGCCGTCGCCTTCAAGGTCGAGGAGTGTTAGATTATTGACGGTATTAGGATTAGCTTGGTCACCCAGTGAGAGCGTCAAGCTGGGCTGGATAGGGAATTCACCTTGTGTCCACTGAAAGACAAGGATGGTTCCGGTTTCCAGTTCATTAGGAGAAAAGATGTTCGCTGCCACAACAAGTTCAGCCGAACCATTGCCGTCCAGATCAGTGATAGCAGCATCCACCAGTGCCCCAGTTACCTGAAAACGTGATCCAGTGTCTGGTTCAAATGGAGTTGATCGGGAGGAGAGATGCCAAAGCAGTTGAGGATACCCCAATTCATCAATTTCATAATAACCAATTTTACCCGTTATGTCACCATCACCCCTACCTTCCTCTATTGTAATAAATTCAACAAGGTCATCATTGTCTAGATCGAATACACCATCTATATGGACAATTTTGAGATCAGCTCCGAAAGAAAATGAAAGCAGCAAAATTGTGAAAAATGTAAATAATCGAGAAGTCATTGATGAAAACATACTCATTATTCAATCTCCCCGTTTTCGTCTTCTCGCTTAACAACAAAAAAGTACAATTCAACTGTTTCTTCTGTTTCCCTGGAACGGGCTGTCACGCTTTGACCGCGTATTTCTTCCACCTCTACCTGATCACTATCAGCAAATTTTACCGTATAACTCATTTTTCTAACACCAAGCTGTTTTACTTGAGGTATCCAGGTTATCATCTTTTCAACTGGTTCAAATATAGCACCTTCAGGGAAATAGTCGGGAGAAAATCCCAGAAGCTGCTGTGTTGCTTCACTTAATACGGCTATTAAGACTTCCACGCCCACGTACACCGTATCGGATAAAGTCTTACCTTCCGGCAGGATATCTTCCGGCAATAACATCGAGGATTCTTCTTGCTTTAAGGTGGTTAGAGTAATCTTCCTAACTTTCCGCGGTTCGAACCCTTCTGTTTCTGCAGCCGCCAACTGAAGCTGACGCACCCTCCCTAAATCTGCTGGATTGTAACCTGTTTCTCCAGCCGGTACATCTGTAACCTGCTCTGCAGTGGTGTGTTCGCCAACTTGGCTTTCTGTTCCTGCTGCCAGCAATTTAAGTTGGCGCACCTGGCCCAATTCCGCCGGTGAGACACCTGTTTCTCCAGCCGGTATATCTGTAACCTGCTCTGCAATGGTGTGTTCGCCAACTTGGCTTTCTGTTCCCGCAACTAGATCTTTAAGGGTTTGTTCATCCCAATCGGGGATGAGTGCCTGTAGCTCTTGTGCCTTCACCTGCGAGCCGCGAGAGAGTGATTCGTCATCAGGGGACATTGTTTCGGTACCGGGCTCAGTGGCGTGAAGCTGTGTTTTTCTGGCGCTAAGCTGAGCGATCCCCATCTCGGCCCTGGCAAGTAAGATTTCGTTGATGTCAGCAGTGTCCATCCCGGTATTAGGAAGAGTAAATAGGTTTATACCGGGATGCTCCATCTCCCGGAGCATAACTTCATCTCCAGATGAGAGTTCAACCAACAAAGCCCCCCCCGAAGTAAACGGGAGCAATAGTTCTTTCACTCCATCAAAATCGGAATCAATTAGTGAGATTGCTGAGGGGATAATTCCTCCACTAATCGAGTGGTCCCGAGAAGTGGTTGATGTGGAATGATCAATTTTAAGAAGCCCACCTTCATTTAGATAAAATTGTATGCGCAGATCATTAGCCTCCTCTGATATTGCCACTAAGTCAATCAGGCCATCGTTATTATAGTCTGAAGGGGAAACAATGAGCAAGCCCATACCATTTTCTAGCAAGCCGGGTGCCAGTGACTGTTGTTTTTCAATTAAACCACCTTTCCCCATAGATAGTAGAGTAATTCCCCTATCCGGGCTCCCCATGGAAATTGCAATCTCATCCCGGCCGTTGTTATCGAGATCTACGATGGCGAGATTGGTCGGGCGGGAAGACGCGGCACCCCAGGAAGCACTTGCCTGGCCTGATGGAATCCCATCAATCCATGAGAAAATCTTAAGCAATGGTTTACTACTCCCCACTAGACCACCTCTCGCTAAAACAACAATTTCAGGGGATGTGTCTCCATTCATATCTGCTATTGATATGTCTCTAACGGGAGTATCAGAGTTATAAGACCAAAGAAGAACATGTTCTCCCATTTCGTTTATCTCATAGTATGAGCAGAGAGTGCCATGTGTGGCGGATGAGTCATTTTTCTCAACGCTTAGGAACTCACTCAATCCGTCTCCATCAAAATCAAAAGTGCCCTTTAATGTACTTACAAACCGGTTTTGAGCAGAAAGGAATAACGGGGCGAGTATAAACAGGAGAATTATTGAGAGTCTGTTTTTAGAGATATGCATGTTTAATCAGTTTGGAAAACGATGAACAAAAATCTGGATGCCATCCTTACCTCGGTTTAATCATGGACGAAAGCCGTCCAAGCAGAGCAAATATATTCGGAGGTCTTGGGAAAATCAAGCGAAAACCATCACCAATCTGCAGGGATTTCGCTTGGCAGTTAGAACTCACTTAGATTAAATTAAATGAAACCATCCTGCTGGAGGTATACAGTGCACCAATTAATAAAGTCAGTTTTAACAATTTTTTCCATCACGCTTATCTTGTGGGCTCAAGATGATTTTTATCCATCGGAACCTTACTATGGCGGTGGCGTCGGCTTTAGTGAGATGTTTCTGTTCATGGATGTAGGTAAGCTTGAAGGCTTCGAATTGCTCGGAACTGTGACAGATACGGCTGGCAACACTACAGGCTTGGGATTTAATACAGCTGGTTTCCGCTCCCCGTTTGTAGTCTATGGTGGAGAAGGATTTTCTCAGATCACTGGAAGGTGGCGTATCGGTGGTTATGCAGGCCTTGGTAATTCATCCATTAGCGATCGGAAAGAAATAACCCTTTTCCTGGATCAGAATAGTGATGGTTTGTTTGATATTGATGAAACGACACAGACTTATGATGGTGATGTTCCGGATCGGCAAGCTTCATTTACACTACTTATTAGCGGGGTCATTGTAGAGTACACAATTCCCATTTTACGTGGCTTAGAACTAAACGCTGGAGCACTTATGGGATTAGGGAGCGTGACAGCTAAAATAACTCAAAGCTCAGGCGGTGGCGGATGGAACGATCAATTTACAGACACGTATTCCATCGGTCCAGATGGATACTATGCTGTTGGAGACCTCGACACAAGTGGAGTCATTGATACAGATGATTTTGTCTTGGTAGGGTTTGAAACTTCAGTGGCAGGATCGAGTATGAAGACGTTAAAAGGTTCATTCTTCAACATGCAGCCCTACGCGGGTGTGAAACTCCAATTCCTCGATCGGATGGGGCTCAAAATGACGGTGGGTTATAACTTGGGCTCAGTTCAGCAAGGTAAGTGGATACTCAACGATTTGGAGAGAATTAGCGATTCGCAGGCAACCTCCTTCAATGGTTTGGCTGTCAGAGCGATGATATATTTTGGGCTATAACCCCTACAAATAACTTCATTCAAACTTTAGGATGCATCACGTTTTCGCAGTAAAATATTAAGCTATGTCGCACCTGAAAAAACGGTTCATCTTTTTTACTGCCACTTTGATTGTATTTTTTGTTGGGGTTTCTTTCGTTATACCTGCTCTCTCCAGCCGATCCAGCGAGATTTATGAGAAGATCACAACGCTCAATGAAATTATCTCCATTGTAAATGAGAATTATGTAGAGCCGGTGGATTGGGATGAGGTGCTTGATGGTGCTTTCCACGGTATGCTGGAAAAACTTGATCCCCACTCGTCTTATATCCCCAAAAAACAGTTGGAGGCTATCTCAGAACAGTTTCACGGGAAGTTTGAAGGGATTGGAATTGAGTTCGATATCCTGGGAGGATACATAACTGTCATCTCACCCATTGTCGGTTCACCCTCTGACCGGGCAGGTCTTCAGCCAGGGGATCAGATAATTGAAATTGAATACGAAAGTGCCTACAAGATTACCAAGGAAGAAGTGTTTGAAAAATTGCGAGGCCCAAAAGGGAGCAGTGTAAACATTACAGTTTCCAGAATAGCGGAGAAGAAACCGTTTGAGGTGGAGATTATCCGAGACGAAATCCCCATTTATAGTGTTACGTCATCATTTATGCTGGACCATGAGACCGGCTATATTCAGCTCCGCAGATTTTCTTCCACCACTTCTCAAGAAGTAAGTGACGCTCTAAATCAACTCAGAGGAGAAGGGATGACCCAACTCATCTTCGATCTTCGGACAAACAGCGGTGGGTATCTTGAACAAGCGGTAGATGTGACTGATAATTTCTTTGTATCCAGTGATACAATAGTTTATACAGAAGGTCGTCGCTCTGGATCCAGAAAAGTCTATAGAGCTTCTTCCCGGAAAGGGGATGAAGATTATGCCCTAGTGGTATTGATCGATAGGTGGTCTGCCAGCGCCAGCGAAATTGTGGCCGGAGCTATTCAAGATTTGGATCGCGGCCTAATTGTGGGAGAGACAAGTTTCGGAAAAGGACTGGTACAGCAGCAGTGGATATTAAATGACGATTCGGCTCTCCGCGTGACTATTGGACGGTACTACACGCCCAGCGGCCGGCTTATTCAAAGACCTTATGGAGACGGTACCCATGAATATTATCGTGAGCTTGCGGATGAAAACCGGGAAGCAAGGCTCGATTCCTTAATTACTGATAGACCCCGATATAAAACCAAAAGCGGCAGAGAAGTCTATGGTGGTGGGGGGATAACACCAGATGTTTTTGTAGCCCTAGAAAATAGAAGTCCTGAAGTAAGAAAGCTTCTAAGAAACGAGAAGAGGATCACTTTTAATTGGGGGACGGAAATAGCGTCGGATATAAGAAGCGACTGGTTATCAGAAAGCGCCTTTATTGAAGGTTACCACGTTAGTGAAGACCAGCTTTCTTCTTTCTTCGATTATGCTATCCAAGAGGGTGTCTCCCCAATTAATAATGAAGAACTAGAAAAGGATATCCCCTACTTGAAAGTTGTGCTAAAAGCTGAGATTGCCGGAGCAATTTGGGGCAGGGGTGCCTATTTCCAAGTACTTGTGAGTGGAGATTCTCAGGTAATGGAAGCCCGTAAGCTGTTTGGAAGAGCAAGGGCGTTTTTAACCATAAACAGTGGATAACTTACTGTTTTTTGTTTTCAATGGTTCGTTGACTTTACAGAGGGGATTGATTAGTTTTGCAAGCATTTTTAAGTTACAAACAGAAAGAAGGAGATAAAAGATGGTTCAGTATTTCTTACAAGGCGGTGGTTTCATGTGGCCGATCCTTGTGCTGCTTTTGTTCGGCCTTGGATTTGGCATAGAAAGGCTTATTACGTTATTTAGTGCCTCCATTAACACCAGAAAGTTTCTAGGCTCAGTTCAAGGAGCACTTCATAATGAGGGTTATGACGCCGCAGTGGTGGTGTGCAGCAAGACACCAGGTCCCGTTGCTGAGGTGTTTCATGCCGGATTGACCCGGGCGCACAGGGGCATTGATGCTGTGGAAAAAGGCATCGAGAGCGCAGGTGCCGTAGAAATGGCATTCCTGGAAAAGAATATGGTGTGGCTTAGTACAGTCATAACATTGGCCCCCATGCTTGGGTTTACAGGTACAGTTTATGGTATGATCCAGGCTTTTGATGATATTAAAGCAGCCAACGAAATTTCTCCATCTGTTGTTGCAGGAGGTATTTCAGTTGCTTTGTTGACCACGTTGTTTGGTCTGGTCGTGGCGATTATTATTCAGCTGATACAGAATTTTCTCATTTCCCGTGTTGATAAGCTTGTTGTGGAGATGGAGGAAAGCTCGGTTGTACTTTTGGATGAACTTGCAGAGATGGAACTGGCAGGTAAACTCTCAAAAGCCAGGCCGGCTAAAACGGCACCCTCCAAAAGAGCAGCCCAAAAGACTAAGAAAGGCTCCAAACCCCAAAAGGAGTAGCTATTAAGAGACGCAGCAAACCGGCGGAAATACCTACCGCCTCCATGGCGGACATAGCTTTTCTGCTTCTAATATTTTTTCTTGTTACCACCACCATGGATATGGACAAAGGTTTAGATCTTGTTTTGCCACCGGTGGGAGAGACAAAGGAAATCCCCAAGAAGAATATCGCTAACTTGCTAGTCGACGCCAAAGGGAACGTCCTCTTAAATAAGAAACCAATTAAAATTAACGATGTTAATAAGGAGGTAAGAAGGATGATAGCTGAAAATGATAAATTAATCATCTCAGTTAAAACTCATCCAAGAACAAAGTATCAGGCATACATTGATGTGTTAGATCAATTGAAGATGGCGAACGCAAAGAAAATCTCTATTGCAGAAACGGAAAAATGAAGTTCAAGAAGAAAACCAAAATTGTAGCTGAGATACCAACGGCCTCCATGCCTGATATTATTTTTATGTTACTGATATTCTTTATGGTGACGACAGTATTGCGTACCTATGAAGGGTTGAATGTATTTTTGCCACAAGCCAAAAAAATTCAAAAACTTGAGGTAACCAAACGCCACATAGCCCATATCTTTGTTTCGAGGGATGGACTGATTTCAATCGATGATAAGATCATTTCAAAAGAGCACGTAGATCGTGTTATACGGATTAAAAGAACAGCAGACCCCAAACTGGTAATATCTCTGAAAGCAGACAAAGATGCTTCCATGGAGCTCATCAGCGAAATACATACAGAACTTAGGGAAGCAGATGCTCTTAAAGTAAACTATTCCTCTAAATCTAAAGCCCCCCAATCGTGATTATCAGGAAGGACTATAGGGTTTCACTTAAGTATCGTTATCCGGTGATGGTTCGTGGCTCTATTTTGTTTAGTCTTCTGCTATTAGTAGGGCTTTCCATAGCGTTCCCCAGATTTATTTCAGAGCAGTTTATACAGTTTGATTTAAACCGGGACGATCGCAATCTAGAAGTGGATATTCCGCAAACGGAACAGTTTGAACCACCACCACCACCTGCTAGACCGTCTATACCTGTCGCATCAGACAGAGAAGATCTGGCGGATGATGTAACCATAGAAGATACGGACTTTGAAGATTTTATCGAGTGGGACGCTCCACCCCCACCACCTTCATCCGGGCCGAATGTAAAATTTATTGCATATGATGACCCACCGATACCAATTGGCGGTTACAGATCAATTCAGAAAAATATCATCTATCCCGAAATAGCCCAGGAAGCTGGTATTGAAGGGAAGGTTATTATTCAGGCATTTATTGATAAAAAGGGCCGCGTTCAGGAAATGAGCGTGCTAAAGGGGATTCCAAATACAGGCCTCAACGAAGCTGCTATGGTGGCAATTAAAAAGACTCGATTTAAACCTGCACAACAGCGCGACCGGCCCGTGGGTGTATATATTTCAATACCGGTCAACTTTAAGCTCAAGGGGTGATCACCCCTAAAAGCTCCCCTAATAATCTCTATTAAATATTCCAGAGAATGACTGCTGAGACGATTGTTCCGGCTATCGCTACGCCGTAACAAAGGACGGCGATGAGAGTGCTCACGGATTTAAGCCCTACGTCAACAAGGGTGAAGCGAAAGCGGTGAGCCCAATGGAAAAGAGGCAAGGAAATTACCGTAAACATAATCAGTTTAATGAGCGGTTGAGATAAGGCAGAATGAATTCTATCGAAATTGAGAGGATCATCGCCAGCCAGTCCAAAGGGCATTAAGATGCCAGTGATAACTATTAGAACAGGCAACACCATTGCTGCTACCATACCCCCAGCTGAGAAGAGTGACCACCAGATAGGTTCGTTGGACTTTGCCATCCCTACACTCCCAATACCAACCAGGCAACAAGAATGGATACCACTAACCATCCGACGTAGAATGTTCCTGCTACGAGTCCTTGGGGAATCCTCTCCTCTCCTCTGTAAAGCACGAGAATCTTGGGGGTCAGGTTAAACCAGGTGATGGTGTGATAAAGTACGAAAGCGAGGGCGATGAGATGCAGCGCCACACTGGTGGGTGACTTCATAGCGGCCACGAGATTGCTGTAAGCTTCGACCCCTTGTGTCAGTTTGTAAACCAAGACCAGCAGAAAAATGCAATACCCCGCAACAAAAACACTGGTCAGTTCCCTGATCATAAAAAGAAAGTACGGCTTCCGCTTCATCCACCAAGTGTTAGGAACTGAACGGATATAGGTCATTTCTTTTTCCCCCAAGGAATCAGAACATCCTTGAACCAGTCAACAGTGCTGGAGACTTTTGCCCGCTGGATTGCCGCCGCCGGGTCCACATGTTTAGGACAGACAGCGCTACACTCACCCACAAAGGTGCACTCCCAGATTCCCTCATGACTGGCGATGAGTTCCTGACGGGCGTCACGGCCTTGGTCCCGGGAGTCCATATTGTACCTCTGGCCGAGGGCAATGACGGCGGGTCCGATAAAGGAGGAATCGAGGGCATAGACGGGACAGGCGGCATAACAGAGCAGGCAGTTTATGCACATGGAGTACTGCTTGAAGTGAGCCAGTTCAGCAGGGGACTGAAGGTACTCACCTTCCTCCAGTGGCTTATCTTCACCTTCCTTCCGGATGATGTAGGGCTGTATCTCTGTCAGTTTTGTCATAAAGTCATCCATTTCGAAGATAAGATCACGCTCTACAGGAAAGCCAGTTAATGGTTCTACACGAATTTGATCTGGGTAGTAATCCTTGAGAAATGCGGCGCAGGATAACTTTGGAACGTTGTTGATCATCATACCACAACTGCCGCAGACCCCCATTTGACACGACCAACGGTAAGACAGCGTACCATCGATTTCGTCCTTAATGTGATTGATGGCGTCCAGCACCACCCAGTCTTCACGGAACGGTACCTCGTATGTCTGAAAGGTAGGCTCGCTCTCTTGCTCAGGACGGTAGCGGAAAATCTCAAGTTCCATGGTCTCAGCCATCAGTTACCCCTCTTTTCCATAAACTCTCTCTCCCGGCGGCCACTTAGTAATCACCACATCTTTATAATCAATGCGGGGTTCATCATCACCTTGGTATACCAAAGAATGCTTTAAGAATTTCTCATCATCCCTTTCCGGGAAATCGGTTCGCTGGTGGGACCCCCTACTCTCTGTTCTTTCTAGGGCACTGTAGACGATGGTTTCTGCCACATCCAGCATAAATTCGAGTTCCAGCGCCGTAGTGAGTTCTGTGTTAAAATTGAGGCTCTTATCCTCCATGTTAATGTTGGAAAAACGATCTTTTAGTTCTTTAATTTTATCGCGTGTTTCTCTCAAGCTTTTCTCCGAGCGATAGATACCGGCACTCGTTTCCATAGTCTCGTTCATTTCTTTCCGGAGTGTAAATATTCTTTCTGTTCCTCCATCTTTACGGAAGAAGTTTCTGCTGATACGTTCCTGTTCATCTGAAGCTTGCAGTTCTAACAAGGCCGTGTCGAGAACGGTGTTTTCTAATGCAAATTGAGCTGCGGCAGTGCCTGCCCGCCGCCCAAACACCAGAAGTTCTGTTAGTGAATTCGATCCTAAGCGGTTTGCCCCATTGATGGAAACGCAGGCGCACTCCCCCGCGGCGTAAAAACCGGGAAGGGCAGTAGCTCCGGTGATGTCAGTATCAATACCACCCATCATGTAATGAACCACGGGCCTTACGGGGATGGGCTCGTATACGGGATCAATGCCGGCGTAATTCTTGGATAGCTCACGGACGAAGGGGATCTTTTTATCAATTTTCTTTTCACCCAAGTGACGGATGTCGAGATGAACTACGTGGCCATAAGGACCGGAGACAGTTCTTCCTTTTTCCCTTTCCGCCACGAATGCTTGGCTAAGCCGATCCCGGGGACCCAGTTCCATACTTTTTTTTACCGGGTGCTTCGGATCGTTTATATCCAGCGGTGTGCCCAGGTCGTAATCCTGGAGATACCTGTAGCCATCTTTATTCACCAGAATGCCGCCTTCTCCCCGGGCTGCTTCCGTGATAAGAATACCCGTGCCCGGAAGTCCAGTGGGATGGTACTGTATAAACTCCATATCTTTGAGGGGCACACCAGCCCGGTACGCCATGGACATCCCATCGCCTGTTTTGATGGCACCATTGGTTGTGAACGGAAAGACTCGGCCTGCCCCGCCGGTGCACATTATCACAGACCTGCCGGAAATCACCTCCACCTTACCCGAGCGAAGTTCGATGGCGGTCACACCCTGGCAGCGCCCATTCTCCACTAGGATCTTAGTGGCGAACCATTCATCGTAACGGGTGATGTTGTTGTACTTGAGGGAGGTCTGAAAGAGGGTGTGGAGCATGTGAAAACCAGTCTTGTCGGCAGCATACCAAGTTCGCTCAATTTTCATCCCGCCGAAGGGCCGTACCGCCACAGTCCCATCAGGTTCACGGCTCCACGGACAACCCCAATGCTCCATCTGGATCAATTCTCTGGGAGCTTCGTTCACAAAAAGTTCTACAGCATCCTGATCACACATCCAATCCCCGCCGGCAATGGTATCGTTGATATGGTTTTCCAAGGAATCGTTATCTTTGATAACAGCCGCTGCGCCGCCTTCAGCCGCGACGGTGTGACTACGCATGGGATAGACCTTGCTTACCACGGCCACACTCAAGTCTGGATTAGTCTCCGCAATGGCAATGGCCGCTCGTAAGCCAGCACCCCCTCCACCGACCATTACAATATCATGACTGGTAATCATTTTAAATTTTGTTTAGTGAGAAATACTTTCGAGGTCTTTATTTAAACTTGTGACAAAATTACAATACTAAACACAAATAATTCACCCCTTATTGTCATGAAATTTCAGTCAGGAATCAGTTGCCTACCCGATTCAATTTAATCGATGCCCAGAGGCTCACCAGATAGAGGAAAATCATTCCGTAAATTAAATCTACAAATGGTGAGATGGGTATTCTCGTCACAGCCAAATAAAGAATCAGGATAAGGAAAATGCCCAGTACACCCAAGAGGGTGGCTCTCGATCTAGGTGTCCCCATAAAAGTGACCAGCACGTAGGCACAGATGAGCAGTCCGATCCCCAGTACCCACAAGCCAAAGAAACGGTAAATAGTAGTAAGATAGTCAGGCAAGTGTGTATTCTCATCGCCGGCAAAAAGCTCCTCAAAGCTAAGCTGAAGAGTAGCTTCATTGGCAGCTTGGTCCAACAGCCACGGCTCATCCACAATCATCCAAGTGATACCCAGAACTACTGCAGCAAGACCGATGAGGAAGGGAGGGATCCAAGAGAAGTTGTGTAGAAACCTGGGATTCATGACTAGGGAGATTAGGATTAAAGCCTATAATTTATATTTGGCTTTATACACCCCGGAGTTCAAATGCTCGAGCAACCCGGTCAATAGCAACCATGTATGCTGCAACGCGCAGTGAAACCTTTTTCTCCTCGCTTAAAGCGGCCACTTCCTGAAAGGCGGCCACCATTTTCCGTTCCAGTTTTTCATTGACTTCATCTAATCCCCACTGAAATTGCTGTATGTTCTGAACCCACTCAAAATAGGATACCGTTACACCACCGGCATTGGTCAGAATGTCGGGAACTACGTGAATACCTTTTTCAAACAGTGCTTCACTTGCGGGCGGAGTGGTCGGTCCGTTGGCTGCTTCGATCACGTATTTGCAGTTGAGTTGATCCGCATTCATTTTATGGATGACCCCACCCAAAGCAGCCGGTATTAGGAAATCTACTTCCAGAGCAAGAAGGACCTCATTAGATATCTCTTTCCCCTGTCCGCAGCCTTTAATTGTTCGGTTTTCATAAGCATAATCAAAAAGGGCTACAGTATCAAATCCATCGGTCTCATGCAGCCCACCATGGACGTCGCTAGCGGCAATTAGTTTGCATCCCATCTCTCCCAGGAATTTTCCGGCATAAGAGCCAACGTTTCCAAACCCTTGGATTGCAACTGTGGCACCCTCTAGATCTATGCCAAATTTTAACGCTGTCTCGCGTACTGTAATGGCTACGCCTTTTCCCGTGGCGGCTTCCCGACCGAGCGATCCGCCAAGGTCAATCGGTTTGCCCGTAACGATGGCCGGCGTGTGTCCATGCAACTGACTGTACTCATCCATAAACCAGGCCATGATTTGGGCATTTGTGTTAACATCGGGAGCAGGTATATCTTTGTTAGGTCCAATCACAGGATCAATGGCGCGGAAGAATCTACGTGAAAGGCGTTCCAGTTCCCGCTCACTGTATCCTGATGGATCAATTGCAATACCTCCCTTACCACCCCCGTACGGAATATCTATCAGGGCAGTCTTCCACGTCATTAGCGCTGCCAGAGAACGAACCTCATCTAAATTCACCTCAGGGTGATACCTTATTCCGCCCTTAAATGGACCACGAGAGTTGTTGTGCTGTACGCGGAAGCCATTAAAACTTTTTATAGATCCATCATCCTTTCGTAAAGGTACTTCTACGGACAGCTCCCGGTCAGGCATCCGCAGCGAATTGCGAATATTCTCGTCTATTCCCAAAAGGTCTGCGGCACGATCAAATTGATCTAAACAGGATTTTAGATTATTAACTTTTACACTCATAATAAGACTCCTTTAACGTCAGTAAAGAGTTTATGCCAACTATTTTCCATAACTTTCGGCAGTTCACTATCTGCAAGTTTTAGTAAAAAGATATTGATTTCCCATCCTTGAAAGTTGCCTCTCTAAATCGGCTCGGGACATATCATTATTAAGACGAACAATAATCTGGTTCTTTTCGTACGGTGATGATTGTGAAGCATAGACTGAACTGCCGATAACCAGAGAGATGAAAAAATGATCAGTATATTCTTGAAGGAAAAGATCGTGGTGCAGTTAATAGAGTGCTTTTGTTTCATTTTTTAAAATATGTTTGATTCCATGCATTAACAACCATTTTTCTCACAGATAACTATCATCAAATGTGGAGTTAGAGGATTATCTTTCCAGAATTTTCCAGGAATGCTGTGTAATTTCCGATCGAGCGATCAAATTTACAAATGTATATAGGTTATATATTTTTTCACCACCCCACCCCATAATCGCATTCCAGCGGTTCTTTACAATGGGTTAATCACAAGCTGTTGTTTCAATAAGATAGGCATTCAGCACTTTCAATTTTCTTGATTTCCAATTTATCTCCCTTTAGCTTTCATCTTGCTTGATACGATTCACACCCTTACAATCGATATGAAAAATGTAATTGCAGCCGGAGATAAGATTACTGTCGATGCTGCCCGCACTATTCTGGAAGCGGGTGGGAACGCCTATGATGCCGCCGTGGCAGCCTGTTTTATGGCGATGGTGGCGGAACCAGCTTTAACAAGCGCCGGCGGCGGCGGATTCCTAAATGCTTTTCCACTGTCAGGAAAGCCGATTATATTTGACTTCTTTGTAAATACACCGAGCGGAAAAATTGATTCAGAAACGCTAGACTTTGGTCCTGTACATGTGGACTTTGGTTCGGCCCGGCAGGAATTTTACATCGGTCCTGGTTCTGTTGGTGTTCCTGGGATAATCAAAGGATTACTGCATACACAGGAACGGTTGGGGTCGGTACCGATTAAAACGGTTCTAGAGCCGGCAATTATTGCCGCAAAGGATGGAATCACCTTATCAGAATCACAGGCGTATTTGCTGACACTTCTAGAGCCTATCATGGGGTATGAGGAGGATAGCAAGAGGATATTCTTCCGGGATGGAGAACTAATAACAGGCGGTACACGGCTGGCGATGCCAGAGTTTGCAGACTTCCTCGATGTGTTATGGCGCGAGGGGAGTGACCTTTTCTACAGAGGAGAAGTGGCGAAACAGTTATTGAAGACCATGTCTCCCGGCGGGCTTATCACTCCGGACGATCTAGAGAACTATGAGGTCTATGAACGCAAGCCGCTGGTGACACCCTTCCAAGGCTATACCGTGTTGCAGAATCCTCCGCCTGCCTGCAGCGGGATTCTAATTGATTTCACTCTCCGACTGTTGGAAGAGTCTGGCTGTACCTCAAATCACCCTGTGGATCAAGCCCATATAGCAGCTGCATTTGAGCTGACAAGTGACATACGGCACCACCACCTTGAAGGACACATATATGACCCGGGGCTTGTTAATCTTTCCGATAAACCGTTTTTTAAGGAGTATCTCCACCGCTTCCAATATATTTTCTCATTGCCCGCAGAAAGATATAATGAGCCTGCGGGGAAGGGTTCAACCACTCATGTAGCTGTGCTCGACAAGGAAGGGAATGCTGCCAGTGTGACCATCTCTAACGGTTCGGGCGGCGGCGTTATGATTCCGCAGACAGGCATCATGCTCAATAATATGTTGGGGGAAGAGGACCTCAATCCTGAGGGATTTCACCGCTACATACCGGGCCGCAGGATTTCTTCCATGATTGCTCCCACTATCGTTTTGGATAACGGAAAACCGGTACTCGTGACGGGTAGTGCCGGCAGCAACCGAATCCGCTCTGCTATTGTGCAGTTGCTTATTAATACTCTTTGTAACGGGATGGACATCGCTGAAGCTGTGGAGGCGCCGCGACTTCACCTCGAAAGAGGTGTTCTTGATGTTGAACCTGGATTCTCAAAAAAACAGATGGAATGGTTTGAGCAGCGGTACAAGGTGCAGGAGTGGGACGAAAAAAACCTCTATTTTGGCGGTGCCAATTCAGTTACACTTGAGGGTGGCCACGGCGATTCACGTAGAGGTGGGAGTTGTAGTATATTTTAATAGAATCAGCAATCAGTCTTCAATAGAAAATCGAATATAAAAAACAGTCAATTCTTTGCTTCTTCAACCATCCAACGGAAGAGACCAATCTGACGCTTGTCCTCCTGCATCAATTCAGGATGCCACTGGACTGCCACAAATTTTCCTTCACCATTGACCGGTTCAACAGCTTCGATAAGGCCGTCGCTGGACCAGGCGGTAGGCTTCAGATTTTCACCTACTTTCCGTATGCCCTGGTGGTGGGTACTGTTGACTGGAATGTCCCTTTCATCGATAATATCCCCTAGGAGGCTGCTTCCATCTACTTCAACTGGGTGAATGGCTACGTTTCCCTTATAGGCCCCATGGTCAACATGGCTGGGGAGCTGCGAGGGGATATCTTCGTAAAGTGTCCCGCCGAAAATTACATTAATGTGCTGGAGTCCGGCGCAGATGCCGAGAATAGGCTTATCTGTGCCCAGAAATGATTGGAAAATTTGACGATCGAACTCTACACGGTTGGTATGCATGGGCTGTTCCCCATTCAGGTCGTAGGTACTTCCACCGTAATAATCAACGGGAAGATCCGGCCCTCCGATCATGAGGAGAGC
>JYMV01013097.1_pt1 | contig 56006 bp, 42 predicted proteins | sample 338911 | NCBI WGS metagenome assembly JYMV01 (sample SAMN03354496, study PRJNA234377) | hydrothermal vent metagenome | biome: Deep sea; feature: Hydrothermal plumes at the Eastern Lau Spreading Center, Western Pacific Ocean; material: Seawater | place: Tonga | collected 2009 | depth 2000 m m | reverse complement strand
TGTAAGTTCTACCTCTTTTCCCTTTTCTGCTTGAAGTGCATCTTTAAACTGGTCAAAGAACTTTATGTTTTTACTATTAATCGCTGTAATTACATCTTCTCTTTCAAGTCCTGCTTTAGCTGCATTGCTATTTGGCAAAACGTCTTTTACATAAAAAGTTTGTCTGATATCAATAAAATTATTCAACTTTGACTTTGAGAGATGTACAATAAAATCACTTGGCACCGGCAGATCATACATAACACCATTTCTTTCAACATTCAGCACAACATCACTTCCTAAATAGGCTTTTGATGCAAGAAGGTCTGAATATCGTTCTACCTTCTCTCCATTAATAGAAAGGATCTTATCTCCTGTTTCCAACCCTATTTGTTTTCCTAACTCGTGAGCAACTATTCCATATTTTAACTGGTCAGCGGGCAAGTATTTTTCTCCATAACGATAGGTCATCAAAGAAAAGATAAGCATCCCTAAAAGCACATTAACCGTTACACCTCCAAGCATCACAATCAGTCTTTGCCAAGCCGGTTTTGATCTGAATTCCCAGGATTCTGCTGGTTTTTTCATGGCGTCCTTGTCCATGGACTCATCAATCATTCCAGAGATCTTAACATACCCTCCAAGCGGCAACCATCCTATTCCGTACTCTGTATCACCTTTTTTAAATTTGAAAAGCTTGAGATTCCAGGCATCAAAGAATAAAAAGAATTTCTCTACTCGCATTCCAAATGTCCTTGCAGTGATAAAATGCCCCCATTCATGCAGAATAACCAAAATTGACAAACCGAGTAACAGCTGCGCTGTCATCACCAATCCTTCCATATATTTTAATTAATTAGTATTTATAAAAAAGAAGATCCTAATCAAACTTTCAACTGCTTCCTAATCAACGCTGTAGCCATTTCTCTTGTCGCAATATCTGTCGCAACATAATCCTGGTACAATGGTTTTTCAACAAAGTCAATTTCACTCATGCATTTCTCAATAATATCCGGCATTTCAATAAAACTTATCTTATCCCTCAAAAAAGAATCAACAACAATTTCATTTGCTGCGTTTATGATACATGCCATGTTACCACCTTTTTCTAATGCTTCAAACGCAAGTGCAAGATTACGAAAAGTTTTGACGTCAGCAGACTGAAAAGACAAATTCGGATAATCCAAAAAATCAAAACGCTTAAAATTTGATTTAATCCGTTTTGGATATCCCAATGCATATTGAATAGGGAGTTTCATATCAGGAAGACCCATCTGGCATTTCATTGAACCATCTTCAAACTGCACAATTGAATGAATTATTGATTGAGGATGAATTACAACCTCTATTTGTTTGGGGTTTAAGTGAAATAGCCATTTCGCTTCTATTACTTCCAACCCTTTGTTCATCAAGGTTGCAGAATCAATCGAAATCTTTTCTCCCATATCCCAATTTGGATGATCTAAAGCTTCTTTCTTTGTAACTGTTTTAAGAAAGTCTAGTGATTTGCCCAAAAAAGGACCACCAGATGCCGTAAGGTAGATTTTCTCAATTGGATTACTGAATTCTCCTACCAGACATTGAAAGATTGCGGAATGTTCAGAATCTACCGGAAAGATGTTAACTCCATTTTCCTCTGCAAGTTTAGTAACCAAATCACCTGCTACAACCAAAGTTTCTTTATTTGCCAGCGCAATTTGTTTATTGGCCTTTATCGCAGCAATAGTTGATCTCAATCCTGCATACCCGACTATAGCTGCCAATACTATATCAATCTCATCACTTTCTACAATTTGGTCTACTGCACCTGCTCCGGCAAATACCTTAATTTCAGTAGACTCCAGTGCTTCTGAGACCTTTACATATAGGTTTTCATTTACAATGACAACAGCATTTGGATTAAATTCCAAGCTTTGCTCAATTAATAAGTCAGCATTATTGTTCGCAGTAAGCACCTCAACCTCAAACATATTGGGATTTGCTTTTATTACTTCCAATGCCTGAGTTCCAATTGAACCAGTAGATCCCAAAATTGCAATATGTCTTTTTGAATTATTTTCCAATTTGGTCAATCTTTAATATCATTCTGCAAATTTACTCAATTCATCTGCATATTGCCTGTCGTTTGCTAAGCGCGGCACCTTGTTTTGTCCACCTAGCTTACCTCTTGCTCTCATAAAATTTACAAAACCGTTTTTTGATATCTTTCTAATAACAAGTTTTCTTAATACTTTCCCTTCAATCAAGTCTCTATAATAAACATTCTTCTCTTGCATCAATCTGTCAATCATTAAAGCCAGGGCACCAATATCGGCAGGATCGTTTGCAAATTCAACAGACCATTCATGGTAGGGAAGGCCATTTGGTGGATTTACTTGTGGTGCAACATGAAATTCAAGGATCTCAATGCCTTCTTTTTCTACAGCAATACTCATAGCAGACTCAACTTCCTCTGCAATCACATGTTCGCCAAAAGCTGATATATAATGCTTAAGCCTACCAGCAACTATTATTCTGTATGGATCAACAGAAACAAATTTTATTATATCCCCTATGCTATAACCCCATAACCCTGCATTGGAATTAATAATCAATGCATAATTTACACCAACCTCAACATCTTCAAGCGATAACCTAAGAGGACTTTCTTTGTAATAATCTTCTACTGGAATAAATTCATAGAAAATACCTGAATCAACTATCAATAGCATTCCACTCGCTTTTTGAGAATCTTGAAAAGCAATAAAGCCTTCTGAGGCTGGATATAATTCAATTGATGGCAGGCTAGTGCCTATTGTTTTGTCAAATATAGAGCGATAGGGATTAAAGTTTACACCACCATAGACGAACAACGAGAAATTAGGAAATATCTCTTTGATGGTTTCTTTACCCGTTTTTTTTAGCAACTTTTCAAAATACATTTGAACCCAAGACGGAATCCCACTTATTAGTGTCATATCCTCCTTAATCGTTTCTTCTACGATAGCATCCACTTTTTCTTCCCAATCTTCTATACAATTTGTTGCATGCGTTGGCATTCTATTTTTCAAAAGATAGGCAGGAATGTGATTTGCAACTATTCCTGACAATCTTCCAGCCGCAATTCCACCTATCTTGCCCAGTTCTGGGCTCCCCTGCAAAAAGATCATTTTACCATCGACAAATGATGCTTTCCTGGTTTCTGAGATATATGACAAGAGGGCATTTCGAGCTGATAGGATGTGGTTAGGCATAGAATCTTTGGTAATAGGAATGTATTTTGTGCCAGATGTAGTCCCTGATGTTTTACAAAAATAAATGGGTTTTCCTTTCCACAAGACATCCTCTTTACCGTCTATTATCATTTCGATATATTTCTTGCCTTCCTCATAATCCCTAATGGGCACTGCATTTTTAAAATCTTGGTAGCTCGTTAACCTCGAAAAGCTATGTTCCTGGCCAAATAGCGTTTCTTTACCTCCCTCTAACAAGTTGTGAAATATTGTGCTTTGTGCATGAATAGCAGAAGCACGGGCCTTTTTTAATCTGGAAGCATGGTAGCGAGCAAATGGAATACTAAACAATGATTTAAGGCCCATAAATTGCAATAATTAAAAAATCATATAGTCTTTTGGATTAATAGGAGTACCACTAAACCACAATTCAAAATGTAAATGTGGTCCTGTAGTTAATTCGCCAGAATCACCAATAATTGCGATTACCTCTCCAGCCTTAACCTTATTGCCCACCTTTTTTAACAGAACAGAATTATGCTTATAAACAGAAAGTATGTTATTTTTATGTTGAAGACCAATTATATATCCAGTTTCAGATGTCCAGGTTGCAATTATTACCGTACCATCCAGCGTTGCTTTTACCGCTTCATTGACCGCTGCCACGACATCTATCCCATAATGTCGTTCAAATAAATTAAAACTATCAGTGATAATGCCTTTTAAAGGAGCAAAGAACAGCATCTTGCTGATCCTAACCTGTCCGGAATTTGTTTCGCCTTCATGCTCAAAACTTAAGTTATATCTGTCTTCAGCCTCGATTTGTTCTCTGAGTAAAGAATCCTCTTTTGACCTTAAAGGTTTAATATTCTTGTATTTATCCAGCACAAACTGCTCTTGTACCAATTTACTATTATTCAGCTCATCATTCCCGCTATTAGCCATATAGATACCTTGTGAATCAGCTCTGTTTTGTAATATGCTTTTCAGGTTTTGAATATACAAACCCCTATCTTTAGATTCTTGAGCAAGTGAATCTGCTAAATAAGTGGCACGAAGTAAGTTTCTTGATAAATTTACATCTGTATACCCAGGAATATACTCTCGTAAAGGAGTATAAGCAATTAATATTATAACCATAGCTGTCAAAACCAAAGAGATTAGCCCTACCACAGTAATTACATTTAATCGAGAAAGACGGTATGAAAATTTTTTCTCGAAAGTATCTTCATCTCGGATCTCAAGAATATACTTATGGATTAATTTTTGAGAGGATTTTTTTGATTTTTGACTCTTTAGTATCATAAAAAATTCTAAATAATTGTAACAAGCACAAAGATACAAAGGAATCTCCATGCTTGAGTAAGAACCTTACTCATACATAGAAATAAATATTTGGGAGAATTCATCAGATTATGTAAGTAACCTTAAAAGCAATATTTTTGTTTTGTAAGAGTTATTATTGTTTACGCTATGTTTTACAATTGTCAACAAAATCTAAAGAGATTAAAGCAAAGATGTCAATAAAACTCATCAAATTCTTTTGTATTGTCTTGCTTCTTTCAATTAGCATCCATTGCTCTACAAAAAAGGATGCACTCTTAAATCGTGGATACCATAACCTCACAGGACATTACAATGCATATTTTAATGGAAACGAAAGTTTCAAGGAGGGTGCGGCAAAGCTGGAAAAATCTGAGCAAGATGATTACACACAAGTATTGCCACTATTTATCTATAGTGATGAAAACTCATGCAAGACTATATATCCAGAAATGGATAAGGCAATATTAAAAGCGACCAAAGTAATTCAGAGACACGAAATAAAAGACAATGGTTCAAGGGGAAAGAAGAAGAAAAAGAAGAAAAAGAAGAAGAAAAAGAAGAAAAAGAAGAAAAAGAAAAACACAAAAAAGAATGAAGATGTTTATAAAAATTGGATAGATGACAGCTACATGCTGATTGGAAAAGCAAATTTTTACAAACGAGATTTTGATAAAGCGCTTGAATCATTTGAGTACGTTTCCAAACATTATAAAAAACACCCCATTAAATACTATGCATTGGTGTGGATGATTAAAACTTATACTGCAACTGAGAACTTCATGCTTGCACAGTCCATCCTAGATATGATTAAAGATGAAAAAAACATAAAAGACCTAAAAAGGCAACCTCGTAAACTCAAGGCATCTTTGGCAAGTACTGAAGCATATTTTTACCTCATGCAAGAATCTTATGGACCAGCAATCAAACCACTAAAAGAAGCACTTTCTCATACCAAGAAGAAAAAAACAAAAGTGCGATATGCCTATATTCTTGCTCAATTATATCAGAAACAAAGAGACTTTAAAAAGGCATCTGAACAATTTTTAAAAGTTCTTGAATTGAACCCTTCCTATGAAATGGCCTTTAATGCCCAGATAAACCGAGCTCAAGGGATGTCTAACAATGATACAAAAACAATAAAGCGCGACCTCGAAAAAATGCTCAATGATGAAAAGAACTCTGATTATTTTGATCAGGTATATTATGCCCTCGCAGAACTCTCCCAGCTTGAAGGGGATAAGGAATCTGTAATAAGCTATTTAAACAAATCCATAAGAGCAAGTAAAAGTAACAACCATCAAAAGGGCCTCGCATATGAAACATTGGGTAATATTTACTTTGACATCCCTGATTATCCAATAGCAGAGGCATATTATGATAGTGCTGCAAATAACCTAAATAGAGATTATTCAAAATATGACGATATCATTGAAAAGAAGAATTCGCTGAAAGATATTGTAATGTATCTAAAAATCATAGCTTTTGAGGATAGTGTACAGCGATTGGCCGGAATGTCGGAGAAAGAACGAAATAAAGCGATAAAAAAAATAATTAACAAGGTAATAGAAGAGGAAAGACAGAAAAAACAAGAAGAAGCCAGCCCAAGGTACAATAATAGTGAGACAAAAGAATTGATGAGGTCCTCAGGTTCACAATGGTATTTCTACAATCCTACAGCATTAAATTTCGGTTATTCAGAATTTGAAAAAAAATGGGGTATCAGAAAACTAGAAGATAACTGGCGAAGAAAGAATAAGAGCTCTATTGATTTTTCAATTGAAGAGAATGAAGAGAATGAAGAGGAATATGATGAAACTGATGAGGAAGGTTATGAGTTGACAAATATTGAGGTCACGGGAAACCTTAAAGACAAAAAGACCTATCTTGATCATATTCCATTAACCCGACAAAAAATGAAAGAATCCACAAATAGAATTATTGAAGCCTATTACAGCCTGGGGAATGTATACAAAGAATTTTTAATGGATGATAATGAATCCATCAATAGTTATGAGGAGCTCATGAAACGTTATCCTGACAATAAATACGCAACCTCATGCTACTATCATTTATATCGCTTGTATATGGAAAAGGGAAATATTGCAAAGTCCAACTATTACAAGAATAAGCTGATTAAACAATATCCTGATAGTGATTATACTAAATTAATTCAGAACCCAGATTATGTAAAACAACTTTTGGCAGAACAAAATAAGGTTATGAAATACTATGACAAGACCTATAAGGCATTTAAGAACAATCAGTTTCCTTTAGCAATCAATCGTTGTGAAAAAGCTGATTCATTATTTCCTAAAAACAAGTTAAGAGCCAAATTTGCTTATTTAAAAGCACTTGCTATTGGAAAAAGCCAGGACATCAACTTATTTGAAGCAGCATTGAAGGAGGTGATAAGCAATCATCCTGATGACGAAGTGAAGATAGAAGCTGAAAAGACATTGGCCCTCATTAATACTGTTAAAACAGCATTATCAGAAACTGAAAACCAGCCTGATAGTTCGAAATCGAGTCTTATACAAAACATGTACTCATTCGATAAAAGATCCAAACACTATTATGTTATTCTCATTGCAGATACCGTTGTTGAAATCAATAAACTTAAGAATGAGATCTCTGATTATAACAAGAAGTTTTTTTCAATAATAAACCTGAATACTGAAAACATCCTACTTGATTTGGACCAGCATCTGATCATGGTTAAATATTTTCAAGATAGTGATCTTGGCATTGATTATTATAATTCGATTACCGTTAATATCAAGGCAATTCCTTCATTGACGGAAGAAAATTATGAAGGGTTCATCATTTCTGAGGAGAATTTTCCAATTTTGTTTAGGGAGAAACAAATAGAAAAATACTTGTCATTTTTTTCTGCTAATTATCTGGAAGAATAAAGACTCAATCCTATACACATATTCTTCATCTTAAAACGATAAATAGCTAAATTTCCAAAAAACCCATCTTTTTTGTAATTTTGTATACTTAACACTAGACAAATGTTTAAAAAACCAGATACAATGGCACGGAACAATGAAAATGATGGGCACTCTGTTAATCTAATTGGTACTGGAACCAGGATTAAGGGTAATATCAATTCTGAAGGAGATATTCGGATTGATGGTACATTGATAGGTAAAATTAATTCTAAAGGAAAGGTAGTGGTAGGGTCTACAGGAATGGTTGAAGGGGAAATCAATTGCCAAAATGCTGACATATCAGGTACTGTGAAAATCAAAATTACCGTAGCTGATGTTTTACTTCTAAAACCAACAGCCGAATTAAGTGGTGATATCATTACCAATAAACTGGCTATTGAGTCTGGCGCTACATTTTCAGGTACTTGCAGCATGGGAGCTGTAGTTAAAGACATGGCATCCATAGGATCAAACAAGGACATTGACCGGAACAACGAAAACGAAGAAATTGTCCAAAAAACAGCGGAAAAATCCGCTTAATAATTACGCAAAATATTCTGCTCTTGGCTTCCAAATGATGGCCATTATATTGCTCTCCTTATTCGCTGGAATTAAAGCTGATGAATATTTAAATATGGAATTTCCACTATTTACGCTCATTCTGACCATTGCAGGATTGGCGGCATCATTGTACTACCTATTTAAGCAAGTCCTAAAATAATTAAAGAAAATGTTTCCCTGGAAAGTTTAGCTGGATGAAATTAGCTAACCATTAAACCTTGATTGTCCATTAATAGCTCACGTACTTTCTCAACGATCCCTTCAGGATGGAACCCACACTCAGTATGCAGTTCAATTTGTGTTCCATGTTCGATAAGCCTATCTGGCAAACCCATTCTCTTTACCCTTGCGAAATATCCATTATCCGTCATAAATTCAATTACGGCTGACCCCATGCCACCTATTATGCAACCATCTTCAACAGTAATTATCTTGTTGAATTTACTAAATACTTCGTGCAACATTCCTTCATCTATTGGTTTAGCAAACACCATATCATAATGAGCAGGACAAACACCCTCTTTTGCTAAGATTGAACAAGCTTTTATTGCATAATTTCCAATGTGACCTATGGTAAGAATAGCTACGTCATCACCATCACATAACATATTTCCTTTCCCTACTTCAAGAACTTTCATTGGCGTCTTCCAATCTGGCATAACCCCTTCTCCTCGAGGATACCTGATCGTAAATGGCCCCATATTGTCCTGCTGTGCTGTAAACATCAAGTCTCTCAGTGCTTCTTCATTAATAGGCGCAGAAACGATCATATTTGGGACACACCTCATATAAGCAAGATCATAAGCTCCATGATGTGTTGGCCCATCAGCACCAGCAACACCTCCTCTATCGAGACAAAAGACAACATTTAAATTTTGAAGTGCAACATCGTGAATCACCTGATCATATGCACGCTGCATAAAAGATGAATAAATATTACAGAAAGGTATCAAACCCTGCGTAGCAATGCCAGCAGAAAAAGTAACTGCATGCTGTTCTGCAATACCGACATCAAAGGCTCGGTCAGGCATGGCCTCCATCATAATATTCATTGAACTTCCTGAAGGCATTGCGGGTGTTACACCCATTATCTTTGGGTTGTTCTCAGCAAGCTCAACAATTGTATGTCCAAAAACCTCTTGATATTTTGGGGGTTTTGGCCCCTTAAGAACAGATTTTACAATTTCTCCAGTATCCTTATTAAATAAACCTGGAGCATGCCATTTAGTCTGATCCTTCTCTGCAGGCTCAAATCCCTTACCCTTTACTGTAACACAATGTAACAATTTAGGACCAGGGATGTCTTTTAGGTCATTTAATATCTTAGACAGATGCACTACATCATGGCCATCGACAGGACCAAAATACCGAAAGTTCAGGGATTCAAATAAATTACTCTGATTCAAAAGTGTTGTTTTAATACCACTCTCCACTTTTGATACAATCTCCTGAGCATTTTTGCCAAACTTACTTAATTTACCAAGCAAATTCCACACTTCATCTTTTACCCTGTTATAGGTATGAGAAGTAGTAATATCTGTAAGATATTCCTTTAGCGCACCCACATTTGGGTCAATTGACATACAATTATCGTTTAATATCACTAATAGATTATTATTAACAAAACCTGCATGATTTAATCCTTCAAAGGCCATACCAGCTGTTAAGGCTCCATCCCCAATTACAGCAATGTGTTGCCTGTCTTTTTCTTTTTTATAACCAGATGCCACAGACATTCCTAAAGCGGATGAAATAGAAGTTGAAGAGTGCCCAACGCCAAAGGTGTCATATTCACTCTCCTTTCGCTTTGGGAAACCACTGATGCCTTTATAAACCCTATTGGTAGGAAAAATCTTTCTCCTGCCAGTTAGAATCTTATGACCATAAGCTTGGTGCCCAACATCCCAGACCAATTGGTCATATGGAGTATTAAATATATAATGTAGGGCAACAGTAAGTTCAACAACACCCAAACTGGCACCAAAATGCCCTCCCTTCACTGAAACTACGTCTATAATATATTGACGCAATTCATCACAGATCTGAGAAAGATCATCTTCTGTAAATTTCCTTAAATCAGAAGGGAATTCAATTTGTTTTAATAAGTCCCCAGACGTAATCTCCATCAATTGCAGATTTTTATTTTGTCTTTAGTTGAAATGCAAAGATACTAAATATATAATTTCTATTTTTGCATTCCATTAACAGAACATCTGATAAAATATTATACAAATGGAACAAATTATAACAGACAATAAGGGACAAATTTCTGAAACTTTAGCAGAATTGGGAATAAAGGAAATTAATTCAGGTGCATGCACTGGAACCAAATGGCTATCCACTTCTGGAGAACTTATAGAATCCTATTCTCCTGGTACAGGAGAGCTCATTGGAAAGGTTCAACAAGGGACATGGGATGATTATGAGACCATAATCAACACTGCACAATCAGCTTTTAAAGTCTGGAGATTGGTCCCAGCACCACAACGAGGAGAAATTGTTCGCCAAATTGGAAATGAGCTTAGAAAGAACAAAGAACCATTGGGAAGGCTTGTTGCTCATGAAATGGGAAAAATCTACCAAGAAGGTCTGGGTGAGGTACAGGAGATGATTGATATTTGTGATTTCTCTGTTGGTTTATCTCGACAACTTCACGGATTTACCATGCACTCTGAAAGACCTAGCCATCGCATGTACGATCAATATCATCCATTGGGCATTGTCGGTGTTATTTCAGCTTTTAACTTTCCTGTTGCTGTTTGGGCATGGAATGCTATGATTGCTATGGTATGTGGAGATGTTGTGGTTTGGAAACCTTCTTCTAAAGTAATGCTTTGCTCTATAGCTGTTCACAACATAGTTAGCAAAGTTTTAAGAGAGAATAATGTTCAAGAGGGTGTACTTAATCTTATTGCCTCAAGTTCAAAATATGTTGGTGACGATTTCCTTGCAGATAAAAGAGTAGCTATGATCTCGGCAACTAGCTCAACACGAGTAGGGAAAAAAGTCGCAAAAATCGTAGGAGAAAGACTTGGTAAAACCATTCTTGAACTAGGTGGGAACAATGCCATAATCATATCAGAAAAAGCTGATATAGAAATGTCAATTCGAGCTGTTCTGTTTGGATCTGTAGGAACTTGTGGTCAGCGCTGTACTTCAACTCGCAGGCTAATCATCCATGATTCCATTTATGATGTAATATTGGAAAAACTCAAAACAGCCTATGGGCAGTTGAAATTTGGCAACCCTTTAGATGAAAGCAATCATGTGGGGCCACTAATTGACAAAGGAGCTGTTCAGGATTTCCTCAACGCAATTGAGAAAGTAAAAGAGGAAGGCGGTAAAATTATTTGCGGTGGCGAGGTTTTAGAAGGTGAAGATTACAAATCAGGCTGTTATGTTACTCCTTGTATCGCTGAAGCTAGAAATAATTACCAAATTGTTCAAGAGGAAACATTTGCTCCATTATTATATGTTTTAAAGTATTCCCAACTTACGGAAGCAATTGATATGCATAATGACGTCCCCCAGGGTTTGTCTTCAGCCATCTTTACCAAGGATTTATTGGAAGGTGAAAAGTTTCTTTCTCATGCTGGATCAGATTGTGGAATAGCAAATATTAACATAGGGACTTCAGGAGCCGAAATAGGCGGAGCATTTGGAGGTGAAAAAGAAACTGGTGGTGGAAGAGAATCAGGATCTGATGCCTGGAAAGCATATATGCGTCGGCAAACTAATACAATCAATTATGGTACTGACATGCCACTGGCACAAGGAATCAAATTTGACCTCTAATTAGCTCCACCCTCTTGAATTGAAGGACAGGGGATAGTACCATAAGAACAGAACACTCAACAATCGCCCTTTTTAGGTTTAAATATATTTTACAAGCAAGGCATTCATAGATGAACAAACAGGCATCTTTTGGCATTCTTTATTTAAAAGAAGTGCTGCAACCAGGGCAAGTAATCGTTGATTTATATTCGATCATCTGGATTCTTTGCTAATTAATATTCATAATAGATTATAGAACTTTAGATCCTGTTTCTTTTGCTATAGAGGCGGCAAGTTCCTCCTTAGAAATTGCAGAAAGGTCATAAGTAGCATAGGCCTTCCCTTCTGAATATGACACTGTTGCCTCTATAATACCAGGCATCACAGTTAATGGCAGAAACAATATGATGCTCACAAGTGCTGCAAGTCATTCCTTGAACATCAAATTCAACCGAAGCAAAGGCAATGAGCAATGGCCCTATGCAACCCAAAGAAGTAGCTATAGCTGCGAACAAGCCTGTTCCTAAAAACCTCATTTATTTCTACCGTCCACGCCTTTTAGATATCAAATATTTATATTATTATTTATATTCATAAATTTGTAATGATTAAAATTATAAGATTATTTCCATAAACCTTAAAGATACCATTATGAAAAAGATTTTTATACCAAGTTTAATACTATTAGCTTTCATATTAGTGAAATGTAATTCAGAAGTTAAAACTGAAGCAGAAAGCAATAGTGAAACAGAGCAAACTATTGACCTAGGGAATGTAGATGAAATTGATATGGGAGAACATGGTTTTCAGATAATTATAAAGGTTCCTGCTTCCGGCAGTACAATTCCCAAACCTACTATTGATGTTCTTGATTGGGGAGCTGTTGAAGTTAGGGTTGGAAACAATTTCCAAATTCAAATCTCTGCAAGTGCAGGGGATGTGACTCAAAGAAAAGAAGATATTGGATTGGATGATGTATTTGAAACCACCTTTATTATAGAAGAGGAAAATGCACTCTTATACAGCTCAAAGATTCGTGGTACTGATTTGGAACCTGAATATCACTTTTATGTTATAATTTCTGATGGTACAAAAGCATATGAAACAGAAGACATTAAGGGAGAAGTCTTTTCAAAAAAGGTAACAGAAAGAATGTTTAACCTTGCAAAAGCCATAAAGATTAAACCTGCAATATAAAAAAGTCTCAGCGCCTTCTTAAAATCTAAATCGCAAAAACCCTGTGCTTAAGGACAGGTTTGGCCTGGACTCGTTGAAAAAAGTAAAAGCATCTCTAGAAGCAATTCCAATCTCCCATGCGCCTTCGCTGAGCATTAATACTATGCCAAGAGGCAAGTTATATCCATAATTTCCGCCAGTACTTAATCCAGAACTCAACCTCAACCATGGAATAGGAATTATGTCAAAGCCTATTGCAATTAAAGATTTTTCATAATTTCCAGCAACGGTATTAGCAGGAATTACGATATCAAAACCAACCTCAAACTTATCACTTGCCTTAAAACTTGCTCCTGCTCTGAGATGGGTTGGCAAACTTATCTTCTTCTCAACAACACCATTCCATTTAAAAAAACCACTATCTCCCAAAATCTCCTGAGCTTGTTCAAATAGATTATATGAGCTGAATCCTGGAGATGCCAAATCTATCAAAGTTTCATCACCTGCCTGATACACATTGCCATCCCATGTGATGCTTCCAATATCATTTATTGCCAGCCCAATTTTCAGCTTTTCACCCAGAACAATACTTATCCCTAAGTCAATCCCTATCCCACTTCCAACAGATTTAGGTAATAAGCCTTCATCTTCAACCGAAGATGGATTATTGGTTTTTGCAGAATCTCCATATTCTATTTCAAGGGCTGGAGTAATTGCCGAAAATGCTTCTAGCTCACCGCCTTCAACCTTTGCATCCATAATAGCCATCCCTGACAAGTATTTAAACCCCACACCTCCATATAGAGCCGTATTTTCATTTCCCAACAGTATCCTGCCATAAGAAAAATTGTACTCCCTGTACCAGGACATAGACAATTCTGATTCTCCCAGGATTTCAGAAAATAATTTTGGCAATAAGTTAATCCCCTTTTCAATAAGCCCTAAGGTGTCTTGAGGAAGATTTGCCGAATTGATTATTGTATCTCCAGTTGTTAAGATCAAATTGGTAAAATAAGGTGCATTGTAACCCCTGAAAAGAATTTCTGACATTATTTCACTGAACTTTGAATACCATTGAAACCTTTCTCTTATTCCAAAGGCAAAACCACCTAATTCTTTTTTCGGCTGTATTCCTAAAGCAATCCAGGTAACATCAAAATTCGCTGCTAATCCTGATTCAGTAAAGTCTTGAGCAGCAGTGATTTTCTCATCATAGGTGAAATCTGTATTGCCTTTTTTAAGACTCCCAATAAGTTCTGACTTTATCAAGGCTTCTGAATAAAATGAATAGGCTCCTTCCAGCAATCCAAAAGAAATTTTCTTATCGTCCTTTGGTGCCCAGCCCAAATTAGAAGGATTAATACCCATCGCCTGATAGTCAGTAACAAAAGTGCTTGCAGCACCCGCTCTTCCAGTTGCAGTAAATGCGCTCATTTCTGATTGGGAAAATCCAGCCATGCTTCCAATTAATCCAAAAAGCAACAATCCTGATTTTTGAAGCAATCTGGCATCAAGCGAAAAAGTGTACTTTTGCCCCTCTGTTTTGATACGATAAATATCCACGGTTTTAATTTCTTTTGATAATAATAAGGTTTTATATAAATGCTTCTAAATTATGAAGAAAATTACAATTCTCCTTTTCTTTCCCCTGATAGTTTCTTGTAATCAGGCAAAGGAGGAAGTTCCAAATAATATCCTTTCTGTAGAACAGATGACTGCAATTATGGTTGATATTCAGCTGATTGAAGGCGGAGTGGTAATTATGAAATTCAACAAAGACAAAGACCGTAAGGAGATTCTTAAATACTATGATTCACTATATGAAGAACATCAAATAGATAAGCCCTTATTTGATAAAAGCTTAGAATATTATTGTAAACGACCAGGGTTGTTTGTCGATATTTATGATGGCGTCATTAATAAATTGAGTGAAATTCAGGCTGAAGTGGAAAACAGAAAAGATTACCCCTAATTGTTTTTTTGTTGCAAAAACACGCTGGCAGCATGATTTACAGATTCTGCAATTGGAAAAAATTCCACTTCTAATAATTGCCTGATCTTGTCCGTTGAGTAATAACTTTTATTATTGGATTCCCGTGCAATTTCTTTGGTTATAAGCGGTTTGCCTCTCATCAAAAAGGAACGAATCTTTTCAAACCGCCAAAACATCTCAGCAAGAAAAGGCGTGATAAGGAAATTGGGCCTTGGCTTTTCTAAAGCATCCGCAATCATGCCAAAGACTTCCTTAAAAGGAAGATTATCACCATTTAGAATAAACCTCTCGCCACTAACTTCGTGCTTCATGAGCTTTATCATTACTGTGGCAACATCCCTTACATCTACAAAACCATTCGCCCCTGAAGTATAAAATTTTAGTCCGGACCATACATCATGAAACATCCTGGCACTGCTCCTTTTCCAATTGCCGGGCCCCACAATAATTGTCGGATTAACAATAACTGCATTTAGCCCCTCCTCAATTCCACGCCAGACTTCCTTTTCTGATTCATATTTACTGATTGAATAATTGGATTTCCCATCATCTGATTTCCAGGCAGCATTCTCAGTAATCAAAATATCTTTGGGGGGAATTCCTATTGAGGCGACAGAGCTCGCAAAACAAAGTTTTTTTACCTTTTTCTCCAAACAAGCATTTACCACATTAGCGGTTCCTTCTACATTGACTTTCATCATTTTCTCCCTGGCCCTAGGATTAAAAGAAACCATTGCAGCACAATGATAAACCTCGCAATCCTTTTCAATGGAATCCAATAAAGAATGGATATCCAGAATATCTCCATCCATCCATTTAATCTTCTCAAACAATTGTGCTCCTGCTTCTTTTTGGTGAAAATCAAATATTCCTTTGATTACGGAAAGATCAGAAGTAGGTCTTTTAATTGCGACCACATCTTTCTCCTGCCTGATAAGCTCATAGATCAAATTAGCTCCTAATAAACCCGTGCCACCAGTAACAAAATCCATTGAACAAAAGTAGGTTAATTAATTATCTTTGAGCTGAAATTGAAACCTATGGATTTTGTAGAAGAGTTGAAATGGCGAGGCATGGTACATGATGTTATGCCCGAAACTGAAGAACATCTTTCTAAAGGGATTACCACAGGATACGTTGGGTTTGACCCTACCTCATCTTCATTAACAGTTGGCAACCTGGTACCAGTAATGTTATTGGTGCATTTTCAAAACGCAGGACACAAACCTGTTGCCCTGGTGGGAGGTGCAACCGGAATGATCGGAGACCCATCAGGAAAAGATGAAGAGCGTAAACTTCTTGATAATAAGACTCTTGAAGAAAACCTGAGTGGCATAGAAAGCCAATTGAGAAAATTTCTGAATTTTGATTGTGGCGAAAATGCTGCAGAATTAACCAACAATATTGATTTTTATAAAGAAATGGATATGTTCGATTTTTTCAGGGATATTGGCAAACACCTTACCGTAAGCTATATGATAGCCAAAGACTCTGTAAAAAGCCGACTCGAAGGAGGAATGTCATTTACAGAATTTGCATATCAACTATTTCAAGGATACGATTTTCTTTGGCTATATGAGAACAAAAACTGCACTTTTCAAATGGGTGGGTCTGACCAATGGGGGAACATTACATCTGGAACAGAATTGATCCGAAGAAAAACTGGGGGAAAGGCTTATGCCCTAACCTGCCCATTACTAACAAAAAGCGACGGTTCTAAATTTGGTAAATCAGAAGAAGGTAATATCTGGTTAGATCCGAACCAGACAACTCCATATAAGTTTTGCCAATATTGGCTGAATTGTTCTGATAATGACGCTTCCAAGTACATCAGGATATTTTCAACAAGAGGAAAAGAGGAAATTGAAGCGCTTGAAAAAGAACATCAGGCTGCACCGCACCTCAGATCTCTTCAAAAAGAACTTGCTAAAGAAATCACCATCAGAGTTCATTCTGAAGAAGACCATAATATGGCAATTAAAGCTTCAGAGTTACTTTTTGGTAAGGGAACTACAGATTCACTTAAGGACCTGCCAGAAGCAACCCTTTTGGATATATTTGAAGGAGTTCCTCGTTCACAGATCAGCAAGGGCGAAATAGATAAAGGGGTTGGCATCATAGATTTCCTGGTTGGCAAAACCGCTGTACTTCCTTCAAATGGAGAAGCAAGGCGGATGCTGAAGGGTGGTGGTATTAGCATTAATAAATCAAAAGTTAAAGAAGAGGACTTCCAGATTGAAGCAAAAGATTTGTTGAATAACAAATATATCCTTGTTCAAAAAGGAAAAAAGAACTACCATCTGGTTATCGTTGATTAAGAGTCCGTAACAAGCAGATTACACCCCCTTAGGGCACTATTATCCAATCTCCCCAAAACCTCAAAATTTCCATCAGAGGCTCTTTTTCCCAGGTCATTTGTTGCTATAAAAGCACACGAATGGACATTGGCGAGATCAATAATATTTATTCCTCCGCTATCACCATCTTCCACATAGCTCAATGGATCATTTACTTCCCTAATTAATATATGCTTCCAAGGAGGGCTGCTAAAAAGGCCTCCTCCTTTAGAATACGACTGGGACAACAGCTCAGTCATGCTATATTCAGAATGGATCTGCTTCACTCCAAATCCTTTCATAAGGGCGAGATGAAGCTCTTCCCTTAATATTTCTTTACGACGCCCCTTCATACCACCAGTTTCCATCACCAGCATATTCTCAACATTAAAATCTCCAATGGCCGAATCACAAAGATCCAATAAGGCATAGGAAACACCAAAAACCAAGACTTTTTTTTTCTGTTTCGAGCAGCTATTTATCACATCACACAATTTATCATCATTATGAAGATAATAGCCGCTAAATAAATCTCCTGATAGCTTTATCATTTCATCAACCATGTAGATTAGAGAGCAATTCGGATTTTCTTGGTAACTAGGTAATACAGCAATGACGATATACTCATTAATCTTTCCATATTCAAGCTCAAACCCCCGGATAAAGCTTTGACGGTATAGCGCCAAGCTTTTTACATAGTGTTTGCTTTTTACCGCACCTGGAGAAGTACCACTACTGTGAAACACCATTTCCGCATAATCCTTTCCTGTAACGACCTTGTGAGTCTTAAATAGTTCTATTGGCATAAACACAATTTCCTCCAAAGTTTTGGCTTGACTGCAATCTATACCGAGAGAATCTAAATATTTCTTATATATTATATTGTGCTCTGCCTGGTATTTATATAAGGTCAGGGCAAGAGATTCAAATGATGTTTCTGCGTGTTTTAAAAAGATCTCTTCAACAAAACTATTTATGTTCATTAACACGAAAATTGTTTGAAAAGCGTTTGATATTTATTAATTTTATTCATTGCAATTGTTATCATTGATGAAATCTAATTCAAAAATACAGTTTAAAAAACTAGTGTTTATGGCCTTTGGACTTGGCTACTTAATTATTGGGTGCCATAAAAAAGAACAATACCCCATTGAACCCGTACTTGAATATATTTCTTACTATGGTACTGACACCACAGATCTTAATAGCAATGCGATTCATAAAGGTCTATTAACCCTTGGCTTTACTGATGGAGACGGTGATATTGGCCTGGAAGAAAATCAAACTGATCCACCTTATGATGCCAATTTATATATCTATCAATATGGGATACATAGGGGAACTTTAATTTTCATTGATACCCTTTCCTTTAGAATACCCAATGTTACACCTGAGAGCGAAAACAAATCTTTAAAAGGAGAAATTGATCTTGATCTTGATATCATTTACGTCCTGCCCCCTTTTGACACGATAGATACAGTACAATATGAAGTCTACCTTTTAGATAGAAATTTAAATAAAAGCAATATAGTTACAAGCGAGGAAATTTCTTTATTGAAATAGCAGTTCTTATTTCACTCCAACCATAGCCTCATTGACATTAAACACATGGTCTCCAATCTTCTCGCAAGATGAGAACAAATCGTTGTAAAACAGGCCACTTTCAAAGCTATACTTATTTTTGGCAATATCTTGAAGATGTAAATTTCTCAGCTTATCCCTTGTATTGTTAATCTCAACTTCAAGTATCTCGGCCTTACGAATAGAAACCTGGCTATAATCTGAATTGAGGTTTCTAACCATATTCTGAAGAGCATCCTCTACAGAGACCAATATCTGATTCATATTTTCCTTTTGGTTATCATTAAAAGTGGCCTTTTGATCCCGTTTTCTTTCAATATTTTTGGACATTTGGTAACAGATGTCCCCTATTCGCTCCAAGTCATTTATGATGCTCAACATCCCCCGAACTCTAAATGAACTATACTCACTAAGCTCGCCCTGACTTACTTTTGACAGGTAATCGGCAATCTCTATTTCCATTTTATCAGTTATATCCTCATACTTGGCAATGCGTCTCATCTGTTCAGTAAACTTCTTCTGGTTTTGCTCCCTTAATACTTCCATGGTAAAGCCGAACAAACGGTTTGTGATATTACCAAATTTTGTAATTTCTTTTTTCGCCTCCAAAAGAGAAAGCTCAGGGGTGGCTAGAATTCCTGTGCCAATGTATTCCAGCTTTGTTTCTTCATCTATCTCGCCTCTGGATGTCACCATTTTCTCTGCTATTTTCACAATTAAAGGGACAAATCCAATTAGCAACAACACGTTTATTATATTGAATGCTGAGTGAAAGATTGACAATGCTATTGGAATAGATTCATATTGCTCCGGATCCAGGGGAGACACCCCATTTGATGATATCATGAATGCATCCACTCCACCGAGGAATAATCTGAATACACAAAACATCCAGACCACCCCAAATACATTGAAGATCAGGTGCGCCCTGGCAGCTCTCTTTGCATGCACATTACCTATAAGTGCCGCTAAGTTTGCTGTGATAGTTGTCCCAATATTTTCTCCCAGAACCATTGCTGCTGCGAGTTCAAATGGTATCCATCCCTGGTTACACATTACCAGCGTTAAGGCCATAGCTGCACTCGAAGATTGAACAACCAAAGTGAGAATCGTTCCAACCCCTATGAAAAGAAGTGTTGAGAGCATTCCCATGTTGGCATAGTGAGCCAGGAACGCCAGTACATCTGGGTTGTTTTTTAAATCAGGAACCGACTGCTTTAAGGCATCCAAACCCATAAAGAGTAGGGCAAATCCAATAATTACTTCGGCCCACGATTTCCAATTGCCCCGTCTCATAAACATCATAGGCAATCCCATTGCAATAATGGGCAAGGCAACAGACGCAATCTTCACCTTGAAGCCAAAAATTGATATGAGCCATGCGGTGATAGTAGTACCTATATTGGCACCCATTATAACACTCACAGATTCAACAAGAGTAAGCAAGCCAGCGTTCACAAAACTTACCACCATTACCGTTGTGGCAGAGGAAGATTGAAGCAGGCTCGTAATAAGAAATCCAGTTATAACGCCAAACACCCGATTAGAAGCCATCACACTCAGGATCTGCCTCATCTTGCCACCTGCAACCTTTTGGATACCTTCACTCATCACCTTCATCCCATAGATGAAGAAACCCAAAGCACCTACTAATTTAAGAAAACCCATCAAAGTAAAAGTCATTTCAATATAAATTTGTTAACCATATTTTTACAAGTTCGGAACGAAATTAATGATTGAATTCAATACTCTCAAATTTCTTTTAAAGATAATTACAAATCCACATTTGAATAATATTTTTATGATATTTGTAAAAAAACAAAATGAATCTACGAAGGCCAATTCTCCAGATTATTGTCGGAGTTATATTGTTGAATTCGCATATTGCATTTTCTCAGACCAAGGTTAACGATAAGTTTGGTAAGGGGATTACATTTCTTGCAAATGATACATCCTTCAAGGTCAACCTTGAGTTTAGAATCCAGAATAGATATGATGGGTTTTACTTGATTACTGAAGACACCTCCTATACTGGAACAGCCTATGAAGACAAGTTCTATATCCGCAGGTCAAGGTTAAAATTGAATGGATTTGCATTCTCTCCAAAATTAAAATATAAATTTGAATATGATCTCGTTAAGGGGATCATTCTGGATGCAGTAATAAAATGGAATTTTGCTGGGCATTTTGATTTATGGGTTGGTCAAACGAAACTCGCTGGAAATAGAGAAAGGGTCATATCATCTCAAAAATTGCAATTTGTGGATAGGTCCTTGCTCAATGCAAACTACACTTTAGACCGTGACAAAGGACTACAGCTTAGACATCACTTTAGCTTAGGAAAAATATTGATCAGAGAAGTTGCATCCGTTTCAATAGGTGAAGGAAAAAATTACACTGACTTAAGTGGCAGTTCTGGGTACAATTATACTGAACGTATTGAGATCCTTCCTTTCGGAGAATTCAAAAAAAAGGGTGACTATATAGGAGGAGATATTGCAAGAGAAGAAAACCTAAAGCTCTCCTTGGGGTTTACCTATGATTATAATGACAATGCCATTCAAGAGCATGGCCAAAAGGGTGATGTGATGACGGAGTCCCGTGACCTCACTACCTATTTTGGGGATATGATGCTCAAGTATAGAGGTCTTTCAATAATGGGGGAGTATGCTAGTAAATCTGCAACGGTATCGCCCACTATCATTGATACCTCAGGTCTTGTTATAGGATCTTTTTATACCGGGACTGGCATTAATCTTCAGCTTGGTTACCTTTTTGAAAATAATTGGGAAGTTGCGGGAAGAATGACGCAGATCTCTCCTGATGACATAACCGGAAATCCAGATGTTGAGATGTACACATTCGGCATTTCTAAGTACATCGTTGGCCATAGCCTTAAAGTCCAAAGCGATTTCTCTATAATTCAAACTGAAGGAGAAGAAGACAAGTTGGGAATTCGGATTCAAATGGAATTAGCGCTTTAAAATTTACTACCTTTCGGCTATTAAAAAGGGAACTAGTGATAGATGGAAATAATATAACAGAACTCGACATTTCAAGATTAAAGAACGGCATCTATCAGCTTTTGGTAAGCAATGATCTAGGAATTTCTTCAAAAAAACTGCTGGTTCTCAGGTAGTTTCTAATATTTAATATGGGTTCCATGAACTTGCCTGTCTCAATTCTATTAGCTGCTTTAAGCGGAGGGTTATTGGCAATTGGATGGCCAGCTATCGGTGGTTTTGAACCGGCGCTTTTTATAGGGTTCGTCCCACTTCTTTTTCTTGAAGAATCTTATCATCAAAAGCAGCAAAAACTTTCCTTTGGTTATCCCTTTCTTGCTTTTGCCTTATTTAACATCTTAACGACCTGGTGGATCTTTTGTGTAACGGAGAGTATGGCCACTAAAATTCTAGTTCTTACAGCTGCAGTATTTGTCAACTCAACCATGATGTCTATAGTCTTTTCTCTTTTCCAATATGTCAAAAGAATGTTAGGTTCTAAGCATGGGTATTTCGGATTGATCGTATTGTGGCTTGGCTTTGAGTATTTTCATCTGTACTGGGAGCTTACCTGGCCATGGCTAACCCTGGGAAATGGTTTTGCCAACCAGGTTTCCTGGGTTCAATGGTATGAATTCACCGGTGTTTTTGGAGGCTCTTTATGGATTCTTCTGGCCAATGTCCTTGTTTTTACAATCCTAAAAAATGCGCTTGCAGGGATGGAGTTTAGAAGAAATCTTAAATGGATCCTGGCCCTAACCATAGTCCTTTTAGCACCTATTGTCATCTCTATGAGCATTTATTCAAGCTATGTTGAGAAGGGAACTCCCATGGAAGTACTTATTGTGCAGCCAAATATAGACCCCTATTTAGAAAAGTACGATGTTCCCTATGAAGAACAAGTTAACAGGTTACTATCCCTTGTTAAAGAAAAAATAAGCCCACAAACAAATTTTGTAGTGGCACCAGAAACTGCTTTCACAGAAGATATCTTGGAAAACCTTCCTGAAAACTCATTAACTATTAAAATGATCCTGGAATTCCTTAAAGGATATCCTAAAACAGAAATCATTTCAGGAATGTCGTCCTACCACCTGTTTGAACCAGGTGAAGATTTATCCAGCACTGCAAGGGCTATTCCTAATTCAGGCCAATATTATGATGCCTTTAATGCTGCCATCCAGCTTAATGCAGAAGGCAAAGTGCAGATCTATCATAAATCTAAATTGGTACAGGGGGTTGAAAAAATGCCTTTTGCCACAATATTAAAACCTTTGGAGAACCTCGCTCTTGATCTGGGTGGAACTACAGGGAGTCTTGGAAGCCAGGAAGAATCGAGTGTTTTTGCCTCAGAACACACTACTATTAATACAGCCCCTGTTATATGTTATGAATCAATTTATGGAGAATATGTAGCCTCTTATGTTAGCAAAGGGGCCAATCTAATATTTGTAATTACCAATGATGGCTGGTGGGATGATACGCCTGGCTACAAACAACACATGGCCTATTCTCGTCTTCGGGCCATTGAAACCAGAAGATCTATAGCCAGGGCTGCAAATACAGGAATTTCCTGTTTTATAAACCAACGTGGAGATACCCTGCAAACCACCGGTTGGTGGGAGGCTGTTGCTATTAAAGGTGTTTTAAATGCAAATGACAAAATAACAGTTTTTACAATGGCAGGAAATTATATTGGCCGAATTGCTTCCTTCCTCGCTCTTACCTTGATCATATATTCTTTTGTAAGATCAAAGAAAGATGCTTCTTTTGTAAAAGCTTAAATTAGAAACGATTTCAATACCAGCTTATAATGACAAAATACGATGTAACGGTAATTGGTTCTGGCCCTGGAGGATATGTCGCCGCTATCCGCTGTGCGCAGCTAGGAATGAAAACAGCAATTATTGAGCGATACAATAACCTTGGTGGTACTTGTTTAAATGTGGGGTGTATCCCCTCAAAAGCACTGTTAGATTCTTCCGAACATTATCACAATGCCGAGTCCAAATTCGCTGAACATGGTATTAAGGTGAAAGATCTAAAGGTCGATCTGAAACAGATGATCAAGAGAAAAGAAGACGTTGTAAAACAGACATGTGCCGGAATTGATTTCTTGATGGGCAAAAACAAAATAGATGTAATAAATGGCCATGCTTCTTTTATTGACAAAAACACCATTGAGATAGAACCAGCAAACGGAAAAAAACAAAAGGTCAGCACGACCAACACCATTATTGCAACCGGCTCTAAGCCATTTTCTTTGCCAGGGATAAAGATTGATAAAAAAAGGGTCATCACTTCTACCGAAGCATTAAACCTTGTGGAAATTCCAAAGCATCTTATACTCATAGGTGGAGGTGTAATTGGATTGGAATTAGGGTCTGTTTTTGGTAGACTAGGCGCAAAGGTAACAGTCCTTGAATATTTGGATTCCATCATTCCCACCATGGATAAAACTCTTGGAAAGGAGCTTCAGAAATCACTTAAAAAAATTGGATTTAGCTTTAACCTGCAACATAAAGTAACAGGGGCTACTATTAAAGGGAAAACTGTTACGGTAAGAGCAGAAAACAAACAGGGCAAAGAGGTTTCTTTTACAGGAGATTATTGCCTTATGGCAGTGGGAAGAAAACCATATACAGATAAACTATGTCTCGAAAAAGCAAATATAAATGTAGATGATAGTGGAATGATATCAGTAGATGATCAATTGATGACAAATATAGATGGCATTTATGCAATAGGAGATGTAATAAAAGGCCCTATGCTAGCACATAAAGCTGAAGAAGAAGGGGTTTATGTGGCTGAAAAACTAGCTGGTCAAAAACCACACATCAACTATAACCTGATACCTGGAGTAGTTTATACCTGGCCGGAAGTTGCTAGTGTAGGTGCAACTGAAGAACAACTTAAAGAACAAAATAAAAAATACAAAACTGGCTCTTTCCCCTTTCGTGCCAGTGGTAGAGCCAGGGCAAGCATGGACCTGGAAGGTCTTGTCAAGATTTTAGCAGATGCAGAAACTGATGAAATTCTGGGTGTCCATATGATTGGACCCAGGGCTGCTGACATGATTGCAGAAGCTGTAGTCGCCATGGAATACCGCGCTTCGGCAGAAGACATTGCCAGGATATGTCATGCCCACCCCACCTATACTGAAGCAATAAAAGAAGCAGCTTTAGCAGCCACAGAAAACCGCGCGCTACATATATAGAAGTCATGGTAACTGGAGTATTATTAACCCAGTTGGGCACGCCAGATAGCCCTTCAACAAAGGATGTAAGACGCTACCTTACTGAATTTCTTAACGACCCCTATGTTTTTGACCTTCCATTTCTAAAAAGGTTGTTGTTGGTAAACCTAATAATTGTGCCATTCAGGGCGCCAAAATCAGCAAAATTGTATAAAGAAGTTTGGACTGATGAGGGATCTCCTTTGCTAAAGCATACGATAGACTTAAAAGAAAAACTTCAGCATTCATTGGGAGAGTCTTATCATGTGGCCATGGGAATGCGATACCAAAGCCCTAGCTTAGAATGTGCATTAAAGGAATTACATGATGCTAAGGTTTCAAGAATTGTCGCTATTCCTTTATATCCTCAGTATGCCACTTCCACTACAAAGTCAACCATTGAAAAAATAAGTTTATTAGCAAAAAAATGGGATCAGCTCCCAAAAATCAATTACGTTGAACAGTTTTATAATAATCCTCGTTTTATAGATAGCTGGTGCAAAAGAGCCGCACAATATAATGTGTCAAATTATGACCATATCATATTCAGTTTCCATGGCCTGCCTGAAAGACAGATTAAAAACCTAGACGCTTCAAAAAGGCACTGCCTGGAAAAAGAAAATTGTTGCTCATCACCTTGTGAATGGAATACACGATGCTACAAGCATCATTGTTATGAGACAGCAAAAAGCATTGCTGCCAAAATTGACATTTCCAGAAGTGATTATACCGTTTGTTTTCAATCACGATTGGGGAAAGATCCATGGATACAGCCCTATTCTGATAAGGTTATAGAAGAAAAAGGAAAGGAGGGCATGAAAAAGCTATTAGTGTTCTCGCCTGCATTTGTAGCAGACTGTTTAGAAACACTCTATGAGATTACAATAGAATACGGTGAAATTTTTGAACGATTTGGTGGAGAGAAGATACAGCTCGTAGAAAGCCTGAATGCTAGCCCTGACTGGGTGGAAACAGTCCAGGGGCTTGTAAAAGACTATGAATCTATGTAAGACTATTGGGTATTGCCTTAAAAACATAACCGCTGGCTGATAGCTCATAAAGGACCTTGGGCAGTACATGCCTCAACTTGCTTTCAGCTTTTAAGCTATCATGAAAAACTACAACAGATCCGCTTTTTACCTTATCAACTACATTCTTTAAGCATTTTTCATTTGATATCCGCTTGTCAAAATCACCGCTCAACACATCCCACATAATTACAGAATACTTGTCCTTTAGCGCTTTGAAATGCACCTTCCTAAGCCTTCCATAAGGTGGACGGAACAAACACGAATCAATCTCTTTGGCACATTGTTCAATATCTAGCAAATACCGTCGCTTATTGGTTTTCCAGCCATTCAAATGGTGATAAGTGTGATTTCCAACAGAATGCCCTTTTAAAAGTATCTGTTTGTAAACATCAGGATGTTTCGCAACATTTTTGCCAATGCAAAAAAAGGTAGCCATAGCGCTATAATCCTCAAGAATTTTAAGCACCCATGCTGTAACTTTAGGTGTAGGTCCATCATCAAATGTGAGGTAAACCGTTTTATCCGGCGAAGGAATGTTCCAAACAAGCTTATTAAAAAAAGCTTGAATCAAATAAGGAGTACTAGCCCTATACATAAATCTTTATAAAAGTATTGTGCAACTAAGATAAGGCGATTTTGATAAACTAGAAAAACAAATAGAAGCAAAAGCTCTGCTTCCTCTTCCAGCTTTTATTCTTAAATTCGCTTTCTAAACAAATCTGAAAATGCTTAGAACTCATACATGTGGGGAATTATCCATAAGTGACATAGACAACGAGGTAAGACTATGTGGATGGAACCAGAAATCAAGAGATTTGGGAGGAATGACCTTTATTGATATCCGGGACAGGTATGGTATCACACAAGTAGTATTTAATATGGATGTAGATGAGGGGCTTTGCAAAAAGGCAAGGAAACTTGGCAGGGAATATGTCATCTGTGTTGAAGGAAAAGTAATTGAGCGAAGTAATAAAAACAAAAAACTAAAGACTGGAGATATTGAGATTATTGCAAAGGGACTCAAGATCCTTAATGAGTCCAAGACACCTCCTTTTACTATTGAGGACAATACTGATGGAGGTGAAGACCTCCGAATGCAGTATCGATACCTAGACCTAAGGAGAGGCCCAATTAAAAGGAATATTGAACTAAGACACCAGGTATTACAAGAAACAAGGAAATACCTGGATAGGGAAGGATTTCTGGATATAGAAACACCTTCATTAATTAAATCCACGCCGGAAGGTGCGAGAGATTTTGTAGTGCCCTCAAGGATGAATCCCGGTGAATTTTATGCCCTGCCTCAGTCACCTCAAACTTTTAAGCAGCTCCTTATGGTTTCCGGGTTTGATAAGTACTTCCAGATTGTGAAATGTTTCCGAGATGAGGATTTAAGAGCAGACAGACAGCCTGAATTTACTCAAATTGATTGCGAAATGTCATTTGTTGAGCAAGCGGATGTATTGCAAACATTTGAGGGATTAATAAAACATTTATTTGCAGCGGTTAAAAACATTTCATTGGACGAATTTAAAACCATTTGCTATGATGAAGCCATGCAGTATTATGGAACAGACAAACCTGATTTGAGATTCGGAATGCCATTCAAAGAAATGAATGAGCTTTGCCAAAACAATGGGTTTAATGTGTTCGACAAGGCAGAACTTGTGGTGGGTTTTAATGCCAATGGCTGTGGAACCTATTCAAGGAAAAACCTGGACGCACTTACCAATTTTGTTATCCGCCCTCAGATTGGTGCCAAGGGCTTGGTCTATGTTAAATGCAATGAAGATGGATCATATAAATCTAGTGTTGATAAGTTTTTTGACCAGAATGCCCTAGCTAATTGGGCAAAAGCAATGAATGCCAAAGAAGGAGACCTATTGCTAATTCTTGCTGGCACAAAGGGTCAAACAAGAAAAGCTTTGGGTGAATTGCGCCTCGAAATCGGAAATAGAGAAGGGTTAAGAGACAATAATAAATTTGCCCCATTGTGGATCACCGATTTCCCTCTCCTTGATTGGGATGAAGAGGAAAACAGATGGAATGCCATGCATCACCCATTTACTTCTCCTAAAGAAGAAGATATACCGCTAATGGATACTGACCCCGGAAAGGTCAAAGCCAATGCCTATGATATGGTTATTAATGGAGTAGAACTCGGCGGTGGTTCTATCAGGATTCACAAGAAAACCTTACAACAAAAGATGTTTAATTGCCTGGGATTTACGGAGGAGGAGGCCCAAAGCCAGTTTGGCTTTTTGTTGAATGCATTTGAGTATGGAGCACCTCCTCATGGCGGTATTGCCTTTGGATTTGACAGAATCACTGCCATGCTAGGAGGAAAAGAATCTATTAGGGAATTTATTGCATTTCCAAAGAACAATGCAGGACGTGATGTTATGCTCAACACACCTTCTGCCATTTCAGAAAGACAACTTAAGGAACTGGGCATAAATCTTTCCTGCTAATCAAACAAATATAGAAGTAATCATGAAAAATCTTATTTATATATGTACCATAATCGTCTTATTGGGATGTACCCAAACCAATGTTGAGGACAAACTCATTTCTGGAGTAACCATTACAGGGAAAATTGAAAATCCAAAATCAGATTATGCCATCTTTCGCTCAGGCAAGGGTAAGGAATCCCAAGCAGATACAGCTTTCCTGGATAGCATGGGCAAATTTTCATTGTTCATTGAACTAAAGGAAGAAAAATATGGCTGGTTTATCCATGGAGGCCCTTTTGAGATAAATGGCATAACAATGTTGCGCTCCGAAAGAACAGCTATGTACTTTGTTCCCGGTGATAGCATTGAATTGACCATAAATCCAGAAATGTTCGACGAATCAATCTCATATTATGGAAGTGGAGGAGCAATTAACAATTATTTAGCAAAAAGATACCTCATTGAAGAGAAAATGGGGATTCCCGCAAAAGAGATGTACGCTCTAGATCCCCAGGCATTCTCGTCAAAAACAGATTCAATAAAAGCAGCATTAATTACACATCTTAACCTATATGTAAAAGAAAATCCAGAAGCCCCAAAAAAATTTACAAAAAACGAAAGAGCAAACACTATTTATAGCTGGGCATTAAAACGAATAAATTATCCTGAATTTCACAGAAATTATACCGAGTTTGCTTCTTTCGATCTTGGACCGGAGTATTACAAATATCTATCAGATCTGAATCTCGACGACTCTTCCTTAACTGAGAACCTCATCTATAAAAATTTTCTAAACGAATATATTGCAAGTGAAGCAAAAAAGGTGATAGCAGAAGATACTTCCCTAACAAATGAAAACATAGGTTTATTAGAAGTAAAGATCCAAATGGCAACGGAGCTATTCAAAACAAAGGATTTAAGTAATTACCTTCTGTTCAATTGCATGTATCAATATATTAAACAAAAAGGCACAAAAGGAATAGGGGCTTTGATGGAGGAATTCGAGAAAACCTGTACAAATGATGAATACAAAACTAAAGTCCGAGAATCTTATGATATATGGAAGAACCTTGTTGAGGGAAATGAGGCCCCAGATTTTGCCTGCCCTGATATAAATGAAGACAGTGTCTCCTTAAGTGATTTCCGGGGGAAATACGTATATGTTGACATCTGGGCTACCTGGTGTGGACCTTGCAGAAGAGAGCTGCCTCACCTGGAAAAACTACAGGAAGAATATAAAGATAAAAATATCGTCTTTTTAAGCGTGTCCATAGATGAAGATGAAGAAGCATGGAAAAAGATGGTAAAAGAAAAAAAGATGAAAGGCATTCAGCTTATTGCAGCGCAGGGATGGGATGCAGGTATTTGTAAATTTTATGGAATAAAGTCTATCCCAAGGTTCTTATTAATAGGTAAGGATGGAGAAATAATTTTTGCTAAAGCAGAAAGGCCTTCTCGTGGAATTGACGAAATCCTAAAGAATTTAGAAGGCTTACGAAGCTAAGAAATAAGCAGCAAATATTTTAAGACATAATCATTTATGAAAGAAGTTATTTTAGTAATCGGCTCAGCTGGTCAAATCGGACTGGAACTGGTTGTCAAGCTTCGAAATATCTATGGAGATAAGAATGTAATTGCTTCTGACATTATTATTCCATCCTATGATGTAATGGAGGGAGGACCATTTGAACTTCTTGATATCTTAAACAAAAAACAATTAAAGCTAGTTCTTAAGAAGCACAAGGTAACCCAGATTTATCTTCTCGCCGCCCTATTATCAGCAACAGCAGAATATCATCCAGAATCTGCCTGGAATTTAAATATGAATGGACTGCTCAATATCCTGGATCTTTGCAAGCCTTTTAACATTCGCAAACTATTCTGGCCAAGCTCAATCGCCGTATTTGGCCCCTCAACACCTATAACAAATACGCCTCAGGTTACAATTATGGAGCCTGATACAATTTATGGTATCAGTAAATTAGCTGGAGAAAGATGGTGTGAATATTATCATAAAAAGGAGGGCGTCGATTGCCGTAGCATTAGGTATCCTGGTTTAATAGGTCACAGGTCCAACCCCGGAGGTGGCACTACAGATTATGCCGTTCATATCTTTCATCAGGCCATCAAGAAGAAAAGTTATGAATGTTTTCTAGCCAAAGATACTACCTTGCCAATGATGTATATGGAGGATGCCCTCAATGCTACCGTTGGCCTGATGGAGGCAGATGGCTCAAAGCTAACAATTCATTCCAGCTACAATGTAGCTGGGATTAGCTTTTCCCCCATAGAACTTGCAACAGAAATAGGAAAGCATATCCATGGTTTTAAATGTAACTACAAACCCGATCTCCGTCAGGAAATTGCAAAAGGCTGGCCTCAAAGCATTGATGATTCTATCGCAAAAAAAGATTGGGGCTGGGAACCAAAATACGATCTTTCTGAAATGACCAAGGACATGCTTGACAATCTAATTACCAATCAATAAGACTGCCCTGATTAAATCAAATTTGTTTATATCACAACAACACATTCTGCTAGCAATGAATTGAAACAAAGTACGATTTATTGCGTAACCATAGTGATGGTCGTAATCAAAGGATCTATATATAAATTTTGTTTCTTTGTCGTGGCATTTTTATTGTTAGTCTAAAATCATTAATGAGAGGGCATCATTTTTTATAACTTATAGCGCATTTCTCAAGGATGTCACATAAACTATTAGCTATTGAAATGAAATTAGTGACACTTATAATTAGTTTTATACTTATCGGAAGTATTCACAATTTTACTGCTGGAATTAATTTCTATCAAGCAGATAATATTGATAGCAAGGATACAATCAATAAAGTTGATGTTAACAACCTGAAACAAGGGTTCTGGATTATCTATGGTAGGGACAAGAAGGCTCCCAATTACAAAGAGGACCAAAAAATTGAAGAAGGCACTTATTTAGATAACAGAAAAACAGGTGTCTGGAAGAAGTACTTTGCAAATGGAAAATTACAGAATGAAATAACTTATCAAAACAGTAGGCCAAATGGATTTGCAAAGCTCTATTATGAGAATGGACAGTTAAAGGAAGAAGGGTTATGGAAAGGGAATAAATGGATAGGAGAATATAAGTTATACCATGAAAATGGCAATCTTTATCATGAATTTGAATTTAACAAGGTGGGAAAGCGTGAAGGTGTTCAAAAATATTATCATGAAAATGGCAAAATAATGATTGAAGGTGAATGGGCTATGGGAAAAGAGAGTGGCTACCTTAAAGAATATTATGAGGATGGTTCGATAAAGGCAGAAAAGAATTTCGCAAATGGAACGCTGGATGTAGCTACTGTAAAAGAATATAAAAAGCCTGAACATATTGTAGACAAAAAGCCTGTGGAACCTTCCGGGAGTGGTGTTACGGTTGATAAAACAGAAGTTTCAAGGAGCGCCAAAAAGTTTGATGGAAATGGACCTTACACGTTATACAACATGGATCGCCAGATTTCAAAGGATGGAATTTTTAAAAAGAACAAATTGATGGATGGTAAATGGTATAAATACAATAGGGACGGAATACTTACAAGAATAAAAGTCTTCAAGAATGGCTCATATGTAGGTGATGCGCCCATGCCTACAGATTAATAATTTCCCTCTTTTCCTGAAAATTAAATTGCAAGTTTGAGATGATCTTATCAACTCTCGCAACTTATTCTAAATTAAACAAATAATCTATTGCGACTTATTTGCTGTTAGAATTCTGTCTTAAGGTTTATATTTGCATACTGCATAATAAGCAAATGAGCAAAGCAAACCAACTTAAAGTTTATAATACATTAACAAGGCAAAAAGAGGTGTTCGAACCTCTGTCACCACCTCATGTTGGAATGTACGTTTGTGGACCTACAGTTTATGGTGATCCACATCTTGGCCATGCCAGATCAGCAATTGTATTTGATATTGTCTTCCGGTATCTTAAGCATCATGGCTATAAGGTACGATATGTTCGTAATATTACAGATGTAGGGCATCTGGAAAATGATGGTGATATGGGAGAAGATAAGATTGCAAAAAAGGCCAGGCTTGAACAGCTTGAACCTATGGAAATTGTTCAGATCTATACTGATCAATATCATAAAAACATGGCTCAACTAAACCTGCTTAATCCTAGTATTGAGCCAAGAGCTTCAGGACACATCATAGAACAAATTGAAATGATCCAGAAACTTCTTAAAAAGGATTTAGCGTATGAAGTAAAGGGTTCTATATATTTCAATGTTGTAGCATATGATGCATCCAATAATTATGGGAAACTTTCTGGAAGAAAAATTGAAGAGCTTATGAAAAACACCAGAAAACTTGAAGGCCAAGAGGATAAAAAAAATCCTTTTGATTTTGCCCTTTGGAAAAAAGCTCAGCCAGAACATATAATGAAATGGCCATCTCCTTGGAGTCTTGGTTTTCCAGGTTGGCATTTAGAATGTTCTGTAATGGGTGCAAAATATCTGGGGACACCTTTTGATATCCATGGAGGTGGTTTAGATCTGCTCTTTCCACACCATGAATGTGAAATTGCACAGTCACAAGCTGCAAATGATACAGACCCTGTTAAATATTGGCTGCATAACAATATGATCACAATAAATAGCCAAAAAATGAGTAAATCTTTGGGAAATTTCATCACCCTTGATGAATTGTTTACTGGCAGCCATAATGCACTTGAACAAGCATATAGCCCAATGACCGTACGCTTTTTCATTCTTCAAGCACATTACAGGGGTACGCTGGACTTCTCAAACAAGGCATTGCAAGCTGCAGAAAAGGGTCTCAATAAATTACTCAATGGAATTTCTACTTTGAAGAAATTAAAATCATCAAATTCATCAAGTTCAAATATCAATAAGTTAAAGGAAAGCTGCGAAACAGCCATGAAAGATGATTTCAATACCTCAATTTTGATAAGTTGCCTTTTTGAAGGAGTCAGAATCATAAATTCAGTTAATTTAGGAGAAGAAAAAATTTCATCTGAAGATTTAGATCTTCTAAAATCCATATTTGAAGATTATGCTATAAAAATCCTTGGATTTACTGAAAAAACATCTAGTAATGATAATAGTTTAGTTGATCCATTAATGGATTTGATTTTGGATATAAGGCAAGAAGCACGATCTAAACAAGACTATGAAATCTCAGACAAAATACGAGAAGCTTTAACGAAAATGAAAATTGTTACCAAAGATGAGCAAGATGGCACTTCCTGGAATTATGAAGAGTAGAAGTCTGATAGGTCCTTTTGTTTTAATCCTCTCCCTTTGTTCTTGTTCCTCTCCAGATCAATCTGGCCAATTCAATCGAAAGGAAGCCATAGTAAAAAAAATACCAGCACCAAATTTTAATGCAGACTCTGCTTATCAATACATTAAGGACCAAGTAAACTTTGGCCCCAGGATTCCAAACACAGCAGCACACGATAGCTGTGCAATTTACCTTATAAAAAAACTTAACTCTTATAATCTTGAAGTTAAAACCCAAAAGGGCGAACTTGAAGCATACAATGGCACTAAATTGAATTTTACAAACATCATCACTTCTGTTAACCCAGAGGCAAAAAATAAGATTATGCTATGTGCACATTGGGATACGAGGCCATATGCTGATCAGGAACCCCTGATCAAAACCAATTCTTTTGACGGTGCATCGGATGGAGGTAGTGGTGTGGGGGTTCTTTTGGAAATGGCTAGGCTGATGAGCAAAAACAAACCCAGAATCGGTGTAGATCTCATATTCTTTGATATCGAGGACTATGGCCATGCAAATGTTCCAGATTCATATTGTCTTGGCTCACAATATTGGGCAAAAAGCCCAATGCAAAAAAACTACTATCCTAAGTATGGTGTTTTAATAGATATGGTAGGTGCCAAGAACGCTACATTTGGAATGGAGGGTTATTCAATGCAATTTGCACCTCATGTGGTCAATAAAGTATGGAAGATCGCTGCCAAGGCAGGCTTCTCTGATCATTTTATTTTCAAAAGAACCAATGCTACTATAGATGACCATTATTATGTAAATACAATAGCCAACGTCCCCTGTATTGATATCATTCAGTATGACCCTACGACTAAATCAGGATTTGGCTCATACTGGCATACTACAAAAGACAACATGGACATCATTGACAAATCTACTTTAAAAGCAGTTGGACAAACATTATTGGAACTTGTTTATGCAGAATAACAGATTAAATATGGAATAATGGCGGAATCTGAGAAAAAACTATTCCTGTTAGATGCATTCGCTCTAATATATCGGGCATATTATGGATTTATTAACAACCCAAGGATTAATTCTAAAGGTTTCAACACTTCTGCAATTCTAGGCTTTACCAATACCCTAATTGAAGTCATAAGAAAAGAAAAACCATCACATATTGCAGTGGCTTTTGATACCCCCGGACCTACTGAAAGGGATGTTATGTATAAGGATTACAAAGCCAACAGAGAGGCAATGCCAGAAGATATTGCTTTAGCAATTCCATATATTAAAGAAGTTATTGAAGGATTTAACATTCCTATCCTTGAATGCCCTGGTTATGAAGCAGATGATATTATAGGAACCCTCGCAAAAAAAGCTGAAATCAATGGATTCCAAACCTATATGATGACGCCAGACAAGGATTTTGGTCAACTTATTTCTGAAAACATATTTATGTACAAACCGCCAAGAGGAGGAAATGAGGCTGAAGTAATTGGAGTAAAAGAGATATGCAATAAATATAATATTGAAAAACCTGAACAACTTATTGACATCCTTGGATTGTGGGGAGATAAAGTCGACAACATCCCTGGTGTACCGGGGATAGGAGAAAAAACCGCTTCTAAGCTGGTAAATGAATTTGGCAATATTGAAAATTTAATTGAAAGTGCAGATCAGCTTAAGGGTAAACTCAAAGAGAATATAATCAACAATGCGAAAGAAGCCCTATTATCAAAACAACTGGCAACAATCATTCTCGATACTCCAGTTGACTTTAATGAAAAAGCATTTGAGCTAACGGCATTTAATCAAGAAGTGTTGAGTGCCATATTTGCCAAAATGGAATTTCGCCAGCTAGCTACCCGTCTTTTCGGAAATAGTCAAGTAAAACCCATAAGCCCCAAACCTGTAATTAAGGCAGGTGTTCAAACTTCCCTTTTTGATAACCTAGAGGACGAAACTGAAGTTGAACCTAAAGAACAAAATAATGTATCAAATACAAACCACAAATACCATCTGATAAATACTGATGAAGATATCACAAAACTTAAAGAACTCTTAAAAAAGGAAAAACAAATTTGCTTTGATACTGAAACAACTGGCCTAAACCCAATTACTGCTAAAGTTGCTGGAATTGCTTTTGCAACAAACGTTCACGAGGCTTATTATGTCCCAATCCCAGAAAACCAAACAACAGCAAAGGATATTCTCAGCCAATTCCGAACAGTTTTAGAAGATGAGGCAATTATAAAGGTTGGACAGAACATCAAATATGATATCTCAGCTCTAAAAAAATATGATATTTATGTCAAAGGCCAGCTATTTGATACCATGATCGCTCATTACATTTTACGGCCTGACATGAGGCACAACTTGAATCTTCTTTCTGAAACCTACTTGAACTATTCTCCGATCTCCTTTGATACAATGATAGGAGGTAAAGGAAAGAATCAGAAATCCATCTGGGAAGTAGATCTTTCTGTTATTTCTGAATATGCCTGTGAAGATGCAGACATCACCTTGCAACTTAAAAACAAGTTTGAAGAAATGCTTAAGGAAGAGAAGGTTGCCACATTATTTGATACAGTTGAAATGCCCTTGGTTCATGTTCTAGCTGATATGGAATTTGAAGGTGTAGCACTTGATGTGAAAGCGCTCGGAAACTTTTCAAAAGAACTAGAAAAGGACATCCTGGCACTTCAGGATAAAATCCACAAATTGGCTGGCACCCTTTTCAATATTGATTCGCCTAAACAAATGGGCGAGATTCTGTTCGATCATTTAAAAATTGATGACAAACCAAAGAAGACAAAAACAGGGCAATATGCTACCTCAGAAGAAATATTAACAAAACTGGTTAACAAGCACGATATCATCAAACATATCCTGGATTTCAGGTCATTAAGAAAACTAAAATCAACTTATGTTGATGCGTTACCTGAATTGGTCAATTCAGAAACTAAACACATTCACACCTCATATAACCAAGCAGTAGCAGCAACAGGTCGTTTAAGTTCCGACAAACCAAATTTGCAAAACATCCCTATAAGAACACAAAGAGGAAAGGAAGTAAGAAAAGCATTTATCCCTCGAAAAAATGATTTCACTCTTCTTTCAGCAGACTATTCTCAAATTGAGCTTAGGATAATTGCAGAATTGAGTAAAGATGAAAATATGATTGGAGCATTCAATTCTGGCAAAGATATTCATGCCACTACTGCTGCTAAGATTTTTAATGTCCCAATTGATGATGTTAATGAAGAACTAAGAGGAAGGGCAAAAGCTGTAAATTTTGGAATTTCTTATGGTCAAACTGCATTTGGATTATCTCAAAACCTAAATATCTCCAGAAAGGAAGCAAAAGAAATTATTAGTAACTTTTTCATGCAGTATCCTAAAATTCAAGAGTTTATGGATAATAGCATTGAATTTGCAAGATCTCATGGTTATGTAGAAACCATTTTAGGAAGAAGAAGGTATCTTCGGGATATCAACTCAGGAAATGCGATTGTCAGAGGCCATGCGGAGCGTAATGCTATTAATGCACCAATACAAGGGTCGGCCGCCGATATGATCAAAATTGCTATGATAAACATTCATAAAGAAATGAAAAAATCCGGATGCTTTTCCAAAATGATTTTACAAGTTCATGATGAATTGATCTTTGATGCTTATTTAGACGAGTTAGATGAATTGATGAATTTAATTTCTGACAAAATGAAAACTGCTATTGTGATGCAAGTTCCTGTTGAAATAAATATGGGCAATGGCAACAATTGGCTTGAAGCTCATTAACAAGATGGGAAAATTGTGAATTATAGATATTTTTTACTCGACATGAAACATTTTTTCAATCAACTCGTATTAAGGTTCATCATTTGCATTTTTAGATATATTATTATTAAGTAAATTGGTGGTCTATATACATAATTTTATATATTTGACACCAAATAACATGATTCACGACTATTTTAAATTATTGCTTTATGATTAAAACCAAAAAAAATATTACAAAAGGCCAAGATCCTTGGTTCTCAAACATTGTCAATTTTGCGATTGTTATTAGCATGTTATTTGTCTTGGGTTCATGCGCTTCAAATGAAGAGCCTGCTAATGATGAAACAGCTACTGAACAAGCTGGTGAAGATGAGGAAACCAGCAATCAGCCCCTCAATGACGAAATCAGTAAATCAGGGAAGGTGTTTTATACAATCCCTTCCCCTGTTGAGTTGTCCTCTATTATTAAAAAAGCCGGGGCTCAATTTGACAAAACCGTTTTGAATGATCCGTCAAAAACTGCTGAATATGTTACACAGTCAAGCATGGCACTAAACCTAGGTATTTATGGTGCTGACTTGAGTTATTCAAGCATTTTTGAACAAACACAAGAAACAATGAACTATTTTGCTGCTGCAAAAAAGATTGCTGATGCCTTGGGAATAACAAATGCATTTGCTCCATCAACAATCACACGAGTTCATGACAACCTCAACAACAGAGATTCTCTAATTGCAATTATCTCAGATTCCTATTGGGAAACAGACGCTTATTTAAAAGAGAATAAGCGATCCAGCGTTTCGGGTTTAGTTATCACAGGAGGATGGATAGAGGCTCTCTATATTTCTACTAAACTTGCCGAAAAATCTTCAGAAAACAATGAGATTGTATCAAGAATAGGAGAACAAAAACTAACTCTTAATAATCTTATTGCAATGTTAAATAGTTTTCATGACGAAGAAACTGCAGAAACACTTGCTGACTTAAAAAGTCTTCAAGAAGTCTATAATGGTGTGGGAATTACATATACACGAAAACCACCAACAACAGATGTTAAAACCAAGACCACAACACTGAACACCACTAGCAAAATTATTATCACTGAGGAGCAGTTAAATCAAATATCTGAAAAGGTAGCAACCATAAGGACAAAAATTGTAAAATAGAAATAGCTATGACAAATAGGAACATAAAACTTATTCAAGTATTGATATTAGTATTTGCACTTAGTGCCCCCATAATAGGCTACTCACAGTGTAAAGGGTTTGCAAAACGCAAGTGTTTGCCCGAATTAAAACCTTTTATCCATAATGGACAACTTAATAGTACCACACTAATGGAAGGCGAATCTGCAGAACTTGTTATGACATTTCATGCCAAACAACAGTATCGTGTAATCATTTGTAGTCAGGAAAGTCTGGATAAAGTTGCATTCATTATTATGGATATGGATAGAGAAGTTCTTTTTGATAGTGAAGATGAAGGAAACTCTAATAATTGGGATTTTAACGTAAATGCAACGCAACAGATGATTATTATGGTTTCAGTTCCAAAACCAAAAAAGCATTCTAATGCAAACTTAACCGGAACCATGGTTCAGTCTGGTTGTGTAGCTCTTTTGGTAGGGTTTAAGGAATAAGGATTTAAGGTTTTGTAACTATTATTTTTTTCAGGAATATTTGATCATCCATTACAATCTCAAGAAAGTAAATCCCGGAGGTGCTAATCTGCGGGATTTTTTCATTATAAGCACCTGGAACAAATCTGCCTTTTTTCTCCTCTGATAGCTTTCTCCCCAAGACATCAAAAACAGAAATATTCAATTCTGCTATTTCATTATTAATATAAAAGAAAATAGCGGCTTCATTTGTTATAGGGTTGGGATATACTTTAATGACCGGACTATTATTTCGAGAATTGTTTTTAACAACAACCTGAGAGGTAGTAATAAAATCCCATATTGCTGACCAGTTGGAATAGACAGAATTTTTCATTGTACGCACTCTCCAATAATAGGTTGTTGCCCCCCCCATTAAATTATCCACCAGAAATTCCGTATCAGGAAGATCATCTGAAGTGGAGATATAATTATTGGTCCATGTTACTAAAGCTGGAGAAGAAAAATCATTAGCTGTATCAATTTGAATAAAATACGAATCAACAAAATCCACCGCATTCCAATTTAAGGTAACAGAAAATGGTTGATCTACAGCTCCATTATAAGGAGAAACCAACATAGGGATTGTAGTCGGAGTACCTGAAATATTAATGTCATCTATGTATAGGTTGTTGCCTCCTTGATATAAGTACTCCATCTTGAACTTTAGCCCATCTACATTATCGGATTGATTAAGGTTAATTACATGCTCCATCCACTCGCCGCTGTTAAAAGGTATAAATGACGAGCTAGTAGGAGAAACAGTTGCGAGGGAAGAACCACTCTTTACATATCGCAACAACCATGTCGCACCACAATCCACAGAAACGTAAACCTTCAAGAGATCATTGTCAGAATCTGTTTTCTGGGCAAACGCTACCCTAAACGTAATATTTGCTGCCTGCATGTCACTTAAGTCAAGACTAGGACTTATAAAATAATCTATACGTCCATCTTCATTTCCAGTATAATTATCCATTTTTAGTGACGAGCTACCTGAATAACCTACATTTCCAACTGGCTCCCAGGTATTGCCATTATCTTCATTCACAACTTCCCAATATAGCTCGTCTGAAAAATCAAAATCCTCAAAGCTCTCAAATAGTGGCATAACGGAACCTTCAGACTGTACGACAATATGTGATTGCTTTAATTCCACAAGGACATCTGTACCATTAGTAACCAATAAGTTCACATTATAAACACCAGAGGTATTGTAGGTAATACTTGGGTTAGGCACATTTGCAGTGTTTGGGGTTCCACCTGGAAAACCCCAGATCCATTCTAGCTGCCCATTGTATGACTCATCCTGAAAATTAATTGTGGAGTTTTCACAAATTACGTGTCGGTCAACTGAAAAATCCGCATTGCACAAAACAGCAGATGCTTCAGTACCTGTAAGAGCTAGATTTGCTGCTGTCGCCAGATTGTTTCTATTACTCGCAGAAGAATTCAATGCAGCGTGCATCCTTATTTTCTGTCCTTCGGTTAACATCCGGCCACAAAAGGAGTATTCCATGTAATTTTGCACATTATCTTTTGAACCACAACTTACAGCATCAAGGTCACAAACTGTATTACCTATGGTATTTGGAGTATCTGAAACACCATCATCCATATTACAATTACCTGGTTCTTCTGGATTATTCGAGCTCCCCCATGTATGTGGAAGGTTTAAATAATGTCCTATCTCATGGGTTAGAGAGCGATAATTGCCACCAAATTGACTTCTTCTAAGAACAATACCATCTATCTCTGGACCGGCCCCGGGATAATAGGCGTAACCGCCCGCTCCACTTTCAATACTTTGGACCAACCACACATTTAAATACCTTTCATTGGGCCATCTGACAAGGCTCTTAACACCATCATCAGCAGTATAGGTTTGAGTCGAAGCAGTTCGTGTAATTCCATTTGTGCAATTGCCATCAGGATCTTTTTGGGCAAGACGAAATTCTATTTCGCTATCTGCAGCAATACCTTTAAATGCAGAATCAATGGAACTGGTATCATCATTTAATTTTCTAAAATCATCGTTAATAATTTTCAGTCCATCAAGAATCTGTTGCTCAGAAATATTTTCAGGACCAAAGTTGTGTATAACATGGAAAACAATTGGAATAATATATAGATTACCTTGTTTTGCTTTATTGTTGATTGTAAATTCTTTTGTGAAAGATTCTAATTTTTCCTGATTTGCTGAATAATTCGGGTTTTCTTTCATGTGCTCCTTTACAGCTTGAGCAGTACCGCAATAATGAGTAGCATCCTGAGAGTAGCTAGTCGCTAAAGAACAAAGAATTATCAGTGAAGTTATTTGGAAATGCATACTATGTGTCATTATCTGGCTATTGTAATCTTTGAATAAGAGGATATGTTATCTGTTTCCAGTTTAACCAGGTATATGCCTGGGTGCTTAATGTTGGCCAAAACAAATTGATGTGTCCCAGCAGAGAAAGTTCCATTATCCAATGAATAAACAGTTTGTACCCTTCTGCCCATTAAATCATAAATGTCCAAAGAAAGGTAGGATACCGCCTCCTCAAGAGAAAATACAATATTTGCCTCGCCATAAACCGGATTTGGATATACCTTCAAACTCACTTCGCTTCTTATAAAATCACTAACACTAAGAATAGGTGTCCCATATGTATTAAATCGCCAAGTTGAAGTCCAGTCGGAATTAGCTGATCCATCATTAGTTCTAACCCTCCAATAAATAGTCCAGTTACTATCAAGCCCTGAAAGCTGGTATTCGGTATCCGGCCCATTATCCGATGCATCAATATATGCTTTAGTACCGATTACAAGAAAGGGCGAGTCAAAGGTAGCTACTGTATCAATTTCATATTCATATAAGCTCACTCCTGGTACAGCACTCCAATCTAGTAAAACACTAAACGGTTGTTCAATTGCATAGTTTGATGGTGAAAGAAGGAAAGGCACAGGTTTGTAAGTTCCTGTAATATTGATGTTGTCTATGTAAATATTATTGCCCTGATCAGAATTAAACTCAAACATAAACCTGAAGTTTTCATTTAAAAACTCAGGAAGTATAGCCACACTTGTTATCAAAAGCCAATGGGATGTGTCTGTAGGTGTAAAAGCTGAAGTATTAATCCCATTATTACCATATAGGAAAGGTCCAATAAAGTAGCTGTTTTCAACCCAGGTCTCTCCACAATCATTAGAAATTATTAATTTTAACTTATCGATATTACCACTTGTTTTTTGAGCATATGCAGCTCTGAAAGTTATATTCGCATCTTCCAAAACACTTAGATCCAACAAGGGGCTAATGGCAATATCCTTATCATTCTTAACACTTCCATTAAAATTATCAAGCATAATACTTCCGCCATCACTATCAAAAGAAGTGGTGGTATATTCCCAGGCATTACCTCCTATCCCCTGAATTTGCCAATCAAATCCATTGGCAAATGACTCACTATAAGGCAAATTGGCAGCTACAGAAACTGTAATATAATCCAGACTGGTGGTTGTTGCCTGTCCCGTGTCATTGCCAACGGTTAAAGTAACATCATACGTTCCAGGAGTATTATAAATTACTGTTGGATTTCTTTCCGTTGATGTACTTGGAACACCGCCTGGGAATGACCAACCCCAGGTACAAATACCATTAGTTGATTCATCCTCAAAAAAGATAGAAGATCCAGGGCATACTTCTACCATATCCGAATTAAATGCAACTGAACCCTCATAAACTCCTGTAAGCAAGAGATTCGAAACAGTCGTAAGCTCATTCCTTTGCGCCCAGGTCATGCCAAGAGCTGTACGCATTCTAGCAACTTGTCCTTCAGTGAACATGCCAGGCAAACAAGCGGAGTAATCTAAATAGTTCTGCACATTGTCCAAAGTCCCACACGTAACCTGGTTGGTATCACAACTGAAGTTTCCGGTTCCTTCTGTAAGAGGTGTGTCACTAACATCATCATCCTTATTACAATTTGCAGCTAACCCTGGATCATTTCCGGATCCCCATGTATGCAAAAGGTCAAGCCAATGCCCAACCTCATGGGTCAAGGTACGCTCTCCCACTCCTAAATAGCTATAATCTGCAATTATCCCATCATAGTTGGGAATAAAATGAGCTGTGGAAGGGAGATAGGTATAAGCTGCTGCACCATTTACAGATTGCACAACCCAGATATTCAAATACCTGTTTCTAGGCCAGGGGTTGAGCTTAGCATTATCATCACCTGAAATAGTCAGGCTAGATTCAATACGGTCTATCCCATCGGTAGAGTTTCCACTTGGATCTTTCTTTGCCAATCTAAACTCAATCAGGGCCTCTCCAATAATAGGTTTAAATGAGCCATCAATATCAGCTTGATCTTTATTCCACAACCTGAAATCTTCATTTAAAACCTTCATGGCATCCATAATGGTTTGATCAGGTATGTTTTCTGGCCCATTTTGATGGATCACATGAAATACAGTGGGTATAACCAGGATGTTTGAACATCCTGCCTGTTTCTCCGCACCATGATTTTTTATATATTCCTGGCGTTCCAGAGCGTTTTTTTCTATTGCTTCTTGTATCTGTGGAAACTCTGCAATAAGCTTGTTTGTCATTTCCGTTGTTCCGCACCTTTTAACATTCTGGGCATTGGAAACAGCTATAGCTATATTAAAAAGTAAAAATGCAGGCAAAAATCCTCTTGTAATAAAATAAAGAATCTCCCTTATGTTCATTAGCAGTTACAATAATATTTCAAACATAACCTGAAAATTACAAAATATCTATGGATAATAAAGTCAAAAATAGATGAAGGAGTCAAATATTAGATAAAATGCAATATGTATTGAATGAATTACCATAAGCTAAATACGATAATGGTTTCATTATTTATTGATTGATCTCAATAAACCTCTTAATGTCTTTGGTCCTCCCAAAGACAATAATCATATCAGTTTCATACAGAACCGTAGTAGAACGTGGGATGCCCATAATATGCTTCTCCTTTACGTTCTCGCCATCTCTTTTGATTTCAGACTCTCTTTCAACTGTAATAATATTTAGATTGTATTTATCCTTTAAGCCAATATCCTCCAAGGTCCTGTTCGCAATTCCACGAGGAGTCTTAACCTCTGCAATTTCATAATCGTCGGGCAACTGAAGAAAGGAGCCTATACTAGGGTGAATTAGCTGCTCAGCAACTACAGTGCTGACCTCCATCTCTGGAGATAATATCTCTTGAACCCCAAGCTTTTTTAATATCATGCGTTGCAGGGGTCCCCTAGCACGAGCAATAATCTTTGGCACTTTAAGCTCTAGAAGGTGAACAGTACAAAGCAATAGAGATTCAAAATTCTCCCCAATCGCTACTACCACGGCATCAGAATCCTGTATATTCTGCGTTTTTAATGCTTTTATATCTGTAGCATCCAGGCTCACCGCATAAGCCACATCGTCCTGTATGTTTCGAACCTTATCATCATTACTATCAATGGCAATTACTTCAGCACCTCTTTTAGCAAGAGTTCTTGCTATTTCTGTTCCAAAAAGTCCTAAACCAATAACGGCAAACCTATGCTGTGACATAACTAAATCTTATTGATTATTATCCAAGTGCTTGTTCTATATCGTTGATCAAATCTTCTACATCTTCCACTCCAACACTTAATCTTATTAATGAGTTTACTACACCAGTTTTTTCTCTTTCCTCCAGCGGTATAGCCGCATGAGTCATCGTTGCAGGATGCCCTACTAATGACTCAACACCACCCAAAGATTCAGCCAAAGCAAACAATTTAGTTCTGGTAGCAAAATTAACAGCCGTCTCAAGGGAACCTTCCTTTTGTGTAAAGGAAATCATGCCACCAAAATCTCGCATCTGGATTTTTGCAACTTCAAAATTAGGATGATCTTCAAAACCAGGCCAGTATACTTTATCAATTTTAGGATGTGATTTCAAATATTCAGCAATTCTCTTCCCATTTTCACTATGTCTCTCCATTCGAAGATGAAGTGTTTTTATTCCACGCAGAACCAGGAAACAATCCTGAGGGCCTGGAACTGCCCCACAAGTGTTCTGTATGAAAGATAATTTTTCTGCTAATTCATCATCATTACAAACCAAGGCACCCATAACCACATCTGAATGCCCACCTAAATATTTTGTTGCAGAATGCATTACTATATCAGCACCCAAATCCATAGGGTTTTGCAAAAATGGAGAAGCAAAAGTGTTATCCACACCAAGCAAGATTTTATTTTCTTTCGCAATATCAGCAACTGATTGAATATCCGTGATGTTCATCAAAGGATTGGATGGAGTTTCAATCCAAATCATCTTTGTTTTAGCATTAATAAAATTCTTTACATTCTCAGGATCAGACAAATCCACAAAATGAAAAACAATTCCATAATTGGAATATATCTTTGTAAAGATCCGGTATGTACCACCATATAGATCATTGTTGGCAATTATTTCATCACCTGACTTAAATAGCTTAATAATAGTATCTATAGCCCCCATACCACTTCCAAAACAGAATCCATGGATTGCATTCTCAATGGCTGCAATATTGTTCTCCAAAGCCGTACGTGTCGGATTCTTTGTTCTGGAATATTCATAGCCTTTATGATCTCCAGGGGCTTTCTGTATATATGTTGAGGTTTGATATATGGGTGGAATTATAGCCCCAGTACTTTGGCCTTCATTTAAACCTTTGTGTATCGCTTTAGTTCCAAACTTCATTCTTCAATATTTTGAGCAAATGTATCAAATATTTGCATTAGAAATCAGCAAGATGAAGGTCTTTTTTATGAGAACGATTCATTGCTTTTCAATCAGGATTATCACTGCTAAAAACTCTTTTAATCCATATTGGGAGTATAACGGCTCCAATAATCAAATAAGGGTAATAACTTATCAGTCTCCATATTAATGCCATTGAAGGGCCCAGTCCCTTTGGAATAATCTCCCCTAGAAAATCTACGAACACTACCTCAGCAAATCCACTGCTCCCCGGTGTCGGGCTGACCAACATAATAACCCACATCAACAATTGCCTGCCATAAATCAGGATATGATCATATAGACCCAAACTCATTACAATGAGAATTAAGAAGTTCACTACCCAGAACCTCGCTGTCCAGCTAACCAAGGTAGCAAGACCTGTTTTGATCCAGTATCTTTTGGGTTTCCCTTTGATCTCTTTTGATGCTATAATAAGATCGTCTCCGGCTTTTGCAGCACCTATCCTCCATTTCCGCAAGAACGGAAGCGAGAACACCTTAATAAAAACCCATTTGATAAGTCTTGGGTTGTAAAAAAGCGCGTACAGAATAATTAGCGTATAGGTTAGCAAGAACAAATAGCCAAACAAAAAAAAGTAAAACAAACCATAACCAAAGGTCATGTCTTCAACTGAAGTAATGCCAGAAATAGAAAACAATTTATCACCACCAATTAAAAAATATAGAATAGGCACCATAACAATGTAAAACAATTCATCTAGCATTGAAGAAACCATAACTATTGCTGTACTCTTCCCCACATTTGATATTTCCTTATGCACAATAAATATAGCCACTGCAGACCCGCCAACGATTGAAGGTGTTATTGCAGAAGCAAATTCCCACAACATAATAACCTGGAAACTCTTTTTCCAGCTTAGTTCTTTATCAGTTAAAATCCTTATCCTATACATATAGGCTAAATCTCTAAGAAACATCATAACTATCGCCATAATACCAAAAATACCAGCATGCCAGGTCCAGTCAATTTTCAAAAAGGCTGCAACATCAAAATCTTTATATAATAACCAGGTTGCCACAATAAAACCAACAAGAATTGGATAAATTATTCTTGAAGGCTTAAGTGTGTTGATTAATTTGCTTTTATCCATATACAATTAAACCAATGGTAATTTTATCTTTGGTAATCAAATTATCTGACTATTAAAGATTTAATCCGAATTGTGAAGTTATCTGATTATTCTTTGTGTTCAAAATAAATTAGATGAACATGGAATATTTTCAACAAATTTAACTGCATGAATAAAAAATTATATGCTCATTTTTTTCTCGTTGTCGCAAATCTAATTTATGGTGCAAGCTATACAATTGCAAAAGAGGCCATGCCTGAATACGTTCAGCCATTTGGCTTTATTTTAATCCGGGTAATTGGAGCTGTTTTATTGTTTTGGACGCTGAGATTATTTGTTTCTTATGAAAAAGTAGACAACAAAGACTATTTGAAACTCGCTATATGTGGCTTATTTGGTGTTGCCATCAACCAAATGCTGTTCTTTAAAGGCCTAAGCATGACCACCCCAATAAATGCAGCAATAATTATGACATGCAATCCAGTAATGGTTTTACTTTTCTCTGCGCTCCTAATAAAAGAGTCCATTACAATCAAAAAAAGTATTGGCATTGTACTGGGAATCAGTGGAGCTATAATACTTATTTTAGGCAGCGTTGAGGCATCATTCTCTCAAAATTCATTTAATGGAGACCTTTTTGTTTATATTAATGCCACCTCCTACGCATTATATCTTGTACTTGTGAAGCCATTAATGAAAAAATACCAGCCAATCACAATTATCACCTGGATATTTACATTTGGGTTATTTTATGTTTTTCCCTTTGGCATACAAGAAATGTTAAATGTAGAATGGTACAATCTGCCATTAACAATATGGGGTGCGATTTTATTTATTGTTGTCCTTACAACTTGTGTAGCCTATCTGATAAATGTTTCTGCCCTTAAGCATCTAAGCCCTACCACGGTAAGTTATTACATCTACTTGCAACCATTATTTGCCGCTATTGTTGCGATTGGTTTTGGAAAGGATTATCTTAATTTAAATAAATTAAGTGCAGCGGCTTTAATTTTTGCAGGGGTTTATCTGGTCAGCACCGGTGCTAAATCTGGCCAAAAAAAGGAGGTTCAGTGATGGATCTCATTTTAAGGTGATGTAAGGCTTAATGATTATTTTTGTAAAATAAAATCAAAGTGATGATACAATCAATGACAGGGTATGGAAAGGCAGGCCTCAGTCTAAAAACTAAAATCTTTTGGGTTGAAATCAGGTCTGTTAACAGTAAACTCTTTGACCTTACTCTACATGTCCCAAATGGATTAAAATCATTAGAACCAGAACTTCGAAAAGTACTGCCAAAACTATTAGAGAGGGGGAAAGTTGACCTTAGAATGGGATTCGAAAAAGAAGCCTCTGCAGAAGGAATAAAGATCAACAAAAGTGTCGTTAAAAAATACCATGCAGAATTTAATAAACTCGCCAAAGAATTGAATCTTGATGGTAACCTAAGCATAAGTCAGCTGATCAGCTTGCCTAAAGTGTTTAACCAGGAAGATCCCAGCTTATCTAAATCAGATATTTCAAAAATAAACAAAGCGGTTAAGGAAGCAATCCAAGAACTTTTAGATTTTAGAAAATGGGAAGGAAAGGCGCTTGAGAAAGACATCTTGAAAAGAATCAAAGCTATAGAAAAAGGCATAAAAAAAACGGATGCCTTTGAAAAAAGAAGAATTACTAGGTTAAGAGCAAAATTATCTAAACATATAAACCAAAACCATTCAATTTATAAAATTGACAATAATCGATTTGAACAAGAAATAATATACTATTTGGAGAAGTTGGATGTAACTGAGGAAAAAATCAGGCTGGCTGCCCATTGTTCTTTTTTTCAGAAAACAGCAAAATCAAAAGTGTCCTCTGGAAAAAAACTCAACTTTATTGCTCAAGAAATTGGCAGAGAAATCAACACATTGGGCTCCAAAGCAAATGATGCTGTTATCCAAAAAATAGTAGTAGAAGCTAAAGACGATTTGGAAAAAATCAAAGAACAATTGTATAATGTATTATAAATGAGATTAAAGTGATGAAGGGTAAACTACTAATTTTATCAGCTCCCTCAGGAGCGGGTAAAACTACAATTGTACATCACTTGCTTATGCAAGATTTAGGTCTTTGCTTCTCAGTTTCAGCTTGTAGTAGAGAAAAAAGACATAATGAAACTAACGGAAAGGATTACCATTTTATTGGGAGGGAAAAATTCAAAGATCTTATAGCCAAGAAGGATTTCCTTGAGTGGGAAGAAGTTTATCCTGATCAATTTTATGGAACTTTAAAATCTGAAGTGAATACTATGATTGAATCAGGCAAAAATGTAATTTTTGATGTGGATGTGGTTGGTGCCTTGAACATAAAAAAACATTACGGCGATCGTGCTTTATCTGTATTTGTACAGCCACCATCCCTAGAAAAACTTAAGCAGCGTCTTATAGAAAGATCAACAGAATCAGATGAAAACCTTAAAAGGCGACTGGAAAAAGCAACAAAAGAACTTAGTACTGCTATTAAATTTGATAAAATCCTGGTTAATGATGTCTTAGAAATCGCACTTGAAAAAGCAGAAGTAATAGCAAGTGAATTCCTTGCAAGATGATGCCAAAGAATGAAGCCATAATTAATTTTATATCAAATTCGGCTATCAATCAGAAGACCCAATAAAAGCAAAACCCTAATAATTGTAAATAAATGAAAAAAGGTCTTTTTTTTGGTTCTTTTAATCCCATCCATAAGGGCCATATACAAATAGCAACATTTTTTCTTGATAATGCAGGGCTGGAAAACATCTGGTTTGTTGTGTCCCCAAAAAATCCATTAAAAGACAAAAAATCACTCCTTGACGTTGCGCACCGAATTGAGTTGGTCAACCTTGCTCTTGAATTTAACCCAAAGATGATTTGCTCTGAGATAGAGATGAAATTGCCTATACCATCCTACACTATTGATACATTAGATTTTATTAAAGACAAATATCCAGACCAGAAGTTTGTAATAATTATGGGAACTGATAATCTAGAGTCTATCGATAAATGGAAAGATTATAATCGGATACTAAATGAGTATCAAATTTATGTTTATCCAAGAAACGGATTTGATGGCGGTGCTTTTATCTCCTATCCAACTATAAAACTATTCCATTCTGAATTTCTTGACGTTTCAGCAACAGAATTACGTAAAAAGATCAGGCAAGAGACTGCAGATCAATGGCTGCCAGAGAAAGTTGCAAGCCTTATTAAAGAAAGAGAATTTTATATGTAAAAGAGCATTAATTAATTGCTCTCCAAAATTTGAAATAACTCATCGAGTTTAGGAGTAAGTATTATCTCAATACGCCTGTTCTTTGCTTTTCCTTCTGAAGTTTTGGTATCATTTACTGGCAAATACTCACTTCTGCCGGCGGCAGTCAGACGACTAGGATCAACCTTGCTGTTTTCTTTAATAATCCTTACTACGGCAGTAGCTCTGAGAACAGAAAGATCCCAATTATCTTTAATGGAACCACCACTACTTTTATACTTATCTGTATCAGTATGGCCCTCTACAAGCACATTTACATCCTCATTTTCTTCCAACACTTTGGCAAGCTTTAGCAATGCCGATTTCCCCTTTGGATCGACACTAGTACTTCCAGAGGGGAAAAGCAACTTGGCTTCAAGTGAAACATATACTTTTCCGTTTTTTGTCTCAACACTAAGCCCTTTGTTTTTAAAGCCCTTTAGTGCCGAAACCACTTTGTCCTTAAGCTCATTAACAGCCCTGTCTTTATCTGCCAACATTTGCTCCAGCTCATTAACACGGGTAGCTCTTTCTTGTAATTCATCTCTAGTAGCATCGAGAGCTGCTTTCTTCATTCCCAGGGCTTTTTCCAAAGAACGAAGTTCATCTTCTCGTTTTTGCAAATCAACTTCTGTTAGCTGTAGTTTTGACATCAAGCTTGTATTCTGACTTTGGTTTCCTGCTAATAGTTCCCGGTTTTTCTGCAGCAAAATCTCATAAAGCTCATTAATCTGATTGTAGTTCTTAGTCATTAAGGCAATGGATTTTCTCAATATACCCGTATCTGTTTTTAAACCCTTTAATTTCTTCTCATAATCCTCTAAGGTGGCCTTCATCTCATTGTATTCAGTAGACAGCTTTTCATTCTGCTCTTTCAATATGGCGTTATCTTTTTCACATCGCTCATTTTTCTTTTTTAAATCTTCAACAATTCTTGGAGATACACAAGCTGCCAAAAAAGACAACAAAAACAAAAGGAAGATACCTGAGTAAAAACGGTTTAAAATCATAGTGTAAAGATAAGAGATTAGCAATTGTGCAAATATACAAAGGATTATTATTTACACATCGTGGTGTTAATAAAATCAATGCCTGCGAAACATATTTGTTCAATAAATCGTTTCTTTTATAAGAAATATTGCATTGCCAATGAAAAAATTGCATAAAAATTGGATTACAGAAAAGCACCTGGATTTTGAATATAAGAAATATGTCTTGCTTGCATATCTGAAAAATGTATCAAAAAGCTTTAGTCAATCTATGCTTTACCCCTATTTTTCAGATTTGAAAGAGCATTATAACGATCTGACAAACCTCCAAGATTGCATGGATGCCGTTTTTGATGGTTGCCAAAAAACTATCGCTGGATTCGACTTTGAGCAAATGGCTGTATTATACAATCAGGACTCTAAGAAAAGATGGGTTGAAGATCTTGATAAGATACTTGAATTTTCTTTATCAAAAATTACAACAAGCCTGAAAGATGGCGAAACTATATTTGATTTTTTGCAAAGCCATATTCAAGTTCGCACCGTTGGTATTGCGCCCCTAAACAACAATGAAGGTTATCTGTTTTTAACAAATATGCAAAAAAATACAGTGATGGTATATTCGTATATAATAACAATATTCGACAAACCAGATGTACACCAAAGGAAGATGCATACACAATATCTGGCCTCTTATAACAATACCCTTAGAAACACTAACGAATCCATCAAAAGAGATCTAATAAAAGGAAATAAAGACCTTCCCAATCCTGCAACTTATTCAATAGAAGCAGACATCTCAATCCCAATTAACGAAACAATGCTTCCAATGGCCAAACAATTAATCGGAAAACATATTTCTGAAACAAGTATCAACTGATCTTAATAATCAAAGCCACAGATTATCAATACTTTCTTCGCCTCTTGAAACCTAATTGTTCTTTTCAGAAAGCAAAAGATTGGTAGTTGCTACACGATTTTGATAAATATCTATCGGTTTATTTATCCTACTTTTAAAAAATGATAATTTAGCATTCATCACATAATGGTTGCTCCATATAACTATGAAAATTAATTATCCCCTTTTAATTGATGGAGGTCTTTCCAACCAACTTGAAAAACAGGGACTTGACCTAAACCACAGTTTATGGTCTGCAATATTACTGGAAACCAATCCAGAAGCGATCATTCAAGCTCATCTAGCATATTTAAAGGCAGGAGCCCAATGTATTATTACTTCTAGTTACCAAGCTTCAGTAGATGGTTTTATGTCAGAAGGCTATGATATGGAAAAAGCCCATAGGCTAATTAAAAGCGCTGTACTACTGGCCGAGGAAGCTATTAAACGGCATATATCAACAGAGTCTCCTGTGCAAAAGCCTCTTATTGCAGCAAGTATTGGCCCCTATGGTGCCTTTCTGGCTAATGGCTCTGAATATACTGGTGATTATGGAGTAACTGATGAGATACTGAGCAAATTTCACAAAACACGAATCTCATTATTGGATGATTCTAAGGCAGATTTTTTTGCCTGTGAAACCATACCAAGCTTTCAGGAAACAAAGGTCTTGGCAACCTTACTAAAGACCACTAAAAAACCAGCCTGGGTGTCTTTTTCGTGCAGAGATGGCCAGCACCTCAACGACGGTACCCACATTGGTAAATGTGCAACATTATTGGCCAGCCACCCTACAGTGTTTGCTATAGGGGTGAATTGCACACCCCCTAAATACATATCAGGGTTAATAAAAACTATAAAAGAAGAAGGATGGACAAAAAAAATAGTGATGTATCCTAATTCAGGAGAAGTATATCACGCAAAAAGTAAAACATGGAGGGGTGTTTCAGACCCCCAAATATTTGCAGAAATGGCCAAAGAATGGGTAGACTTAGGAGCTGATTTAATAGGCGGATGTTGCAGGATAGGACCTGAGCATATTAAAAATATGAATGCATTTTTCTCAGGATTACATGGATTAAGGACTTAGATGATATTGAATTACTGTATGGTGGTCTGTTTTGTTAGAAAAACCTTCTTGATTTTAATTGATATGCGGAAATCGTCAACCCTGTGTGTTGAATAGGTTGATGAACACTTAAAACCTTACCCCCATAACAAGGATATCATCCACCTGCTCGGTATCTCCTTTCCATTCAGCCATGGTGGTTTCTAAGATGGCCTTCTGCTCGTTCATGGTTTTGTCCTGTATAGATAGCAGCAGCTTCTTGAAGTTCTTCATCATGAACTTCTTATCCTTTGGGCCTCCAAACTGATCTGGGTAGCCGTCGGAGAACAGGTAGACCGTATCTCCCTTTTCCAGCTTCAGCTCGTGGTGGGTAAAAGGCTTTTGTGCTCCTGTATGGAAACCAACGGGCTGCTTGTCGGCCTTTGTCTCTAAGATCTCCCCTTTTCTTATGAGCAACAAGGGGTTATAAGCCAGTGAATACTCCAAAGTGCCGTTCTTGTTCCAGCTGCAGAGCACAGCATCCATGCCGTCTTTCTGGGTTCCTGCTTCTTCTGTTTGCTTTAAAGCGTTGATAAATCCCTTTCTCACCTCAAAGAAAATCTCGTTGGGTTTGGTGATGCCTTTTTCCACCACAGCCTCATCCAACAGCGATGAACCTATCATACTCATAAAGGCACCGGGTACGCCGTGGCCTGTACAATCACAAGCAGCTAGATAGACTTTATCGTTGTGGTGCTGCATCCAGTAGAAGTCACCGCTTACAATATCCTTGGGCTGAAAGAGGACAAAGCCTTCTGGCAATAGCGAGAGATCTTCTTCCGACGGCAGTAAAGCCTTTTGTATGTTCTCTGCATATTGGATGCTATCCATTATGTCCTTTTTCTGTTCTTCTACCAGTTCCTTCTGCTCTTCTATCACTTTTTTCTGCCTGCGGGTAACCTGCAAGCGGTTCAAGATGAAAAAGGCAAAGAGTAGTACGATTACAAGGCCTCCCCCTGCGGAGTAGGCAATTAGCTGCTGGCGCTTTTCTCTTTCTGCAGAAAGAGCCATCTGTTCCTGGTGCTTGGCTTCTTCCAGCGCCTGCTCTTTTTCGTATTTGTATTTGTATTCTTGCTGTATGATGGCTTCCTTGTTTTCTATACTAAGCATGCTGTCGCGCATTTCAATATACAACTCGTGCATAACAAGTGAGTGGTCATATTTTCCCAACTTTTTGTAGAGTTTCCATAAATTTCTAGAAGCATCTTTAATGAGTTGCACATTACCTGTTTTCTGAGCAATGTTCAATGCTTTAGAGCATTTCTCAAGGGCTTTGTGATATTCACCCTCTTCAATATATATATCTCCAATACTATTCAAGGAGGAAGAAATGCCATTTTCATCTCCCAGCTCCTCACATTTTTTTAAGCTTCTGTTGTAATAATCTATGGCTTTGGCGTAATCGCCTTGTTCATTATAAATGACACCAATGTTATTCAAAGACTGAGCAATGCCATCTTTATCTTCTATCTCCTCTCTTATATTCAAGCTTCTGGTGTAATACTCTATCGCTTTCTTGTAATCACCCTGTTCTATATAAATAACTCCAATGTTATTCAAAGATGTGGCAATGCCATTTTTATCTCCCAGCTCCTCATCTATTTTTAAGCTTCTGGTGTAATAGTCTATAGCTTTGGCGTAATCGCCCTGCTCTTTATAAATACCTCCAATGTTATTTAAAGATATGGCAATGCCTTTTTTATCTCCCAGCTCCTCTCTTATTTTTAAGCTTCTGGTGTAATAGTCTATGGCTTTGGCATAGTCGCCCTGATCTGAATAAATAGTTCCAATGTTATTTAAAGAGTTAGCAATGCCTTTTTTATCTCCTAACTCCTCTTTTGTTTTTAAGCTTCTGGTGTAATAGTCTATGGCTTTGGTGTAATCGCCCTGATCATGATAAATAGTTCCAATGTTACCCAAAGAGCCAGCAATGCCTTTTTTGTTTCCAATTTCCTTGTGAATTTTTAAGCATCTGGTGAAGTAGTCTATGGCTTTGGCGTAGTTGCCTCTGATTGCAAATGATATTCCTTGCGTGTTTAAAGCGTGTGCCATAAATTTTTTATTATTAGTAGATTCTGCAAAGTCGTACTCCATTTGAGCAAAATAAAAAGCAGAATCAGGTCGGGAAAACAAATATCCATCCCATGCTATTTTATGCATGGCTTTTAAACGATTGGTGTCTGGCTGGGCCTTGTCGTTCCATACCCCCCAGAGAGAGTCGAGGTTTACGGCTGAAGCCAATGTGAGCCAAAGGCAGAGAGAGGTTATGAGGGTTAGGCGTAGCATAGTCAAATATACAAAAACCCTGTTTGTGGAGAGAGGTTAGTCTTTTACTACCTTCTGAGAGTACACCTTTCCGCGGAAAAATGCGTTTTTCCCAACAGATGCGGCAGAATCAAACACCTCTGTTATATGATTTTCTAAATCTTCAAATTCACTGTATTTAGACTTTATCCCAGGTCAAAACACTTTTTAAGGAAGCCATTGACAAACATTTTATGGGGATCAAATTCATCTCTGATTTTAATATATGTTTCCATTTCAGGGTACAATGCTGACAATTGTTCATGGTTTATAGAAAATTCTTTACCCCAGTGGGGCCTGCCTTCAT